>Ga0180217_1001384_pt1 | contig 27060 bp, 25 predicted proteins | sample eDN3rd37CBELigOP_FD_128521 | JGI IMG/M metagenome (GOLD analysis project Ga0180217, IMG submission 128521) | Enriched Organic Plus compost microbial communities from Emeryville, California, USA - eDNA 3rd pass 37_C BE-Lig OP (version 2) (version 2) ... | reverse complement strand
GGCGTCGCAAGATGGCGGGGCGGGGAACGGTCCTGGGCAGGTCTCGCAAGCCGGTCCAGGAGGCCCTGCGTGCCAGAGGACGGCGCAGTACGCCTAAAAGAGCCGTGCGCGGGGAGCCACCCGGCTCTCACACATCAGTACTCACTCAGTACTCACAGCGAGCCGGACGCACCCCGCGCCCTCCCTCGATCCCTCACCCCTCGGGCGAACATCGCCGCGGGGATAAACGTGCTGCACCCTCACGCTCTTTGACATCACGAGAGATCCATCAGGGCGAAGAGGCATCGCGTGAGCGCGGGAATTCGTCAGTCTGTGCGAGACAGCAGCCCCGCTTCACACCTCACTCCGTCATGGCCGGGCCTGTCCCGGCCATCCCGATCAGAAGAGCGCCGCGCCTCATCAATCGGGATCACCGGCACAAGGCCGGTGATGACGTGGGAGAGGCGGCGACGAACGACCGGATGAGCGCCGCGCCCCACATAATCGAGATCACCGGCCCAAGGCCGGTGATGACGTGGGAGAAGCGTCGGCTCCTCACGGGTGAGCGCTTCAACCAATCCAGTGCTCGCTCACCTCTCCCGAGCGGGAGAGGTCGACGCGCGTTAAGCGCGGCGGATGAGGGAGGCACACTCTCCGGAGATGACACGACCCTCACCCCTGCTCCTCCGCCATCGCAAGTCGGGTGGTCCCGGTTTGCGCCGGCAAAAGCTGATCCCGGGAACACCCGAGATCAGGGAGAGGAGATGTGTCAGCCCCCGCGGATCGCCTGGGTGAGACGGGGCGCTCCGACTTTGCCCCTGCCAGCAAGGGGACGAGGAAAAGCGTCATGTCTCATGAGCCTGCCTCTCGCAGTGAGGGCGGCGGTACGGACGATGCATGAAGGGGGCGGTGCCGGACCTCTTCCCCAGGCTGGGACGAGCCCGGTCATGACCGTCAGGGATATGACATTTCGGCAGTCCCGGAGGAGCGCCGCGACCGATGCCTGAGCAGGAGTGCCGACTCATCGGGCCTGTCGACCGCCCGACTGCCGTTTCAGCGCTATGACCTTTTCAGTGTTATGACCTTTTCAGTGTCATGGCCTTCCGGGTCAGTCCGACGGAAAATGCACATGCACGCGTCCGCTCGTGAGATCAGCGAGCATCCGGACGATCTGCGGCGCGCTCGCCTCGGGCAGAGAGGCTGCGATCACCGCGCCGGTTTCGGTGAAACTCTCGCTCCGTACCCGCACGCCCTCGACGACCGTCAGACGAGCCTTCACCAGCGCCAGATCGGAAAACAGCGCCGTGATGATCGCCTCCTGCACGGCGACGACTTCGACGAGAGTCGCGGCGCGCAGGCATTCCGCGGCCGTGCCGCCATAAGCGCGGACGAGGCCGCCGCTCCCGAGCAGAATGCCGCCGAACCAGCGTGTCACCACAACGGCGACGCCATCGAGTTGAAGCCGGTCGATCGCCTGCAGGATCGGCCGGCCCGCGGTGCCGCTCGGCTCCCCGTCGTCGCTGAACCGATATGTCGGCCCGATGCGCCAGGCCCAGCAATTGTGATTGGCGTCAGGATGAGACTGCTCCGCGATGAAGGCCTTCGCCGCCTGCTCGCTGGCAACCGGCCCTGCTACGGCGCGGAACCGGCTCTTCTTGACGACCTGCTCCAGGGATGAGGTTTGCTCGAGGGTGAACATGAAGCCACATAACGCCTCGCGCTGGGCGCGGGCAACCGGCAGCAGCGCGGTTCAGATCGTTTCCCTCGACGGGCGGGATCAATCCTCCCACCACTCCCGCGGCCCCTGCTTGCAGCGGTATCCGACGAAGCACTGGGGCGTGTCGAGACTCGGAACGAAGGCCGACTGGGCATATTCCGTATATTCGCAGAACGAGCGGTCGCGGACGAAACGGTCGTAGGTGTGGCCGCCGGTGCCCAGGATGACGGCTCCCCGCGCGAAAACGAGCTGGCGGCTCGCCTCACAGGGCCTGTCGACAGTGGACGGACGAGTCTGGGCCTGCGCGCCGGCCATCGTCGCGGAGAGAGCCAGGGCAATCGCACTTCTCACCATTCTCGCCTCCTGACAGGGCCATCGCGGGCGGGGCGTCCGCCCCTTAAAATACTTCCGGCGCGGGCAGCCGGGAAACCGAACCATTCTCACGTTCGCTTGAGCGTTCCGAATGCATCGAAAGGAGCCGCCCGCACGGCGGACAGCGTCAGCCCGCGGATCCGCCTCCGCCTGCCTGCCTGCCCTTCGGTATCATTGACCAACTCGGCCGTTAGGTATAATTTTTAATATAAGTTCAGGAATGAGCTTCATTTTCTTGTTCGATGAAGATCATCCTGTCAGACGCGCTGTTCATCGCGGCTTTGTGCCGCGCTACTTGGAGTGCGTTTTTCAGCCATGCTGAAGACGTGCTCCAGCACAAGAGTTATCGCCTTCTGTTTCATACCAGCAGCCCACTCAAGGCAAGGATGAACGGGGATGGCCGTAGCGCTCATATTGGTCCTGGTTGCCCTCGGCTCGGTGATCTTTCATCTTGTGAGCCCCTGGTGGTGGACGCCGATCGCGTCGAACTGGAGCTACATCGACACCACCATCGTGATCACGTTCTGGATCACCGGCGCCGTCTTCGTGGCGATCGTTCTCTTCATGGCGTATTGCGTCTACCGCTTCCGCCACCAGCCGGGCCGGCAGGCGCATTATGAACCGGAAAGCAAGCGGCTGGAATTGTGGCTCACCGTGGTCACCGGCATCGGCGTCGCGGCGATGCTCGCACCTGGGCTGCTCGTCTGGAGACAGTTCATCACCGTTCCGGAGGACGCCACCGACATCGAGATCTTCGGCCAGCAATGGCAATGGGCCTTCAGGCTGCCGGGCCCGGACGGCAAGCTCGGCATCACCGATGCGCGGCTCATCAGCCCCGACAATCCCTTGGGTCTCAGCCGCGACGATCCGAATGCTCAGGACGATGTGATCATCGAAGGCGGCGAGCTGCGCCTGCCTGTGGACCGGCCGGTGAAGGCGCTGCTGCGCTCGGCCGACGTCATTCATAATTTCTACGTGCCGGAGATGCGGGCGAAGATGGATCTGGTGCCGGGCCAGGTCACCTATATCTGGTTCACGCCCACGAGGACCGGAACCTTCGAGATCCTGTGCGCGGAACTCTGCGGCGTCGGCCATCCGCAGATGCGGGGGACGGTCGTCGTCCAGGACCAGAAGGATTATCAGGCTTGGCTCGAGGAACAGATGTCGCGGAGTTTCGCGCGTCTTGCGCCTGCAGCCCAATAGACGAACCGCCGGTCAGCGGCGGCCAAGGGGGCAGAGGAAACGGTCAGGGAGAGGATCCTGATGGTTGATGTTCCACTCGGTCATGTCGGACCGGCGCATACCGCCGATGTCGAGGATGTCGAGCTCTATCATCCGCATAGCTGGGTGACGAAATACGTCTTCAGCCAGGATGCGAAGGTCATCGCCATTCAATATTCCCTCACCGCGCTCACGGTCGGGCTCATCGCCCTCGTGCTGTCGTGGCTGATGCGCCTTCAGCTCGGCTTCCCGGGCGTCTTCACCTTCATCGACGCCAACGCCTATTACCAGTTCATCACCATGCACGGCATGATGATGGTGGTCTATGTGCTGACCGCGCTCTTCCTCGGCGGCTTCGGCAATTACCTCATCCCGCTGATGGTCGGCGCGCGCGACATGGTCTTTCCCTATGTCAACATGCTGAGCTTCTGGGTCTACCTGCTCGCCGTGCTGATCCTGGTTGCGAGCTTCTTCGCTCCGGGCGGGCCTACGGGCGCCGGTTGGACGCTCTATCCCCCGCAGGCCATTCTCTCGGGCACGCCGGGAGGGCAGGATTGGGGCATCATCCTGATGCTCGTCTCCCTCATGGTCTTCATCATCGGCTTCACCATGGGCGGCCTGAACTACGTCGTGACCGTTCTGCAGGCGCGCGCCCGCGGCATGACGCTGATGCGCATGCCGCTCACCGTCTGGGGCATCTTCACCGCGAGCTTCATGGCTCTTCTCGCCTTCCCGGCTCTCTTCGTCGGTGCGGTGATGATGCTGTTCGACCGGGCGCTGGGCACCAGCTTCTTCATGCCGGCCATCGTGGAAATGGGGCAGGCCCTGGATCGCAGCGGCGGCAGCCCCCTGCTCTTCCAGCACCTGTTCTGGTTCTTCGGCCATCCCGAGGTCTATATCGTCGCCCTGCCCGCCTTCGGCATCGTCTCGGATCTCATCAGCACCCATGCGCGGCGCAACATCTTCGGCTACCGCATGATGGTCTGGGCGCTGCTGGCCATCGGCGCGCTCAGCTTCATCGTGTGGGCGCACCACATGTATGTGAGCGGCATGAATCCGTATTTCGGGTTCTTCTTCGCCACGACGACGCTCATCATCGCGATCCCCACGGCGATCAAGGTCTATAACTGGATCCTGACCCTCTGGCGCGGCAACATCCACCTCAACGTGCCGATGCTGTTCGCGCTCGCCTTCATCGTCACCTTCCTGAACGGCGGTCTCACGGGGCTGTTCCTCGGCAATGTGGTGGTCGACGTTCCGCTCTCCGACACGATGTTCGTCGTCGCCCATTTCCACATGGTGATGGGCGTAGCACCCATCCTCGTGATCTTCGGGGCGATCTATCACTGGTATCCCAAGGTCACCGGGCGCATGCTCAACGACACGCTCGGCAAGCTCCACTTCTGGGTCACCTTCCTCGGCGCCTATGCGATCTTCTTCCCCATGCACTATCTCGGGCTGATGGGCATACCGCGCCGCTACTACGAGATGGGAGAGATGACCTTCGTCCCTCCCTCGACTCATACGCTCAACGCCTTCATCACCATCGCGGCGCTCGTCGTCGGCGCGGCCCAGTTGGTCTTCGTGTTCAACCTGTTCTGGAGCCTGCGCCACGGCAGGGCCTCAGGCGGCAATCCCTGGCGGGCAACCACCCTCGAATGGCAGACCCCCGAGACACCGCCTCCCCATGGCAATTGGGGCAAGGATCTGCCCGTCGTCTATCGCTGGGCCTATGACTACAGCGTTCCAGGCGCCGCCGAGGACTATATCCCGCAGAACCAGCCGGGCGCCCATCCTGCAACGGGAATGAGCCATGGGTAGCATCCTCGTTTTCCTCACCGCCCTTCTCGTTGTCGCCATTTGGTGGCTCTCGCGGCAGGGCGTGATGGCGAAGCCCTGGCTGGAACAGGGCGTCGCCGCCGATTTTCCCGTGCCGGACAACCTGTCGTCGGCCGCAGCCAGAACGGGCCTCGCCGTCTTCCTCGCCGTCGTCGGCTCCCTCTTCGCGCTCTTCCTGAGCGCCTATGCGCTGCGGATGCAGCTGCCGGATTGGCGCGATGTCCCGCTTCCTGGAATTCTGTGGCTGAACACGGGCATGCTGGCGTTGAGCAGCGTCGCTCTTCAAGGAGCACGCAAGGCCGCGCGCGACGGTGAGGACGATGCGTTGAAGCTCGGCCTTCTCGCGGCGGGCGTGACGGCGCTCGCCTTCCTGTCGGGCCAGCTTCTCGCCTGGCGGCAGCTGACGGCGGAAGGATATTTTCTCGCCTCCAATTCAGCCAATGCCTTCTTCTACGTGCTGACCGGCCTTCACGGCCTGCACCTGCTGGGCGGCTTGATCGCGTTGGCCAGAACCATCGTGAAGGCGTGGCGCGGCGGCACGACACCTGAGGGCCTGCGGCTCAGTGTCGGGCTCTGCGCCACCTACTGGCATTTCATGCTCTTCGTCTGGCTGGTCCTTTTGAGCGTTCTGGCCGGATGGGCCGCGGATGTCATCGACATCTGCCGCCAAATCCTGAGTTGAGAGGAATTCGCGCCATGGCGGAGCAAACCTTTTCCCGCATCGAGGCAGTTCCCTCCGAGACTTCCGGCTTGCGCAGCATCGCCGCCGATTTCTCCTCCGACAGGAGCGCGTTCAAGAACGTCTCCTGGGGCAAGGCGATGATGTGGATCTTCCTGCTGAGCGACACCTTCGTGTTCAGCAGCTTCCTCATCGCCTACATGACGGCGCGGATGTCGACGACGGTGCCGTGGCCGAATCCGAGCGAGGTTTTCGCGCTTACCATCGGCGGCGTTTCGCTGCCGCTGCTCCTGATCGCCATCATGACCTTCGTGCTCATCAGCAGCAGCGGGACCATGGCGATGGCGGTGAACTTCGCCTACCGCCGCAACCGCCGGACGACCGCCGTGCTGATGCTTGTCACGGCCCTCCTCGGCGCGACCTTCGTCGGCATGCAGGCCTTCGAATGGACGAAGCTGATCCACGAAGGCGTCCGCCCCTGGGCCAATCCCTGGGGAGCTGCCCAGTTCGGCTCCACCTTCTTCATGATCACGGGCTTTCACGGCACCCACGTGACCATCGGCGTGATATTCCTGCTCGTCACCGCCCGGAAGGTCTGGCGCGGCGATTTCGATCATGAGCGAAAAGGCTTCTTCACCAGCCGCAAGGGTCGTTACGAAGCGGTAGAGATCATGGGGCTCTACTGGCACTTCGTCGACCTGGTCTGGGTCTTCATCTTCGCATTCTTCTATCTCTGGTAGGAGGCTGGCCATGGCGCAGGCAACCGCACATACATCCGCCCACGCGCAGGGACAGCAGCACCCGATCAAGCTCTATCTGGTGGTCTGGGCCTGGCTCTTCATCCTGAGCGCCTGCTCCTATCTGGTTGATTACTTCCAGCTCGAAGGCGCCCTTCGATATTCCCTGATCGTCCTGTTCATGCTGCTGAAGGCCGGACTCATCATGGCCGTCTTCATGCATATGGCCTGGGAACGCCTGTCACTCGTCTATGCCATTCTCGTTCCCATAAGCGCGCTCCTGGTCTTCGTCGCGATCATGGTGTTCGAGGCCGACAACACGCTTCTCTCGCGCGTCGAATTCTTCTCGCCTGGCTCGTGACATTCCCGGATCAAGGAGAACTCCATGGAGACGAGCATCGTCCTCATCTGGATCGGCGCCCTGCTCATCATCTGCGGCGTCATCTATGGGGCGGCTCAGGCGCTTTGGAAGGGACGCCTGAGCGATGCGCGGGCGGTGCGTTCAGGCGGGGAGAAAACGACTCTGGAGCCACAGCAGAGCCCAAGGGCCTTCAGCCTGAAGACCCATTGGCCAGCCTTCGTCATGATCCTTCTCGGCGCAATCCTGATCCTCACGGAGACGGCATTCTGACGGCGGCGGCCGTCAAGAAAAAGGGGTCGCCTGAGAGCCCCCTTTCCTCGATTGTCATCAATGCCGCAGGCCCGGCGCTTCCTGCCCGGTTCGGGCGACATACTCGGTGTAGCCGCCGCCATATTGATGGATGCCCTCCGGCGTGATCTCCAGAACGCGGTTGGAGAGAGCGGCCAGGAAGTGGCGGTCGTGCGAGACGAAGAGCATCGTGCCTTCGTACTTCGCCAGGGCCTCGATCAGCATCTCCTTCGTCGCCATGTCGAGATGGTTCGTGGGCTCGTCGAGCACCAGCAGGTTCGGCGGGTCGTAGAGCATCTTCGCCATGACGAGGCGCGCCTTCTCGCCCCCTGAGAGAACACGGCACTTCTTCTCGGCATCGTCGCCCGAGAAGCCGAAGCATCCGGCGAGGGTGCGCAGGGATCCCTGGCCCGCCTGCGGGAATGAATCCTCGAGGAACTCGAACACCGTGCGGTCGCCGTCGAGCACCTCCATCGCGTGCTGGGCGAAATAGCCCATCTTCACGCCGGCGCCGACGGTGACCGTGCCCTGATTGGGCTCGGTCGTGCCCGCAACGAGCTTCAGGAGCGTGGATTTTCCGGCGCCGTTCACGCCCATCACGCACCAGCGCTCCCTGCGGCGCACGGCGAAGTCGAGGCCCTCATAGATCGTGCGGGTGCCATAGCTCTTGTGAACGTTCTTCATCATGATGACGTCGTCGCCCGAGCGAGGCGCGGGCAGGAACTCGAAGGCCACGGACTGGCGGCGCTTCGGCGGCTCCACGCGCTCGATCTTCTCCAGCTTCTTCACCCGGCTCTGGACCTGCGCGGCATGGGAGGCGCGGGCCTTGAAGCGCTCGATGAACTTGATCTCCTTGGCGAGCATCGCCTGCTGGCGCTCGAACTGCGCCTGCTGCTGCTTCTCGTTGAGCGCCCGCTGCTGCTCGTAGAACTCGTAATCGCCGGAATAGGTGGTGAGCGATCCGCCGTCGATCTCGATGATCTTGTTGACGATGCGGTTCATGAAGGCGCGGTCGTGCGATGTCATGAGCAGCGCGCCGTCATAGCCCTTGAGGAACTCCTCCAGCCAGATCAGGCTTTCCAGGTCGAGGTGGTTGCTCGGCTCGTCGAGAAGCATGGCATCCGGGCGCATCAGGAGGATGCGGGCGAGCGCCACGCGCATCTTCCAGCCGCCGGAGAGGCCGCCCACATCGCCGTCCATCATCTCCTGACTGAAGCCGAGACCGGCCAGAACCTCCCGCGCCCGGCCGTCGAGGGAATAGCCGTCGAGCTCCTCGTAGCGGGCCTGCACCTCGCCATAGCGGGCGATGATCTCGTCGAAGTTCGCCGCCTGGTCCGGGTCCGCCATGGCAGCTTCGAGCTCCTTCAGCTCGGCCGCCACCTCGCTCACGGGGCCGGCGCCGTCCATCACCTCGGCCACGGCGCTGCGGCCGTCCATCTCGCCCACATCCTGGCTGAAATAGCCGATGGTCACGCCTCGATCGACGGAGATCTGGCCCTCGTCCGGCTGCTCTTCCTTCGTGATCATGCGAAAGAGCGTCGTCTTGCCCGCCCCGTTCGGCCCCACCAGGCCGACCTTCTCGCCTCTCTGGAGGGTCGCGGAGGCCTCGATGAAGAGGATGCGGTGGCTGTTCTGTTTGCTGACGTTCTCGACGCGAATCATAGTTTCCTAGGCCCAAAGCGGTTTCGGCGGCCTTATGGCATGGGTCTCGATCGGGGACGAGGGTCCGGTCTCGGGCAAATTGTCAGGGGCGTGAAGAGCCAGGCCCTTTTTTCGCCCCGAGGATCCGGTGGCGCGACCAGCCGATCCTAGGACCTTCATCTTACCTTCATCTCGGCTGTGGCATCCGCGGCGCGAGACCCTACATTGACCTCGTCCCCCGTGAGGGTCACGTCACGAACAAGAACAGGCCGCCGCAGCCGAAACGAGAAAGTGTCAAGCACCGATGGCGATCACCCGCGTTCCGACAACCCCGTTCTCCGACCAGCGCCCCGGCACTTCGGGCCTGCGCAAGAAGGTGAAGGTCTTCCAGCAGCCCCGCTACGTGGAGAACTTCATCCAGGCGATCTTCGACAACGTGGAAGGTGCGGAAGGCTCGACCCTGGTGGTCGGCGGCGACGGACGCTTCTTCAACGAGGCCGTGGTGCAGACAGCCCTCAAGATGGCAGCGGCCAACGGCTTCGGACGCATTCTCGTCGGCCAGAAGGGGCTTCTGTCGACTCCGGCTGCCTCCTGCGTGATCCGCAAGCACAAGGCCATCGGCGGCCTCGTCCTGTCGGCGAGCCACAACCCGGGCGGGCCGGACGGCGATTTCGGAATCAAGTTCAACATGTCCCATGGCGGACCCGCGCCTGAATCCTTCACGGAGGCGGTGTTCAAGCGCGCCAGCACGATCACCGAGTACAGGATCGTCGAGGGGCCGGACGTGGACCTCACCCGGATCGGCGAGACCCGGATCGGCGACACCATCGTTCAGGTGATCGACCCGGTGGCCGATTACGCGGAGCTGATGGAGAAGCTCATCGACTTCAACGTCATCGGCGAGCTCTTCCGCTCGGGATTTCGCATGCGCTTCGATGCGCTGAACGCCATCACCGGCCCCTATGCCAAGGCCATTCTGGAAGGACGTCTCGGCGCACCGGCGGGCACCGTCGTGAACGGCGAGCCGAAGCCCGATTTCGGCGGCCACCATCCCGATCCGAACCCCGTCCACGCCCATGACCTCATGGAGCTGATGATGGGGCCGGACGCGCCGGATTTCGGCGCCGCCTCCGACGGCGACGGCGACCGCAACATGATCGTCGCGCGCGGTCTCTTCGTGACCCCGAGCGACAGCCTCGCCATCCTCACGAGCCACGCCCATCTGGCCCCCGGCTACGCGAAAGGCCTTTCGGGCGTAGCGCGTTCCATGCCCACGAGCCGCGCGGCCGACCGCGTGGCGAAGAAGCTCGGCATCAATTGCTTCGAAACCCCGACCGGCTGGAAGTTCTTCGCCAACCTTCTCGACGCGGGCCTCATCACGCTCTGCGGCGAGGAGAGCGCGGGCACGGGCTCGAACCACATCCGCGAGAAGGATGGTCTATGGGCCGTTCTCCTCTGGCTCAACATTCTGGCCGTCACGAAGAAGCCCGCCGACCAGATCGTGCGCGAGCATTGGGCGGCATACGGGCGCGACTACTACACCCGCCACGATTACGAAGAGCTCGAGACGGCACCGGCCAACGAACTGATGGACAACCTTCGTGCGAAGCTCGCAAGCCTTCCGGGCCAGCGCTTCGGCGCGCTGACCGTGCAGGAATGCGACGACTTCGCCTATACCGATCCGGTCGATAAATCGGTGACGCCCAAGCAGGGTATCCGCATCCTGTTCAAGGAGGATGCCCGCGCCGTGTTCCGCCTGTCGGGCACAGGCACTTCGGGCGCGACCTTACGCGTCTATCTCGAACGCTTCGAGCCGGATTCGGGCCGCCATCACCTGCCGACCGCGGAAGTCCTGGCTCCCGTCATCGAGGCGGCGAACAGCATCGCGGAAATCGCCGCGCGCACCGGCCGCACCGCGCCGAGCGTCATCACCTGACCGTTGCGGCTCAGGCGGTCAATAGATCGTCCAAAGCCCAGGCGTGGCCAGCTCCAGCACGTGCCCGTCCGGATCGCGGAAATAGAGGCTCGTGCCGCCGCGGGACCACGTCACCCTGCTCGTGATCGTGATGGCGCGCTCGCGCAACCGCTCCTCCCACGCCGCCAGTTCGTCCTCGGCAATCGCGAAGCCCATATGGAGCGGCCCCTGCCCGTCATGGCCCGGGATCGTCCCTCCCGGAGTTTCCATATCCTCCGCGGACGCACCGCGCAGGAAGAGCAGGAGAACGCTCCGCCCTCCCACGTCGAAGGCGCACATGCGCGAATTCTCGAACAGGAGGGGCAATCCGAGATCGCCTTCATAGAATGCCCGTGCCCGGCCCAGGTCATCCACATAGAGGGCGGTTTCGAGGACGGCGTTCAGCTTTGGCATGGCTTCATGCAACATTGTGTCGAATGGTCTGATCGCGCCATTGTATGGCGCACGCGCTCAGCCTGACAGGCCCCGCCGTTAACCCAGGCGAAAAAAATAGGCAGCTTTGCTGACCTTTTCATCTTGCGAACCGCAGGAGCCGATCTTAACTATCGAGGTGCAGCAAGGCGATTGGCGTCGCAGTGCTGCTGCCCTTCTTGGGCGTTTCCTCCCTAAACTTCGGGCCGCTGTCACCAGCGGCCTTTTTTCTTGCCTGCTCAGCAGGCTGGCGCCGAAGCCCTTCCGTTCCAGGAACATCGCGCATTCCCGGCGGTTTCCCCACCAAGGATCCCGGGAGAGTTTCGATGACGACCCGCTCAGACAACCCCAACCACAGAGACATTCCGCGCACGCACACCATCGAACCGATGGATGCTCCTCCCATGAATGCCGGCTCGACCTCAGCGCAGCTGAAGGGCGACATCAACAGCGGGCGCACGGGCGACAAGAATGAAGTGTTCGACCCCAGCCTGTCGCCGCTCGGCACGGACGATGAGGCTGCGGGCGTCTCGCCGAGCGCGGACCAGGTCGATCTCGCGCGGCACCAGGAGGGCGTGGCGCGCTGGCAGGACGGCAGCGACAGGGACAGCTACGCCCACCAGCATTCGCGCAAGGCGCTCTACGGCTATGTGGGCTTCATCGCCCTCGTCCTTGTGCTTTTTGCCGGCGCCTTTTCCCTGTTCTGAGGCGGCGCGACGCTGTCGCGGATAACGATGTTCGTCTCGAGCCGGATACGCCTGGGCGACGGGCGCCCCTGCAGGAGATCGATGAGAACGGAGGCGGCCGTCCGGCCCAACTCGCGCCGAGGCTGATGGATCGTGGTCAGGGCGGGTTCGGCCACGGCGGCGAAGTCGATATCGTCGAAACCGGCGACCGAGATGTCCCCCGGCACGTTCAAGCCCGCCGACAGCAGCGTGCGCATGAGCCCGATTGCCATTTCATCGCTGGTGCAGAACACAGCCGTCGGCCGCTCCGCGCGCTCCACGAGATCCCTGCCGGCTCTCACCCCGGACTCGATGGTGTAGTCGCCCGGCAGCACCAGAGCGGGGTCGAACGGCAATCCCGCCTCCCTCAGGCCCTCCTGGTATCCGGCGAAGCGTTCCTTCTCGAGGATGTTGTGCGCCGGCCCGCTGACATAGGCGATGCTGCGATGGCCCAGGGATGCGAGGTGCTGGATCATGCGGCTTGCGGCTGCGCGGTTGTCGATCTCGATCTGGGGGATGTTGGCCGAGGGAATGGCTTCGCAGAGCGCCACGAGAGGGATGCCGGTCTTGGCCGGGGTCCCCTCCCCGTCCCGTGTTTGTCCGAACAGGTGCCCGTTGAGAAGAATCGCGCCGTCGACGCGCCCCGCCGCGGTGAAGGCCGCGAAATGGGCCTCCTTCTCCGGCGAGCCGTCCAGGTCGCTGATGATCATGCCGTAGCCCGCCTCGAACAACCGCTCCTCGACGCCACGCAGGATCTTGGAAAAGAAGGTGTTCGACAGGTCCGGCAGGACGACGAGCACCATGTAGGTCTTCTGGGAGCGGAGCGAACGCGCGGCGGGGTTGGGCACGTAGCCCGTCTTGGCGATGGCCTCGAAGACGCGGGCACGGGCATCCGGCGATACCTTTTCAGGTGACGCCAGTGCACGGCTCACCGTCGCCGTGGAGACATCGGCGAGTTTCGCCACGTCCTGGATGCGCACCGTCCGGTGCCCGGGCGTCCCCTCCTGGTCTGCCCTGTCTCGTGCGCCGCTCTCGTCCATGATCCCCCCGACCTTGGTCTGTTTGACAGAACGTCCCGTTGCGGTAAAGTCTTCATGTAATCGTTTACATGGAGCCATTGCCAAAGAATGGAATGCTCCTAGTTCGATTAGACGAAGTCCCGCCAGAGGACGAGATGAAGAGCCGGAGGAAACATATGCCAGCACGCGCCTCGTCCAGCTGATCGCCGCCCGTCAGGACTCCTTGAACCAGCGCTGTCACAGCCGTGACAGCGAACGGTGTTGCTTACCCGGAGCTGCGCATGGACGCCATTCTCCGCGCCGAGAATATTTCGAAATCCTTCGGGCCCATCGAGGTTCTGAGCGGCATTTCGCTCGACCTGCGCCCGGGAGAGATTCATGCGGTCATCGGCGAGAACGGCGCGGGCAAGTCCACCCTCATGCGTATTCTCTCGGGCCATCTCTCACCCACCAAGGGCAGCCTCTTCCTCGACGGGAAGCCAATCACCTTCTCCGGGCCCGTGGATGCGGAGCGCCACGGCATCGTTCTTGTGCATCAGGAGATTCTCCTCGCCCCGGACCTGACGGTCGCCCAGAACCTGTTTCTCGGTCGCGAGATCAAGCGTTTCGGCCTGGTCGACGACAAAGCGATGCGTGAACGCACGCGCGAGATCCTGGCGGAGCTCGGAACGAAGATCGATCCGGATGTGGAAGTGCGACGCCTTTCCATTGCCGACCGCCAACTGGTGCAGATCGCCCGTGCGCTTCTGGTGCCGCACAAGCTCGTCGCCTTCGACGAACCGACGGCGGTGCTCACACCGATCGAGGCGGAGAGCCTCTTCACGATCATCCGCAAGCTTAAAGAGAACGGCGTGGCCGTGCTCTACATCTCCCACCGCCTCAACGAGGTGAAGGCCATTGCGGACCGGGTCACGGTCCTGCGTGATGGCCGCCACATCACGACTCGCGACATCGAGGGCCTCGAACCGCTTGAAATGGCGCGCCTCATGGTCGGGCGCGACATGTCGAAGCTCTATCCCGACAAGCCGACCACCGCATCCGAGCAGATCATTCTCTCGGTGCGCGACATGGTCGTGCCCGGCTATGTGGAGAACGCCTCGTTCGACCTGCGACGAGGCGAGATTCTCGGGTTCGGTGGCCTGATCGGCGCCGGCCGCACGGAGTTGTTCGAGGGCATCGTCGGGCTGCGCCCGGCTCACGGCAGGATCTCTCTTCGCGGCGAGAGCGTTCATTTTCGCGATGCGCGCGAGGCCATGGCGGCCGGCATCGTCTATCTCTCCGAGGATCGCAAGGGCAAGGGCCTGCTGCTGCAGCAATCGCTGCGCGTCAATCTTTCCCTGGCCGCCCTCGACAAGTTCACCCGCGGCTCCTTCATCGATACGGGAGCGGAGGAAAAGGCGCTCGACGGCGCGATCAAGGATTTCGACATCCGAACCCGGAGCCGCGATCTTCTGGCGGGGCAACTCTCGGGCGGCAACCAGCAGAAACTGCTGCTCGCCAAGATGATGCTGCTCAACCCCCGCATCATCATCATCGACGAGCCGACACGAGGCGTCGACATCGGCACCAAGGAGCAGATCTACCGCTTCATCGCGGGGCTCGCAGAGGACGGCCTCTCCGTCATCGTCATCTCCTCCGAGATGCAGGAACTGATCGGCCTGTGCCACCGCGTCGTGGTGATGCGCAACGGGCGCATCGCGGGAGAGGTCGACCAAGCCGGCCTCTCCGAGGATTCCATTGTCTACCTCGCCACTGGCGTTCATGAAGAAAGGGCGGCGGAGATCGCCGCGGGCCACGCATGACCGAAACCGTGCTTCGCACCGGCGCCGAGAGGCGCAAGCTCAATATCGACATGCGGGCGCTCTCGCCTTTCATCGCGCTCATCGTACTGGCCATCGCCGGCACGCTCATCAACCCCGATTTTCTGACGGCGTCGAACATCCTCAATGTCGTCACCCGCTCGGCCTTCATCGCCATCATTGCCGTGGGCGCCACATTCGTGATCGCCGGCGGTGGGCTCGACCTTTCCGTCGGATCGATGGCCGCCCTGACCGCAGGCGTCATGATTCTCACCCTCAACTCGCTCGGCAGCGCGGATGGGGGCACGCTCGCGCTCGGCATGCTGGTCGCCATCGGCTTGAGCGCAGCATGCGGCATGACGAATGGCTTGATCGTCACCTTCGGCCGGATCGAGCCCTTCATCGTGACGCTCGGAACCATGGGCATCTTCCGCTCGCTCGTGGTGTGGCTCGCGGCCGGCGGAACGATCACCATGCGCAACTTCGAGCTGCGCGAGCTTTACCGCCCGGTCTATTTCGGCAGCATTTTCGGCATCCCCGTGCCGATCATCGCCTTCCTCGTGGTCGCCGCCATCGGCGCATTGATCCTCTATCGCACCTCCTTCGGCCGCCACGTGGTGGCGCTCGGCTCCAATGAGGACGTCGCACGCTACTCGGGCGTGCCGATCTGGCGCGTGCGCACGCTCACCTACATCATCCAGGGCATCTGCGTGGGCATCGCCGTTCTGGTCTATGTGCCGCGCCTCGGCTCCGCCACGCCGACAACCGGTCTCCTGTGGGAACTGCAGGCGATCACGGCCGTCGTCATCGGCGGCACGGCGCTCCGCGGCGGCGTCGGCCGCATCTGGGGCACGGTCGTGGGCGCGGTGATCCTCGAACTTGTCGCCAACATCATGGTGCTGTCGAACTTCGTCTCCGAATTCCTTGTCGGCGCGGTTCAAGGTGCCATCATCATTATCGCCATGCTCGTGCAGCGGTCCGTCCACCGCGGGCGATGAAACCGGGGCGAAGTCTCCGGGCCAATGGACGAAAGGGCCTGAAACCCAACCTTCCAGGGAGGAACAAATGAAAGCAACGGCACTGAAATTCGCCCTCGCCGCCGGCCTGATGGCAGGCTTGGCGACGGGCGCAATGGCGCAGGAGAAGAACGTGACGATCGCCGTCTCGATCCCGGCCGCCACCCATGGCTGGACCGGCGGCGTGGTGTATCACGCCCAGGAGACGGCCAAACAGCTCGAGAAGGGCTATCCGGGCCTCAAGGTGATCGTGAAGACCTCGCCGGACGGCGCCTCTCAGGCCAATGCGCTCGACGACCTGATGGCTCAGAAGATCGACGCCCTGGTCGTTCTCCCCTTCAACTCCGACGAGCTGACGGACCCGGTCCGGGAGGTGAAGAAGCGCGGCACCTTCGTCACGGTCGTCGATCGCGGCCTGAAGGATCCTTCGATCCAGGATATCTATGTGGCCGGCAACAATCCCGAATTCGGCCGCGTGGCCGGCAAGTACTTCGTCGACAACCTGAAGGAAGGCAACGTCGTGGTGTTCCGCGGCATTCCGACCGTGATCGATGAGGAGCGCGTGACCAATTTCGAGAAAGCCCTCGAAGGCTCGGGCGTGAAGGTGATCGACAAGCAATACGCCAACTGGAACCGCGACGACGCGTTCAAGGTGATGCAGGACTTCCTGTCCAAGCATCCGAAGATCGATGCCGTGTGGGCCTCCGATGACGACATGGCTCTCGGCATCCTGGAGGCGATCCGCCAGGCCAAGCGCGAGGACATCAAGTTCGTGCTCGGTGGCGCGGGCATGAAGGACATGATCAAGAAGGTCATGGACGGCGACAAGATGATCCCTGCCAACGTGTCCTACCCGCCGTCGATGATCTCCACCGCCATGGGCGTGACTGCGGCGCATTTCTACACCAATGCCCCCATGCGCGGGACCTACGTGCTCGACGCCCAGCTGATCACGAAGGACAACGCCAAGGATCACTATTTCCCCGACTCGCCGTTCTAACCGGCCGAGCAGTCTCGCCCCTCCCGCCGAGGGGCGAGGCAACGGCAAGCTGCGCGTACCTGCGAGCGGCTTCCCCTTGCCTGATTTCGTCTTCTTTCACAGCCGCAGCTTTGGGAGTTCACCATGAAGACCATGAAGGGCCCCGGCCTCTTCCTTGCGCAATTCGCAGGCGATGACGCGCCGTTCAATACACTCGACTCGATCTGCCGCTGGGCCGCCTCCCTCGGCTACAAGGGCGTGCAGATCCCGACCTGGGACGCGCGTCTTTTCGACCTCAAGAAGGCCGCCGAGTCGGACGCCTATTGCGACGAGATCCAGGGTCTGGTCCGCTCTCATGGGCTGGAGATCACCGAACTCTCCACCCATCTGCAGGGCCAGCTCGTCGCCGTGCATCCGGCCTTCGACGAGGCGTTCGACGGTTTCGCCGCTCCCGAGGTGCGCGGCAATCCGAAGGCGCGCCAGGCCTGGGCCGTCGAGCAGATGATGATGGCCGCCAGGGCCTCGAAGCGACTGGGCCTGAAGGCCAGCGTCTCCTTCTCCGGCGCATTGGCCTGGCCCTTCGTGTATCCATGGCCGCAGCGCCCCGCCGGCCTCATCGAGACGGCCTTCGAAGAGCTGGGACGCCGCTGGAAGCCCATTCTCGACGCCTATGAGGATGCGGATTGCGACGTGTGCTACGAGATCCATCCGGGCGAGGACATCCATGACGGCGCGACCTTCGAGCGCTTCGTCGATGCCGTCGGAGGACACAAGCGCGCCTGCATCAACTACGATCCGAGCCACTTCCTGCTGCAGCAGCTCGACTATGTGGCGTTCATCGATCTCTACCATGAACGCATCAAGGCGTTTCACGCGAAGGACGCGGAGTTCAACCCCACCGGGCGCATCGGCGTCTATGGCGGCTATGAGAGCTGGATCAACCGCGCGGGCCGGTTCCGCTCGCTCGGCGACGGCCAGGTGGATTTCAACGCCATCTTCTCCAAGCTCGCACAATACGACTACGATTCCTGGGCGGTTCTGGAATGGGAATGCGCCCTGAAGCACCCGGAGGACGGCGCCCGGGAAGGCGCCGAGTTCATCAAGGCCCACATCATCCGTGTGACGGAAAAGGCTTTCGACGACTTCGCTGCCGGCGGCACGGACGAAGCAGCCAATCGCCGCCTGCTCGGCATCGACGCGTGAGGGAGAGGATGCCATGACCATTGCAGGATCACGCGATCAGAAACTCAACCGCCGCCTGCGGCTCGGCATGGTCGGCGGCGGACGCGGCGCCTTCATCGGCGCCGTCCATCGCATCGCTGCCCGCCTCGACGACCGTTGGGAGCTGGTGGCCGGTGCCCTCTCGTCGGATCCGGAACGGGCGCGTCTCTCCGGCGAGGATCTGCTCCTGCCGAACGACCGCAACTACGGCACTTTCCAGGACATGGCGCAGCGCGAATCGGAGCGCGAGGACGGCATCGATGCGGTCGCCATCGTTACGCCGAACCATGCCCATGCCGCCGCGGCCGAGGCCTTTCTCAGGGCCGGAATTCATATCATCTGCGACAAACCCCTCACCACCACGCGGCAGGAGGCCGACAGGCTCGCGCAGCTCGCCCGCGAGTCCGGTCTGATCTTCGCCGTCACGCACAACTATACCGGCTACCCTCTCGTGCGGCAGGCTCGCGCCATGGTGCAGGCGGGCGAGCTCGGCGCGATCCGCGTGGTGCAGGTGGAATATGCGCAGGATTGGCTGGCCACCCGCGTCGAGGAGACCGGCAGCAAGCAGGCCGAGTGGCGCACGGATCCTTCCCGCTCCGGCCCGGCCGGAGCCGTCGGTGACATCGGCACTCACGCCTTCAACCTCGCCGAGTTCATCACTGGCGACGAGGTCGCCTCCCTGTCCGCGGAGCTGCACACCTTCGTGGAAGGGCGCAGGCTGGACGACAACGCCCATATGATGCTGCGCTTCGCGTCCGGAGCGAAGGGCATGCTCTGGTGCAGCCAGGTGGCGGCGGGCCTGGAGAACGGCCTGCGGATTCGTGTCTATGGCGAGAAGGCGGGGCTCGAATGGCACCAGGAGAACCCGAACGCGCTGCTCTTCTCGCCTCTCGGCGAACCGCCTCGGATCATCCGGCGCAACGGCTACGGGGCCGACGAGGTCTCGCGAGCGGCCTCCCGCATTCCGGGCGGGCATCCGGAAGGATATCTTGAGGGATTCGCCCAGCTCTACGCGGATGTGGCGGAGCAGATCGCCGCGCGCATCGAAGGGCGCGATCCCAACCCGTTCGCGCTGCAGGTCCCGACTGTCGAGCATGGCGTTCGCGGCGTCCGCTTCATCGAGGCCGCCGTTCGCTCCTCGCAGGAGAAGGCCGCCTGGGTCGACCTGTGACTCGCACTGACGCCCGCTGCCCTCGGCTCGGAAGGGCGGCGGGCGTCACCCGATGCCTTGAAATCATCCCGCCAATCATGACGTATAGGGTTTCCCGAGCCTTCTTTGGACAACCGATCCCGTCATGGCCGCGCAGCACCATCATCATGCCCTCGAGGAACTGAACGACACGCAAAGGCGCGTTCACCGGATCCTGACCGCTGCCCAGAATCCCCTCTCGGCCTATGAAGTGCTGGACAGGATGCGGGGCAAGGGCGCCGTCACGCCGCCCACCGTCTACCGCTCCCTGGACAAGCTGATCGAGAAGGGGCTGGCCCACAGGCTCGAGAGCCTCAATGCCTATGTGGCCTGCAAGCATCCCCACCACCACGAGATGGCCGCCTTCGCCATCTGCGAGAGCTGTGGCCTGGTGACGGAGTTCAGCGATCCGGACATCAACGAGCGCCTGTCCCAGTGGAGCGAGGAGAATGCCTTCTGCCCGAAGAAGGTTACCGTAGAGATTCGCGGTCTCTGCGAAGCCTGCTCCAAGTGAGTCGGAAAATGTATCCGAGTTCCGGAATTTAATCCGCGGAAGCCGTTACATTGCTGCACGAACAGGTGATTTTAGGGAACTTGTCTGCTAAATCGCCAACTTCCCTTGCGTAATATGCGGAATTGCAATAAATCATTGCAACGATAGCACATTGTCTGATCGCTTCATTCCCTATATGAATAGGTAGGTTTTGAAATAACAGGAGCGTGGACCATGAGCACCCGAGCCGTCAGGAAAGAAGAAGAAGAGAACCTCCTCCGTCGTGCCGACGACCTGTGCCGGCAGAACAACCTGCGCCTGACGCCCATCCGCGAGCGGGTCTACCGCGAGCTCGTCCAGAGCGGTGGCCCGGTCGGAGCCTACGATCTCGTCGATCGCCTGAGCAGCGACAAGAAGCGTCTGGCCCCGGTCACGATCTACCGTGCCCTGGACTTCCTGCGTGATGCCGGCCTCGTCCATCGCCTCGCCACGCAGAATTCCTACGTGGTCTCCCACGGCCAGCCGGACGTGAATGCCATGAAGATCATGTTCGTGGATTCGAAGACCGGCGAGACCATCGAAGTGCACTCCACCGAAGTGGCGGAGGCCGTTCGCAAGGCCGCCGAGCAGGCGGGCTTCAAGTCGATCTCGCCATTCATGGAAGTCGAAGGCGAAATGAACCGGCAGGCCTAAGAGGCTCGGCTCGAAGACCATCAAAAGGAAAAGGCGGAGGCGCCCGGCGCCTCCGCCTTTTTCGTCGAGGCATGAAAAAGGCCGGGCTTCGCAGCCCGGCCTTCTTGCTTGTTATACCCGGTCAGGAAATTGCTGACGCAGTGAGATACGGATAGGCCGTCAATGTTGTGAGACGGCCTGTCTCGTCAAGAAGCCGGTTCCAGGCCCGGCAGACCGCATCCAACACCGCGTCATAGTCGTCGAGCACGCGATGCGAGAGATAGCGCTCGCGCAGGTAGAGCCAGACCCGCTCCACCGGGTTCAGCGCGGGTGACGCCGGCGGCAATGGCAAAAGGGTGATGGTGTCCGGCACATGCAAGGCCCGTGCGTCATGCCAGCCGGCCTGATCCAGCACGAGCACCGCGTGCACGCCCGGCTCGAGCTGCTGAGCAAAGTGCTCCAGAAAGATCGTCATCGCGTCGGCGTTCACCCGCGGCAGCGCCAGCGCGAAGGTCTCATCGGTGCCGGGACGGCAGGCGGCAAACAGATACAGGCTCTCGAAGCGCTGATCGACCACACCGGGCGGACGCACGCCGCGCTCATACCAGACGCGGGTCGTGCGGCCCTTCTGACCAAAGCGCGCCTCGTCCTGGCACCAGAGTTGAAGACGCGCCTCAGGGTGCTCCGTCGCGAGGCCCTGCAGCTTTGACGGGAGTTCATTTTTTGAACGCCGCCTGCGCGGCCGGATTGCCCTTCGGGTGCGAGGGCCGAGTCTTCTGCCGCGACAGGCTCAGCCGCTTGAGCAGGCACGAGAGCCCCCATTCGCTGTAGTGAACGCCATAAGTCTGCTCGACATGCTCGCACAGATCGACCAGGCGCCAGGCACTGACCCCATCGCCCTCGGGCTCCGGCCCGTGCAGGATGTGGGCCTTGAGCGCGGCCTGCTGGCCGGGACTGAGCTGCTCCGGGCGACCGGAGCGGGGCCGGTCATGTAGACCGTCAGGTCCCTCGGCATTGAAGCGCTTTATGGCATCGTGCAGGGCTTGGCGCTCCATGCCGGCCAGCCGGGCGGCCTCGGCCCGGGTCATGCCCTCGAGCGCATTGGCGATCGCCAGCAACCGCAGGGCAGCCCGACAGTCCTTCTGGCGGGCTGCCCGCGTGCGCAGATCAGATGGCGAGTAGTCCTGACGGATCGAGAGCCCGGCCATGCTGACCTCCATCAACAGCGCCTGCTCCTCAGTGAATCACGCCACCCACCGCTGCGCAAATCCGAGTCAGCAATTCTCTGGACGGGTATTACTCGGCGGCGAGAGCCTGACGGTGGTGAGGCTCTTCGCTCACCTTCGCGCTCCGGACATGCTCCTTGGCGATGAAGGTGTAGAACATCGGCACCACGAAGAGGGTGAAGATCGTGCCGATGGACATGCCCGACGCGATCACCAGACCCATGGAGAAGCGAGCCGCTGCACCCGCGCCGGTGGCGTAGAGCAGCGGAGCGACGCCGAGCACCATGGCCGCCGTGGTCATGAGGATCGGACGCAGACGCACACGGGCCGCTTCCTGAATGGCCTCGCGCTTGCTGACGCCGCGCTTCTCCTTCTGCTCGTTGGCGAACTCCACCATGAGAATGCCGTGTTTGGTGATCAGGCCCACCAGGGTGATCAGCCCCACCTGGGTGTAGATGTTGAGCGTCGCCAAACCGAGATTGAGGAAGATCATGGCGCCGAACATGGAGAGCGGCACGGACATCATGATGATGAACGGATCGCGGAAGCTCTCGAACTGCGCCGCCAGCACCAGATAGATCACGATGATGGCGAGGCCGAAGGCGAGCAGGATGGAGCTCCCCTCCTGCACCTCGAGACGCGACTGCCCGGCATAGTCCTCATAGAATCCTTGAGGCATGACTTCCTGTGCGATGGAGCGCAGGGTCGCCAGGCCTTCCGACGTGGTCACGCCGGGCAGGGGCAGGGCCGAGATGGTTGCCGAGTTCAGCTGGTTGAACTGCTCGATGATGGCAGGGGCGGCGTCGGTCTCGATCTTTACGAGAGCCGAGAGCGGCACCATGGATCCATCGGACGCCCGCACGTAGTACTGGCCCAGAAGCTCCGGGTTCAGGCGGTCGGCCTGACGCACCTGGCTCACCACGTCGTAGCTGCGGTTATCCCGATCGAACTTCGAGATCGGGGCACCGCCAACAAGCGCGCCGAGCGTGGTGCCGATCTGGCTCACCGGCACGCCGAGGGCGGCGGCGCGGTCACGGTCCACCGTGATGCGCGCCCGCGGCGTCTCGTAGGAGATCGAGTTCTGCACGACGATGAACTTGCCGGTTTGCTGCGCGCGCTTGCGCACCTGCTCGGCCACCTCGTAGGCCTGGGACGGATCGCCGATGGTACGCAGCACGTACTGGATCGGCAGGCCGCCGCCAGCGCCCGGCAAGGACGGAGGCGCGAAGACGAAGGCCTGCACGCCGGCATTCTCGTTCAGCAGGTTCTGGATCTCCTGCTTCGTCTCGACGCCCTTCTTCTCGCGCTCGTCCCAAGGCTTGAGCTTGAAGCCCACGAAACCGCCGCCGCCGCCGTCGATACCGACGATGAGGAAGCTCGCGTCGATCTCCGGGATCTTCTCGCCAGCGCCGGTGAACTGCTTGGAGAATTCCTGCGTGTAGTCGGCCGTCGCATATTTCGGCGCATTGACGAGGCCGAGATAGGCACCCTGATCCTCTTCCGGCGCAAGCTCCGACGAGGTCTTCGAGAACAGGTAACCTGTCGTTCCGAGGAGCACCACCACGATGACGAGTGTCACCCAGCGATAATCGAGCGACCCCTTCAGACGACGGGCATACCAGTTCTCGAGCCGCGTGAAGGTGCGGTCCACGAAGGAGGCGAACCGGCTCTGGGCCGCATGCGGCTTCAGGAGCCTCGACGACATCATGGGCGAGAGCGTCACCGCGACGATACCCGAGATGATCACCGCGCCCGCCAGGGTGAAGGCGAACTCCCGGAACAGCGAACCGGTGAGGCCCTGCGTGAAGCCGATCGGCGCATACACGGCGGCAAGGGTGATGGTCATCGAGACGATGGGAAGGAAGATCTCCTTCATGCCCACGATGGCCGCCTCGACCGGCTTGAGGCCCTCTTCGATGTGGCGGTGGATGTTCTCCAGCACCACGATCGCGTCGTCGACCACGAGGCCGATGGCGAGCACCATGGCCAGCAGGGTCAGGAGGTTGATCGAATAGCCCAGCGCGTAGAGGAAGAAGCACACGCCGATGAGCGAGAGCGGAATCGTGACGATCGGGATCAGCACCGAGCGGAAGGAGCCCAGGAACAGCAGGATCACGATGACGACGATGAGCGCAGCCTCGCCGATGGTCTTGAACACTTCCTCGATCGAGGCCGAGATGAAGCTCGACGCGTCGTAGACGATCTGCACCGTCATGCCCTTCGGCAGGGTCGGACGGATCGCCTCGATCTCCTTCGTCACCTGCTCGGCCACGGTGAGCGGGTTGGCGGACGGCGTCGGCACGATGCCGATGAAGGTGCCCTCGTTGCCGTTGAAGCTCACCTTCACGTCGGTGCTCTTCGGACCCAGCTCCACGTCCGCCACGTCGCGCAGGCGAACGACCTGATCCCCGTTCGAGACGATCGGCAGCGCGCCGAAAGTCTCCGGCGTCTGCAGGGTGGTCTGCATCTGCAGGGAATAGGCAACGTATTCGTTCTGCGTCTTGCCGGGCGCCGCGAGGAAGTTGTTGGCGCTGATCGCCTGCACCACATCGCCGGCCGTCACGCCACGGGCGGCAAGCCGCACAGGGTCGATCCAGACGCGCATGGCGAAGTCGCGCCCGCCGAGAATTTCGGCGTTACCCACGCCCTCGAGGGTCGCGAAGCGCGGCTGAACCACCCGGGTGAGGAATTCCGACACCTGCTCGGAACTCATCTCCGTGCTGCCGAAGGTGATGTACATGAGAGCGAAGGTCTGACCCGTGCCCTTCATGATCACGGGATCTTCCGCCTCGGACGGGAGCTGCGCACGGACCTGCTGCACTTTCGCCGTCACTTCGGTGAGCGCCGCATTCGGATCCGTATTCAGGCGCATGCGCACGGACACCGTGCTCACGCCGAGACGGCTCTCCGTCGTGACGTAATCGACGCCTTCCGCGCTCGACACGGATTTCGCGATGGGCGTACTGATGAAGCCCTGGATCAGGTCCGCGCTCGCGCCCGTATAGGTCGTCGTAATCGTGATCGTGGTTTCCTCGACCTCAGGATACTGACGCACCTGCAGGTTCATCAGACCCTGCGCGCCGAGCAGCAGGATCAGGAGGCTCACCACCATCGACAGAACGGGGCGGCGGATGAAAAGCTCTGTGAAACTCATGGCGTTTTGCCTACTGCCCGCTCGCGAACTTGGACGCGTCGAGCTTCGTCACATCAATGGTGTTGTCGATTTTGACGACCGAACCGGCCTGGAGCTTGTTCTGGCCCGAAGCGACGATCTGCTGACCGGGGGTGATGCCCGAGAGAATCTCGATAGCCCCGCCGCGACGACGGCCGGCCTTTACGAAGACCTGGCGCGCGACCTGAACCTGGTTGCCGTTCCGCTCTTCCTGCTCGATCACGTAAACGTAGTCGCCGTAGAGGCTGGTGATAACGGCCGTCTGTGGCACGGTGATGACATCGGGCTCGGCCGGCAGGATCACCTCCACATGGAGGAACTGGCCGGGCAGGATGTCGCGGCCCTTATTGTCTTCGATCAAGGCCTGCACGGAAACGAGCCGGGTCTTGGGGTCGACGCGCGGATCCCTGCCGATGATCTTGCCCTTGAAGGGGAGATCGGACTCGCTCACGCCCACGCGCACTTCCTGACCGAGCTTGACGTCGGCCGCCCTCTGTTCGGGAACCGTGAAGTCAACCTTCATCGAATCGAGATCCTGGAAGCTCGCGATGACGGCTCCGGGCTGGAGATATTGCCCGACATCGATCCGTGGAATGCCAATCACGCCCGAGAAGGGAGCCTTCAGGGCCTTCTGTTCGATGGTCGCCTCCAGGCGGGCAAGGCGGGAACGCGCCGCCGCAAGGACTGCGCTCGCCTGTTCGAGATTGGCCTCGGTCCCGTAGCCTCGGGTCGACAGGGTCTTGGCACGCTCGTAAGCACTCTCCGCCGTCTTCACGGCAGCTTGAACGTCCAGAATGTCAGCCCGTTCCACGGAATCGTCGAGCTGCACGAGAACATCGCCCTGGCGGACGGTCTGATTGGCCTTGAACTTGATTTCCTTGACGATGCCGGCCGTCTCGAAGGCCAGCTCGACACCGTTGGCAGCCCTGGCCGTACCGATGGCGCTGATGCTGGGCGTCCAGGTCCGCGCCTCAACCTTGGCAGCCGAGACCGTCTGCGGAGGCGGCTGCATGTTGGCGAAGAACTGGGTGATCATCTTGTCCCGGAAGATGTTGAACCCAACCAGTCCGGCGCAGAGGAGGATCGCTAGAATAAAGACGAGACTGACGATAAGGCGCCGTTTCATGGGCTACTTCCGAAGGTTACATGCCCGCCGGGCGGGCTACAGGCTTTGAAGATGAAGGTGCGGCAATAGCTCAACTTGCCCTTGACGCCAATGCCGCGGCATCATTTATATACCGACTGGACGGTTTAGTTGCAAGAGTTGCTAATGCTGGAAAACACCCGAGGCCGCAAGAGTTCCCGCGAGAAGATTCTCGACGCGGCTGCGGAGCTTGTTGCGGAGATCGGCGCGGGCCGCTTGACGCTCGATGCCGTGGCAGAGCGCGCCGGCCTCAGCAAAGGCGGGCTTCTTTATAACTTTCCCACCAAGGATGCGCTCCTGCAGGCCATGATCCAGCGCATGATCGACCAGGTCGTCGAATCCAGGGAGGCTCTGCGCGCCGAGATCGAACCTGGCCCCAATCTCGAGGCTCGCCTGACAACGACGAGCCTGCTCAACCTGTGCTGTGGCGGCAAGATGCAGGAGATCGCGACGGGCCTGATGGTCGCGACCGCCGAGAACCCGCGCCTTCTGGACCCCGTCCGCGAGGTGATCGCCGAAACCGTGCAACGGCTCAAGGCCAGTTCCGACGATCTTGATGCCGCGCTCCTCGGCTGGCTCGCCGTCGAGGGCCTCAGCAACCTGGAGATGCACAATCTCAGCCCGTTCTCGGATCAGGACCGCGAGCAGATCGTCCAGCTCATCAATCGCCTGCTCACGAAGGGCATCGCCTCCTGAGCCGTACCTCAGAATCTGGCTCGTGAAGTGCTATGCAACCCTCTCCCCCCTTTGTCGGGGAGAGTGGGAGGGGTGGGGTGCTGGCGCCGGACCGTCAGAGGTTCGCGCTCATACCCCCACCCTTGATCCCTCCCCGCCGCCAGTCGGGTGTTCCCGACTCGTGACTGACAGAAGCCGCTCTCGGCAACAGCCGAGAGCGGTGGGGAGGGAAATGGCGCCATCCTCTGAACCGATCCCGGATCGGCTGACGCCGTCTGGGCTGACACCCTCCACGTCATCACCGGCCTTGTGCCGGTGATCCCGATGGTGTGAGGCGCGGCGCCTTTCCGATCGGGATGGCCGGGACAGGCCCGGCCATGACGCGGAGAGACTGGGACAGGAAGAGGCGAGCCTGTGGACAATGTTCCTCGTTTGTTCTTGACACGGATGCTCATCTGAACTATGTTGCATGCATCCCGGCCCGACGAGGGGCGCGCTCGCGAGGCGTCG
>Ga0180217_1001383_pt1 | contig 27087 bp, 25 predicted proteins | sample eDN3rd37CBELigOP_FD_128521 | JGI IMG/M metagenome (GOLD analysis project Ga0180217, IMG submission 128521) | Enriched Organic Plus compost microbial communities from Emeryville, California, USA - eDNA 3rd pass 37_C BE-Lig OP (version 2) (version 2) ... | reverse complement strand
GAAGTGAACTACATCTTCACCGGACCGGGCAGGTATCTGGCCTGCCCCTCGCTCGCCATCGAGCTCAGCCTCGTGGTCAAGGCCTGATCGGCAAGCTCAATGTTGCGATGATCGCAGGCGGCCGGATGACCTGGGAATCGCTCAACGAGAATGCGCTACCGTCCGGTGATGTCCTCCGAGCGTCGAAGACGCCCGTAACGATGAAGGACCGGACACGCAGAGCATCATGCGGGCACAGCGGGCCGTGCCAGCGAAAGCCGGATCCACTTTTCGCTGCGCGGCCTGCTGGGTGTGCTCGAACGATGCTCGTGCTCAAGAAGAAGCATCGGATTGGATCTTAAAAGTGGATTCCACTTTTCTGGTCCGATGCACCAGCGCCGTTGGGCGCCGTTCCGGCTGCAGATCAGCTCGCCTTCTTCTGACGCGGATCGTACCTCACAAGCTCACCTGTCACCTTCTTTCCCTCGCTGATGAATCTCTTGGCCTTTTCCCGCAACTTGTTCTTCTTCGCGTTGCTGCGATGTTTCTGGCTGCCTTTGCCCATTGGTGGACTCCCCTGAACTTGAAGCATCATTGAAACGATGCCTTGCAGGCTCGGTTCCAATCCACGGCCTAAGGTTCAGATTTGCAGTCCGGCAGGAGTAGGAGTTGGCGCTTGCGGCTGCAATGCGCGTCTGAATGGCTTCCTCAGCCCGGCCTCTTAAGCAGAGCTTTGGTAAGCCGCCCGCCGCTCCCCCTGGGCAAAGGGCGGCGGATGGCGGCCCCCGGTGGCTCTTGCTATCGAATGCCGCGACGGAGCATGGGGGTGATCGGCGGAAAGTTGCCAGCCTCTATCGTTCCCAGCACCTCGAAGCCATTCCGCTGGTAGAGCGGGATGTTCCTCGGGTTCGAGGATTCCAGGTAGGCCGGCGTTCCGTCCTCGTCACAAAGCCTGAGAGCATGCGCCAACAGGGCTGAGCCGTAGCCCCTCCCCTGCTGCGCCGGATCTACCCCGATCAACGGCAAGTACCAGTGCGGCTCATCGGGATGGTACCGCCCCATCTGCTCGAACACGGCGAACAGGGTGTCCTGGTGCTTGTCCGGGACGGTGCGCTGGAAGTGGGCCATCAAAGCCTGTTCATCGGGCTGGAGCATCCCGTGCGTCTGGATCCATGACGACGTACCTCGATCCCGGTGGTGCAGTTCGAAGCGCGATCCTGCCGAGTGCATGGATACCCGACGGCAAGACCAGATCGCTTGCCCATTGCAATCAGCAACCGCCCAGGACCGTCGATCTACGCCGCCTTCAGCAGCCCTTCGCGCTGGAGCGCACGGCGAACCGCCTTGCGGGACGAGACCCGCGCCGCGTGGCGGGCGAAAGCCGGATATTCCGCCATGTCGACGCCCACGTACCGTCCCCATCCGAAATAGACGAGGAGATACGGATCGACCACGGTGTAGCGATCACCGACTGCATACTCGCCGACGTCAGCGAGCCGGTTCTCGATCTCGGAGAGGCGGGCGCGGACGTTCTCGCGGCCTTTCGCCTGCACATCCGCTTGATAGGCCGCCGTCCCGACGGATCGCTCTGGACGCCAGACCTGGCCGAATGCCGGGTGCACCTCACTGGACAGCCAGGACAGCCATTCATGGCACCGCGCGGCAAGCCATGGATCGTCGGGGAGGAGCGCGCTGTCCGCGTGGCGCCGCGCCAGGAACACGAGGATGGCGCCGACCTCGGTCAGGACCTCGCCGTCACGGACCAGCGCCGGCACCCGTCCCTTGGGATTGGTGGCAAGGTACTCTGGCCGGGACGTGGCGCCGCCCTGCACGGATACGAGCTCGCGCTCGTAAGGCACGCCGATCTCCTCGAGGACGATGTGGGCCGCGAGGGAGCAGGCCCCGGGCGAGTAGTAGAGCTTGTACATCAAGCGGTCTCCTGCATTTTCGGAACGAGGGAATGGAGCCGGGAAGCCCGGCGTTGGAAATGTTTCGGTTCAGCCTCCGGCATCCCCGGTCCGCGTGGACCACCGGAGCGCAAGCGCGCCCCTGCGACGCCATGCCCGCGCGACCCTGAGGCTCCACAGCCGCTCGGCGCCCTCGAAGCCCGGGGTGCCTCCGCTCTCCCACAGGATCTCGGCCTCACCTTGCACGTGAAGCAGGTCACCCGACCCGAAGTCCACGAACAGCAGTGCCGCACGAGGATCGAGCAGAAGGTTGCCGAGGGTGTTGAAGTAGCGGTTTCCCCGGAAATCGGGAATTGTCAGGGTGTCTCCGTCGACATGGATGAAGCCTGCCGGGCCTCCCCGATGCGAGATGTCCACGCCGCCGGCCGAACGGGTGACCGATCCGCTGCTGCTGGCCACGAAGAAGGTGTCGGCCATGCTGATCCATTTGCGCGCCGGCCCATCCAGCCCGTCGATCAGTTCAGGCACGCCCGGCGAGGCCTCGGCCGGGAGGACGTCGCGGACCTGGATGTATTGCGGGCAGTTCCCGAAGCTCTGGTGAATGGAGATCTGGATCCCGTCGGCTCCCCTCGAGGCGATCACGCCATTGGCCCGGTTGCGCCGGCGGGTGCCCAGGTCGATGCCGAGCACTCCCACCCCGGCGCCCGGCACGAGGTACGGCCCCACGGGATCGGCGGCGTCCGGAATGGCCGCGATGCGCAGGCTCCTCGGATCGGGGCTGGCGATGAAGCCGGGCTGGCCTGTGAGGATCGTCGCCTCGGGCCAGCCATCCCGGTCGGTCGTGGCGACCGGCAGAAACGGCAGGAGGGCGAAGAAGGCTCGGTGCTGGTCCGGCATGAAATCGCGGATCGCGCCGCCACCGGTCTGCACGCCCGTGCGGCCTTGAGCCTCCAGCTCGCCCGCATGGAACGGGGACCGGATCATTCCAACCTCCCTCATGCGACCTCGGGGATCGCGGAGCGCGGCATCGGCTTGAAGCGCGGCAGCGCCTCGATCCGGCCCAACCACCCCCGGATGGCGGGGTAAGGCTCAAGGGATATCCGCCCCTCCGGCGCGTGAGCCACGTAGGAATAGCAGGCGACGTCGGCGATGGTCGGAGCCTCTCCGGCCAGGTAGCGGCGCGTTGCGAGATGAGCCTCCATGAAGGACAGCAGCCGGGCTGCGATCGCTTCAGTAATGGTGGGATCCGCCGCTGCGCCGAACAGCGTCGCCATCCGGGCCATCGCGGGTCCGTACATGACCTCGCCCGCAGCCAGGGACAGCCAGCGCTGGACCGCAGCCGCAGCGGTCGGCTCCTCCGGAAGCCACGAGCCGCCCGCATCGTAACGCTTGGCCAGATAGACCAGAATCGCGTTGCTGTCGGCGAGCACCACGTCCCCGTCCTCGATCACCGGAATCTGACCCAGGGGATTCTTGGCCAGGAATTCGGGCGTCCGGCGCACGTCGGCCGGTGCATCGACCCGGCGATACGGCAGGCCAAGCAGGGAGAGCATGAGCTCCACGCGATGCGTGTGGCCGGAAAGGGCCGTGCCGTGCAGGAGGATCGTTGTGTCGGACATGCGCTTGGCCTTGAGGGGTTGAACCGCTAAAGGAATAATCCTTGCCTTCAGCGGCAGGAATGCCCTCGATTGGCAATTCACTTTTCCAATTTACGGAATGATCATGGACCGACTGGACGAGCTCGCCGTCTTCATCGCGATCCTGGATGCAGGCAGTCTCACGGGCGCAGGACGCAAGCTCCGGCGTTCCCCGCCGTCCGTCACGCGCAGCCTAGCGGCGCTTGAGGAGCGGGTCGGGGCGCGGCTGGTCGAGCGCTCGACCCGGCGCCTCGCCCCGACCGAGGCGGGACGGCAGCTCGCCGAGCATGCCAGGCGCCTGCTTGTGGGCTACGACAGCGCCATCGCGGAGGTCTCCGGCGCACCGCTGCGCGGTATCCTGCGCGTCACCGCGCCCCTGGTGTTCGGCCGCCGGCACGTGGCGCCCGTCGTCGGGGACTTCCTCGACGCCTATCCCTCCATGCGGGTCGAGCTGATCCTGTCCGACCGCAACCTCGATCTGATCGAGCACGAGATCGATGTCGCGGTGCGCATCGGCCCCCTGTCGGACTCGAGCCTGGTCGCCCGGCGGGTCGGCGAGGTCGGGCGGCTGCTCGTCGCGAGTCCCGCCTATCTCGAACGTCGCGGAAGGCCGCGTCGGCCATCAGACCTTGCCGAGCACGACGTGATCTTCGCGAGCGGCCGCGCCGACCAACAGGCCTGGCGTTTCCGAAATGCCGGGCGGGAGCAGGTGGTACGTCTCGTGCCCCGCCTGGCCGTGAACGAGATCGACGCCATGCTGCTGGCGGTCAGGGCCGGCCGGGGCATCGGGCGCCCGCTCTCCTATCAGGTCGTCGACGACCTCGCCGTGGGGCAGCTGGTGCGGCTGCTCCCGGAGTTCGAGCCCGACCCCCTGCCCGTTCATCTCGTGATGCCCAGCACACACCGAATGCCGCCCAAGGCGCGGGCCTTCGTCGATCTCGCGGCTCCGGCGCTCGGCGCCCTCGACGTCCTGAGAGGCGTGCCTGAAGGCATGCTTCCTGCCGTCGATGGCGGCCGGCACTGACCATCACCCGCATCGAACCAGAGAGCCGCGCGTAGACTGTCGATTGCCCGCTGAGGCAGCCTCAGGAGGAAACCACCTCATGCCGACCCTCCGGCTCGATCGCCTGGGCAAGGGCCTTAGCGTCGCGCATTACGATGGCGAACCTGTCGGCCAGGGCCGCGAGCGTCCCCTGCTGCACCACTTCGGCCGGGACGATCCCTCCGTCCTCCAGCGGAGACGGCAGGTCGCGCGTTGCTGTCGCGGACGCCACAACCGTGGTCCTGTACCCGAGATCGAGGGCGGCCCGCACGGTGGAGCTCACGCACATATGCGTGGCAAAACCCGCAACGATCAGGTCCTTGCGGCCCGTTGCCTGAACCCGATCGTGCAGATCCGTGCCGGCGAAGGCGTTGGGCAGGGACTTTGCAACGACATTTTCGTCAGGGTTGGGCTCAAGCCCCGTGATGATCCGCGCGGTCGGGCTGTCGGGATCGAACAGCGGCGCCCCCGGGCGGGCATGGTGGACGACGTGAAACACGGGCATGCCATGGCGGCGGGCGAAGTCGAGCAATCGCCCGATCTCCGTGACGGCGGCCCCGATCCCGGCGAGCGGCAAGCCGCCGTCCGGCAGGTACTCGCGCTGATGGTCGATGAGTACGAGGGCGGCATCATCGAGGGAGCCGGGCGTGGACGGGGCGCCTGCAATCTGACGAAGGGTTCTGGGCGTCGATGACATCGGTATTCTCTTGTGGTGGGAGTTGATAGGACAGAGACGGAAGGCTTCTGTCCCATTCCCCTTATGACACCGACCCCGGCCGTCTGCCCTGAGTGTTTGAGCGCCGTTTCTGGGCAAGAATGCACAGAACGACATTATTCCCCAGGGTTGCTCCCTTCCAACAGGGCCCGTTCGCGCCCCAGGATCTCGACCAGCACGTCCATGACGGCGCGCACGCGCGGCGAGCGCCGAATGTCCTCGTGTACGACGAGCCAGACATCGCGCCCGGGCACCCCTTCCCGGTGAATGCAGACAAGGTCGGGGTCGCTGCCGGTCACGAAGAACGGCAGCACCGCGGCTCCCAGGCCTGCCCTGACGGCGGAATGCAAGCCGACGAGATCGCTCGTGCGGAAGACGAACGGCCGTCCTTTCGCAAAGCGCCGCAGCCATTGCTGCTGGGGTACGTGCTCCAGGCTCTCCTCGTAGCCGAGAAGATCCAGGGCATCAGGTTCCCGCCCGCAGGCATAGGCCCGTGAGGCAAAGAGCCCGTAGCCAGCCGTCGCGACCTTGCGGGTGACCAGGGACGAGCCTTCGGGCCGTGCCAGCCGAAGGGCAATGTCTGCCTCGCGGCGCGTGAGGCTCACGGAGACGTTGGAGCCCGACAGCTCCAGGATGATGTCTGGATGCCGTTCGCGCAGCAATCCGAGACGCGGCGAGAGAAACAGGCTGGCAAAGGCCGGCGGTGCGCTGACCCGCACCGTGCCGGACAACCCGGAGCCCCGTCCCTGCACGGTGCGCTGGAGGGCAAACACATCCTCCTCCAGTCGGGCCACGTGCTCCTGCACGTGCTCGCCCTCGGGCGTGAGCACGTACCCGCGCGGCAGGCGGTCGAAGAGACGGATGCCAAGTGCTTCCTCGAGTGACGTGATGCGCCGGGCCACGGTGGAATGGTCGACCCGCAGCGCGCGTGCAGAGGCCGACAGGCTCCCGGTCCGGGCCAGTTCGGCGAAGTACCTCAGATCGTCCCAATCCATGCTGCGCAAAAAACCCCAGATGCCCGGCGAGAATACCGAATAGCAGCCAAGCTGGTCACAGGCCAAGACTGCATCTCCTCAATCCCGGTGACCAGACATGACCAAAGTCGTTCGCATCCACGAATTCGGCGGCCCCGAGGCCCTCCGGCTCGACGCCGTCGAGCTTCCTCCACCCGGTCCCGGCGAGGCGCTCGTGCGCCAGTCCTTCGCCGGCGTGAACTATGTCGACGTGTACCATCGCATCGGCCTTTACCCGCTGCCGCAGGTTCCGGCGGTCCTCGGCGTCGAGGGGGCAGGCACCGTGGCGGCGGTCGGCCCCGGCGTCGATTCCGTCGCCGTCGGAGACCGCGTGGCCTATGCAGCCCTTCCGGTCGGCGCCTATGCCACCGAGCGGCTGATCCCGGCCGAGCGCCTCCTGCGCCTGCCGGCGACCGTCTCCGAGCGAGATGCCGCTGGCATTATGCTGCGCGGCGTCACGGCTCATATGCTCCTCCACCGCACCTATCCCGTCGGTCCCGGCACCACAATCCTGGTGCACGCAGCCGCAGGCGGCCTGGGCCTGGTCGTGACGCAATGGGCAAAGCTGCTCGGCGCTACCGTGATCGGTACCGTAGGCAGCGCCGAGAAGGCGGAGATCGCCCGTGCCGCCGGCCTCGACCACGCGATCCTTTATCGGGAGACCAGCTTCGTCGATGCCGTGAAGGAGCTCACGGGCGGCCGCGGCGTCGATGTGGCGTATGACGGAATCGGCGCATCGACGCTGCTGGAGACTTTCGATGCCGTGCGTCCGTTCGGCACCGTCGCGAGCGTCGGCCAGGCAGGGGGACCGATCCCTCCGATCGAGGTGGCGGCGCTCGGCCCGCGGCGCTCGCTGTCGCTCTCGCGGCCGAGCGTGTTCGGTTACATGACCGACCTTGAAGACTACCGCACGGCGGCAACCGCGCTCCTGTCCCTGCTCGAGCAAGGTGGAATAAACGTGCTGGTCGGAGCCGTGTATCCGCTCGCCGATGCCGCCCGGGCCCACGCCGATCTCGAAGGTCGACACACCACCGGATCAATCCTCCTCGCTGCCTGACCTTTCTCCAGGCCCGGACATCTCCAGGCCTCCTGCCCCGTCCCGGAGTTCCCATGTCCTACTTCGCCGCTCTCGTGGCCAGTTGCGTTCTCGTCGCGGCCGCTCCTCTCCTCGTGCGTTTCAGTCCCGTCGACCCCACCGCGACCCTTTGGTTGCGGATGGTCCTCGCCACGGGTGTGCTGATCGCCATCACACCCGCGCGCCCGGCAAAGGCAGAACCCCTGCGCGGACGCGATTACGTCCTCCTGGTCGCCGCAGGCCTGCTCTCGGTCGGCGACATGGTGGCGAATCATTGGGCTGCCGTCGAAACGACAGTCGCGAACGCCGTCCTGCTGATGAACCTCTCACCGGTGTTCGTGACCTTCCTGGCCATCCTGTTCCTGCGGGAGCGTCCCTCCATGGGGCAACTCGCCGGATACGGGGTGACGATCAGCGGAGCGGCGCTGATGACCGGGATCTCGTTCGAGGGCTGGCGCCTCGGTCCTGGAGAGGGCCTCGCACTGCTGTCCGCATTTCTCTACGCGGCCTACTTCCTCGTCGTGAAGGATCTCCGCCGGCGGGTGTCTGCCACAGCCATCATGCTGTGGACCAGCGGGATCGCCGCCGCCGCCCTCGCACCCGTGGCGATCGGCACGAGCGACCCGCTTCTGCCCGCGGCAATCCTTGGCTGGCTGCCCATCGTCGCCATGGCGCTCGGCGTGCAGATCGGCGGCCACGGCCTCATGGCCTACGCGATGCACGGTCTGCCTGCATCGTATGCGTCCGCGACAGCGCTTGCCCGCCCCGTGCTGGCCGCCGCCGCGGCATGGCTTCTGTTCGGGGAAGCGATGGGCCCATGGCAGATGGCCGGAGCGGTTCTGGTCCTGGGCGGGCTGGCGCTCGCTGCCCGAATTCCCCTCGACAGCCGGCACGCCCCGACGGAACGGATTCCCGCTCCGCCGCTCCCCGTAAGGACCCTGCCTGCCGCACGCCCTGGCAGGTCGGCATGATCGTTCCGGTGAATGGAAAGCAGAATTCCGCACCGTCGCGGTTCCGCAATGCCGACCGGCCGGGTTATCCAATGGAGCGAGGGAGTACAATGATGTCCTTGACGGATTGGACACCGCGGCCGCGGCCGCACCGAATGAACCTGGACGGAGACTACATCCGTCTCGAGTCGCTCGAACCCGCCCGACACGGCGACGAGCTCTTCGAGGCCGGTGACGGTCCGGATCGTGACATGCTCTGGCGCTACCTGACGGATCGTCCCTTCCCGGACCGGCCCTCGTTCGAGCCCTGGCTGACACGGGCTGCCGCATCGGAGGATCCCTTGTTCTTCGCCGCCGTCGATCGGGACACCGGTCGCGCCGAAGGCCGGCTGGCGCTCATGCGGATCGATCCAGGCAACGGCGTCGTCGAGGTTGGCCACATCCTCTTCGGTCCTCGGCTGGCCCGCAGCCGGGGCGCCACCGAAGCGATTTTCCTGCTCGCCCGCTGGGTCTTCGACGTCCTGGGCTACCGCCGTTTCGAGTGGAAGTGCGACAACCGCAACGAGCCTTCCAAGCGCGCCGCGGCCCGCTTCGGCTTCTCGCATGAGGGGCTGTTCCGGCAGCACATGGTGGTCAAGGGCGAGAACCGTGACACCGCATGGTTCGCCATGACCGACCGGGATTGGCCGTCACGGAAGGCGGCGTACGAGCAATGGTTGTCACCGTCAAACTTCGACGCCGCAGGACGCCAAGTCCAAGCCCTGTCCAGCCTGATGGAGCGTGCTTCCTGCCGCGAGGAGGTGGCGGATGCGCCTTGCGACCCTCCGGTCGACTGACCGAGTGCCATGCTGAAGCTGAAGCCAATGCGCCCCGCGCAGTTCCGGGACGAATATCCGCCCTCCGCCGAGCGTGTGAATCGCAGTACCGCGTGTCCGGCGAGCCAAGTCGCGGCACCCTGACCTTCTTTGCTGGCCTTGCGACGGCGAGCGCCGTCCCGGCCTTCGTTCCCGTGCGCACCAATACGACCCAAGGACAAACCATGGATCGTTCACTGACAGATCCTTCGAGAGTTACGCGGATTCTCCTACCGTCCTCTGGCACTTGGGGACACGGGGTGGGGCCGGGCAGTCGGGGCGTCCAGTTGCACTATGTGCGGCAAGGCCGTGGCAATCCGGTCCTGCTGCTCCACGGGTGGCCTGGGTTCTGGTACGACTGGCGCCGTGTCATTCCGGGCCTTGCTTTGCTGGCCGACGTGATCGCGCCGGACCTTCGCGGCTTCGGCGACAGCGACAAGCCAGACCTGCCGCCATCCTCCGGGTACACCCCTGAGGTTCACGCGGATGACCTCGCCCACCTGATCGAGCATCTCGCACTGGCCCCCGTCGTGGTCGTCGCGCACGACATCGGAGCTACAATTGCGCAGACACTTGCCCGCCGGTTTCCACACCATGTACGGGCGTTGGTCCTGCTGAACCCTCCCTATCCCGGCATCGGAACGCGCCGTTTCGAGCCCCAGGCCCAGCGCGAGTTCTGGTATCAGCATTTCCATCAACTGCCCCTCGCCGAAGAGCTGGTCGGCCACAGCCGTGGGACGATCGGTGCATATCTGCGCTATTTCTATCGTCACTGGACGGGGCGGCAGGACATGCTGTCGGAGGACGAGCTCGATTCCATCGTCGATGTCTACGCAAGACCGGGCGCCTTTGCGGCAAGTCTCGCCTATTACCGCGCTCGGGCCGGAGCCAAGGATGCAAGGGCCGCAACAATCCCGATCGAGAAGATCGGGCAGCCGACATCCGTTTTGTGGGGCGAAAGCGATCCTGTTATCCCGGTGTCCTGGTCGGACAGGCTCGGCGACACATTTACCGACGTCACCCTGCGAACGCTTCCCGGTATCGGCCACTTCGTGCCGTGGGAGGCGCCGCACGATGTGATCGAAGCTGTATCGCGCGTGCTCGATCCGGGCGCGACAGCGTCCAACGCGGACAGATGAACCGCAGGCGAGACATGAAGGTTTCTTCAAGGGCCTGGTCCGAACACGCCATCGGGACCTTCAGCTCGCGCTTGAACGTCTTGACAACAATCCGGCTGCTCGGCTTGTGATCTGCTTCCGGCGGGATCTCCTGCGCGCGCCCAATTCTCCATTGGTCGTTCGGTTTATCCCTTAATGGCAGTGACGACGACCTCGATCAAGGCGCCGCCTCCCAGATCCGCGACGCCAACCGTGGCGCGTGCCGGCAGGTTGTCGCCGAAGAACTCTGTCCAAACGGCATCCATTTCCTTCTTCTGCGAAAGGTCGGTGACGAAGATCGATGCTGCGACGACCTTTGTCGTGTCCGTACCGGCCTCCTTCAGATATCCGGCGATCTTTTCCAGAATGTTGCGGGTTTGCTCGCCCATCGACACGCTCGTGTCATTAGCGATCGTGCCGCCGATATAAACGAAGCCATTCGCCTCGACGGCGCGATGCATGATGGGCGTGCGGATCTTTCGTTGGATCATCAGTCCTGTCCTTTCTTACGTTCAATCTCAGGAGGCGAAGCGCTCTATGCGCAGGCCGTCGATGGGCGTATTCGTGTTTCCCGTCGCAATCAGTTCAGCCATGACTGCGCCGGTTCCCGGACCAAGCTGGAAGCCGTGAAGCGAGAAGCCGAACTGATGGAAGAGGCCTTCGTGCTTGGCGCTCGGGCCAATGATCGGCAGATCGTCCGCTGTCCGTGCCTCGATCCCGGCCCAAGCCCGCACGATCGTTGCATTGCGCATGACAGGGAACAAATCCCAGACAGTGCGGGCGCTCTCCTGGAGCTTACTCCAATCCAAGACCGTCTCGCCCGTATCCTGATAAGGGGTCGCGAGATGGCCGCCGCCGATCAGCACGGTTCCATTCGCGAATTGCTTGAACGAGAGCTTGCGCCCCCTCAGGATCACGACCGGCTTGATGAAATCCGGAACACGTGACGTGATCATCAGCATGGGCGCAACCGTCTCGACTGGAACCTTTTCGCCCAAGGATGCAGCAATGCGCGCTCCCCACGCGCCGGCGGCATTGACGAGCACGGGAGCCTCATACGTCTCGCCACCGGCATCGACACGCCAGATCGTCCCGTCCTTGCGGATAGTGGTGGCCTCAACTCCCTCGCGCACGAGGGTTCCCAGGCGTTCCGCCCGTCGGCGAAACGCCGTTGTCGCCTGTGCGGGATTGGCCGCCCCGTCGCGCCGCGACACGATACCGCCAGGGCAAGTCTCCGCGACGGCAGGAACGAGACGACGCAGCTCCTTCGCGTCGATCAGCTCTTCGTGCGTGAAGCCGCGCAGGTTCAAGTCAGCCACGCGAGCGCGGCAGGCTTCAAGCTCCTCGTCATTCTCGGCGACGAGGACCTGACCATGGCTATCGAAGCTGCAATCGTCGCCGACGAGTTCTTCGATTCCTTCCCACAGATCCATGGAACGGATAGAGAGCGGAATTTCCGCAACATGGCGGGCAAGCTGGCGCACGCCGCCCGCATTCACGCCCGAGGCATGCCGGCCCGCATAATCCTTCTCGATGAGGACGGGACGGAGGCCGCGCAGACAGAGATGCAGGGCCGTCGAGCAACCATGAATACCCCCGCCGACGATGATCGCGTCTGCCCTCACACTCATCCGCGCACCACCGCCTTCGTTGCGTTTTCGTCCTTGGGAAGGGACGCGAGTTCCGACAACGTGATGGGCTTTACCGGTGCGCGCAGACGATAATACCCGATCTCCTCGGGGGTCTTGCCCCGCGCTTCCGCCATCAGTTCCGTCACCGTGAGCCCGCACAGGCGCCCCTGACACGGACCCATGCCCGTGCGGCGATAGGCTTTCAGCTGGTTCGGACCGGTCGCGCCGATCGCCACCGAATCCAGGATATCCTGCGCCGTAACCTCTTCGCAGCGGCAAACAATCGTATCGCCTTGAGGAATGCGGAACTGCCTGGGTGGCTGGAACAGGACATCGAGGAAGGTCCGCCCGCGCTCGGCCTTTGCCAAGTCTGCCTGAAGGGTTTGCATGTCAGGCACCTTTGCGCCGGCCTTCGGCTTCAAGGCCTCAACAGCTGCCCTGGCTGCGATCCGGCCACGCTCCACCGCCGCCAAGGCACCGGCGATCCCGGCACCGTCGCCCGCGATGGCGATACCCTCGACGGAGGTTCCACCATTCGCGTCGAGAATCGGTGACCAGCAGAGCTGGATCTCGTCCCATCTGTGCTTCACGCCTGCTGCCATGGCGAGATTGACATTCGGCACGACGCCCTGATGAAGGAGCAGCAGATCCGCCGGGACGCTGGCGCTTTGCCCCCCCACCTCATAAGAGACGCTTTCGATCCGGTCCTTGCCCGATGCGGCGATCTTCGTCACGCCGCTGACAACGCGCACCTTGGATCGCACCTCCCGCATCATGGCGAGCCCCTTGAGGAAGTAGGGCGAGCGGAGGAAGCCGGCCGCATGCGGCAGGGCACGGAAATAATTACGACGCTCCGTCGTGTCCAAAACGAGGTCGATGTGGCCGCCCATGCGCAGGATCTGCGCCGTCAGCAGCCAGAAGAGAGGCCCCTGCCCCGCGACGACAGTCCGTCCATCGGGGATCAGCCCGGAGGATTTCAGCGCCGTCTGCGCCGCGCCCGCGGTCATCACGCCCGGCAATGTCCAGCCAGAAATCGGGAACGGCCGTTCGAGAGCTCCGGTCGCAATGATTACACGCCCGGCTCTGATGAATTGCGAGCCTCCACTCATTGAAATGCCGATCTCCAGGTGACGGTCGAGGCTCCAGACCGTGGCGCCCTGCAGGATCTCGGCGCTGCTCGCACGCACCTCCTCAACAAGCCTGGCGCCTGCCCAGTAATCGTCTCCGAGCAGCCGCGTCTCCTTGACCGGCGTCGACGTGACGCCACGCCACACCTGGCCGCCCGGCCCCTGGTTCTCGTCGAGCAGAATGGTCGAGAGACCCGCCCGCGCGGCCAGACTCGCAGCGGCGAGACCCGCGGGGCCTGCTCCGATGACGGCGACGTCGTATTCTTCGCGCATGGGACGATTGATAGTCATCGACCGATCTCTCTCTTGCCCTTCTGAATTTCAATCTGCATGCCGGGACGAACCGGAATGAGACAGCCCTGCCGGTTTCCCATGCCATCGACCGTCACGAGGCAATCGAAACACACGCCCATCATGCAATACGGAAGGCGCGGCGCTCCGCTCACGGCCGTCTTGCGCCGCACATCGAGGCCTGACGCGAGCAAGGCGGCCGAGACCGTATCCCCCTCTCGCGCCACGACCGGGCGGCCATCGACGAAGATCTCGACGGGCTTCCTGGTATCGCCATCAAATCGCTTGAACATTCACCGTCTCCCGGCCCTTTCTGCGGCCGAATTGCTATCAGCTCAGTAGTACCCGCTTGTGCGAACGTCGGACGTCGCGAACCGCTTGGCCGAGAATGAGCCGAGCTTGTTCGTGTCAAGGGCGCCGGCGGCCACCATCGGAGCAATTTCGAATGCGTGATTGGGGGCAAGCGTCACGCCGGAATGGCAGCAGGCGACAAATGCGCCCGGGCAGGTTTCGGATTGCTCGTAAATCGGAAACCCATCCTTCGGCATGACCCGGATGCCGGACCAGGAACGCACCACATTCAACCGGCCCAGGAGCGGGAACATGCGCTGCGCCCGATCGGCCATAACGGAACTGATCGAGAGGTTCAGGACGCTGTCGTCCAGCATGTCCTCCTTGCTGTCGCCGATCATGACCGTGCCTTCGTCGGTCTGCCTCACGGTCGACAGGGGATGCGGCAGGAACGGCATGGTGCGTTCGGTCACGACGATCTGCCCGCGGGTGGGACCCATCGGCGCCTCGAGACCGACCATCGGGGCCAATGTCTGGTTCGCATTGCCGGCGGCGAGAACGACCTTCCCGGCGCGGATTTCCTCCCCGTTCGGCCCTGTGAGCCGAAACTCGCCCTGATCGTATCTGATCTCGGACACAGGATGCTCTGGCCGATAATCGACCCCGAATTTCGCCATTCCCGTGTGCAAGGCCCGGAAAGTGCGAAGCGAGTTCACGTGCCCGTCATAGGGGCAGAAACTTCCGCCCGCGACCTCCGGGCCGATATGCGGCAGCATCTTTTCAACCTGCTCGCGGCCGAGAATCTCCATCTTGTAGTCGACGGCTCCGGGCTGGTTGTGAAGGCGCTTCAGCAGCAGCGAGCGCTGTTCGAGTTCCTCTTCGCCAAGCGCGAGATGGAATCCGCCGTTGCGCTGGAAACAGACGTCCAGGCCGGTCTGCTCGCGCAGTTCCTCTGCGAGTTTCGGCCAAGAGTCTGAGGCCTGCATGGTCCAGCTGGTATAGGCCGGCATGCCTAATCCCTTGCTCTGCACCCAGACGAGCGCAAAGTTCGCGCGTGAGGCCCGTTTGGCGATGTCTCCTTCGTCGAGGACGCAGACTTGCTGTCCGATGCGGCCGAGCCCCCAGGCGATGGCGGAGCCGAGAAGGCCGCCTCCGACCACGACGATGTCATAACTGCTACGCATTGTACCCATCCTTACCGTCCGCGATCACTATGTCCGGCGAGCACCCGCTCAAGGCCATAGAACCGGTCGAGCAGAATGAGCGCGAGCATCGTGATCACGATCACGCTTGCGGAAACGGAGGTCACGAGCGGGTCAATGTTGTCCTGGATGTACAGGAACATCCGTACGGGCAGCGTTTCGATGCCCGGGGCCGCGAGGAATACGGTCATGGTGACCTCGTCGAAGGACTGGATGAAGGCGAGCGCCCAGCCGCTCACGACTCCGGGAAGAATGAGCGGGAGCGTCACACGGCGAAACAATGTCCAGTTGCTGGCGCCGAGGGATATGGCAGCCATCTCGACCGAGCGGTCCATCCCGGTTGCCGCAGCGAGCGTGAGGCGCAGGGCGAAGGGGAACACGACGATGACATGTGCGATGAGAAGCGCCGGGAAAGTGCCGCTGATCCCCACCAGGGTGAAGAAGCGCAGGAACGCGATGCCGAGCACGACGTGCGGGATCATCAGAGGAGACAGGAACAGCGCCGACAGCGCCTCCCGGCCTCGGAACTGATAGCGCGCGATCGCCAGCGCCGCTGGCACGGCAAAAAGGAGTGCGATCACGGAAGAGACGGCGCCGATCCAGAGGCTGATCCAGAACGCATTGATGAATTCAGGATAATCGGCGATCGTGCGGAACCACCTGAGCGAGAAGCCATTCGTCGGCAGGGAGAGATAGCCTTCCGGCGTGAAGGCGACCAGGCAGACCACGAGGATCGGCGCGACCATGAAGATCACGAAGAGGGTATGGAAGATGAGAGCGAGGGGTCCGTTGCGGCTCATCTGAACACCTCCGCATAGCGGCGCTCGATGATCGCGTTGCTGCCGACGATGATGAGGACCAGCGCGACCAGCAGGAGAACGGCAACCGCAGCGCCAAGCGGCCAGTTGAGCGTGTTGAGGAACTCGTCATAGGCAAGCGTCGCCGCAACCTTGAGGCGCCTTCCGCCGATGATCGAAGGGGTTGCGAATGCACTGGCCGAGAGTGCGAAGACGATGATCCCACCGGAGAGGACGCCCGGCATGATCTGCGGCAAAATGATCCGGCGCATGATCGTCACCTGCCCGGCGCCTAGAGACAACGCCGCATTCTCGATCTGAGGATCAACGCGCTGAAGCGCGGCCCAGACCGACAGCACCATGAAGGGCATCATGACGTGAGCAAGGGCGATGACCACACCTGTTTCAGTGAACATGAAGGGAATGGGGGTATCGATCAGGCCGACCGCCATCAATGCCTTGTTGACGACGCCGCTGTTGCCCCCGAACAGCAGGGCCCACCCGAGCGTGCGCGCCACGACCGAGATGAGGAGCGGGCCGAGGATGATGAGCAGAAAGAAGCCCTTCCAGGGTGCGCGCATGCGATTCAGGATATAGGCTTCCGGTGCGCCGAGGATTGCGGCGATGACCGTCGCGAGACCTGCGATCCGGAACGTTCTCGCGAACATCTCGTAGAAGTACGGATCGGACCAGATCTCCTGCCAATTCTTGAGCGTGATGACGAATTCGATGCCCGTATACTGCCCCCAATTGTGGAAGGAGAGCAGGACCGTCATGAGGAGCGGCACGATGACGACGGCGATGAAGAGGGCGAGCGCCGGCAGCAGGAGTGGCCAGGGTGCCCATGCGCCGGAACGATCCTGCTGAGCAGGCGCGGGAACGGCGGCTCCCTGCTCGGACGTGATTGAGGCGGATGTGCTCATGCCATTCCCCGCGGGCGGATTCCCATATCCTCCGTCCGCCAGACAAGGCGGACGCTCTCGCCCTCAACCGGCTGCGCCTCGCCCGTGTTCTGGCGGATGACAATGGCTGGACCGCACTCCGTTTCACACTGGAAGAGCCAATGGTTGCCCTGAAAGATGCGATTCGTGATGCGGGCGGCGAGGCCCTTGTCCACTTCACTGCCGAAGCCGACCTTTTCCGGACGCACCGTGATGGTGACAGGGCCGGAAATTCCGGCCGGAGCAGGCCACCGGCACGAGCCCGCGACGACGACAGGCGGCACCGCGTCTCCGTCGACCTCCCCCGGAAACTCGTTGGTCTTGCCGAGAAATTGAGACACGAATGCCGAAGCGGGCCTTTCGTAGGTCTCATGCGGCGTACCGATCTGCTCGATCCGGCCCTTGCTCATCACCACGATGCGATCCGAGAGCGCCATGGCCTCCGTTTGATCATGCGTCACCAGAACCGTGGTGGTGCCGATGTTGCGCTGGATCTGGCGCAGTTCGATCTGCATTTCTTCGCGCAACTTCGCATCAAGATTGGAAAGCGGCTCGTCGAGCAGGAGAACATCCGGCTTGATGACAAGCGCTCGTGCGAGCGCAACGCGCTGCTGCTGTCCGCCGGACATCCGGCGCGGATAGCGGTCCGCGTAGCCCTCGAGCCCGACCATGGCGAGCGCGTCCCGGACGCGGGCCTCGCGCTCGGCGCGTGGCACGCCCCGCATTTCGAGGCCGAAGGCGATGTTTTCCGCGGCCGTCATGTGGGGAAACAGCGCATAGCTCTGAAACACGATGCCGAGACCGCGTTTCGACGGTTTTACATTGCCGAGGTCGCGCCCGTTCAGGAGAATGGCCCCTGAACTCAGTTCCACGAAGCCTGCGATCATCTGCAGCGTCGTGGTCTTGCCACATCCGGACGGCCCGAGCAGCGATATGAACTCGCCCTTGTTCACTGAGAGAGTTATGTCCTCGACCGCGACATGGGCGCCGAAGTGTTTGCTGACACGATTTAGCTCAAGGAAGGACATGCGCTCAGTCAGCTCCTTTGGATAGGGACGGAGGTCCGACCCCTGGATGCCCGGGGTCGGACAGCTAAGTCACCGCGCCGCGCGCATCAGCGCTCAACCTCGCGGTTCCAGCGCTTCGTCCATTCTTCACGATTGGCGTTGATCGTCTTCCAATCGGGATTGTAGAGCTTGCTGGCACGCTCGCCGATCGGCGCCATCTTGGCCAGTTCTGCAGGCACCTCGACCTTCTTATTGACCGGGCTGTAGCCGTAATCCTTGAGCAGAGTGAGCTGAATATTGGGCTCGAGCATCGCCTTGACGAACTCGGAGGCGAGCGGCGAGGCATTCGCCTTCTCGATCGGGCAGGCTGTCACGAGCAGCGTCACCGCCCCCTCCTTCGGATAGACGAACTCGACTGGGAACCCGGTATTGGCAAAGGCCTGCACCCGTGCAGTGCCCCACACGGCGAGATTGGCTTGTCCGGATTGGAAGAGCTCCGTCATCTTGCCCGGCGAGGGTTCGTAGACGAGCACGTTCGGATTGACGTCCTTTTTCATGACCTCGAAGCCGGGCTCGATCTGATTCTCACCGCCACCGTTCATCTTCGCGAACATGACGAGCGTGTAGAGTCCGTAGCTATTGTTGATCGGCGGAATGACAAGCTGGCCCTTGTATTTGGGATCCTTGAGGTCGTTCCACGAGGTCGGCGCGGCCCATCCTTTCTCGTCGAAGTATTTCTTGTTGTACATCAGGCCCGTTGCGACGATGCCGATCGCAACGGCACGATCGTCCTTGAAGCGTGCGGAGTCGTACAGATCGTCTGTCCGCAGGTCATTGATCTTTCCGCAGAAGCCCAGCTCGATGGCCTGATACATCGGGCCGTCATCGACAATGGCGACGTCGATCTGCTGATTGCCCTTTTGGGCCTGCAACTTCGCCAGGGTATCGGTCGAGTTGCCCGCGATGTACTCGACCTTCACGCCATGCTTCTTCTCGAACTCCGGAATGACCTCGTCACGCATGGTCTTCTCGAAGGATCCGCCGTATCCCGCCACGTAGAAGGTTTTCTGTTGCGCAGTCGCGGGAGCGACAGACACGGCAAGCGCGGCAAGGCTTACCGCAGCAAACAAGCCGGAAATCTTCATGTCCTTCTTCCTCTCCAATAAGATGCCAGTAGACCGGCAATGGTATTCCCTTCTTATTGACCCGCCGACGTGCCGCGACGTTGATCAACGATCCCAACCCGCACCTTGATCGTCAAATGCATAATGGCACTATGTTGATGCCTGAATGTTATGGATGAGGGATCGATGACGGGGATCAACCTGAGGCAGGTGGAGGCTTTCCGGGCGGTCATGCTCTCAGGAAGCGTGACCGCAGCGGCCGGCATCATGGGTATTACCCAGCCAGCGGTAAGCCGCTTGCTCCGCGACCTTCAGCTGTCTCTGAAGATGCCCCTGTTCGAAAAACGGGGCACCGGCCTCGTTCCGAATGCTGCAGCCACAGCGCTCTACGCCGAAGTCGAGCGCTCGTTCTCCGGCCTCGACCGGATCGCCGCTGCGGCAGAGGAGATCCGGTCACACCGGACGGGCATGCTCCGTGTGGCGGCTCTGCCGGCACTGGCGAACGGCTTCATGCCGCGCTTTGCGGGCCATTTTCTGAAAGACAGGCCCAATCTCGGCTTTTCCCTTGTTGGAGTCATCTCGCCTCTCGTGATCGACTGGGTGCTGAACCTTCAGTGCGATGTCGGCTTCGCGGAGGGCGCCATGGCCCATGCGGGCCTACCCACCATCCGGATGCCGGCGCTGCCCCGTGTCGCCATCCTTCCAGAAGGACATCACCTTTGCAGAAAACCGGTGCTGCGCCCCCGTGACTTCGAAGGGGAGACCTTCATTTCAGTCACGCCAGGCAGCAGCAGCAGGCATTTGATCGACGGCGTTTTTTCCAAACATGGCGTCTCACGTGTCCTCAGGATCGAGACGACCTTGTCCGAAATCATGTGCGGCATGGTTTCGTCAGGAATCGGCGTCTCAATCTGTGATCCATTCACGGCCGCAGAATTCGCATCACGTGGCGTCGTCTCCCGCCCGTTCCTGCCGCGCATCGATTTCGAAGTTTCGGCAGTCTTTCCAATGCAGCGTCGCCCTTCCCCCGTCGCAGAAGAGTTTGTCGGAGTTTTCTCGGAGCATGTGCGAACGATGGGTGAAGCCTTGCCCTCGGCACAGCCGAAATCTGTGCGGAAGAAGCGTAAGCCCGACCTGGACAAATAGGAAAGGCGGTCACTGCAAAGATCTGATACAGCCCAATCAATGGGCCGCGCCATTCGAAGATGGGTCCGTCTTCAGGGCTTCGAAGCAACCGACGCGTCATGACCCGGAATCGGGCCGCGCGCTGACGTCGCAGGTGTGCCATTGGCGGCCCATGTCAGTTCGAGAGGCTCGTCTACCACTGAGGCAGCCAGCGTGCTGAAAGCTGCAACCTGTACTTCATTGCAGATCGCCGTGATGTTCGCAGCCACACCAGTGCTGACCACCTACGAGGCGTGACCATGCTGACCGGCCGGAGGCTTCGCCGCGCCCGCATCGCTTTGATCGCTGCTCCAGACTGTCTGTGGAGGAGTGCGGCCGAACCCGCAAGCTTGGCAATCTGCCCCTCGCGTGCCATCGCGCTGCCGTCTGTTTGCCATCCGGTTTCTGTCATATCTGGCGGCGGCTAGACAGGTGATCTTCCTTGGCAGATTGGCGAGGGAGTTCGCAACGGGTGACTTTCTGGTCACTGCCTGACTGGCTAGCGGGCGGGCCACGGCGCTGACCTGCCCAAACCCTTGACAAACTGTCCCATGCCCAGGCGCCCGAAGCTGCCGAGAGTTCCGCACGCCTGGAGGTTTGGCCCGGGCCAACGAGAGCCTTCTGGCGAAGCCTCGCAAGCGTCCACTCATCACACGAATGCAGGAATTCGGCTTGGAGCAGCCTCGTGCCAGAAGTGGTCAGTCTGAAATATGAGATCACCTATCCGGAGGGTTCAAGGGAACCGGCGATGCGATACTGTCCTTTGCCTGCGCGCTTGGCCTCGTAACTCGCCTCATCGGCTCTGCGCAGGAGCGCCTCCCCGTCACCGCAATCGGGCGCCACAGCGATGCCGACAGACGCGCTGATGGCTATCGCATGGCCCTCGATGAGGTAGGGAGCACTGACCTTGGCGATGAGTCGGGCAGCAAGGCTTTCAGCCGCCTGAGCGTCTGGAATGAGAATTTGGAGCACGGCAAACTCATCTCCACCCAGCCGTGCCACCACATCTCCCTCGCGCAGCATATGGCGCATCCGGGCTCCGATCTGGCACAGAAGCTCGTCTCCCGTTGCGTGGCCATGGGTATCATTCACGTCCTTGAAGCCGTCGAGGTCCAGAGCCAGGACCGCATACTTGTGCCCATGCCGTCTAAGATGGGCGGAGGCCTCGGACAGCCGCTCACGAAAGGTAGCCCTGTTCGGAAGTCCCGTCAGATCGTCGTGCGCGGCGCGGTGGGCGATGCTGCGCTTGGCTTGGTATAACGCCAGAATGGTTCGTCCGCCGTTTCGGCAAGCCTCGAAATGGCTGAACCAGTACAGCAACAGCAGGCCGCCAACGATCTGATAGCTCCCGTCGGAGTGCAGGAGACAGCCACTGGCGAACGCTCCCAGAACCACGCTGCCGGTGCTGATCGGGATCCAGGGTCTGCATGCGATGCGGGTTGAGGATTGTCCGCCGCAGGTTGCCATGGTGAGGCCAAGACACAGCAGTTGCACCCCTGCATCAGCCCCGACAAGCGCCCGCAGCGACATGCCGGCGATGACGATGCCCATCACCAGAGAACCCACTCCGTAGAAGCACTCCCACCGCCTGGCAGAAGCAGGCGAGAGAGGTCCGTCACCGACACGCCGGCGGAACGCCAGCATGAGCCCGAGCCGAGTGGCTGCCATGCCAAGTGAAGCCCACGCCAGCAGCCAGTCCCAGGCGGATTCCGTGCGCCAAGCGGCCAGCCAAGCCCCGATCACGACGCCCGTCGTGACCGAAGCCACTTGAGGGGAAGCCGAATAGAGCAGCCGAACAAGCCCGATGTGGATCGGGTCGGTGCGGAAGGGATCCAAGATATATCTGTTGCCAGGCATGACTTGGCCGTAATCTGGACAAGGAAATTTTCTCTTAAGGCCGATCTGCCTGAGCTTCTTACCCTGATCGAGGGTTCATCGGGTGTGCACGGGGAACGTCCCGGGGCAAGCAGGAAATCCCATACCCTTCCGGAGCACCTGGCGCTTCACCCTGAATCGACGTTCAGCCTGCTTCGGCTCCGTGCCGGAGGTTGACATTTTGAGCCGGCAAAGGAGGTGCGAGCACCGTGATGATGGGCCGAGCAACCCGTCGTCGTGGCGGCGACCACGCTCGCTATTTCACCTCCGTGATGTTCCCGATCTTCCAAGAGCAGTCTGGTTCAGTCCAATGGCTTCGATTGTTTTGGAGAGCGACTGGGTTCAGCCAATGCTGGGCGACAGCCGGCGCCCAGCGCCATCACGTTGACCGAGTCGCCCGATCATATCGGGGCGTCCTCGCGATCGCCACGAGGTGGGTATTTTCTGACCACTCGAGGATAGATGTGGTCTGATGCCCGGTAGGGGATTTGCGGGGAGGATCCTGTGAAACGGATTGCTCGAACCATGCCGCCCGGCCTGTGCCCTCTGCACTTATCCTATCGGGCCGCCCTATTGCTGTGCGTTCTCGCCGGGGCGAGAGGTGCGGCCTATGCCGCGGATCTCTCTCCCGCTCCACAGCCCGTCGTTGAGATGCCGCCTGCCATGCCGCCTTCATGGAGTTTCCGCGTCGTGCCGTATGGCTGGTTCACGGCGCTGAACGGCACGACGACCGTGCGCGGGCGCTCCGTGGAGGTCGATGCGAGTTTCGCCGACATCGTCAGGGAGAGCGACACCCTCGCGGCCCTGATGGGAGACTTCGAGGCTCGCAACGGTCCCTTCGCGCTTCTGGGGAATGTGGCCTGGAGCAGGATCGGGTTTGAGCGCGGCGATATCCGCAGCCGTACCCTAGCGCCCGGCGTGACGGGCACGCTCTCCGCATCGCTTGGCCTGGACATCGAGATGACCATCATCGAGGTCGGCGGCGCCTACGAGGTCATTCGCTCGGGGCCACTGGCCATCGACGTTCTCGCCGGTGCCCGCTACTGGCATCAGGAGGCAGACCTGGCGCTGGCAGTCACAGCCGCAGTCCAGGTCGGTGACCTCGAAGTGGCAGGCTCCCGGGCATTCGCCCACTCCGGTTCTGTCGACTGGCTCGATCCGATGATCGGCGCACGGCTACGCTACATTGTGGCGCCGGGGCACGAACTCCTGCTGCGTGGCGACATCGGCGGGTTCGGGGCCGGCAGCAACTTCTCCTGGCAGGCCATCGGTGCCTTCGGCTTCGAACTCGGCACGTACCAGGGCATCACCTTCTCGGGCGTGATCGGTTATCGCGCTCTCTACGCCGACTACACCCAGGGTGAGGGCCGAGAACGTTACGAGTTCGACATGCTCCAGCACGGGCCAATCCTCGGCATCAGTGCCCGGTTCTGATCAGCGATCGCTTGTACGCACCAGCGATGCGGTGTGATCCAGGAATGGGGAACGTCCGGGTTGGGTCAGGCACTGAAATCTCCCGCGTTTCCGAAATGCCCGGTTCGATGACGCGTGCGGCCTTTGAGCTTGGGTCTCAGGCGTGCCAACTCCCTGCGTTCCCTTGAACCAATTGATGAAACTTCCCTCCCCAACAGGACTGTTCGGAAAGCTCCGGTCTACGGGCTTCCCGCGGGACCGATTTCCTGCAGCCAAGGTTGGTGGTAAGCTCTGGCTATAGTCGGAACCGATGCCTGCCGCGAAGCCATGCGCGCGGTATGGAATCAACAATCGGAACGGCCGCAATCCTATCCATCAGTCCTGTAGTGCCAAGCAATCGGTGGCCGTAAGGAGAGCAAGATGGTCAAGCGCCCAGCAGCCACAAAAGCCAAATCTCGATCCAGGAGCGCACGATCATCAGCCCGCCCACGGACCAAGCACATTCCCTTGCCGGCGGCAGCACCACCGACCGTCCTCCGTCTGCCCGATCTCGGCGCAAAGGCGGCAGCACCACGGGCGCCCGGAACCAAGGCGGCCAACACCATCGTGTATGTTCATGGCATCAACAACAAGCCGCCGGCATCTGTGCTGAAGTGCCAGTGGGACATGGCCTTGTTCGGAGCCCAACTCGGGGATCGCAGCCGGATGGCCTATTGGGTCAACCGGGAATACTACCCGCGACCGCTCAGCGAGAGCTGTGCGTCAGGCGATCTCGTCAACATCGACGATGACGAAGCCACCACGCGCGCCATCATGGCCCTGGCACGAGGCGAGCAGGGCAACGAGGAACAGGCGATTGCAAGCGAAATCGCCGCCCTGAGCGACGATCCTGCGCGTCAGGCCTTCCTGGCGAGGGTGGCGGTCAAGATGCTTGCCGGAAGCAGAGTCGCTGAGGCCCAGCTCTCGACGAGCTCCGTGCAGGCCAAACTCCTTCCCCTGCCGGAATTTCTGCGTCGACTGATCGCCCAGAAGCTCACACGCGCGTTTCTGCGGGACGTGAACGACTTCCTCTTCGTGAAAGAGCGCCGCGATGCGATGGAGCAGAGCTTCCTGGATCGCCTTGCTTCCGGCGGCGGGCCGTTCGTCGTCATCGCGCACAGTCAGGGCTCGATGATCGCCTATGACGTATTGCGGCGGCTCGATCGCGCCCGAATCCATGTGCCGCTGTTCGTCACCATAGGTTCACCGCTGGGTATGCAGGAAGTGCAGGATATGTTCCGCCAGTGGACCGGTGGCACCCTACCCTTCCCATCCTGCGTCGATCGTTGGCTCAATGTGGCCGACCGGCTCGATCCGGTGGCCTTCGATGTCGATCTGTCCAATGACTTCGAGGGTCGCATCGAGAATGTCCCGAGCCCTGGACAATTGGGCATCGGCATCAATCCCGACTCGCCCCAGCATCCCCATTCCGCAACCGGCTATCTCAGGACCCGACACGTCCGTGAGGCGGTGCGCGAGACGGTGGGCACCGCCTTCCAGCAGGCGATCGCCCCCTTCGCCATCGCCAAGGATCTGGCGGCGGATCTGGAGAACGCGCACCGCAGCGAGCGTCATGAGGTCCTGATCCAACTCGCAGAAGACCGGCCCGGCAGCCCCGCCCGGCGCAAACGCCTGGATGAGCTCGCTGGCGCAGTCGAGACCAGAATCCGACAAATGGTCGAGGCCGGAGATGATCACGACGCTGATCCGGAGGTCGAGAGGCTCAGGCACTTTGTGGCCGCAAAGCTCACTCGCCTGGAGGTCGAGACGCTTCGCTCATTGTTTGCCGACCTTCGCATTGACGGGATCTGGCGCAATTACGCCAAGCGGGCGCTGGTGACCGACTCAACCCACACGGTCCAGGCACGGCCAGCCAATCTCGGTTACGGTGCCGATGGCAAGAACATCTGCTGGGCGGTTCTCGACACGGGCATCCGGGCGGATCATCCGCACTTCCAAAAGTATGGCAACGTGCTTGAGCAATGGGACTGCACCCGCCGGGGTGAGCCGCGGCAGCTGGGCCGCGGCACGTCCGAGTTCGACAAGCTCGATGGCAATGGCCACGGCACCCACGTGGCCGGAATCATCGCGGGCGAGCACGTCGTGTCGGATGAGACTGGGATGGAGGTCACCTTTGCCGGGATGGCACCGCGCTGCTCGCTCTATGGGTTTAAGGTTCTGGATGACCAGGGCGGTGGTCGCGACAGCTGGATCATCAAGGCGCTCGACAAGATCACCGCGATCAACGAGGAGGCCGGCCAGTTGATCATCCATGGGGTCAACTTGAGCCTGGGCGGCAGCTTCGACCCGAGCGTCTTCGGCACCGGCCACACCCCGCTATGCCAGGAACTGCGGCGGCTCTGGCGCCAAGGTGTCCTCGTTTGTCTGGCCGCCGGAAATGAGGGCTATGTGATCCTGTCCGGCTCGGAGGGCGAGGTGCAGGCCAATCTGGACCTATCGATCGGGGATCCCGCGAACTTGGAGGAGGCGATTGCCGTCGGATCGGTGCACAAAACCAATCCTCATACCTATGGGGTCTCGTACTTCTCGTCCCGAGGTCCGACGGCAGATGGACGGCGCAAGCCGGACGTCGTTGCACCGGGAGAAAAGATCCTGTCGGCGCGTCATGACTGGGTCGCCGCGTCGTCCGAGGGGCTCCCCCCTCGGGACGATCTGTATGTTCAGATGAGCGGAACCAGCATGGCGACACCGCACGTATCGGGAATCCTTGCGGCTTTCCTGTCTCTCAGGCGGGAGTTCATCGGCTATCTCGATCGAGCGAAGGAGATCCTGCTCGGCAGTTGCATTGACCTGCGCCGGGATGTGTACGCACAAGGAGCCGGGTTGCCGAACCTGATCAAGATGCTGGCCCTGAATTGAGGAGGCGGAACTCGCTTGATCCCATCGGCTGAATTCCATGCGATGTCATGCTCTGCAGCACGGATCCGGAGATGCCCCACGATCCGGGTCATCTGAGTGTCTGGCGCGCCTCTTCAACAGATCGGGATCATCTTCTGACGTTAGCCTCGTTACTGGCAAGCATGTTCCGGCAGGCCATGGCGGATCGCGTCGGGAGCATTGAATCAAACTGAGGAGCGACCGAAGAAGCGACGGAGTCCAACTTCCTTCTCATGAGCTCGCTGCGACCAAACCCGAATGTTATTGGTTCGCATAAGTAAAGCGAGCCGTTGCGGCGAGAGGTTCTCCGAAGCAGGGTCCGGATGCGGCGAGATGAAAGTTCGAATGTCCTCTGGCGCAACGGAGACCCACATTGGCTATATTTTGCACGCTCAGCCACCGAGGCAGGGATGCCGAGATCGACGACAGAGGACACAATCCACTTGAGGGCGCGGGCTTGAACCTTCGCCGCATAGGATCAGGACGCGCCGCGCGTCGCCGCATCGTCGGTCGGCCGAATTGGGGGCGAGAACTGACGTCAGCAACAGCAGACGGGTGCAACGGCGGAAATACCCAAGCACGAATTGCGTGCTAAGCCCGTCGCTTTGCAATCTGGTGTAGTTCACCAGAGCCTCAGTTCACGTTTCGCCGCTCGCGTGAAAAGCGGATTGTACGACGTCGTCCATGCGACGCGCCATCCTGGAATCCGCAGTGCTATCCCGGGATGCCCCCTTTCGATAAGGCTTACATATTGACGTAGTTGGGTCCGCCGCCGCCCTCGGGGGTGGTCCAGACGATGTTCTGGTTCGGATCCTTGATGTCGCAGGTCTTGCAGTGCACGCAGTTCTGCGCGTTGATCTGGAACCGCGGTCCGCCCGCCTCCTCGACCCACTCGTAGACCCCGGCCGGGCAATAGCGCTGCGAGGGGCCGCCATAGACCCCGAGCTCCGAGGCCTTC
>Ga0180217_1001381_pt1 | contig 27133 bp, 25 predicted proteins | sample eDN3rd37CBELigOP_FD_128521 | JGI IMG/M metagenome (GOLD analysis project Ga0180217, IMG submission 128521) | Enriched Organic Plus compost microbial communities from Emeryville, California, USA - eDNA 3rd pass 37_C BE-Lig OP (version 2) (version 2) ... | reverse complement strand
TGTCGAAAGTGCCACTGCTTACAGGTTCGGTACTGAAATAGGTATATACCAAACCTCCATAAGTAGAGCTGCCTTCTTCGTCTGGTTCAAGCAGATTACCTTGTGTAATAAAATTCTCAGCATTGGAGTTACCACTGGTTTGCTCTACAGAGTAATAACCATTCTCAGCCGGAAAAATAGCTCCAGTTACTTCTTTGCCGTCAAAGCCAAAATAAGTGGCATACAAAACCGTACTACCATCATTGGATAACAACAGATGATAAGCATCAGAATGAGAAAGCAAGTAAGATGGAGTAGGGTCTTTCTCGGTTTGATAAGCATCTTCGGTAGCGACACCTTCAAAGCTATCGGTTTGACCGAATAGCCAGATATTGCCATCGGAGTTGATTGAGACACTGTTATAATTATGAGAAAATACACTATTTGATGTATAGGTTCTCCATAATAAGCCTGAACCATCAGGGTTCATCTTAGCTAAAGCTGAATATTGGTTGTAAGTGTCTGGTTCTTCGATAAAAGCCCCTTCGGTAGCGATATTCTCAATAGTACCATTACCAGAATGAGAGTAAGACACCAAATAAATAGCATTACCATATGTTTCTATCCAATTTATACCAAACGCATCATCATTAAAATAAGTACCCCAGGCTCGGGTACCATCAAAATTAAATTTATTGATGAACTGGTTAAAAGCGAAACCACCTTGAGTATTTAAACGAGGATTTTCTTGATAAGCTCCTTCGGTACTAAAATAGTTCAGGTTTTCAGGCGGTGGACTATTAATTCCACTATTCACTGACCCCATAAGTATTATCCCATCGTTTACTGTTTCTATATCCCATATTATCGTGTTCCGTGTACCAAAAAAGGTACTCCACACATATTGCCCTTGATTATTTAGTTTTGTAATGGTTTGAGCCATACCGGATAGCGGAAATTCATCGTATTGGGTAACAGTAGATTGAAATGGCGCATCTTCAATCACTTCTTCATTACTCTTACGGCCTATTACATACACATTTCCTTCGTCATCAACAACGATGGATCTATTTAAAATACCTTCTGTTATTATGCCGTCTGTGTAAGTACACCATTGCAATTCACCACTCAATGAAAAACAAGCCACAAAACCATCTCCTCCAGTAAAATTGTTATAAGAATATGTGGTTCGGGAAGTGCCTGGAGTGGCAAAATTTTCAGATTGAGTTGTATTACCGGAAACATAGATATAATTTTCTCCGTCAAAATGTATATCTAAGATTGTTGTATTGTCTGGAGTGCCTAATGCTGCTAAAACGCCTGTGTTACTATCAGGTAAAGCAATGTACTTTATAGCATTCTTTTCTTCATTAAGTGTGCCTTTTAAAGTATAAATAGTATCATTATAGACAAACTGTCTCGCATTATAAGTATTTCCTTTATCACTACTTTTCACACTCCAAATGCGGTGATAGGCAGGTTGAGCGTAAGATGAGACAATAAAGAGTAACGTTAGTAATATAAGAGAGAATTTTTTCATAATATTAAATTTTAATGGCATTTCTTCAGCAATTGCTGAAGAAATGCCAAGTTAATTATATATCTTCAAATGAAAATAAATATATACTTCCCAATTTAAAATAAGTAACACTATATTCTGTTGGCTGTCCAGGGAAATATAACCCTGTATCTCCACCATTATCTACTAAATTTCCATTTACTATTTCTGGGCTAAAACCTGTTCCGTTTCCTGTCTTTAGTTGATATTTGAAAGAATATAACTGATAACGGTCGTTTCCTGGGGTAGAATTACCAGAAGGAGGCAAAGAAGTTGTCATTACTGTAGAGCCAGTAGCAGTTTCTTCCCAAACATTTCCTGCAAATGGCCAAACATTTAAAAAAGGAAATTGAAAGTTGTTCAAATCTCCGTCAGTAATTTGAAACACATCTCCACTATCAATTGAAAAGTTACATATTCCATAAAAAAACTCGTAATTTACCCCGTTCAATTTATTTGTTTCAATGTCTTGAATACAAACATAGGTCTGGCAGTTGTTTTCGATAACCAATGTTGTTGCGTTAGCATTAAGCAAAGTGCCCAATGCCAATCCTAAAGATAAAAATAACTTTTTCATAATCATTTGTTTTTAATAAGTTCGATAAATTTTACAAAACCTAAGTAACCCGTTATTTCATCGTCTGTGATAAGGTCTTTAGGCACATCAATATTATCTGGCATACCATAAGCTTCTAACAAGGCTTTGGCTTCTGGCAATAAGAGCATTGCCTTTTCAGAATCAGTTAGTTGTTGTCCGGAACGAGAAATTTCTTTGATTTTGTTCCGAAAATCTGTCACTTCAACAGGTTCGTCCTGTTTTACGCTTTTGGTTGAATAGCCGGTTGTTGTTTCTTGTTGCTGATTGGTCGGAGCGTCTTCACTACAACCAAAAATTACAAATAGCATAGCAAACGCAGCTAAGTTCATGTACATTTTTTTCTTCATAATGGTTTAATTTTAATGATGTGTTTCAAATATAAACAAAAAACCAATCATTAACAAAGTTTGTATTAAAAAAATATGTATTTTTACAGTAATTCATATTGAATTAATTCAAAACCTATACATTATGAAAATTTTTAAAAACAAACAATGGCAAAGTATTTTACAGATATTTGTCGCCGTAATGCTGTTGCGTTTTCTTCTATTCAGGCATCATGCAGATGGCTTGGTACTGACCGATATCTACTTTCTGGGCTATTTCCTATCGACTGTTATCGTGGCTTTCGCCGGATTGTACCTCTACCGGATTGTCCGTCAGGAAGAAAATCCTCATCGGGTTATCTTCAAAAATATCGACCGTGCTTATTATCAGTATCTGGGGTTGAATATGGTTGCCATTGCTGTTAGTTTTATGGTGTCCAATGCTATTGAAAAAACGGTATATTTTGGCTATACGCTGGCTCTTGCAGCTATACTTTATCTATATATTACTCAATGGCGGAAGGTGTTGCTTCTGGACAACATCGTATTTGCTTTTGTGGTTACTTTCCCGATTTTTTTGGAAATTTTTACCGATTTACCTACTTCGCAAGATTCTGAAGAGCATTTCTTTGCAAATGAACCTGTATTGTGGTTCTCGCTGTCGTTAGGAATTTTTCTTTGGATTTTATTTTTTATTCAAACCATTTTACAGGATTTACAGTTTATGCAATACGATATCCGCCGGAACAAAAAAACATTGGCAACCCTGCATGGGCGTGAAAAGGGTTCCAAGCGAACTACATTTCTGTCCTTGATTCCGCTTGCACTATTGGTAATTTTTATTGTGGTAAATCTGTCAGAATATAGCTATACACCTTATTATCTGCTCATTGCCGCTACCTTACCAATGTTATATTTTCTATATATTCTATGGAATGCCAAAGACGCTAAAGATTTTAATTTTTCCTCCAATATCCTGTCGATAATCATTTGGCTAAGTATTTTTTCTATCGTAATTTTAAGCCTTGATTTAAATGGATAGTTATCTTGATACACAACAAAAAGATTATTTTGGCATCGCAATCGCCGAGGCGGCAGGAATTACTTTCACAAACCGGAATTACATTTGAGGTCGAAACCCGCCCGGTCGAGGAAAATTTCCCAAGTGATTTAACCCGGGAAAAAATCAGTGAATATCTGGCAAAGTTGAAAGCTGGAGCATTTACCGACATTCATGCTGATAAAATTATCCTTACTGCCGACACCATCGTCTGGCATCAGAACCAAGCTTTGGGCAAACCCAAAAATACCGGCGAAGCCCGAAATATGTTGCAGTCATTATCCGGAAAATCGCATGAAGTGATTACTTCCGTATGTCTGAAAAACAACACTGACTATCGCGTATTCAGCGACATTACCCAAGTATTTTTTCGTAAACTTTCCGACAAAGAAATCGATTATTACATCAGCAATTATCAACCGTTTGACAAGGCCGGTGCATACGGCATTCAGGAATGGATTGGTGCTGTCGGTATCGAAAAAATCATTGGCTCATATAATAATGTGGTCGGATTACCGACCGAAAAACTGATTTACGAATTAAAAAACATCGGAATTTATGAACTTTAATTTTAGCCATTACGAAGCTCAAATCTGGCTGACTGTTATTGCTTTTGTCATCTTTTGGCTGCTGCGTTTTATCACACACAGGCTAATAAAACGTTTTGCTTCTTTGTCTAAAAAAACCGAACGGCGAAGCAATCTCATCAAAAAATATGTGGATATATTTCTGAGCACATTGCTCATTATTTTCATTCCGCTGGTTTGGGGTGTGGATTCTAAAAGTATATTCGGCTATTTGACCGCACTGACTGCTTTTATCGGCGTTGCATTATTTGCCCAATGGTCTATTTTGAGTAATGTAACTGCAGGTGTAGTTATGTTTTTTTCGTTTCCGTACAAAATCGGGGATAAAATCCGGATTCAGGACAAAGATTTTCCTATCGAAGCCAGAATTGAAGATATCAGAGCTTTTCATACCATGTTGCTTACCACAGATGGCGAATATATTTCGTATCCTAACAGTTTGTTTTTGCAAAAATCGGTAGTTATTTTAGACCAGGAAGAATAAAAATGTGTCAATGAGATAATTAGCGGATTAGCAAATGAACAATTTTACGGTTATTACAACAGCTTAAAAAAAACATAACAATGAAAAACACCTTTTTATATATTTTCAGCCTTGCATTTTTACACCTTGGTTTCGCCCAAAAACCACAGACTCCAACTCCTTCAGAAATTTATTTCAAAATGGAACAGCTGAATGTTCTGGCAAGTGCGATGTATGTCGCTGCACACCCCGACGATGAGAACACCCGTTTGATTACCTATTTGACACATCACGAAAAAGCATACACCAATTATCTGTCGCTAACACGCGGAAACGGTGGGCAGAATTTAATCAGCGATGAATTGGGAACGGACCTGGGTGTTATCCGAACCAACGAGCTTTGGAACGCACGGAAAATCGACGGCGGAAAACAGTTTTTTTCTACTGCAGATGATTTTGGTTTTTCCAAAACTCCACAGGAAACCTTTGAAAAATGGAACAAAGAATCGCTGTTGCAACAAATGGTTTATATGATTCGCAAAGAGCAACCCGACATCATCATCAATCGTTTTGACCACCGAACTGAGGGCAATACGCACGGACACCATACAGCATCGGCTCAATTATCAAAAGAGGCTTTTGCGTTGGCATCAGATGTTTCTTATTCCATTAAAAGTGATAATCATTTAAAAGCCTGGCAACCCAAGCGCTTATTTTTCAACGTTTCGTGGTTTTTCTTCGGGAGCAAACAGGCGTTTGAAAAAACCGATAAATCCAAATATATCCCATTGAATATTGGTGTTTTTTACAATCAATTAGGGAAAAATAATCAGGAAATTGCATCATTGAGCCGGAGCCAGCACCAATCGCAAGGATTCGGCGATTTGTCTTCACGAGGCGAAGAAATTGATTATGTGGAATTGATTGATGGCATTCCGCTTGATTCTTCCAACCTGTTTGAAGGTATTGACACAAGCTGGAACCGTATTGAAGGCGGACAAAAAATCCAACCTTTGGTTACACAACTTTTAAATCAATACGATTTTAAAAATCCGTCTAAATCTGTTGATTTACTGACAAAAATTTATGCTGAAATTGATAAATTGCCTGAAACAATCTGGAAAACCCGTAAACAAAATGAAGTCAAAGAATTGATTAAAGATTGTGCCGGATTATTCCTGGATATTACCACAAACGAACCTTATACTGTTCCCGATAAAAATATTTCTGTAAAAGTTGAAGTTGCTAATCGTGCTGATATTTCTTTGAAAATCAAAGATGTTACACTCAATAATCAGAAAACAACCGTAAATAAATCATTGACCAACCAAGAAGTATTTTATGGCGATTTTGATGTGGTATTTACAAATAAAGACTTAACTAATTTTAAGTTCATCAATTCGTTTAACGATTTCAAAAATCAATTCAATCCTATCAGTAAACACGAAATTGGCTTAGAAATCAATGGTGTTTATGTCTCGTTTCCTGTCGAAATTCAATATAAATATAAAGACGAAGTAAAAGGCGAAGTTTACAAACCGTTTCACGTTGTTCCAAAAGTTTCGGTACAATTTAAACAACCAGTTTATATTTCAAATAAGCAAGAACAAAAAGCAACTGTATTGGTAAGCAATTATTCTAACGAAGTGGTTAAAGAGAAATTATACCTGAGTAAATTTGTTGAAGGCGGGGAAACAACAAGAACTCCTTATACAGAAATTCCATTTACTTTAAATGCAAATGAACAAAACAAAGAAATAGAAACTCCTCATTTGTTGAAAACCGACCATCGATTTTCTGTAGGTTACAAAGAAGATAGTTCTTCCAACTATTATTATGATACGGGCGAAACAAAATGGATTGATTACGAACATATTCCGTTAAATTATTATATCAAATCTTCCGAAACTAAAATCATAAATTTCGATAACTCAAATTTAAAAAAGAAACATATTGGCTATATTATGGGTGCCGGAGATGAAATTCCACAAGTGCTTCAAAACGCTGGTTATCAAGTAGATTTGATAGATTTAAAGTCCATTAAAAAAAATGATTTATCTAAGTACGAGACTATTGTCGTGGGCATTCGGGCATTTAACACCGAAGAAGAATTAATGGTCAAAAATCAATTATTGTTTGATTATGCTAAAAATGGCGGAACGGTTATCGTTCAATATCAAACGAATATGAATTTAAAAACCGACAAAATCGCACCTTATAAACTGAAATTGGGAAGAACAAGAATAACCGACGAAAATGCTAAAGTTCGTTTTATCAATCCTGATATGAAGGTGTTAAACCAACCTTTTAAAATCACGCAGGAAAATTTTAAAAATTGGGTTCAGGAACAAGGTTTGTATTATGCCGACGAGTTTTCTGATGATTTTATACCTGTTTTTTCCTCACGCGATTTCGATGAAAAACCAACCAACGGAGGTTTATTGATTGCATCGTACGGAAAAGGTTACTATATTTATACCGGATTGAGCTTTTTCAGACAATTACCTGCCGGAAACGCAGGAGCTCTGGAGCTTTTCATCAATTTAATCGAGCTGAAAAATGACTGATTTTAAACGCAGAAAGTGGAAAAAAATATACAGCCTTGTCTTGCTGATGAATGTGTTATACATTGCTTTCTTTTATTTTTTAATGATTTTTTACGCATAAATTATGGCTGTAATTGACTGGATTATACTTTGTTGCACCTTACTTTTCATTGTGATTTACGGCACAATGAAAACCAAAGGAAGCAAAAATGTGGAAGAATATGTACTTGCCAACAAACAAACGAATTGGTGGACGGTCGGGTTGTCGGTCATGGCAACGCAGGCAAGTGCGATTACGTTCTTGTCCACACCGGGGCAAGCCTATCACGACGGAATGGGATTTGTGCAGTTTTATTTCGGATTGCCATTGGCAATGATTGTGATTTGTATGGTTTTTATTCCGGTTTATCATCGGCTGAAGGTTTACACGGCCTATGAATTTCTGGAAAAGCGTTTTGACATGAAAACCAGAACATTAACAGCAGTAATTTTTCTCGTTCAACGCAGTGTCGGTACGGGTTTGACCATTTATGCACCGGCGATTATCCTTTCATCTATCCTCAACTGGGATTTGACATGGATTACCATTGTTATTGGCGTGCTTATTATTTTTTACACTTATTTCGGCGGAACCAAAGCACTGAACGTGACCCAAACACAACAGGCTTTTATTATCATGATGGGAATGTTCATTACTTTTTGTTTGATTATATACAAATTTCCGGACGAAATGACATTTAACAACGCTTTGGGCGTGGCGGGAGCGAACGACAAAATGAATTTGCTGAATTTTTCCACCGACCCGGTAGAAAGATATACGATTTGGAACGGATTAACGGGCGGATTTTTCCTGATGCTGGCTTATTTTGGCACCGACCAATCTCAGGTAGGACGCTATTTGTCTGGCAAAAGTATTCGGGAAACCCAAATGGGACTTATCATGAACGGATTGCTCAAAGTGCCGATGCAGTTTTTTATTTTGCTGGTAGGTGTGATGGTTTTTATCTTTTTTCAAACCAACAAAGCTCCGCTACATTTTAATCCAGTTAATGTTTCACAAGTTGAAAACTCCGAATACAAAGAAGAATACCACCAACTGGAAAAAGAGTTGGATTACCTTTTAGATGAGAAAAAAGAGATTACATTGCTTTATACCGGGCAACTTAATCAGGGTTACGATAACCTCATTCTGGAAGAAAAAATGATTTCGCTGAACGAACAGGAAAAAGACTTACGGCAACAAGCCGGAAATTTAATCAAACAAGCGTCGCCGAAAAGCGATACTAACGACAAAGATTACGTTTTTATCTATTTCATTTTAAACTACTTACCCAAAGGCTTAATCGGCTTATTGCTGGCAGTGATTTTCTCGGCTGCCATGTCATCATCTGCATCGGGTTTATATGCAGTAGCATCAACTTCTGCCATCGATTTATACCAATCACACGTGAAAGGAAAATCGGAAGGTCATTACCTGAAAGCTACTAAACTGTCGGTTGTTTTCTGGGGAATCGTTTGTATTATCACAGCTTGTTTCATCAGTTTGTTTGAAAATCTAATTCAGCTGGTAAACATCATAGGGTCAATATTTTACGGAACAGTTTTAGGTGTATTCCTGATTGCGTTCTTTATTAAATTTGTCAAAGGCAAAGCTGCTTTTTGGTCGGCATTAATTACGCAAATTTCGGTTATCATCATCTACAACTTAGACATAGTCAGCTACTTATGGCTTAATCTTATCGGAGCTTTAATGGTTATTTTACTGGCTATTGCATTACAATTGGTGTTGGGGAGTGACAATAATAAATAAAGATGACAAAGCAAATGAAACAAATTTTAGAAACTAATAGGCTATTATTAAGAGAACTAACCTCTGACGATGCAGCAAATTTCTACAATTTAAATTAAATCCTAACGTCATAAAATATACAGGAAATTCAGCTTTTAAAAATATTGAAGAAGCAAGAGAATTTCTAAAAAATTATCAGGACTATACAAAGAACGGTTACGGTAGATGGGCTGTAATAAAGAAAGACACAAACAGATTTATCGGTTGGTGCGGATTGAAATTCGGAGAAATCGGTAACGAAACAGATATTGGATTTCGTTTTTTTGAAGAAGAATGGAATAAAGGCTACGCAACAGAAAGTGCAATAGCTTGTATAAATTATGGTTTTGAGAAATTAAATTTAAAGCGAATAGTCGGACGAGCAATGAAAGAGAATACTGGCTCTATAAAAGTTCTCGAAAAAATTGGACTCAAGTACGAACAAAATGTTGATTTTGAAGGAAAAGAGGCAGTAATTTACAAAATTGAAAGATAAAAAATTTCTTTGTTTACCAAAAAATATCCGATTTATAGTAAAAGAAAATTATATCCTCAACCCTATTGCCAACATATCTTTATAAGCCGGATTTTTCTTAAAAAAACTAACTACGTCAGGGTTAATCGGCACTACTCGCCAACGGTTTTCTTCAGCAATATTCATGATTTCTTTTAAAAATTCTTCCACTTTTTCCTTGTTCTGGCATTTGTCGGTAATCAGCTTGGTCAAAAATATTTTTCTTTCCTGAAATGAATACTCTGCCACCAGCACATCATCGTCACACCGATACTCAAACTGTCTTAAAAGTTCGTTATTTATTAGCTCCATGATTGAATTTTTATTTAAAAAACCTTACCTTTCTCTGAAGAAAATCAGACCACTAAATTACAACATTTTTTGGCACAAATCAAATATGACATCACAAAACACTAAAAATCAAAATAAAACCTCCGTTTATTTTATCCCTGGAATGGCTGCCAACACGCGGATTTTTGAACGCATACACCTCGATGAAGACTTATATCAAATTCATTATATCGAATGGCTGGAACCGATTAAAAATGAATCACTTCACGAATACAGTCAAAGAATAAGCCGGGAAATCACAGCTGAAAATCCGGTTTTGGTCGGCGTGTCTTTTGGCGGAATTGTCGCTCAGGAAATCGCCAGAATGATTACTGTTAAACAGGTTATTATCATATCGAGCATAAAAAACAGCCACGAGCTACCGGCTTATTTTAAGTGGGTAAACAGGACGTATTTATATAAAATTTTCCCGAATCAGCTCACATGGAAAGCACTCGACCTGTATGCTCGCATAACCTCCGATAAAAAGCTAAAAAACAGAATCAAAGCCTATGACAAATACCTGACTGTCCGCTCGAATAATTACCTGCGGTGGTGTTTGAAAACGCTTGCCCAATGGCAAAATGAAACCGAAATTGAGAATATTGTACATATACATGGAAAAAAAGACCATATTTTTCCGTATGATTTAATAAAAAACGCTATTATTGTAGAAAATGCCGACCATGCCTTGGTTTTGACCAAAGCAACCTGGCTAAACCAGCGATTACACCAAATTATTTTAGACCAATGAAAAAGAACATTATTAAAAAATCTGTTTATGCCGTTTCACTCATCGGAATCGGTATTTTATTTTCGCAATTCGCCAGCACCGATAACAACCGGGGCGTGGACGTAAAAAACCATGTTTTTCTCAACAAAAACCTTCATTTCAGCAATGAAACCGTTCCGGTGCATATTACCGACGTGAAAGAACGGTTGGACAGAGAAATGATTGTGAATATTAATTTTCATTCCAACACTACTTTAGTTATCAAAAGAGCCAATCGCTATTTTCCGGTTATTGAGCCGATTTTGAAAAAAAATGGTATTCCGGACGATTTTAAATATTTATGCGTAATTGAAAGCTCGCTCAGCAACGTCACTTCGCCTGCCGGTGCCAAGGGTTTCTGGCAGTTTATGCCAGCGACTGCTACCGAATACGGACTCGAAGTATCTGATACTGTAGATGAGCGTTACCACCTGATTAAAGCCACCGAAGCAGCTTGTGTTTACTTTAATAAAGCCTACGAACGTTTCGGAAATTGGACACTGGTTGCTGCTGCATTTAACCGCGGAACAACAGGCATTCAACGCCAGCTCGATTTACAAATGGTAAATAATTATTATGATTTGTTTATCAATCAGGAAACTTCCCGCTATGTATTCCGGATTCTAGCTCTAAAAGAAATCATGAGCGACCCTGCCAAATACGGATTTAATATTCCGAAAGATGCTAGATATCCTATCATCAAAACAAAAAAAATCAGCGCTACCGAAAATATTGACAATCTTTATCAGTTTGCAAAAGACCAGGGAATCAATTATAAATTATTGAAACTGCACAATCCTTGGCTGCAATCAGATAAACTTGAGGTAACAATGGGTAAAACCTATGAAATAGAAATTCCCGAAAAACCATAATCACTCGAATAATAAAAGTATTGAAAATTAATTTAAAATTCAGTAATTTGAGATTATTGATTTCATTTTATAGAGATCATTACTTAAATTCATACATAATATAAATAAAACACTGTAAATCAACGGTATTTTGAACTCAACGTTGTATCTGTAAGCATCTTTACAGATACTGATAAGATTCCTACGGAATGACAAACGTTGTGTTTAAAGGCTTTTACAGAATTTAAAAATATGTAATTACCTGATGACCTCTATCATTTTATTCAGAATAACAGAATTTTAAACAGTTTCTAAAAAAAATCAAAATAAAAGGTGGAAAATAATTTATATTTGCACCATTAAATAAATGTGTAAAAAATGATAAACATAACTTTACCAGACGGTTCAGTAAGAGCATACAATTCAGGCATTACTGCTATTGAAGTTGCCAAAGACATCAGTGAAGGTTTAGCCCGGAATGTAATTTCGGCAAAATTCAACAACCAAACGATTGAAACGGTAACGCCTCTTACCACCGACGGTAATTTAATTTTATATACATGGAACGACCAAGACGGAAAAAAAGCCTTCTGGCATTCGTCTGCTCACGTTCTTGCTCAGGCATTGCAGGATTTGTATCCGGGCATTAAGTTGACTATTGGTCCGGCCATAGACAACGGTTTTTATTACGATGTAGATTTCGGCGATCAGAAAATAAGTGAGCACGATTTCAAAAAAATCGAAGACCGAATGCTCGAAATTGCCCGTGAAAAACATTTGTTCAAAATGCGTTCAGTAACGAAAGCTGAGGCTTTGGCTATGTACAAAGACAATGAGTACAAAACCGAATTAATCGAGAATCTCGAAGATGGTACGATCACTTTTTGCGACCACGATAATTTTACCGATTTGTGCCGCGGAGGGCATATTCCGGATACAGGAATCATCAAAGCCGTTAAGATATTGAACGTTGCCGGGGCTTACTGGAGAGGCGATGAGAAAAACAAACAGCTCACAAGAGTTTACGGAATTTCATTTCCGAAGCAAAAAGAATTGAAAGAATACCTCGAATTGCTGGAAGAAGCCAAAAAAAGAGACCACCGGAAATTAGGAAAAGAACTCGAATTATTCCACTTTTCGCCGCGTGTAGGACAAGGATTACCTTTGTGGCTGCCAAAAGGAGCTGCATTGAGAGACCGTTTGGAACAATTCCTGAGAAAAGCTCAACAAAAAGCAGGTTACGAACAAGTGGTCACTCCACATATCGGACAAAAAGAACTATACGAAACATCTGGACATTATGCCAAATACGGTAAAGACTCTTTCCAACCGATTCATACACCGGCAGAAGGCGAAGAATTTTTGCTCAAACCGATGAATTGTCCGCATCACTGCGAGATATACAACGCCAAACCTTGGTCATATAAAGACTTACCAAAACGCTATGCTGAATTTGGTACGGTTTATCGCTATGAACAGTCCGGCGAATTGCACGGTTTAACCAGAGTACGTGGATTTACGCAAGACGATGCCCATATTTTCTGTATGCCGAATCAGTTAGACGAAGAATTCAAAAAAGTAATTGACCTTGTATTGTATGTATTTGGTTCGTTAGGATTCGAAAATTTCACCGCACAGGTTTCCGTTCGTGATCCGAAAGACCCGGACAAATATATAGGTAGCACCGAAAATTGGGAAAAAGCAGAGCAAGCCATCATCAACGCAGCCAAAGACAAAGGATTGAACTATGTTATCGAAGAAGGCGAAGCCGCTTTTTATGGCCCTAAACTAGATTTCATGGTTAAAGATGCTTTAGGCAGAAGCTGGCAGTTGGGAACTATTCAGGTCGATTACAACCTTCCGGAAAGATTTGATTTGAATTATAAAGGAGCTGATGACAAACTGCATCGACCAGTTATGATTCACAGAGCACCGTTTGGTTCAATGGAAAGATTTATTGCGATTTTACTCGAGCACACTGCTGGACATTTCCCGCTTTGGCTCATGCCAGAGCAAGTTATTGTACTGTCTTTGAGTGAGAAATATGAAAAATATGCCGAAAAAGTTTTAAATTTTCTCGAAAATAACGAAATTCGCACCGTATTAGATAACCGAAATGAAACAATCGGTAAAAAAATACGGGAAGCAGAGCTGAATAAATTTCCTTATATGCTCATTATCGGGGAGGAAGAAGAAAAAAACGGCACAGTTTCTGTAAGAAAACAAGGGGTCGCCGGCAAATCAAACGAAACCATGCGTATCGAGGAATTTGCTCAAGCTATCCGAGAAGAAATAAAAAAAACAGAGATACCATTTTAAGTTTAACCGCTTGTATATCAAGCACAAAATTGAATAACCATAGCAATATACAGTAGAAGAGGAAAAAGAAATCCTCGTGAAGAAAAGAAAGATTTGCATCGAATCAATGATGCGATAAGAATACCGGAAGTTCGCGTTGTTGGCGATAATGTAGAGCCGGGAGTGTACAAAACCTCCAGAGCCAAAGAAATGGCTGCGGAATTAGGTTTGGATTTGGTGGAAATTTCCCCGAATGCAGTTCCTCCTGTGTGTAAAATTATCGATTACAAGAAGTTTTTGTACGAACAGAAAAAACGCGAAAAAACGCTAAAAGCAAAAGCCAGTCAGGTAACTGTCAAAGAAATTCGTTTCGGTCCGAACACAGACGACCACGATTATGAATTTAAGAAAAAGAACGCGATTAAGTTTTTGAAAGACGGTTCAAAAGTAAAGGCTTATGTATTTTTCAAAGGAAGAACTATTGTTTACAAAGACAAAGGTCAAATTTTGTTATTGAAATTAGCTCAGGAAGTAGAAGAATATGGAACAGTCGAATCCATGCCGGTAATGGAAGGAAAAAGAATGACCATGTTTATTGCTCCTAAAAAGAAAAAGTAATACATTTGCAAAATTATTTTTAATAAGATTCTAAAAAAGTAGGAATATTATGCCTAAAATGAAAACCAAATCCAGTGCCAAGAAACGTTTTAAACTAACGGGTACAGGAAAAATTAAAAGAAAACACGCTTTCAAAAGTCACATTCTGACTAAAAAATCTAAAAAGCGGAAATTAAAACTAACTCACTCTGGATTGGTTCACCAAGCAGATGAGAAAAGCGTTAAAGAACAATTACGTTTAGTATAAGTTCTTAAACCGGTTAAACCATATTCATTAACCCTGGAGTGGGCGAAATATCGAAAGTGAGCAGCAGCTCCGCCTTACTACAAAAAAAATTAAAATTATGCCAAGATCAGTAAATTCAGTTGCTTCAAGAGCACGTAGAAAAAAGATTATTAAGCAAGCAAAAGGTTACTTCGGAAGACGTAAAAACGTTTGGACAGTAGCTAAAAACGCGGTAGAAAAAGCAATGCTTTACTCTTACCGTGACAGAAAACAAAAGAAAAGAAACTTCCGCTCATTGTGGATTATGCGTATCAACGCAGGAGCTCGTTTGAACGGAATGTCTTACTCACAATTCATGGGTAAAATCAAAGCCAACAACATCGAATTGAACCGTAAGGTTTTAGCCGATTTGGCAATGAACCACCCGGAAGCTTTCAAAGCTATCGTTGAGCAAGTAAAATAAATCTTTTGTATAATTCAGAATCTTATTAAAAAATATAGAAAAGCCACCTAAACCGGTGGCTTTTTTGTTGGTGTAATAATTCAAAGCAAGAAAACTTATTTCAAGTATTCCTTGTTCATCATTGACCGAAAGATTATTTTTGCTACTAAACAGATTGAAAAAATGCAAGCACTTAAAAATATCATTGAAAATGCCTGGGAAAACCGGGATTTATTACAACACGAAGAAACAAAAAAAGCCATTCGCGAAGTTATTGACCTCATTGACAATGGCAAATTACGTACTGCGGAACCCACTTCTGCTGGCTGGCAGGTTAATGAATGGGTAAAAAAAGCGGTGGTGCTCTACTTCCCTATTCAGGAAATGCAAAGTATTGAAGTCGGTCCGTTTGAGTTTCACGATAAAATTCCATTAAAAACCGGTTATGAGCAGAAAGGTGTGAGAGTCGTTCCGCACGCCATTGCCCGATACGGTAGTTATGTGTCCAAAGGCGTAATCATGATGCCATCTTATGTAAACATTGGTGCATACGTCGATGAAGGCACAATGGTCGATACATGGGCGACGGTAGGCAGCTGTGCACAAATCGGAAAAAATGTACATTTGAGTGGCGGTGTCGGAATCGGCGGGGTTTTAGAACCTTTACAAGCCTCACCGGTAATTATTGAAGATAATGCTTTCATCGGTTCTCGTTGCATTGTGGTTGAAGGCGTAAGAGTTGGCAAAGAAGCTGTTCTCGGTGCCAATGTTGTACTGACTGCTTCCACAAAAATCATTGACGTAACTGGCGAAAACGCCAAAGAAATCAAAGGCTACATTCCGGAACGTTCGGTAGTAATTCCGGGTTGCTATACCAAGAAATTTCCTGCAGGCGAATTCCAGGTGCCTTGTGCATTGATTATCGGACAGAGAAAACCATCAACCGACCTGAAAACTTCGCTCAACGACGCTTTGAGAGAATATAACGTTTCAGTATAATTTTAACTATTCGTGTAATCCCGTAGCTAAACATAAATTAAAGACCAATGAAAATAGGTTTTGACGCGAAAAGATACTTTCATAACCAAACCGGACTGGGCAATTACAGCCGGGATTTAATCAGGGTTTTAAATACATATTACCCTGATAATAAATACGTTCTTTTCAATCCGAAACCAACTGAAAAACATCAGGAATATATCCGGCAACACGATAACATCAAAGAAATCAATCCGACAACAAGCTGGCAGAAAAAGCTAAAAAGTTTCTGGCGGAGCTACGGTATTACCAAAGAATGTACAAAAAGAAATATCTCAGTTTATCACGGTTTATCCGGCGAAATTCCTGTTGGTATCAGTAAAAAAGCTAAAACGGTTGTCACTATTCACGATTTGATTTTTTTGAGATATCCCGAATTATATTCCTGGTTTGATGTAAAAATTCATCACAGAAAATTCAAATATGCCTGTGAAAATGCCTATAAAATCATTGCTATCAGCGAACAAACAAAGCGGGATATTGTAGATTTTATGAAAATCAATCCGGAAAAAATCGACGTAGTTTACCAAGGTTGTTCTCATTCTTTTAAAGAAAACTATTCTTCAGATGAATTAAATCGGGTGCAACAACAGTACAATCTTCCGGAAAAATTCGTCCTGAATGTTGGTACTATTGAAGCCCGGAAAAATGCGTTGCAAATCGTCAAAGCCATCACAAATATTGACACAACTTTGGTTCTAATCGGTCGAAAAACCGATTATTGGAAAGAAATTGAAAAATACGCGAAAGAAAACAATATTACACACAAAATCAAACACTTATCCAATATTTCTCAACGCGATTTAGCCATTATTTATCAACTGGCAACCGTGATGGCATATCCTTCCGTTTTTGAAGGTTTCGGTATTCCTATCATTGAGGCACTGTATTCCAAAACACCAGTTATTACCACTAATTCAGGCGTTTTTCCTGAAGCCGGCGGACCGAATAGCATGTACATCAATCCGGAAAATGTGGAAGAAATGCAAGTTACCTTGGAAAAACTACTTTCAGATGACAAACTACAGTTTTCCATGGCTGAAAGCGGGTGGAAATATGCCCAAAAATTTAACGACGATCGGATTGCCGACCACCTAATGAAGGTTTACCATAGCTTATAAAAAACTTTTTTCCTGTTTTCGGCAAAAAAACTTTCATACTACAAAATAGATTCTTACTTTTATTTTTGAAAAGACAATCTGCCATATCAGCATAAAAGGAACGGTATTTGCGATATGACTGGTACTAACCCTAAAAATCACTAAAAAATGGACGATAATTTTTCACCAAGAGTGCGTGAAGTCATCACGTTCAGTCGAGATGAAGCACTTCGATTAGGTCACGATTATATAGGAACAGAACATATTATGCTTGGCATTCTTCGCAAGAATAACGGAGAGGCTGTCACTATATTGAACAATCTGGACGTGGATTTAGACTTTCTACGTAACCGGTTTGAGGCTCTAATCCCCGAAAATCCTAATAAAATGCTCGATACACAAAAGAAAAATGTGCATCTGACCAAACAAGCAGAGCATGCTTTGAAAAGAGCTTTTTTAGAAAAAAAAATATACAAAACGGAATTAATCAATACTGGTCACATCTTACTATCTATCCTGAGAAATACAGATGACCCAACCACGATATTACTCAACCGAATGAATGTAGATTACAACAATTCTAAAGAAGAGTTTATGCAGCTTATCGCCCAGGAAGAAGGTTCAGAATCTATTGATTTCGAAACCAAAAACCAGGCTTTTGAAAGTGAAGAAGGTGACAATATGGCAGACAAACCAGGTTCAGTAGGAACTTCGCAGAAAAAAACAACCCGCACACCTGTACTGGATAATTTCGGGCGTGATTTGACAGAAATGGCTACCGAAGGAAACCTCGACCCTGTGGTTGGACGCGAAAAGGAAATTGAGCGTGTTTCTCAGATTCTGAGCCGGCGCAAGAAAAACAACCCGATGTTAATCGGCGAGCCGGGCGTAGGTAAATCCGCGATTGCGGAAGGATTGGCACTAAGAATTGTACAGAAAAAAGTATCTCGAATTCTCTTTAATAAACGTGTCGTTACTTTGGACTTGGCGAGTTTAGTTGCCGGAACAAAATACCGCGGACAGTTTGAAGAACGCATGAAAGCCTTGATGAATGAACTGGAAAAAAATCCGGATATCATTTTATTTATCGACGAAATCCATACCATCATCGGTGCTGGCGGAGCTACGGGTTCGCTGGACGCATCTAATATGTTCAAACCTGCATTGGCACGAGGCGAAATACAATGTATCGGAGCAACGACGCTTGATGAATATCGTCAACATATCGAAAAAGACGGTGCGTTGGAAAGACGGTTCCAGAAAGTAATGGTCGAGCCAACAAATATTGAGGAAACCATTACCATACTCAACAACATCAAAGATAAGTATGAAGACCACCACAATGTAATTTATACGCCCGAAGCTATTGAAGCCTGCGTGAAACTGACCAACAGATATATGACAGACCGATTCCTGCCGGACAAAGCCATTGATGCTCTTGACGAGGCAGGTTCACGCGTGCATATTACCAATATCGAGGTGCCGGAAGAAATTCTTGAACTAGAAAAACAACTGGAAGAAATCAGAGATAAAAAAAGCAGTGCCGTTAAACGACAAAAATATGAAGAAGCTGCGGCATGCAGAGATGAAGAAAAGAAAATAGAAAAAGGATTGGCAATTGCCCAGGAAAAATGGGAGGAAGATTCTAAGAACAATAAAATTGTCGTTACAGAACAACAGGTTGCTGATGTGGTTTCTATGATGACTGGCATTCCGGTTAATAAAATTGCTCAAACCGAAGGCAAAAAACTGGCCGAATTACCTGAAACCATCAAAGGAAAAGTAATCGGACAAGATGAAGCCGTGAACAAAATCGCTAAATCTATCCAAAGAAACAGAGCCGGACTGAAAGACCCGAACAGACCGATTGGTTCATTCATATTCTTAGGACAAACCGGCGTCGGTAAAACCCAGCTGGCGAAAGTAATCGCTAAGGAAATCTTTGATTCGGAAGATGCTTTGATTAGAATAGATATGAGTGAATATATGGAAAAATTTGCCATATCCAGATTAATCGGTGCTCCTCCGGGATATGTTGGTTATGAAGAAGGCGGTCAGTTGACCGAGAAAGTTCGCAGAAAACCTTATTCGGTCGTATTGCTTGACGAGGTCGAAAAAGCCCACCCGGACGTGTTTAATATGCTGTTGCAAGTTTTGGACGACGGACATTTAACCGACAGCTTAGGTCGAAAAGTCGATTTCAGAAACACGATTATCATCATGACTTCCAATGTAGGAGCAAGACAATTGAAAGATTTCGGGCAAGGCGTAGGTTTTGGTACATCAGCTAAGCAAAATCAGGTGGAAGATAATTCCAAATCAATCATCGAGAATGCTTTGAAAAAAGCCTTTGCTCCTGAATTCCTGAACAGAATTGATGATGTAATTGTATTCAACTCATTAGAAAAAGACGATATCAGAAAAATTATTCATATCGAAATTGAGAAAGTATATAAACGTGTGGAGGATTTAGGCTACCAGCTTTCGTTAACCGACAATGCCTTGGATTTCATTTCCGACAAAGGTTATGACAAGCAATATGGTGCCAGACCGCTAAAAAGAGCTATCCAGAAATATATTGAAGATGCCCTGGCAGAAGAAATCGTCAAAGGTTCGCTGACAGAAAACAGCCGTATTATTCTGGATTATAAAAACGGGAACAGCGAATTAAGTATAGAAATTCACAAAGCTGACCAACAACCCACTGAAGATGTAAAATAATTTGGTAAATATTTTACAAAAGCGGTCATCACTGTAACCCAGCAAGATGACCGTTTTTTTATCCTAGGCTTACCAAATTTATTTTTCGTACTTACAACTTTATTTTTAAAATTCAAAGTGGATTTTTATTTTTTTTTCACGAAAATTGTTCACATATTTGCTGTTGGATTAGGAATAAAAAATTTCTCTGTTATTTTTCGGATTCTTTAAAAATTATTTCATAAAAAATGCTTGAACATACAAAAAAAACTGCAAACGACATTTGGAACAAATGCTTAACCTACATCAAAGACAATGTTGATTCACAGGCATTTACAACTTGGTTTGAACCCATTTCTGCGATAGAATTAGAGGAAAAAGCCTTGTATATCCAAGTGCCAAGCAAGTTTTTTTATGAATGGCTGGAAGAACATTATGTAACCGTTTTGAAATCTGCTTTAAACAAAGTTTTAGGAAACAACGCCAAACTGATTTACAAAATCAATATGGAAAATTCTTCCGGAGCCAAGCAGCCTTTTACCGAGCAATTACCAAGTTCAAACAGAGCCCCAGTTAAAACGCAGGAATTAGATGTTCCGGTTCAGACTAAAAATCCTGAGTTAAAAAACCCGTTTGTTATTCCGGGCATCAGGAATGTTCATGTTGATTCTCAGCTAAATTCTAATTACAGTTTTGATAATTTTTTAGAAGGCGATTCAAACAGATTAGCACGAAATGCCGGTATGGCTGTGGCAAACAAACCTGGAGGAACAGCATTCAATCCACTATTAATCTATGGAGGAGTAGGTCTAGGAAAAACCCACCTCGCTCATGCCATTGGTGTAGAAATCAAAGAAAAATACCCAGACAAAACCGTTTTATATATTTCTGCCGAAGTATTTATACAGCAATACGGAGACGCGGTCAGACGGCAAACTCGGCACGATTTCATCTATTTTTACCAACTTATTGATGTGTTGATTGTAGATGACATTCAGTTTTTATCCGGAAAATCAGGTACGCAAGATGTATTTTTCCACATTTTCAACCATTTACATCAAAATGGCAAACAAGTTATTCTCACTTCCGACAGAGCGCCGGTAGATATTCAGGATATTGAGCAACGGCTTTTATCGAGATTCAAATGGGGACTTTCTGCCGAAATATCCAATCCGGATTTTGAAACCCGTGTAAATATTATCAATAATCTCCTATACAGAGACGGGGTGGAAATGCCCGAGGAAGTGATAAATTATATCGCCAAAAACATCAAAAACAACGTCCGCGAACTCGAAGGAGCTGTTATCTCATTAATCGCCCAATCTTCATTCAACAAAAAAGATGTGACTATTGATTTGGCAAAAAATGTTGTGGAAAAGTTTGTAAAACAAGTCCACAAAGAAGTGTCTATTGACCAGATACAGGAAGTCATTGCAAAATATTTCGATATGGACGTGGATACACTTTGTTCCAAATCCAGAAAAAGAAATATTGTGCAGGCAAGGCAACTGGCGATGTTTTTTGCTAAAAAATACACTAAAGCGTCATTGGCAAGTATCGGCTCGCAAATTGGCGACAGAGACCACGCAACAGTGTTGCACGCCTGCAAAACAGTCGATAACCTACTGGAAACCGATAAACAATTCAAAGCCTATTTCAACGACATTAATACTAAGTTGTCTTCATAATGAAAATTTTGATGGTTTGTTTGGGAAATATCTGCCGTTCGCCTTTGGCGGAAGGTATCCTGAAATCAAAAGTAAATGCTGAAAAAGTTTTTGTGGATTCAGCCGGAACAGGTGCGTGGCATTCCGGAAGTCAGCCCGACAAACGTTCGGTTGCTGTTGCCCGAAAATACGGTATTGATTTAACCGACCAACGTGCACGTGTGTTTCTTCCGGAAGATTTTGACAGGTTCGACCATATTTACGTGATGGATCAGAGCAACTACAAAAACGTATGCAGACTGGCACCTAACCATGAAGCCATCAACAAGGTTCAGTTGATTTTAAACGAAAGCTATCCTGACAAAAACATGGAAGTTCCCGACCCGTATTACGGTGGCGATTCCGGTTTTGACGATGTGTATAAAATGTTAGATGAAGCTTGTGAGAAAATAAAACTGAAAATTGAAAAATGCTTGACGAACACCCACAAAACAGCACGCAGATAACACGATTTTATCAGCAAAATCCTACAATCTGTGTCATCAGCGTTCAATAATTACAATATGACAACCTTTGGTACTTTATATTTGATTCCGGTTATGTTGGGCGACAATCCTGCAGACGAAGTATTACCCGCAGGTGTATTGCGAGCTGTTTCGTTAATTGATGATTATGTTGTTGAGAACAGCAAAACTGCACGCAAATTCATCAAAGCGATGTGTCCGGAAAAAAAGCAATCCATTCTCAATCTGTTTGAGCTCAACAAACATACAGACGAAAAGGACATTCAGTCGTTTATACAACCTATGCTCGAAGGCAGAAATATGGGCTTGATGAGCGATGCCGGTTGTCCCGGAGTAGCCGACCCAGGTGCTGTAATCGTAGCATTGGCACACGAAAAAGGAATTAAAGTAGTTCCGATGGTAGGGCCATCTTCGATTTTACTTTCATTAATGGGTTCGGGAATGAACGGGCAGTCGTTTACATTTAACGGATATCTTCCCATTGATAAATCAGAAAAAAAGACGATGCTGAAAAATCTGGAAAAATGGTCGTTTGAACGAAATCAGTCACAGATTTTCATTGAAACACCTTATCGCAACAATCAACTGATGGAGGAAATGACACAGGTTTTGCATCCAAACACCTCGCTCTGCGTAGCCTGCGACCTGACGTTACCTACCGAGATTATGCTGACCAAACCGATAAGTTTCTGGAAAAGACACAAAATAGATTTACACAAAAGACCCTGCATCTTTATTTTACATCGCCGGTAACATTTCATTCAGATTTTATTACAAAAATGATTGTATATTTGTAGCTTGTAAACTTTTCTGATGAAATTTGAACTATTACAAACAGACTCACTGTCAAAAGCCCGTGCAGGAGCCATCACGACAGACCACGGTGTTATCGAAACACCGATTTTTATGCCGGTCGGGACGGTTGCCAGCGTCAAAGGCGTGCACCAGCGTGAGCTGAAACAAGATATCAATCCGGATATTATTTTAGGAAATACCTATCATTTATACCTTCGTCCGCAGTTGGAAATTCTGGAAAAAGCAGGCGGGCTGCACCGTTTTATGAATTGGGACAGAAATATCCTGACCGATTCCGGCGGATTTCAGGTATATTCATTAGCTGGAAGAAGAAAAATTAAGGAAGAAGGCGTAAAATTCAAATCGCATATTGATGGTTCTTACCATTTTTTTTCGCCGGAAAATGTAATGGACACACAACGTACAATCGGTGCCGATATCATCATGGCATTTGACGAATGTACGCCCTACCCTTGCGATTACAACTACGCCAAACGCTCAATGCACATGACCCACCGCTGGCTCGACCGCTGCATTAATCGTTTTAACGAAACCGAACCGAAATATGGTTACGAACAAGCACTTTTTCCGATTGTTCAGGGTTCGACCTACAAAGATTTGAGAGCACAATCTGCGGAATATATCGCCAATGCCGGAGCGTTCGGAAATGCTATCGGCGGATTGTCGGTCGGCGAACCGGCAGAAGAAATGTACGAAATGTGCGAGGTGGTAACCAATATTTTACCCAAAGAAAAACCGAGGTATTTAATGGGTGTCGGTACGCCTGTGAATATTTTGGAAAATATCGCTTTAGGCATTGATATGTTTGATTGTGTTATGCCTACGCGAAATGCCCGAAACGGCATGTTGTTTACCGCCGAAGGAACAATCAACATCAAAAACAAGAAATGGGCAGACGATTTTTCGCCTATCGACCCGATGGGACATACCTGGGTGGACACCGATTATTCTAAAGCTTACCTCAGACATTTGTTTGTATCTGACGAATATCTGGGCAAACAAATTGCAACAATTCACAATTTAGGTTTTTATATGTGGCTCGTGAGAGAAGCACGCCGGCAGATATTGGCAGGAACCTTTTATGACTGGAAACAACAAATGGTTAAAAAATTAGCAATCAGATTGTAAATGAAAATCATTGACTGGTACATACTCAAACGATATTTAGGCACATTTTCGGTAATGATTTTGCTGTTTATTCCAATTGGAATTATCATTGACATTACCGAAAAAATCAACCGTATCCTTGAGAATAATGCTCCGTTGAATGAAATCATCATGTATTACATCGATTTTACAGTTTATTTTGCCAACATGCTGTTTCCGATTTTCCTGTTTATTTCTATTATCTGGTTTACTTCCAAACTGGCAAACAACACCGAAATCATCGCTATACTGAGTTCCGGAATTTCTTTTTTCCGATTTTTACGCCCTTATTTTATCGGGGCTACACTCATTTCGGTATTTGCTTTAATTATGGGATTCTTTATCGTGCCAAAATCCAGTTTGGGCTATAATGAATTTCGTTATAAATACATGAAACGCAAAGAAATAAGAGAAACATACAACGTTTACCGACAGATTAACGAAACTGATTTTATTTATGTAAGTAACTTTAATCTGCCTAATCAAACTGGTTATAACTTTACTTACGAAAGTTTTGACGGCAATAACCTCAATTACAAAATCAAAGCCTCGAGAATAACATACAACACAGATAGTCAAGACTATACATTAACAAATTACGAAAAACGCATTGTAGGCGAAAACGACGACATCATCGAAAAAGAAAGTAAAAAAAACATGCAGTTCGATTTTGATTTGGAAGATTTAACACCTACAATTTACGCCGCTGAAACAATGACTTTGAGAGAGTTAAATCATTTTATCGAACGGGAAAAAATGAGAGGTTCGTCTAATATTGACACCTATCTTGTGGTAAAATACCGCAAATACAGCGTTCCGGTTTCAGCTTTTATTCTCACGATTATTGCCGTTTCGGTATCATCGATGAAACGCCGGGGCGGTATCGGTATCAACCTCGCTTTAGGCATGGCTTTAGCGTTTATTTATATTTTCTTTGATAAAATTTTTGGTACGTTAGGGCAATCTTCCAGCATGGATCCGTTCATTGCCGTCTGGACACCTAACATTTTGTTTGCCCTACTGGCCATTTACCTGTTGAACAATGCTAAACGATAACATCAAGAATCAACTTCAGCTTCATTTGGTTGTATTCATCTGGGGCTTTACTGCTGTTTTAGGAGCTTTAATCAGTATCGGAGCTTTACCTTTGGTATTTATTCGCATGGTTATTGCCCTGGCTATTGTTGGTATTTATCTTATTTTTACCAAAAAATATCGTTCATTCAGCCTAAAAGAAATCGCTTTGTTTTTCGGTGCAGGAATAGTCATTGCCCTGCATTGGTTTACCTTTTTTCATGCGATTAAAATAGCTAACGTATCGGTTACACTGGCTTGTTTATCAACGGGTGCGTTCTTCACTTCGTTGCTTGAACCTTATTTTTTCAAACGCCCCGTAATTAAATACGAAGTATTTCTCGGTGGATTGGTTATTCTCGGTTTGGCACTGATTTTCAGCTTTGAAACCCAATATTTTTACGGGATTCTTACTGCCCTGACCTCTGCCCTGCTTTCAGCATCTTTTTCTATTATCAATGCCAAGCTGATACATAAATATCCCAACGACAGCGTGATAATCAGCTTTTATGAAATCCTTGGCGGAGTGTTATTTCTATTAGCCATTTTATTAATCGGCGGTAGTTTCAGTTTATCGGCTTACGTCCTTTCGGGTTCTGACTGGCTGTGGCTGTTCCTGCTCGGTTCGGTTTGCACGGCTTATCCTTTTATTGCTTCTCTCAACATTATGAGGTATTTATCGCCATATACCGTTATGCTCACGATAAACCTCGAGCCAATATACGGTATTCTGCTGGCAGTCATGGTTTTCGGAGAAAAAGAAAGCATGACACCACAGTTTTATTTAGGTGGATTAATTATACTTTTGACCGTCTTGGCGAACGGCTATTTTAAAAATACGGCTAAAAGAAGACAAAAGATTTAATAATATTTTATATTTGTATTCATAAAACAAACAGAAAGAACAATGGAATATCTGGATTTTGAACTTCCAATAAAAGAGTTAACAGAACAGTTAGACAAGTGCCAAATCATTGGAAAAGAATCTGATGTGGACGTTACTCAAACTTGCAAAAACATTGAAGAAAAACTACTCGGGAAAAAGAAAGAAATATACGAAAACCTTACACCATGGCAGCGAGTACAGTTGTCAAGACACCCGAACAGACCCTATACGATGGATTATATCAACGCTATATGTGGCGATACATTCATGGAGTTGCACGGCGATCGCAATGTGCGTGACGACAAAGCAATGGTAGGCGGTTTAGGAAAAATCGGTAACCAGTCTTTTATGTTTATCGGACAACAGAAAGGGCACAATACCAAGACCAGACAATATAGAAACTTTGGTATGGCTAATCCCGAAGGGTACCGAAAAGCATTACGATTAATGCGAATGGCAGAAAAATTTAATATTCCAATAGTAACCTTGATAGATACACCGGGAGCTTATCCGGGACTCGAAGCCGAAGAACGCGGACAAGGCGAGGCGATTGCCCGAAATATTATGGATATGTTTCAGGTTAAAGTACCTATTATTGTGGTAATTATCGGCGAAGGTGCTTCTGGAGGAGCGTTGGGTATTGGTGTAGGTGACAAAGTTTTTATGCTTGAAAATACCTGGTATTCAGTAATTTCGCCAGAATCTTGTTCTTCTATCTTATGGAGAAGTTGGGATTTTAAAGAACAAGCTGCCGACTCACTGAAACTGACTGCACAGGACATGAAAAAGAATAAACTCATCGACGAGATTATTCCTGAACCTCTTGGCGGTGCACACTATGACCGTGAAACCACGTTTGAAACAGTGAAAAAAACCATTGTAAAAACTTATAAGCTATTAGCCAAAAAAGAAACCGATGAACTACTCGCCGAACGTATGGCAAAATATGAAGCTATGGGAGAGTTTAAGGAATAAAGAAAATTTACATACAGAAAACCGGACAGAAATGTTCGGTTTTTTTGGTTAGATATACGAATAATTGTTAGTAACTTAGGGTAGTTTTGTATATTTGTGTGTAGCGAGGAAATCCCTTCGGGCTTCCCTCGCTACGGCTCAGGGCTTCACACGTCAAGCACAGCCCTTCGGGACTGTCCTCGAACTTGGGTTTCACGCAAGCGAGAAACCT
>Ga0180217_1001378_pt1 | contig 27198 bp, 21 predicted proteins | sample eDN3rd37CBELigOP_FD_128521 | JGI IMG/M metagenome (GOLD analysis project Ga0180217, IMG submission 128521) | Enriched Organic Plus compost microbial communities from Emeryville, California, USA - eDNA 3rd pass 37_C BE-Lig OP (version 2) (version 2) ... | reverse complement strand
CCAGCAGCAGCCCCGCCGCCGCGCCGCCCTCCGCCACGGACAGCGTGCTGGCCACGGTCAGGCGGCCCGCAGCCTCGCGCTCCGTCTGGCGAAGCCCTTCCTTGTCGCGGACCAGGCGGCGCGCCGCCTCCACATCCCCCAGCATGAAGACCGCGACGGCCAGGCGGAGCTGTTCCTGCAGCGCGGTGTGCAGCGCCGCGATCTCCCGCGCCTGCTCGGGCCCGAGCTGGAGCCCGCGGCGCAGGCGCTTCGCGGCGTGGCGCATCAGGTCGCGCTCCACCACGTCGCCCGCGTGCTCCAGGGCGATGGCGAAAGCCTGGACCTCCGCCAGCCGCTGCGTCTCCTCGTCGCCCAGGCTGCCCCTGGGGATGCGGGCGAGATAGGCGTGCACGGCGCGGTGCAGCCGGTCCACCACGTCGTCCATGCGGCTGACCGTCTTCGCCGCATCACGGTCGGCGCCGCGGAATGCCTCGGCGGAGGCCTTCAGCATCGCCTCCACCAGATCCGCGATGCGCAGCACCTCGCGCGCGGCATTGGCAAGCGCGACCGCGGGGGTGCCGAGCGCCGCCTCGTCGAGATAGCGCGGGATGCCCGCATCCTGGTCGGGCGGCCGCTCCGGCAGCAGCCGCTGCAGCAGCCACGCCATGGCCGGCAGGACCGGGTAGGCCAGGGCGGCGGTGACCAGGTTGAAGCCGAGATGGGCGTTGGCGACCAGCCGCGCCGGCGCCGGATCCAGGGTGGCGAGCCACTCCGCCTCCCAGGGCAGCGCCGCCAGGCCCAGCAGGATGCCGGCGACGCGGTTCGCGAGATTGCCGAAGGGCACGCGCAGGCGCGCCCGGTCCCGCCCATCTCCCCCGGCTTCGAGCAGCGGGTTGAGCGCGCTGCCGAGATTGGCGCCGAGCACCATGGCAATGGCCGCCGGCATGCCGACCACGCCGCTGGCCGCGAGCGAGGCGACGAAGAGCACGGCTGCGACGCTGGAATGCATGGCCCAGGCGATCCCTGCCGCCAGCAGCAGGTTCGGCAGCGGCTCGTCTGCCACCACCGCCAACAGGCGCCGCAGCGTCGGCGAGGCCTCCACCGGCGCCATGGTCTGCGCCATGAGGTGCAGCGCGAGCAGCATCAGGCCGAGCCCGATGCCGACGCGGCCGAGATCGCGGGTCCGTGCGCGGCTGCCGCGGCGGAAGGCGGTGACACCGGCCAGGATCAGCACCGGGAAGACCAGCGTGACGTCGAACGAGAGCAGCTGGACGATCAGCGCCGTGCCGACATTGGCGCCCAGCATGGCGGCCAGGGCCGGCGCCAGCGCAACCGCCCCGCCGGAGGCGAAGGCGCCGACCATCAGCGCGGTCGCCGTACTGCTCTGCAGCGCCGCGGTGACGCCCAGCCCGGCGAGGAAGGCGCGGCCCCGGCCGCCCAGCGCGACGCCCAGCCAGCGCTGCAGCCGGCTGGCAAAGGCGCGCTGCACGCCGCTCTGCACCATGTGAAGGCCCCAGAGCAGCAGGGCGGCCTCGCCGGCCAAGTCCAGCAGCAGCCTCGCCTCGGTCATCGCCGCGCCACCCGCTTCGCCTCCTGTGCTCCGCCGGTTCAGCACGGGGATTAAGAGGCTCCCCGGAGGGGGCAGCAAGCCCGGCAGGACAGGCCCGCCATGTCCGGACCGGGGGACGGCCCGCCGCGAGCACCGGGCGGGAACGCGACGGGCGAAAAGGGTCACGGCCCATCGCACCGGAACGTGCCGGAGAAGCCTTCGGGCGCCCGGGTCGCGGTGCCGCCGCCCGGAACCCGTCAGCTCAGCGAAGGGCGAGCCAGACGAGGATCACCACCCCGAGCACGATCCTGTACCAGCCGAAGGGCGTGAAGCCGATCCGCGCGATCACGGCCAGCAGGGTGCGGACCGTGAACAGCGCCACCAGGAAGGCGGCGGCAAAGCCGAGCGCGATCTGCCCGCCCGCCGAGAAATCCAGCGCATCGCGCGCCTTCCACAGGCTGTAGGCTGTGGCGGCGAGCATGGTCGGGATCGCCAGGACGAAGCTGAACTCGGCCGCCGTGCGACGGTCCACGCGGAGCAGCAGCGCAGTGATGATGGTGGCGCCCGAACGCGAGGTGCCCGGAATCATCGCCAGCGCCTGGCCGAAGCCGACCAGCAGCGCGGTCAGCGGGCCGATCTCCGGCACCGAATGGATGTCGGCCTCCGGCCGCGCGTGCTCGATGGCGATGATGGCCGCGCCGCCCAGGATCAGCGCTACGGCGACCACCCCCGGGCTGAACAGCAGCGTGGTGATCGGCCCGTGCAGCGTGGCGCCGAGGAACATGGCCGGCAGGAAGGCCAGCAGCAGGTTCACCACATAAAAGCGCTCCCGCCCCGGCCGCCAGAAGCCGGCGGCCAGGTCCAGGAGCAGGTCGCGGTAGATCCAGATCACAGCCAGGATCGCCCCGAGCTGGATGGAGATCTCGAAAGTCTTGCCTGGCGGCCCCTCGAATCCGATCAACTCGCCAAGGAGGATCAGGTGGCCGGTGGAGGAAACGGGCAGGAACTCGGTCAACCCCTCCACCACGCCCATCAGCAGGGCGGAGAGCAGTGCGGTCATATCCATTGCGCGTCGGGAGGCCCTTCGGAAGGGCGCGCAGACTAGGCCAGATCGCCACCGCGCGGCAGTGCCTCGGCGCGACGGCGGGGCTGAGGCATGGTGTCGTCCGCCGGCCCGGGAGAAGGGGATGGCATTCCGGCCGATCATGGCCGGCTCCGCAGCAGCCCCGCGGCGCGCCACATTCTTAATAATTCGGCAACGGCGCAGCTTCTGCGCTGACATCGGCGCGAACGTGCGGTATGGCGCGCAGCACGCGAGGAGTGGAGTGCATGTCGAAGAAGTTCCTTACCGATGTGATCGTCCAGTCGGCGGAGATGCCGGCGGTGGCCGCCAACCGGCTGGCGACCGACATCATCGCGGCCATCAAGTCCGAGATCATCGAGACAGGGCGCTTCACGCTGCCCGACTTCGGCGCCTTCGTCGTGCGGGAGACCCCGAAGCGCACCGCGCTCAACCCGCGCACGGGCGAGAAGGTGCAGGTGAAGGCGGGCGCCACGGTGCGCTTCAAGGCCAGCCCCGCGCTGCGCGACGCGGCCTATGCCGGGCTGAAGAAGGCCAAGCGGAAGGCGAAGAAGGACTGAAGGCGGCGGGCGATCACGCCCGCATCGCCGTCACGGGCGGTCCGGCTGCACCGCTGCGCGGGCGTGAGAACCGGTGGCGGGTATGTCCCGCCAGCGGCCCGGCCGGCTACATCGTCGCGCCGAGCACCCAGGGCGCGAACTCCGCGCCGCCGAAGTCGAACTGCTCGCTTTTCGTTCGCTCGCCGCTCGCGACCCGCAGCATCAGTTCGAAGATCCGCGCGCCCACCTGCTGCACCGTCTCCTCACCGGTCAGGATGGTGCCACAATTCACGTCCATGTCCTCTGCCATGCGCTCGTACATCGGCGTGTTGGTGGCGAGCTTGATGGAAGGCGTGGGCTTGCAGCCGAAGACGCTGCCGCGGCCGGTGGTGAAGCACATCAGGTTGGCGCCGCCCGCCACCTGGCCGGTGGCTCCCACCGGGTCGTAGCCCGGCGTGTCCATGAAGACGAAGCCCTTGGCCGTGACCGGTTCGGCATAGCGCACGACGTCGACCAGATTGGTGCTGCCCGCCTTGGCCATGGCGCCGAGCGACTTCTCAAGGATGGTGGTAAGGCCGCCGAGCTTGTTGCCGGGGGAGGGGTTGGCGTCCATCTCGGCGCCCTCGCGCGCCGTGTATTCCTCCCACCATGTCATCACGTCCACCAGCTTCTGCCCGACCTCGCGGCTGACTGCGCGGCGCGTCAGCAGATGCTCGGCGCCGTAGGTCTCGGGGCTTTCGGCCAGGATCACGGTGCCGCCGTGGCGCACCACCAGGTCGCTCGCGGCACCCAGCGCGGGGTTGGCGGTGATGCCGGAATAGCCGTCCGAGCCGCCACATTGCAGCGCCACCATCAGCTCGCTCGCCGGCACCGGCACGCGTGTGACGCGATTCGCCTCGGCGAGCACCTCGCGCACGAAGTCGATGCCCGCCAGCACCGTCCTGCGCGTGCCGCCCATCTCCTGGATGGCCATGTTGCGCAGCCGGCCGGAAAGCTGCTGCTCTTCCAGCAGCCCGCCGATCTGGTTCACCTCGCAGCCGAGGCCGATGGCGATCACATGGCTGAAATTGGCGTGCCGCGCGAAGCCGCCGAGGGTGCGGCGCAGCAGCCGGAGCGGCTCGCCCTGCGTCATGCCGCAGCCGGTCTTGTGCGTCAGCGCCACCACCCCGTCCACATTCGGCCAGTCGGCCAGGGGGTCTTCGCCGGTGATTGGGTTGCGGCGGAAGGCCTGAGCGATGAGTTCCGCCACATGGGCGGAGCAGTTCACGCTGGTCAGGATGCCGATGTAGTTGCGCGTCGCCACGCGCCCGTCCGGCCGGCGGATGCCCAGGAAGCTGGCGGGGACCGGCGCAGGCTCGGTCGGCTTCGCGTCCACGCCCCAGGCATGGTCGCGCGCGAAGTCGCCCATCGCCAGATTGTGGCTGTGCACCCAGTCGCCCGGCGCGATCGGTTGGGTGGCAAAGCCGATGATCTGGCCGTAGCGCCGCACCGCATCCCCCGGCGCATGGCCGCGCACCGCCACCTTGTGGCCGGCCGGGACGCGCACGGCCGCGGCGACGCCCGGCGCCACCGGCGTGCCCGGGGGAAGCACGGTGCGCGCGATCACCACCCCATCCTCGGGGTGCAGGCGGATGACGGGCGGCTGGGTGACGGCATCCATGGGGGCGCTCCTCCTGGGAGGGCCGATCCTAGAGGCAAGATCCGATGGACGATATCGGGCGCGCGGTGGCCGCCCTCGACGGAAGCCGGCCGTCGCCGGCGGCGCACCCGGCCAGGTCCCGGCTGAGCCTTCGATCCCGGCTGCATGGCCTTGCACCGCTGTCCCGCGGATGGCGACGGCCCCGTCAGGCCGGCTTCTGCACCTTGGGCGGAAGCGGAAACAGGGTCACGAAGCGTTCGGCGAGGGCGCGATCGCCCTCGATCCGCAGCGCCCCCTCGGCTTCCAGCGCGGCCAGGGGCTGGCCGCCATAGATCGCGCCGGCGAGGACGGGCGGCGTTCCCGCGAGGATCAGATCGGCCCCGTCCAGCGCGTCGCGCACGATCTCCATGCCGCCCCGGGCAAGATGGGCAAGAAAGCTTTCCTCGCCCAGGCGGAAGCCGATCCGCGCATTGATCCCTTCGGCCCGCCCGGGATCGAGCATCGTGCGGAGCGACAGCATCAGCGAAACGGCGCTGATCGGCAGGCTTGGATCATGAGCGGGTGATCGCGCCGCCCAGCGGCCGAGCGCCTGGAAGATGGGCTCGCTCTCGTAGCCCCAGGCCGTCAGCTCGTAGACCTGGGTCGCCGCGGGCGGTGGCAGCCTGCGCCGCAGCAGCACGCCGGCCGCCTCCAGTTGCTCGAGGCGCTGGGTCAGGACATTCGCGCTGATCCCGGGAAGGCTCCCACGCAGATCGCTGAACCTTTTCGGCCCCAGCAGGAGTTCGCGCACGACGAGCAGCGCCCAGCGATCCCCGACCAGATCGAGCGCATGTGCGACCGCGCAGGCATCCTCGTATCGGCGGCGATGGCCGCCTTCCAGTCCGAAAGTCATTTTTTCTAACTTCGAAGTTGCTTTTTCTAACTCAACAGGATATCAGCGTCCAGCACCGCCTCTGGAGGAGGGATCGATGTCCAAGCTGATCTTCGTGAACCTGCCCGTCAGCGATCTCGCACGCGCCACGGCTTTCTACGAGTCCGTGGGCGCCAGGAAGAACGAGCAGTTCTGCGACGACACGGCGTCCTGCATGGTCTTTTCCGAGACGATCCATGCGATGCTGCTGACCCACGACAAGTTCCGTAGCTTCACGCCGAAGAGGATCGCCGATGCGCGAGAGAGCTCCGAGGTGCTGATCTGCCTCTCCGCCGACAGCCGGCAGGAGGTCGACGACATGGTCGGCAGGGCGGGTGCGGCGGGCGGCAAGCTCGATCCCTGCCCGAAGCAGGATTTCGGCTTCATGTACGGCCGCAGCTTCGAGGATCCGGACGGGCACATCTGGGAAGTGGTGTGGATGGATCTCGCCGCGGCGCAGGCCGCCATGGCGACTCGCTGATCCGCTGCCGGCGCCGGCAGCTTCGACGCAGTCCAGGATTGGATCCTCCGATGTCCAAGATAGCGCCATGCCTGTGGTTCGACGGCCAGGCCGAGGAGGCGGCGAACTTCTATGTCTCGACCTTCAACGCCTGCGGTCAGGACGCCACGACCGGTGACATCCTGCACTACAGCGATGCAGGGCCGGGACCGAAGGGAAGCGTTCTGAGCGTGACCTTCATGCTCGCCGGCCAGGAGTTCATTGCCCTCAACGGCGGCCCGCACTTCACCTTCTCCCCCGCGGTCTCCCTGTTCGTGAAATGCGCGGACCAGGCCGAGGTGGATCGGTTCTGGGAGAAGCTGTCCGATGGCGGCAAGCCAGGGCAATGCGGCTGGCTCACGGACAGGTTCGGCGTTTCCTGGCAGATCGTGCCCACGGCGATCGGCGACATGCTGAAGGGTGCCGATGCGGCGCGGGCCGGGCGCGTCATGCAGACGCTGCTGACGATGACCAAGCTCGACATCGACGCCCTCAGAAAGGCTTATGAGGCTGCGTGAGCCGCCCGGGCGGGGATGACATGCAGTCGATGGCGATGCACGGCGCGGGACCACGCTCGACGGTGCGTCGCGCCTCGCGAGGGCAGGTTGCGGGTCGCGAGCAGGCTCCCTCCGCTGGCGAGGGAGCGGCGGGATTTCGAGGACACCGGACATCTGAATTCATGATTCATCTACCAGCCGGACGGCCCGCCGCCGTTCAGGCCAGGCATCGGCGTGATCTCCCGCCGACGTGACGGCGGCTCCCGCAATCGTCCTTGGCAGGGGGCGGACCGTATGGGTTTAACGGGATTGTGGCTCTTCTGCCTGATCGTCCCGCCACCGACCCATCGCCCGCGCCAGGCCGCACCGGCAGCCCGCATGGTGGACGCGTGCCGCAGCTGGATGCGCTCCGTGGCATCGCCGCCTTCATCGTGCTGCTGCACCACAGCTATGGTCTGACGGGCATCGTCCTGCGCACCGACGCCTCGCTGGCGGACCGCTTCTTCCACACCCTGCTGCACTTCTCGCCGCTACAGGCACTGCGCACGGGACGCGGCCCGGTGCTCTTCTTCTTCGTGCTGAGCGGCTTCGTGCTGACAGCGGCGCTGTTGCGACGCGGCTCTCCCGGGCTCATCGCCTTCGCGGCGCAACGCAGCATCCGCCTGCTGCTTCCGGTCGTCGCCTCGGTGCTGCTGTCCTTCGCGCTGTACCATGCCTTCGCGAACCAGGCGCTGCTGCATGCCGTGGGCAGCAGCCTGTGGACCCCTGCGCCGGATGCCTGGGATGCGCTGCGCGAGGCGGCGCTGCTGCGGACGGAGCGGCCCGACGTGCCGGCGCTGAACACCGTGCTCTGGTCGCTGGTGCACGAATGGCGGCTGACCCTTCTGATGCCGCTGGTGCTGCTCTTCGTCGGGCGACCCTGGCTGATGCTGGCGCTCTCGCTTCTGTGCATGGCCCTCGGCGTGCTCTGCGGCGCGGCGGAGAACGAGGTGCATCTCGGGCCATGGCTGCACAGCAGCCTGATCGCCACGCTTTACTTCGCGCCGGGAATCGCGACGGGTGCGGCACTGGCCCTGGCCGGCACGCTGCCGAGGCTGGACCGGCTGCAGCGCATCGTCGCCGGGGTCACGGCGCTGGCGCTGTTCGGGCTGGAATCCGACCTTGCCGCCTATGCGGCCTCCGTGCTGCTGATCATTCTGGCGGTCCAGCCGGGACGGCTGCACGAGTTGCTGGGGCGGCGACCGCTGGTCTGGCTCGGGCGCGTGTCATTCAGCCTCTATCTCGTGCATGTGCCGATCCTGGTGGCCACGCTCTGCGCGCTCCATGGCCTCGTGCCGCGCGGAGTGGCGCTGGGCACCGGCATGCTCACGGCCCTGGCGGGGGCCGAGGTCATGCACCGCCTGGTGGAACGCCCCTCCCGCGATCTCGCCGTGTGGGCCGAACGGCGCCTCGCCCGGCCGGCGCCGGCGGGGCGGGCCCTCGGTGCTGGCCCCGCCGAGCCGCTGGCACCGGAACGCTGAGCCGTCCGATGGTCCGCATGCGCGGCTGGAGGACCTGACTCGCTCGGCGGCGCGCAGGCCGCAGGCGACTTGTCGCGGCGCCCCGGTACCGCCATGGTGCCTCCGGACACCTGGGGGAGCCCTGATCCGGGCTGAGAGGTGGACGAGGCAATCCACGACCCCTGGAACCTGATCCGGTTCGGACCGGCGAAGGGAGCGGTGCCATCCGTTCGTCCGCGCCCCTCCGTCCCGCGCCACGTATGCGGGAGGCTGCGTGGCGCGGCCAGGCGCTGCCCCCGCCGGCCCGGCCGCGGCCGAAGGGAGGGAACGCCGTGCATCGCCGCCCGCTGCTCGCCGCAGCCTTGTCCGCGCCACTCGCTGCCGCGCCAGCCAGGCCCGCCCTGTCGCAGAGGGTCGCCCGCGCCCGTACGCTGCGCTTCGTGCCACAAGCTGCGCTCGCAGTGCTGGACCCGATCCTCAACCCCACCACCATCGTCACGACGCATGGCTTCTGCGTGTTCGACACGCTCTATGGCGCCGACTCGAAGCTGCGGCCGAAGCCGCAGATGGCGTCGGGGCACGAGGTCTCGGCCGACGGGCTGCTCTGGACGATCCGCCTGCGCGAGGGGCTGCGCTTCCACGACGGCGAGCCGGTGCGCGCGCGCGACTGCGTCGCCTCGCTGCGGCGCTGGGCGGTGCGCGACGGCTTCGGCCAGGTGCTGGCCCGCGCCGTGGCGGAATGGGGCACGCCGGACGATCGGACCATGACCATCCGCCTGCACCGGCCCTTCCCGGCGCTGCTGGATGCGCTGGCCAAGCCGGCCGCCAGCCCCGCCTTCATCATGCCGGAGCGCACGGCCGCGACACCCGCCGACCGCCCGATCACCGACATGACCGGCAGCGGTCCCTGGCGCTGGGTGCCCGACGAGTACGTGCAGGGCAGCCGCGCGGTCTACGCGCGGAACGAGCGCTATCTGCCGCGCGACGAGCCGCCGGATGGTGCCACCGGCGGCAAGCATGTGCATTTCGACCGGCTCGAACTGATCTGGATCCCGGATGGCGGCACGGCGGTCGCCGCGCTGCGCACCGGCGAGATCGACTGGATCGAGTATCCGCTGCCCGACCTGGTGCCGGTGCTGCAGCGCGAGCGCGGCATCACCACGCAGATCTACGATCCGAACGGCTTCCTGGGCTTCCTGCGCTTCAACCACCTGCACCCGCCCTTCGACGAGGTGCAGGTGCGCCGCGCCATCCGCGACGTCCTGGTGCAGGAGGACTACATGTCGGCGGTGGCGATGCCGGGGGACTGGCGCGAGTGCCACGCCATGTTTCCCTGCGGCCTGCCCGGAGTGATCGAGTTCACCCCCGCTCCGCGCGACCCCGCGGCGATGGAGCGCGCCCGCGCCGCACTGCGCGAGGCCGGCTATGCCGGCCAGCCCATCCTGCACATCAACCCGACGGACTTCCCTGCCGTGACGCAGCAGGGTCGCGTGACCGCCGACCTGATGCGCCGCCTCGGCCTGAACATCGATCTGCTCGAGGCCGACTGGGCCACCATCATCGCGCGCCGCGCGAAGAAGGAGCCGCCATCGCAGGGCGGCTGGAACCTGCACAACACGAACTTCCCGGCGGCCGCCATCGCCAACCCCGCGGTCAGCCCCATCATCCGCGCCCATGGCGAGCAAGCCTGGTTCGGCTGGCCCAGCGATACGGGGATCGAGGAGATGGTGGAAGCCTGGATCGCCGCCCCCGATGCCGAAACCCAGGCGAAGGCGATGGCGGAGCTGCAGCGCCGTGCCTGGGACGCGGTGCCCTTCGCGCCCACCGGCCTGTTCCGCCTGCGCACGGCCTTCCGGTCCGACCTGACCGGGGTCATGCAGGGGCCGAACCCCTTCGTCTGGAACCTGCGGCGCGTCTGAGGGGGGGAGAGGGCGCGATCCTGCTCAGCACCCGCCGGGCAGGATCTTCAGTTCCTCCATATGGCCATCGACCACGAACTCGCCGAAATCCATCTTGATCTCATCGGCGACGCCGTTCTCCCAGTAGCGCAGCCCGACCTCGTAATCGGGCGTGCTGGCGCCGCCGCCGGATGTGTCGTTGCGGTCGAAGAAGGCCACCCGCATGCGTGCGCTGCCCAGCGGAGCAAGTACGGGGAAGCGCTCATTCGCCTCCGGCGGGTTCCAGGAGGCGATGACGGTGGTGCTGTCTTGCGCCCCCTCATCGCTGGTGCCGTCGAACAGCGGGGCAACCACCAGCCGCCGGCCCTCGCGCGCCGCCTGCAGGGCGCGAATCGTGTGCAGCATCGGCAGCAGCGTCCCAGGGGGTAGCGTTTCCTCCTTCGCCACCGGCTCGGTGTAGCGCACATGGCCACCCTCCGGCGTCACCTCCGCCTCGCCGGCGATGCGTTGGGAGACGGCGCCCTGGGTCTTCTGGGTCAGCGAGAAGCGGATGCTGCGCCCGTCCTTGGTCTCGTAGGTGGAGTAGTCGGAGGCGGTCTCGATCCTCTGCCCGTCACGGCCCGTCAGCACCAGGGTGAAGCGCTGGCGCGTGGCCCATCCGTCGCAGGCGTCCATCACCTCATAGACCATAAGGCCGCGTGCCTGGGTGATGTCCCCGCCGTCGCGCACCCGGTCGAGGGTCAGCGTGTAGGCGGCGCGATGGGCCGCCATGTCCTGCGCCCCCGGCTGGTTGGCGGCGCGTGACGCGGTCATCGGCAGCAGCCCGGCGGCCAGGGTGGCTGCCAGCAGGCGGGCGCCCCAGCCCCGCCGCGGCGCGGGGTCGGCGGGGATCCGGTGGCGGCGGAAGAGCATGGCAGCGTCCCTTGTGGCGAAAGACCGCAACTTAGGAAGCCTTGCCGCTCGCCGCACCACCCTTGCCTCCCTGCGGCGGCGGCAGATCCAGGCGAATATGCAGTTCCTTGAGCCGCGCCGGATCCACCGGGGCGGGGGCGCCCATCATCAGATCCTGCGCCTGCTGGTTCATGGGGAACAGGATCACTTCCCGGATATTGGGCTCGTCGGCCAGCAGCATGACGATGCGATCGATTCCCGGCGCGCTGCCTCCGTGCGGCGGCGCGCCGTAGCGGAAGGCGTTCAGCATACCGCCGAAGCGCTCCTCCACGTGCTCGGCGGTGTAGCCGGCGATCTCGAAGGCGCGGATCATGATGTCCGGCCGGTGGTTGCGGATTGCGCCCGAGCTGAGCTCGATGCCGTTGCAGACGATGTCGTACTGGAACGCCTTGATCTCCAGCGGGTCCATGCTGTTCAGCGCTTCCAGCCCCCCCTGCGGCATGGAGAAGGGGTTGTGGCTGAACTCGATCTGGCCGGTCTCCTCGTTCCGCTCGTACATCGGGAAGTCGGTGACCCAGCAGAAGCGGTAGGCATCCTGCTCGTAGAGTCCGAGCTCCTGCCCCAGCCGGATGCGCGCCTGGCCGGCGAGCTTCGCCGCCTCGTCCTTCTTGCCGGCGGCGAAGAACACCGCGTCGCCATCCCCGAGGCCGCACGCTTCCCGGATGGCCACGGCGCGGTCGGGCTCCAGGTTGCGCGCGATCGGGCCCTTCGCCTCGCCGCCCTCGAAGACGATGTAGCCGAGGCCGCCGGCACCCTGCTCGCGCGCCCACTCGTTCATGCCGTCGAAGAAGCTGCGGGGCCGCGCGGCCGCGCCCGGCGCCGGGATGGCGCGCACCACGCCGCCGCTGGCCGCGATGCGCGCGAACAGCCCGAAGCTGCCGCCGGCGAATTGCGCGGTGACATCGCGAATGCGGATCGGGTTGCGCAGATCCGGCTTGTCGCTGCCGAACTCCAGCATCGCCTGCTCGAAGGGGATGCGGGGGAAGGGCGGCGGCGTCACCGCCCGCTTCGCGCCGGTGAAGTCGGAGAATTCCTCGAACACGCCTGCCAGCACCGGCTCGATCGCGGCGAAGACATCCTCCTGCGTCACGAAACTCATCTCGAAATCGAGCTGGTAGAACTCGCCAGGCGAGCGGTCGGCGCGGGAGGCCTCGTCGCGGAAACAGGGGGCGATCTGGAAGTAGCGGTCGAAGCCCGCGACCATCGCCAGCTGCTTGAACTGCTGCGGCGCCTGCGGCAGCGCGTAGAAGGTGCCGGGATGCAGGCGTGAGGGCACCAGGTAGTCGCGCGCGCCCTCCGGGCTGGAGGCCGTCAGGATCGGCGTCTGGAACTCGGTGAAGCCCTGCTCGATCATGCGTCGCCGGATGGAGGCGATCACCGCCGCGCGCAGCATCAGGTTGCGGTGCTGCTTCTCCCGCCGGAGGTCGAGGAAGCGGTAGCGCAGGCGCAGCTCCTCGGGAAACTCCGCCTCGCCGGCCACCTGGATGGGCAGCACCTGCGCTTCGGACTGCAGGGTGAGCTCGCGCACGCGCAGCTCGATCTCGCCGGTCGGCAGCTTCGGGTTCACCGTGCCGGGCTCGCGCCGCACCACCTCGCCGGTCACGGTGACCACGCTCTCCGGCCGCAGCCGGTCGGCCGCCTCGAACACCGGCGAGCCCTGCGCAATCACGCATTGCGTCAGCCCGTAGTGGTCGCGCAGATCGATGAAAAGCAGGCCGCCATGATCTCGCTTGCGGTGCACCCAGCCGGAGAGGCGCGCCGTGGTACCGGCGTCGGAGGCGCGGAGCGCGCCGCAGCTATGGGTGCGGTAGGGATGCATCGTGCGGGGAACCCTGGATCGGCGAAGGATCGGGCCGGCAAGAGGGGGCGGGGCCGACCCGATGTCAACCCTGCGCGCCGCGCCGATCCGGGACCGGAGCGGCGCCAGCCTGCCATGTGTCGGCACGCGGGGCGGCTTCGATCGCCGACGCCGGCCTTCGCCGGGCGCGGCGACCGTCCGGCCGCCCGCCTGGCTTCGCCCTCGGCGGGCCAGGATGTCGGCGGGCCGGTATCAGGCCACGATCTGCCAGTCCGTGCCCATCGCCGCCACTTGGCCTCCGCCCGTCACGGCGGTGCCATCCGTGTCCCAGAGCATCACGCTGCCATCCGCGCCGTGCCAGAGGATCTCGGACCGGTCGTCGCGGTCGTAGTCGCCGGTCGCCGCCACGGTCCAGCTGGTGCCGGGGTTGCCGATCACCTCGCCTCCCGCCATCGCCGTGCCATTCATGCGCCAGATCGCCACCGCGCCATCGGCGCCGCGCCAGAGGATGTCCGATCGGCCGTCGCCGTCGAAATCGCCGGTATCGGCGATGCTCCAGCCGCTCCCCGGGCTGCCCACCACGCCACCGCCCACCACCGCAGCGCCGTTCATCTGCCAGATGAAGGCCGAGCCGTCGGCGCCTTGCCAGAGCAGATCGGAGCGCGCATCGCCGTCGAAGTCACCCGTGCCGGCCATGGTCCAGGCATTGCCCGGATTTCCGGCAATCCCGCCGCCGACGATGGCGGTGCCCTGCATCTCCCACACCATCACGGTGCCGTCGGCGCCTTGCCAGAGCAGATCGGAGCGCGCATCGCCGTCGAAGTCGCCCGTGCCGGCCATGGTCCAGGCGTCACCGGGATTGGCAATGGCGCTCTCGCCGACGACGGACATGCCCTCCAGCTGCCAGATCATGGCGGAGCCGTCCGCATTGCGCCATTGGACCAGCGGCTCGGGCGACTGGCCGGCAGCGACCGCCACGGCAGCCGCAAGCCTGGCCACGTAGAGCTCCACATCGTGCTGTTCCGGACTCGCCGTGAACACTTCGTCGACGCCCGCGATCGGCTCGCTCCGCCCGCCCGCGCCGGGAAGCGGCACCGTCTCGCCGCGGTTCTCGTAGTCCACCGTCAGGGAATCGAGCGATTCCGCCGCATCCACCGGTGTCAGCCCCGGGAAGACGTCGCTGGCGGCGAAGATGGCGGCCCCGGCGAGGAAGGGGTCGTCGCGCAATTCCTCACCCACCGCGGCCCGGTTCTCGCCGAGATAGACGGCGGGATCATCCAGGATCGCCACGTTCCGGATCCGCGGATCCTCGCCCTCCGTGATCAGCGCGCCGGGGGAGCCGAAGGTACTGGCGGCCGCAGCGGCGGGATTGTCCGCCATGTAGAGCTGCGTCATGGCACCGCCGAGGCTGTGCCCCGTCACCACAAGCTGCTCGAACCCGCCGGTCTCGGCATAGGTGTTCACCGCCGCGATCAGGTGGGCGAAGTCGGGGTAGTCGGCGTTGATGTCGCGGAGCGAGTTGATCGAATCCTCGCGGTCGTCGCTGCCGCGAAAAGCCAGCACGAGCGTGCTGCTGCCGGCCAGGGGCCCCGCCGCCACCAGCGCCGCCGCATTGCCGTTGTGGTAGACGCCGTTCTCGAAGCTCTCGCCCGCCGTCGGGCTGAAGCCCAGCTCGGCGGTGCCGACGGGCGTGAAGCCCGCGGGAAGGCCGGAGGCAGTGTCGGAATAGGCGGCCGCCGAGAGGCGGGCGAGCGCGAGGTCGCGGGCGGTGACGGGCATGGTTGGCGCTCCCTACTCCGGCAATGCGGCCTGCGGGACCTGGCCGGCCGGTACGGGGAGCATGACGTCACGTACCGGGCCGTGGTTTCACCGCCCTGGGCCGAGCCCGCACGCCGAAGCGCCCGCGGCCCGGGGCGCAACCGGTTCAGCCTGCACCGGCCACGCCCCGGAGCCGAGGAAAAGGGCGCGATTCACGCCTTCGGCTGTTCCCACTCCAAGCGGTCGCGCACCTAGGCGCTCGCCGCATCGAGCGCCGCGACCGTCCCGGCGTCCAGCGCCAGGGTCGCCGCCTTCACCAGTTCCGCCAGTTGTTCGACGCTCGTGGCGCTGGCGATCGGGGCGGTGATGCCGGGCTTGGCGATCTGCCAGGCCAGCGCCACCTGCGCCGGGGTCGCCCCGTGCCTCGCCGCGGCCTCGTCCAGCGCCGCCAGCACGCGCTTGCCGCGCGCATCCAGGTACTTCGCCGCGCTGCGCCGGCCACGCGGGCTCTTGTCCAGATCCGCCTCGGACCGGTACTTGCCGGTCAGGAAGCCGGCGGCGAGCGAGTAATAGGGGATCACGCCAATCCCCTGCTCACGGCACAACGGCAGCAGATCCGCCTCGATCCCCCGCTCCATCAGGTTGTAGTGCGGCTGCAGGCTCTCATAGCGCGGCAGGTTGTGCTTCGCGCTGGCTTCGAGCGCTGCCTTCAGCCGCGGCGCGGTGTAGTTGGAGGCACCAATGGCGCGCACCTTGCCCTGCTCGATCAACCGGGCGAAGGCCCCGAGCGTCTCCTCGAGCGGCACGCTCTCGTCATCCTGATGCGACTGGTAGAGGTCGATGCGCTCCACGCCCAGCCGCCGCAGCGAATCCTCCACCGCCCGGGCGATCCAGGCCGGCGAGAGGCCGCTGCCACGGCCGGGCATCTCCATGCCGCACTTGGTCAGGATCAGCACGCGGTCGCGCATGCCCGGCCGCGCCTTCAGCCAGGCGCCGATCACCGTCTCGGACTCGCCCCCGGCGTGGCCGGACACCCAGCGGGAATAGACATCCGCCGTGTCGATGGCGTTCAGCCCCGCCTCCACGCAGGCATCCAGAAGCCGGAAGGAGGTTGCCTGGTCCGCCGTCCAGCCGAAGACATTGCCGCCGAAGATCAGCGGCGGCACCTCGATTCCCGACCGCCCCAAGGCTCGCTTCTGCATCCGCTCCTCCTGTGCCCGAGCCGCCCGATCCGCCCGGAGGCGAAGCCGGAGAGCGTGAACCGGCCGGCAGCTGAACGCTCCACTCAAGCTTGCTCCCTGGACGGGCCGGGCGCCAAGGCCCGGATGGCTCGGCTTTCCCCGCCGGCCCCCTGGGTCTAGAAGCCCCAGCCATGAGCCGTCGCCCACCTGCGCCGGAGATGGTCCCGGCGCTGATCAACACCTCGGAGGACCTCGCCGCCCTCTGCGACCGCCTGCGCAACGAGCGCTTCGTCACCGTGGACACGGAGTTCATGCGGGAGCGGACCTACTGGCCCGAGCTCTGCGTGGTCCAGCTCGCCGGGGACCGTGAGGTGGCCGTGGTGGACGCCCTGGCCCCCGGCCTCGACCTCGCCCCGCTCGGCGCCCTGCTGGCGAACCCGGAGGTGGTGAAGGTCTTTCACGCCGCGCGGCAGGATGTGGAGATCTTCCTGCTGAAATTCGGCGCCGTGCCGACCCCGATCTTCGACACCCAGATCGCCGCCATGGTGGCCGGCTTCGGCGACCAGGTGAGCTATGACGCGCTGGTCCGGGCTCTGGCCGGCGCGCATATCGACAAGGCGCACCGCTTCTCCGACTGGTCGGCGCGCCCCCTCTCGGCCAGCCAGATCGCCTACGCTGCCGCCGACGTCACGCATCTGCGTCGGGTCTATACCGGCCTGACCGCCCGGCTGGAGCGCGAGGGCCGCACGGGCTGGGTGGCCGAGGAGATGGCGGCGCTGGCCGAGCCCTCCACCTACCTCACCGACCCCGAGACGGCCTGGGAGCGGCTGAAGCCCCGCACCCACAACCGCCGCTTCCTCGGCCTGCTGAGGGCGGTCGCGGCCTGGCGGGAGCGCGAAGCGCAGCGCATCAACATCCCACGCCAGCGTCTGGTGAAGGACGAGACGCTGCTCGAGCTTGCGGCGACCGGCCCGGAGACGCCGGCGGAGCTCGCCCGGGCGCGGGGCATCTCCGAGGGCTTCGCCAAGGGAAAGAGCGGCGCCTCGCTGCTCGCCGCCATCAAGGCGGCCAAGGCACTGCCCGACGGCGAGCTGCCCGAGGCGCCGAAGGAGCGGGCCGGGCCCGCCGCCTCGCCGGCGCTGGTGGCGCTGCTCAAGGTGCTGCTGGCGGCCAAGAGCGAGGAGCACCATGTCGCCCCCCGCCTGCTCGCCAGCAGCGAGGAGCTGGACCGGTTGGCGGCCGAGGACCGTCCCGAACTGCCGGCGCTGCATGGCTGGCGGCGCCAGGTGTTTGGCGAGGCGGCGCTGGCGCTGAAATCCGGCCGGCTCGCGCTCGGCGTGGAGGGACGGCGGGTGAAGCTGATCCCGGCGCGCTGACGCCGGGAGCACCTTCCGTTCCGTCAGGCCGCGGGCGCCGCAGGCCCCGATCGCGGCCCGAACACGCGCAGCGACAGCACGTCGAGGAATTCGAACACCCGCGCCACGCTGTAGCCCGCGAGCAGCGACACCGCCGCCGGCGTCAGCGAGGCGATAGCCGCCTCGCCGCCGGCCGCCGCGCCCGCGCCGATCTGGCTGGCGAACAGCCCGATGACGGCGCCGAACAGCACCCCGAGCACCAGAGTGCGGGAGATCAGCCCGCCATCGCTGAAGTCGAGCGTCGCCTCCTCGGCCCGGCGCGCGATGTGGCGGAGGGCGGCGGCCAGCGCCCCCAGCATGGCGTAGAGGCAGGGCAGCAGGTACTCGGCGATGGCCTGCAGCACCACCTGCGCGCTGGCGACCTCGAGCCGCAACTGCTGCAGCACATGCAGCTCCACCGGCTGCCCGCTGTCCTCCGCTCCGTTGGGCAAGCCGGCGACCGCAATGCGGTCGCTGCTGGCCACCATGCGGGCCGCGGGTTCCAGGGGCTCCGGGCTGTGCGTCGCCGGAAAGAGCCAGGCCGGGGCGCGATCCTTCCACTCCTGCAGGCGGCCATAGAGCTGCCGGAGCGCCCGGTTATGGCCGTCATAGCGGTCGCAGAGCTTCTGGTGCTGGCGCGTGGCGAACCGGTGCTCCTTCCGGCCGGCAACCTCTCTCACCTCGACATAATCGCAGTATCGCCGGATCTCGGGGCCGGAAAGGATCGGCTTGGTGACACGCGGCTCCTGGCCGGCACCGGCAAGCACCAGGAAGACCGGGGCGTCGGCCTGCTCGGCGGCATCCATGTCCGCGGCGAGGGTGGCGAAGAGCGCCTCGGTGGCCTGCACCTGCAGCAGCAGCCCCCGGCCGATCAGCGTGTAGATCGAGAGCCCGATGGTGAAGGCGACGAGCAGCACGGCCAGGACCTGGCTGCAACCGACCCGGAAGGCGAGGACGCGGCCGAATTGGCGGCTGGGCGACGCATGGCCCGCCTCCGGCGGCTGCAAGGCCTCCGAGGACAGCCTCGCCCGAAGCCACCAGGCCGCCACGGCAAGCCGGGCGATGCCGGTGGTCCGGTTGTATTCGTCGGTGATCCGGATGCTCTGCACCGTCGCCGGCCAGGCGAGGCCGGAGAGGAAGTCCCGCGCGGCGATGAGGAACGCGATGTCCTCCGCGGGCGCCGGCTGCGGGTTGCCCGCCGGGTCGCGCAGGCGGCATCCCAGGCGCACCAGCCTTTCCAGGAATGCATCCTTCTGGGGTGTCGCCGCCGGGGGCATGGCGACCCGGGCCGGCGGCGCGCCGGCGATGCGCGCGCGGGTCTCCTCGAAGCACCAATCGAGGCGCGAGTCCGGCAGCCGCGTGACGTGGTCCAGCAGGACGGCGCAGTCCTCGGCCAACTCGTCCGCGCTGTCATGACCGGGCATCTGCCGGCGCGCGAGATCCTCCGCGGTCATGCTGGCCTCCTCCACGGGGTACCAGTCCCGAGAGTGGCACTATTCCACGTGCATCGGCTGTGCGGCACGCCACAATTCGCAGCGGTCCCGTGCCGGTGCCCCGGCGGCGCTCAGCCCGTCGCCACCTCCACCACGGGCTCGAGCCCCACGGAGGCCGCGAGAGCCTCCACCCGTCGCACCACGCTCTCCCCGGCGAAGACGCCGGTACCCTCGGCAAGCCGCAGCGCCAGCCGGCTGCCGCGCCGTTCCAGCGTGGTGCCGGCGAGCAGCGCCGGCGTGCCGCCGCAGAGCGTGTAGGCCAGGCGCAGCGCCGCCCCGAGCGCCTCTGCCCGGCGCAGCGTCGGGCCATCCAGCAGCACCCGTGTCGGTCCCAGAAAGGGTGCCCCGGACTCGGCCTCGTAGCGCAGCGCCGCGACCAGGGCGAGGAAGGCGCGGGCGTGGTGATCCAGCCCCACGCCGTGCTGGCGCAGGACGCGCAGGAAGGACTGCTCCGCCCGGTACTCCGGATGGTCGTGGCTGCCGATGTCGGAGACCATGCAGGCCGCCTGGCGCAGCGCCCGCATGCCTGGCTCCTCGCCGGGGAAGAGCGGATCGGTCCAGGCCAGCAGCGCCGCCGGCAGCCCCGGATCGCGGCCCCAGTGCAGGGAGAGCTCGGCCGCTGCCGCCAGCAGCGGATCCTGCCCCCGCACGGCGGGGTCGAGCAGGCGCGCATACCAGCCCTCGCGCAGCCCGTTGGCCGAGAAGACCACGCGCCCCGCCCCGGTGGCGCGCAGCAGGCGGCGCAGCACCACCGCCGCGAAGGGCAGGTCCGCCAGCCGCTTCTGCGGCACGCCCGGCATGCGCTCCAGCGCCCGGCGGGAGGCCGCCATGACAACGCCGGCGAGATCGCGCGCCTCCTCCCGTCGCAGCACGTAGTGGTGGACGATGGTCAGGGGATAACCGGTCTGGGCGATGTGCATGCGCGCGAGCGCCCGCCAGGCGCCGCCCACCAGATAGAGATCGCGGCCCTCGGCCTCGGTGAGCCATTTCTGGCGGGAGATCTCCTCCTCGGCGATGGCGCGCGCGCGCACCACGTCGCCGCCGGCCCGGTCGCACAGGCGGATGGCGCCGAGCGGAAGCGAGGCGGCATGCCGCACCCGGCCCGCTTGCAGCCGCACCAGCTCGACCGAGCCGCCGCCCAGGTCCCCCAGCACGCCATCCGCCTCGGGGAACCCCAGCAGCAGCCCATCGGCGGAGAGCCGCGCCTCCTCCTCCCCGCTCAGGATATGGATGGGCACACCCGGCATGCGCTCCTGCAGCGCGGCGACGAAGTCGGAGCCGTTGGCCGCATCGCGCACCGCGGCGGTGGCCAGAACCTCCAGCGGATCGGCGTCCATCGCGCGCGCCACCGCATGGTAGCGCCCCATTACCGTCAGCGCCGGGCCGATCGCCGCCTCGTTCAGCCGCCCGGAGGACTGCAGTCCGCGCCCCAGGCCGAGCACCGCCTTCTCGTTGAAGATCGCCAGGGGATTCCGCCCCTGACCCTCGAAGACCACCAAACGGACGGAGTTGGAGCCGAGATCCACTACTCCAAGTCGACGCGGGCGCTCCGCGAGGTTGCGCCCGCGTCCCTGTGGCCAGCCGAGATCGTTCACGCAGTCAATCCTGCAGGATGCGGTCCGGCCTTGGCCGCTTGGGCACCGCCGGCGTCGGCCGGTGCAGGGCGCTGCCGCGGCCGGACAGCGAAGGGTTGGTCATGAAATACTCATGGGCCGAAACCGGGTTCCCGCCCGGCTTCACCCGATGCCAGGATCCGTCCGGGCGCAGCTCCCAGCTCTGCAGGTTGTCCTTCAGGTTGACCACCATGATCTGGTCGAGGATCTGCGCATGGACGGTAGCGTTGTGCACCGGCACCAGGGTCTCCACCCGCCAGTCCATGTTGCGCGCCATCCAGTCGGCCGAGGAGATGTATACCCGCGCACGGCGCGAGGGCAGCCGGTGGCCGTTGCCGAAAACGCAGATGCGCGAATGTTCCAGGAAGCGCCCGACGATGGATTTCACCCGGATGGTCTCGGAAAGGCCGGGCACGCCCGGACGCAGGCAGCAGATGCCGCGCACCACGCACTCCACCTTCACCCCCGCTCCGCTCGCACGGTAGAGCGCGTCGATCAGCGTCTCGTCCACCAGGCTGTTCATCTTGATCCAGATGCCGGCCGGCTTGCCCTCCTGAGCGAAGCGGATCTCCTGCTCGATCAGGCCGAGCAGGGTGGGGCGGATGGTCAGCGGGCTGAAAGCCAGGTGTTCCATCGTTTCCGGCCGCGCGTAGCCGGTCAGGTAGTTGAACAGCTTCGCCGCGTCGCGCGTCAGTGCCGGATCGGCGGTGAAGAAGGACAGGTCGGTGTAGATGCGCGCGGTGATCGGGTGGTAGTTGCCCGTGCCGAAATGCGCGTAGCTGCGCAGCGCATTGCCCTCACGCCGCACCACCAGGCTGACCTTGGCATGGGTCTTCAGGTCCACGAAGCCGAACACCACCTGCACGCCGGCGGCCTCCAGCTCGCGGGCGAGGGCAATGTTGCGCTCCTCGTCGAAGCGGGCCTTGATCTCCACCACGCCGGTCACGCTCTTGCCCGCCTCCGCGGCCTCGATCAGGGCACGGGCAATCGGGCTGTCGCGCGTGGTGCGGTAAAGCGTCTGCTTGATGGCGACCACGTTCGGGTCACGCGCCGCCTGGCGCAGGAACTGCACCACCACGTCGAAGCTCTCATAGGGGTGGTGCACCACGATGTCCTTCGCGCGGATCGCCGCGAAGCAGTCGCCGCCGAAGTCCAGGATACGCTCGGGGAAACGTGGCGTGTAGGGCGTGAACAGCAGGTCCGGCCGGTCATCCACGATGAGCTTGCCGAGATCCGACAGGCCGAGCAGCCCGTCCACCACGAAGACGCCGGCGCGGTCGGCGTCCAGCTCCTCGGCGACAAAGCCCACCAGGTCCGCGGGCGTATCAGCGGTGACGGAGAGGCGGATGGCGCGACCGCGGCGGCGGCGCTTGAGCGCCGTCTCGTAGGAGCGCACCAGGTCCTCCGCCTCCTCCTCGAACTCCACATCGGTGTCGCGGATCAGGCGGAACAGCCCGTGCTCGGCCGGGATGTAGCCCGGGAACAGCCGGTCGAGGAACAGCATGATCATGTCCTCGAGCAGCACGAAGCGGATGGTGCGGTCCGCCGCCTCCATCACCGGCAAACGCACGAAGCGATCGACCTGCGGCGGCAGCGGCAGCAGCGCGCGCATGGTGCCCCCATCGTCCTCCCGCACCAGTTTCAGCGCCATGCAGAGCGCGAGATTGGCGATGAAGGGGAAGGGATGCGCCGGGTCCACGGCGAGCGGCGTCAGCACGGGGAAGACACGGTCCATGAACCAGTCGGCCAGCCAGGCGCGGTCGGCATCCGTCAGCTCCGCCGGCTCGCACACCACGATGCCCGCGTCCCGCAGCAGGCCCTGCAAGGTGCGCCACTCCTGCTGCTGCGCCTCGATCAGCACCTGCGCACGGGCATGGATATCGGCGAGCTGCTGCGACGGCGTGCGCCCGTCGGGCGAGAGGGCGGGCAGGCCAGCGCGTTCCTGGCCGATCAGCCCCGCCACGCGCACGGAATAGAACTCGTCCAGGTTGGAGGCGGAGATGGCGACGAAGCGCAGCCGCTCCAGCAGGGGATGCTTGGGGTTCGCCGCCTCCTCCAGCACGCGGGTGTTGAAGTCCAGCCAGGACAGCTCGCGGTTGATGAACCGGTCCGGACTGTCCGGTGCGATCGCGGAAGTGACCGGCGGGCTGGCGAGGGGTGGCAGCGTCTCAGCAACGGACATGGCTTTGGATCTCCGGTTGCCGGAACCTACCGCAGCCCCACCCCGGCAGGGGAGGAAGGGTTTGAAATCGCCATGGAATCGTCATCCTCGGCCGTGCCGAAGTCGGCCAGGCCAGCCAGCGCGGCCCGTGCGAGGCCGCGGGTGAGCTTCCCGCCATGGGCGAGGGCGGCGCGGTCCAGCAGCGCGGCGGCCTGGGCAACGGCCGCGGCCTCGCGCGGCAGGCGCGCCAGCAGCCAAGCCTGCAGCGAGGGCTCCACCCGCAGCTGGCGATCGGCGAACTGCTTCGTCAGCAAGGCGCCAAGCAGCGCATCCCCCGGCGGCTGGACGGCCACCGCCGCCATGCCACGCAGGCGGCTGGCGAGGTCCGGCAGCGCCACCTTCCAGCGCGCCGGCGCCTCCCGCCCCGCCAGCAGCAGCATCTGGCCGCGCTCGGCGCAGAGGTTGAGCAGGTGCAGCAGGGCCGTCTCCTCCCCGGGCCGGTCGGCATCGTCCAGGGCGAGGCCGGGCCCTGCGGGAACCTCCGGCAGGCCGGCGAGGACGGGCCCCGCCAGCACCGGCCAGCCGTGCCGCGCGGCCATCCAGCGCAGCATATGCGTCTTGCCCACGGCCGGCGGGCCCCAGAGGGCAAGCCGGCCGCCCGGCCAGTCCGCGGGCCGGTGGAGCCAGGCCATGGCCTCGGCGTTGGTGGCATCCTCCAGCAGGTCGGCCGGGTCGTAGGACGGCTCGGCCGGCAGGGGCAGCGGCAATTGCCGGGTCCCCGGGGCATGCTGCGGCGGGTGCTCGGGCGGTCTGCTCATGTGCCGGTCCGCGGCGGATCGAGGTAGAGCGGGCTTTCCAGGTAGCGCCGCAGCCAGAAGCGAGCGATCACGCCGATCGCGGCGGCCAGCGGCACCGCCAGCAGCACGCCGAGGAAGCCGAAGGCGACGCCACCGGCGAAGAGCGCGAAGATCACCCACACCGCATGCAGCTCCACCCGGTCGCCCAGCAGGCGCGGATAGATGATGTAGCCCTCCACGACCTGCCCCGTGATGAAGATCGCCAGCACCATGAGCACGCCGTTCCAGGTGCCGTACTGTGCCAGCGCCAGCAGCAGCGCGGTGACCAGGCCGGTGATGGAGCCGACATAGGGGATGAAGGAGAGGACCCCCGCCATCAGTCCCACCGTCAACCCGAGTTCCAGCCCCACGGCCGAGAGGCCGACGGCGTAGAACACGGCGAGGATGGCGCAGCAGATCAGCTGCCCCCGCAGCCAGGCCGAGAGCACCCGGTCCATGTCCCGCGCCAGTTGCCGGAGCGTGGCGGCGGAGCGGCGCGGCAGCCAGGCATCCATCCGTACCAGCATGCGCGGCCAGTCGCGCAGCAGGTAGAAGGCGACGATGGGCGTCACGGCCACCAGCATGAACACGTTGAACAGCGCCACGCCGCCGCCGATCAGCCGTGCCAGCGCGGTGCCGAGGAAGGAAATGATGGCGCCCGCCTGGCCCACCGCCATCTCCTGCAGCCGGCTGTCCATGAAATCGGGGCCGAAGCGTTCCGAGAGCGCCAGCAGCACCTCCCGCACCGCCGAGCCGATGCCCACGACGTAGCCGGGCAGCCGCTGCACCAGCGCCGTGACCTGCGCGATCAGCAGCGGATAGAGCAGCAGCAGGCAGAGGAAGGCGCCGAGCGCCAGGGCGACCACCAGCAGGAGCGAGGCCACGCCGCGCGGCACGCCGAGGCGCTCCAGCCGCGAGGCCGGCGGATCGAGAAAGTACGCGATGAAGGCCGCCAGCACGAAGGGCGTGAGGATCGGTGAAAAGAGCCAGAGGCAGAAGAGCAGCGCGGCCAGCACGCCGAGCGCCAGCGCGACGCGCTGCGCCCGCGTCGCCACGCGGGGGACGGCCGGCCGCAGCCGCCCCCGCCCCGGCGGTGGCGGCGCCAGGGGATTCTCGCCATGCAGCCGCGGCGGGCCGACCGGCGGTGCCTCCGCGCCGGGGGAGCGCCGTTCGGGCGGCAGGATGTTCACGGATGCGCCCCCGGCCAGGGCAGGCGCAGCGTCGCCCAGACATAGGAAGCGCCCGAGGCGACGGTGGTCGCAGCCACCGCCCAGATCGCGGCCTGCAGCAGCCAGTTCGCCTGCAGGCCGAAGCCGGTCAGGAACAACGCCAGCGCGGCCAGCCCGATCTGCAGCGTCGTGTTCAGCTTGGAGACGAAGATCGGCCGGATCGCCGGCGGCTGGCCCAGCACCCAGAGGACCAGCACCCCGCCGACGATCACCAGATCGCGGAACACCACCAGGATGGCCAGCCAGTCCGGGAGCATGCCGATGGCCGCGAGAGTCACATAGACCGAAACCAGCAGCGCCTTGTCCGCGATGGGATCGAGCACGGCACCGAGCATGCTCCGCGCGTGGCGGACCCGCGCCAGCCAGCCATCCACCGCATCGGAGATGCCGGCACCGACGAAGAGCGCGAAGGCGATGTCCAGCCGATGCTGCAGGATCAGCCAGATGGTGGCCGGCACGGCGCAGAGCCGCGCGACCGTGATCAGGTTCGGCAGGGTGAGGAAGAGGTTGCGCGCCTCCTCGTCGCTGGAGGCTGACGCCGCCTCGCCGCTCCGCCGCCGGTCAGTAGCCTCCGGCAAGGCCCATGTGCCAGGTTTCGCCTGGCCCCGCTTGGACGGCCGGCGCCAGCGCCACACCGAGCACGGCCAGCTCCTCCGCCGCGACCGGCGGCGGGGCGCGCAGGCCGAGACGCAGCCGCGCCTGGTCCACTGCGATTGCTTCGACTCTCACCGAGGCCACCGGCGACGCCGCGCTGAGGCGTCGCCTCAGTTCCAGCCATTCTCCCATGGAGCGATAGGTGGCCACGGCCTCCAGCCAATTCGAGGCCGGCCCCGTGAAGCGCGGCGGCGTGGCGGGCTCTGGCGCCGCCAGGCCGGGGATTCGCCCGGCCAGCACGGAGCGCACGCGCTCGGGGTTGAAATTCACCGTGATCCGCCCCGCATAGCGCGTGGGGGTGATGCGCTCCTGCTCGATGACGATGGAGCGGACCATCTCCTCGATCTGCGCGTCGGAGAGTGCCACGCCGTCGGGGAGGCCGGCCTCGGAGGTCAGGCGCTCCCAGGCGGTGCGGCGGCCGGAGGCAAGGGCGCGCTCGCGGGCCAGCACGGCGTTCTCCGCCGTCGCTTCCGCCGGCACCCCCTGCTGGCTGAAGTTGAGGACCGGTGCCGCGGGTGGCGCATCCGGCGCGGCGACCGGCGGCAGAAGCTGGGCGACCGCCGGCGGGGCGGCCAGCAGCGCCAGCATGAGCAGCGCGGTTGCGAAGGTGCGGCGTGCATGGTGTGTTGCCGCCTGTCCGGCGACCGGTTTCCGGCCCCGCATCGGCGCCCTCCCCCAATCCTGGTCGGCCGGTGCGGACTCCGGCGGCAGGCAGCGGAGCGCGCCCCGTCCCGCCGCCCTGCGGCCGCGTCGGGGTTGCTGCTGCGGCCAGCTCTGGTCCTCGGACGACATGATGCAAGCCCTTAGCCGATCGGAGGCCGACCTGACCAGTTCCCCGCCCACCCGCCTGACCTATCGCGATGCCGGCGTGGACATCGCGGCCGGCGATGCGCTGGTGGAAGCCATCAAGCCGCTCGCCCGGGGCACCGACCGTCCCGGCACCATGGGCGGCCTCGGCGGTTTCGGCGCGCTGTTCGACCTGCGCGCCGCCGGCTTCGCCGATCCCGTGCTGGTCTCCTCCACGGATGGCGTGGGGACCAAGCTGCGCGTGGCGATCGAGGCCGGGCGGCACGATACGGTGGGCCAGGACCTCGTCGCCATGTGCGTGAACGACCTGGTGGTGCAGGGCGCGGAGCCGCTGTTCTTCCTCGACTACTTCGCCACCGGGCGCCTCCGGGTGGAGCAGGCGCAGGCGGTGATCGCCGGCATCGCCGAGGGCTGCCGCCTGGCCGGCTGCGCCCTCATCGGCGGCGAGACGGCCGAGATGCCGGGGATGTATGCCGCCGAGGATTACGACCTGGCGGGCTTCGCCGTGGGCGCGGCGGAGCGCGGCAGGCTGCTGCCCCGCGGCGATGTGGCGCCCGGCGACGTCCTGCTGGGGCTGGCCAGCAGCGGCGTGCATTCCAACGGCTTCTCCCTGGTGCGGCGGATCGTCGCAGCGGGAACGGGCACCCTTGCCTGGTCCGACCCGGCTCCCTTCGCGGGCGGCCGGACGCTCGCCGAGGCCCTGCTGGCGCCGACCCGGATCTACGTCCGGTCGCTGCTGGCGCTGCACCGGGCGGGGCTGCTGAAGGCAGCGGCGCACATCACCGGTGGCGGCCTGCCCGGCAACCTGCCGCGCGTGCTGCCCGCGGGCGTGGAGGCGGTGCTGGATGCGCGGAGCTGGACGGTGCCGCCCGTCTTCGGTTGGCTGGCCCGCGCCGGCGATGTCGCGGCCGACGAGATGCTGCGGGTGTTCAACTGCGGCATCGGCATGGTCTGCGCGGTGCCGGACACCATGGTGGCGCAGGCCACCGCGCTGCTGCAGGCGGAGGGCGAGACGGTCTTTCGTATCGGCCGGCTGGAAGCCGCACCCGGCGCGCCGGGCCTGCGGGTGGAGAACCTGCCAGAGGGCTGGCCCCGGTGACGAAGGCGGCACGGCGCCGGCGGACGGCTGTCCTGATCTCCGGCCGCGGCAGCAACATGGCGGCGCTGCTCGCGGCGGCGGCCGACCCGGCCTATCCGGCGGAGATCGCGCTGGTGCTCTCCAACCGCACCGAT
>Ga0180217_1001374_pt1 | contig 27259 bp, 30 predicted proteins | sample eDN3rd37CBELigOP_FD_128521 | JGI IMG/M metagenome (GOLD analysis project Ga0180217, IMG submission 128521) | Enriched Organic Plus compost microbial communities from Emeryville, California, USA - eDNA 3rd pass 37_C BE-Lig OP (version 2) (version 2) ... | reverse complement strand
ATCGTGATGATGGGCATGGGCGAGCCGCTCTACAATTTCGAGAACGTCAAGAAGGCGCTGATCGTCGCCTCCGACGGCGACGGACTGTCGCTCTCCAAGCGCCGCATCACGCTCTCCACCTCCGGAGTTGTGCCGGAAATCTACCGGACCGGCGAAGAGATCGGCGTCATGCTGGCCATCTCGCTGCACGCCGTGCGCGACGAGCTGCGCAACGAGCTGGTGCCGATCAACAAGAAATATCCGCTGGCCGAGCTGCTTGAGGCCTGCCGCAAGTATCCTGGCCTCTCGAACGCCCGCCGCATCACCTTCGAATATGTTATGCTGAAGGACGTGAACGATTCACTGGATGATGCGCGTGAGCTGGTGCGCCTCCTCAACGGCATTCCGGCCAAGATCAACCTGATCCCGTTCAACCCGTGGCCAGGTAGCAAGTACGAATGCTCCGACTGGGAGCAGATCGAGAAGTTCGCCGATTACGTCAATCGCGCGGGCTATGCCTCACCGATCCGCACGCCCCGCGGCCGGGATATTCTCGCCGCCTGCGGCCAGCTGAAGTCTCAGTCCGAGCGCATGCGCAAGAACGACCGGCTGCAGCTTGAGGCGATGATGATCGCCGGACACGGCGAGTAAGTTTGCCAGTCTTGAAGCCGGGTCCAAACCCGGCTTTTCTATTTGTACGACAGAAGCTTCTGAAGGATCTCCCGGGACCGTGTCCAGAGAATGGAGCTACCTTCATCCTCTGCGATGACCAGCGAGGCGTGCGGCAGCCGGCTCGCCAAAGTCTTTCCGAAATCCGGCGAATGGACCGGGCTCGTGTCGAGTGCTCCGTACCAGAGATCAACCGGAACAGCGATCTCTTCCAGCGCAAATGGCCATTCGTTCAGAGCGATCACCAGATCCCGCGCATAGCCCTTAGCCCCCTGCGAGAAGCCTTCGCGCAGGCAACCCCGATAGCGTTCGCCAAAGCCGGGAGCTTCGTAGATGGCGCGGTCGACCGGCGCGCTCATGTCCCGGATCAGTGTCCAGAGAAACTCGTCGGTCGCCATGCCCGCCATCCAGGCCTCAAAGCCGGCTGGATCGGCACGAGCGGAGTCGATCATGCCTGCCACCTGCTCCGGCAGCAATGACTTGACGGGTGGATGGCCAAGGTCGTCCTGCGCTGAGACAAGCGCTACAGCCTTCACGAGATGCTCTGCGGCAAGCGCCAGAGCGAAGGGACCGCCCTGCGAAAAGCCTACTGCAACAGGATCGATGAGACCGCACGACGAAATCAGGTTCTCCACGTCCGATGCCCAGCTTTCCAACGTCTTGTCAGAGTCATGGGTTGATTGCCCAAGTCCCGGACGGTCGATGCCCAAGAGCCGAACATTGAGGTCCTGAAGGTATTCGTGCCCAGAACCGAGCGTGCCGCTCATGCCCGCTCCGGTGCAGAACAGGACCGGCGAGCCCTCCTCCGGGCCCCATTCGGACCACGCCAGCGTGCGGCCATTCTGTAGCTTGATCTCCCTGCGCCGCTCGGGCGCCTCCACCATTATGCCCATCATCTTGCCTGTGCCGTCAGGATCTTGAGAGCGAAAGCCGAAAAAATACCTGCGAACGCGTAATCAACGATGCGCGTGATGCGCGGGCTCTTGCGCAGGAGACCAGCAAACTTGTCGGCGGCCAGAACCATTGGAATACTCAATGGCAACGCAAGTGCGATGAACATGATGCCAAGGAAGAAGAGCTTCTGGCCAGCATGCGGATCGCTGGGCGAGACGAACTGCGGCAGGAAGGTCATGAAGAACAGGATGATCTTTGGATTGAGAAGGTTGACACCGAGCCCGGTCGCCCAGTTCTTGAAGAAGGGTGCCTGTTCTGCCTTCTTTGCATCCGGGTTGAAGGCTGAGCCATGCCGCACTGCCTGGTAGGCAAGCCAGACCAGATAGCCGGCGCCACCAATCTTCAGCGCAAAAAATGCTGCCGGCGAGGCGATGAGCAGCGCAGAAAGTCCAAGCGAAACCAGTGTCGTGTGCACCACAATGCCGGAGAGCGCGCCGGTCATGCAGGCAAAGCCGGCGCGTTTGCCCTGTGACAGAGCGCGGCCCACGAAAAGCGTCATGTCAGGCCCTGGCGTGATCGTGATGATGAAGGTAGCGATCGCAAACTGAACGATGGTCGCGAAATCAGGAATGAAAGACATCCAGTCCCCCGGGGCGCCGTTTTGACGCTTGAGTTCTTGCAGAAAAACAAGCGTTAGCTGCTATCCTTTTCCCGTTTTCGCTGCAAGTCTTCCATGTCGATGACGCCGTGCGGGAGCCTGCCAGAATAGAGCACCTCCCGATTGCTCGCCACCCAGGCGAGCACCTCAGCCACCGCGTCAAACAGTTCCTCCGGGATCGGTTGCGCGATTTCTACATCCGCATAGAGCCTGCGGGCGAGACTTACGTTGCGGAAGATCGGAACACCGGCCTCCTCCGCGGACGCAATCATATGGCTGGCCTCACGATTGCGACCCTTGGTTGTGACGACCGGCACTGGCGCCTTCTCGGCCGAATAGAAGATCGCGACCGCCAGATGGGTAGGGTTGACGATGATCGCGGTTGCCTTGCGCGCGGCCTGGCCCCTATCCTCCATCGCCAGTTCCTGGGCGAGCTGCCGTCTCTTGCTCTTCAGGAGCGGATCACCCTCCATTTCCTTGAATTCGCGCTTCACCTCCTGCCGCGTCATCATCAGGCTGCGCGTGTGCGCCTGGCGTTGATAGGTAAAATCGACCACCGCGACGACGATAAAAGTGAGCGCGGAAAATGCCAGCAACTGACCGAGTGCCTGTTCCGTCAGGCTGCTCTGGCAGGGTAACCCACAGGGTAGCGAGTTCACATAGGGGCCTATGGCGTCCCGGATGACACCATAGAGGATCAGGACGAGCACCCAGATCTTCAGCACGGTCTTCAGCATATCCACTGCATGGCGGCGCGAGAAAATGCGCCGAAGCCCGGCACCCGGGTTGATACGCTCTCCCTTCGGTTTCACGGCTTCAAAGCTCATCAGGCCGCCAACCTGAATGAAATTGCCGAGTGTACCTGCCAGAATCGTGATGCCCAGTATGGGCAGGAGGAGCACCATGAAGCTCCAGCCCGCCTCGTAGAGTGCCGCTGTCATGCGGTGATCGGGATCTTGAGAGGCATGGGCGGCTACGCTTTCGAAGAACACGAGCAGCCGGGCGTAGATGGCGGGCCACCCGAACCAGAGATAGCCGACGATCGCGAAAAGCGAGGCTGTCGTTACCAGCTCCTGGCTGCGCGCCACCTGACCTTTCTGCCGCGCGTCACGCAACCGTTTTGGAGTGGGCTGCTCCGTTTTCTGGCTGCTGTCGGCGCTCATCGGATGCCAAGAACGTTGAAAAGCGCCCTTATCTCCACTTCGCTGCCCATGAGTTCCTGCGTCACGTAAGGCATCAGACGCGCGAAGTAGAAGATCAGGATTAGCATCGCGAGCGCGCTCTTGATCGGCATGGAGAGGATGAAAACCTGCACCTGCGGCGCAAATCGGCTGACCAGGGCAAGGGCGAACTCGGCAAGGAACATGAGCGCCACGAGCGGCATGGCCAGGAGGACGATGAGCCGCGTTCCGTTGTCTGCGATGGCAAGCATGAGCGCGGGAAGCTCCTCCCCTGGACCCGGTATCAGCTGTCCCGCCGGCCAGAGGATGAAGGATTGAAAAAGCAGCATGACAACGTGGAGGATGGCGCCGGTCAGGAACGTGTAGGTAAGAAAAGCCTGCGCGAACAAGGTTCCAAGCGGCGTGGTTTCATGCCCGTGCAACGGATCAATCGAGCTGGCAATCGCCGCACCGCGCTGGTTGTCGATGAATGCCCCTGCGGATTGGATCGCCCAGAAGATCCAGCCCACAATATAGCCCAGCAGCATCCCGATCAGTGCTTCCTTGAAGAAATGCGCGGCGTAGGCAAGGACGGAGCCGTCGAACTGATCGATGTGAGCCAGGTTTATCGGCGCGGCGAAGGCTGTCAGAACCAGCACCACGACATTGCGCACCAGCCGGGGCACCGCCTGCAGGCCCATGATCTGCGAGACCAGCACGAAAAGATAGACACGTGGCAGCGTGAGGATGAGCGCGGTGACCTCACGTTCGTACAGTCCAAGAAAGAACCTGCCAGTTTCAAATAACTGGTTCATATCATGCGCGGGAAGTCGTTGAAGAGCTTGAGCGAGAAATTGACGATCTCACTTCCCAGCATTCCAGCCATCAGCGCGAGCGTTATGCTCACCGCAATCAGCTTCACCGCGAAGGCAACCGTCTGCTCCTGCAGCTGCGTCAGCGCCTGCAGCAGACTGATCAGAATGCCCACCACCGAGGCAGCAATGATGGGCGGCATCGAAAGCACCATGACCAGCACCATGGCTTCCGTCAGCTGCTGCATGGCTATGTCAGGTGACATGGTTCCCCCCCGTTACGCATATCCGGTCACCAGTCCGAGGATGAGACGTGACCATCCATCGATCATGACAAACAGAAAGAGCTTGAAGGGCAGCGAAATAGTCAGCGGGCTCACCATCATCATGCCCATCGCGAGCAGGATGTTGGAGACCACCAGGTCGATGATGATGAAGGGCAGATAGAGCAGGAAGCCGATCTCGAAAGCCTCACGCAGCTGCGTGACGGTGAACGACGGAAGCACGACGGCGAGGCTCTGCATGTCGAGCGTGGAGGACATGCTTTCCGGCCACAATTCTTTGGCGGCCTGAAGAAAAAACATCTTTTCGCGGTCCGCAGCATGTCTGGTCAGGAAATCGAGCATTGGCTGTTTGGCCGCCTCATAGGCCGCGTGCAGGCCCTCCACAGTTTCGAAGCTGTAATTGCCGACGGCGAGGATCTCCCGCGTCTGCATGGCCACTGGTGCCATGATGTAACCCGATAGAATAAGCGCCAGCGCGTTCAGGGCCATGTTCGGCGGGATGTTCTGGACGCCGATGGCGTGGCGTACGAGGAAGAACACGACGGAAAGCTTGATGAAGCTCGTCGCCACCACGGCCAGAAACGGTAGAATGGCCGCTGCCGACATGATGAAGATGAGCTGCAGCGGGTCAATCATTCCAGGCATGGGATACTCGCAACTGCATCAGAGAACGAGGCGCGTGATACGCATGGCGAGACGATCATCGATCATCACGAGATCGCCGGTACCGATAACGTCGCCATGGGCCCGGATCGTCACCTCCATCCCTGCCTCCATCGCAGGAGGATCAAGTTCGATGAGCGCCCCCTCCCGCCAGTTGGCGAGCTCGCTCAAGGGCACACTCCGGCGGCCGATCTCAAACACCAGCGTCAGCCGCAGCCCCTGCATAGGAGGTCCAGCGCTTTCTGCCTTGTCCGCCATCTTGCCCTCGGTCGCATATCCTGTAAGCCCTGACGCACCTACGGAGACGAACTCAAGACGTGTGCAGCACCACCCATCCTCGGTGCAAACGAAGTTACAGAGCGTATCCTCAACGCGCACAAAACAGGTCTCGGGCTCCTGCCTGGCCATGACGACGATGGTGCCCGGCTTGAGCGACCCCAGTTCCCGATGGGTGACGATGATCGTGCCTATAGTGAAATCAACCGGGACGCTTATCCCCTGCGCAAGGAGACGCGCTACAGCACTTGCATCCAGAGGGGCCCCTTCAGCCAGACGCAGCCAGTCGCGGATCGCAGCACCCACACTCAGCGTTATCGGAAGGCTGCCTTCTTCTGAAAGGACTGCTTCAAACCACTGAAGATCTCTCGGCGTCTCGTGCGAACGGTATATCCGGGCCAACGCCCACCGCAGCGGCTCCTGCGGGGAAAGAAGCTCGACCATATGGGATATCATCCCCTCATGGAGCGCTTCGCAAAGTCCGGAAGGGAGCACGGTCAGAGCTTCAACGGCAAGCTCGGCACCACAAATTTCCTCGAACGGAAACTCGATGAAACTTGCAAAGAACGGATCGGCGAAGCCACCCACTTCAATCTCAGCAATCACGGCATTCGAAGCTGGGGCAGTGGATGGCGCAAACGTCAGCTGCGCACCCGTCCCCTCGATCAGGATAGGCTCGCCAGAGAACGTCAGAAGCCTGTTCCACAGCGAAGCATCTTCGCTGCTGATCCTGAGCAGCGGCGGCATCCAGATGGAGGTCATGGCCTCCCTTCCGGCTTTTCATTGGTTTCCGCTATTGCATCAGGTTCAGCCCCGCGAGCTGTCCTCGAACCAGCGGCAGTTTCATGAATACGGATAATGCGCCGGGGAAAGCGCTCCTGAAGGCGTTCTGCCAGCGCCTGCGTAGCGGCGAAATATTCAACCGTGGCCTGACCTTCCGTGCGGGAGAGCACGACATCAAGTGCCGTGGGTGACATGGAAATCTCTACGCTCCGCAACCCCTCCTTGCCTTCGACTGCCAGCTGAAGGCCGAGCGTGAAAATTCCGTCGGGTGTTCTGGGAGCCGCCGAGAGCACCGCGTGCTCGATCCGGCTGTAAAGTGTTTCAATCCACTCAACCCGCCCAGTCATCGTCACACCATCGTTTGCGGACAAGGCGGGCGTGTGCTGCGCCGTCGGCACCGTCTTGCTGTCAGTGGGGAGCAACATCGCCAGTAGCGTCTTGCCCTCTTCCACCAGCCTACCGTCCTGTTTGCCCTTCTTCTGGGCGTGCAGAACCTTCTGCTGGAACAGCGCGGCCCTTGCAGCATCGGAACCCGGCTCCTTCTTTCTTGGATGGGCGCCGTCACCAATCCGCCGATCAGACCGATCGCGTCGCTCAGCCCCGGTCATCTTCGGCGGTGTTGAGTCACCGATCTTTGTCATTGACTGAACTCCCTTCGGGTATGGTTGCCCTCCTCGAGTTCAAGTTCGGCCTGCCGTTCAGCATCGAGATGGGCAGCCTGGCTGAATTCATCCACGAGTGCACCAAGCCTTTCGAAAGCCCTTGTCTTGTCCGCATAGGCCTCCATCAATGCCTGCTCAGCATCCTGAAGGTCCGCCACATGATCGGCAACATCGTCCACGGTGTCGCTGAGCTCCTGCTTTCGGGCATCGAGATCTGCGATCTGGCCCTCCAGCTCTTCGATGCGCTTCAGGTCAATCGCCTGGCCGAACAGCGGTTCGTAGAGTGCATCAACCTCGGGCCCGTAGCGCGCCTCTGCGTTCGCCAAGATTCCTTCCGCCGCCACAAGCGCCGCCTGCGCCTGTTGGAGCTCAAGCCGTTTCAGTTGCAGCGCCCGGAGGGCGCCTGCCTGTCTGATCTCCTTCAGATGCAGGAGCTTGCCGAGGATCCCAGTCATTCGGCCAGCCTTCTCAGCTTCTGGAGCGTGACATCAAAACTCTCCAGATCAGCCCAGTTCTGACAGAGGAACTCGTTTATCGCGGATCGTTTATCCACGGCTTCATCCAGTGTCGGGTCGGTCCCGGGCCGGTATTCCCCTACGCGCAGGAGAAGCTCGTTTTCCGAATAAGCAGCGAGCCAGGAAACGACCTTCGCCGCCCAATGCTGATGCTCTTCGGTTGTCACCAGCGGCATGACGCGGCTCTTCGACGAGAGAACGTCGATCGCGGGGTAGTGGTTGGCCCCGGCGAGTTTCTGCGACAGGACGATGTGACCATCGAGAATCGACCGCACCTCTTCAGCGATGGGATCGGTCAGATCCTCTCCCTCAATCAGAACAGTGTAGAGCGCAGTGATCGAACCAACAGGCGCCGTACCCGTCCGCTCCATCAGTCTCGGCAGCACGGTAAACACGGAGGGGGGGTAGCCGCGCCTTGTAGGTGGTTCTCCTGCCGCGAGCCCGACTTCGCGGATGGCGCGAGCGAAACGGGTGACCGAATCCATCAGGAACAGAACCCGTTTACCCCTGTCACGGAAATATTCAGCCACGGCAGTGGCGGTAAACGCAGCCTTGATGCGCTCCATCGCACTCTGGTCTGAGGTCGCGACGATCGTCACGCACCGCTCGAGTTCGCCCAGCCCCAGTTCAATGAACTCGCGCACCTCGCGACCGCGTTCGCCGATCAGCGCAAGCACGATCACGTCGACGTCGGCAGCACGCGCGAGCATGGACAGAAGGACGGATTTTCCAACGCCAGCGGCAGCGAAGATACCCATGCGCTGACCCTCACCACAGGTCAGCAGGCCGTCCAGCGCGCGAACACCCAGGGACAGCGGCTTGTCTATAATGCGGCGGGAGAGCGCCAGCGGCGGATCGGCGTATAGATCGTAGTGGGCCTCGGGCGTAAACGGGGCCTTGCCGTCGATTGGCTTGCCGAGCCCGTCCAGCACACGGCCCAACAAGGCCTCACCAACGGCCACCTGCTGACGCGAGGACGTTCGTCGCACCTCGGTGGAATGGCTGACGCCGAGCGTGCCCCCGATTGGGGACAGCAGAGCCTGACGATCCAGAAACCCAATACATTCGGCCAGAAGAGGCCGGGAAGAACCCCCGCTATGCAGCTCAACAATCTCACCGATGCTGACAGCAGGAATTGAGGCATAGATGATCGTGCCCAGGGCCTTGTTCACCCGCCCCGTCATGGGAAAGGGCTCGAAACGATGCGATGCCCCGTTTACGAAGTTCGTAAACGCCTTCGCGATGATCTCGCGCCGACGAGAAACCAGACCAGCAACAGATGCTTTTGCTTCAGACATCTGCCCGCATCCCTGTCTTGAGCATCGGCCGAATTCTCTCGAGCCCCTTGTCCAGATCGAGATCGATCCTGCCAAGCGTTGACTCAATCACCATACGGGGCGGCTCTAAACTATCGTCCGCTACCACATCGATCAGTTCAATCTCTGCAAATTCGCGCACGAGCTGAGTTGCACTGTCACGGACCTCCTTGAGCCAGCCCGGCGCAACACGCAGCTGCACCGTCGTTTCGCTCCGCATCCGCTCAAGAGCACCACGGATCAGAGATTGCACCAGCGGCCGGTCGTCAAATTCGCGGAGGATCTGCCGAACACAGTCCACGACCAAGTCTACCAGACCGGCTTCAAGCGACCGCACCTTCTGGTCGAGCAGGCTGGTCTCCTCGATCAGGCGAGCCGCAGCCTGCTCCTCCGCCTCCCGCCTGCCCGCGGCATGCCCCCGCGCCTTCTCGATGTCGTAGGCGATCTGGGCCTCCTGCCTCAGGCGGGCTGCCTCACTTTCTGCTACTTCCAGAAATGAGGTCGCGTCATGGAGCTCCTCCGCCGCGTCAGCCGACAGGATGTGGCTTCCTGCGGCCAGAGAAAAGCCGAGCTGCTGCAAGCGGTAGATCACCATGCAGGCAGCCTCCGCTGCAACAGACGGAGAATGAGCTGCACATCCTTTGCGGAAAGGCTCTTCAGCCTGATATCAGTTGGCCAGCGCACCGACGCCAGCTTCGCAAGCGGTCGCCAATGGACAGCGACCGCAGATGCAAAAAGCCGGAAGCCGAACTCTGCAAACATGTCTCTCGCGCCGGCAGTCTCTCCGGCCAAAGCCTCTTCCAGCAACCCGTCATCTGCATGGGCGCCAAGTGACGGATAAAGCATGGGCGCTTCAAGCGTCGCCACCTGGTATCCATCATCACCAAGTGCTGCCCGAAGGTGATTGCGTTTATCCCGTGCCACGACGGAAAGTATCTGGACATGCATGGCAGCTCCGCAGACCAGCAAAGACGCTTCTTCCAGACGTTTCAGAGGCTCCGTCAGCAGGAAAATGGCGAGCCGCCCGTCAGGAGAAACCGGAAGCTTTTGAACCTGCTTACGCGACAGCTTTGCCAACGGCAGGAGACTTTGTGAGAGCGCGAAACGTTCCAGAGGAGTTCCAAAACTCTCGTGGTGGCGTAGCGCTTCAAACTGCTCCCGCGTCAGCGGGGAGCAGTCGACCTGCCACGGTCCGTCAACCGGTCGTGTGATGGCCGCGGCCAGCTTCGCCAGCTGAGCAAAAGAGGTAATGGCGGCATCCATGGAAACACCACTCGGCATCAGCGGGATTCCACCGCATCGCCGCCTTCATCAGCACCGAACCATCTGCCATCGCGGTAGAAGACCACATAGGAGAGGAAACCGAGAATGATCAGGATCAGCACGGCAATCACCACACCGGCGAGATAGGCTATACGCCAGAAATAGAGGACATCGGTTTCGCGAATTGCCAGACCAGGCAGCACCGAGACCGTCGACTGCTCGACCCGCTGTGCCTCGCGCTCAGGACTGCCGCCCTCGGCTAGCAGCACCGTCACGGCCGAATAGTCGAGCCCCTCGATACTGCTGCTTACCAGCCGGCGGATCTGGGGAACCAGATATGCGAGGTCCACCAGCGGATCGTGCTTGATAAACACAGCGGCGGAGGACGGCTTTGGTGTACTGCCGAACTGCGACTGATCTGGCAGCACCACATGCACACGCGCGCTGATGACACCATCGATCTCACTGATCGTCGCGGCGACCTCTTCACCCAGCGCATAGATATAACGAACACGATCCTCAAAGGGTGACGAGATGATGCCAGACTTCTGGAAGGTTGCGCCAAGCGAGGCGTATTTTTCCCGAGGAAGCCCCTTCGCGGTCAGCACCGCCACGGCGGCAGCGATATCACTTTCAGCAACCCTGACCGAGAACCCGCCCTCACCTTCGGACTTGGTGGCGGCAATACCGTTCTCGATCAATGCAGCCAATATCAGGTTGGCATCCTTCTCACCAAGGTTGGCATGAAGATCAACCTTGCATCCCACTAGTGCGACACAGAGCGCAAGCAGCAGCGCGCACAGCACTCCTCGACCAGTATCTACGGGCCAGACTTGGGTTATCGCAGGCAGAAAAGACAACGGAACCTCACGAGCCCTTCATCAGGGTGTCGATTCCCTGCGCGGCCTTGCTGGCGAGCTTGGACGTCATGTCGATAAGGATGGAGTAATTCGTCATCTCCATCTGCATGGCAAGCATGGTGTCGGTGGCCGAATAGGCACCAGACATCAGCTCCGAGATGCGCGATTCCTGAGCATTGAAGCTCGTGCGCAGGCGTTCGAGTCCCTGCAGAATTGAATCGCCCTCGGCCACAGTTGCTGATAGCGCTGGCATCGAACCGCTCATCTTGCTTTCGACGAGACTGGCAAACCTTGAGGCAGCATCCGCCGACACCGGTGCAGCCTGAGCAACAGTCGGCGCAGGAGTTACTCTGCCCGCCATCATGGACGGCGCTACAAGCGGCATGACACCCATTTGATCAATCCTCACCTGAATATGGACGAACCTTCGCGTCGAACCCGCCTTCTAGGCGGGGAGCTCCTGCAAACCGGCCCGCGCCAGCTCGGCAAAAGGTGTGTCAGGCGCGCGTTCAACAACTCCCTGCAACGTCTTGCGGGCGAGGCGCACATTCCCCTGTTTGGAGAGTGCAAGACCGAGATAAACTCGCGCGGCTACGCTGCGGCGCTGCGAGCGCAGAAGCGCAATCGCCTCCTCCACCCGGCTTTCCGCCAGATGCACCATTGCCATACCGATCGTTCCGGCCTCACCGTGCGGTCTGGCAGCCTGGATGCCGTTGAAAATCACCTCGGCCTCACGAACCAGGCCCGACCACAGGGCAATGAACCCGATTTCGGTGAGCAGCTTCACCTCGGCTGCGTTGAGCGCAGTTGCCATTGAAATCGCCTTCTGAAATTCAGCACGTACGCAAAAGAAATCATACAACAATAACGGAATGATACTCACCAAAGAACCAAATAACAACTCTTGATTCAGAACAACTCGTAAAAGATACGGTATATTATACGAAACATCAACCCATTCACAAATAAGCCAAGATTTATTACCATACTCATCATTAGACTATGGTGAAATCGTCAAACCATCTTGTAGAATATAGATATATATTAAGACACTTTTATGCAGGACATAGAGTCAAAATTGACAGCCATTCTTCAGTCCGGCGCCGTGCGCAGTGACACCATCGCCAATCGTATCCTGGATGAACTTCAGTCATGCCATACGAGCTCAGATGTTATTGCCGTTCTCGATCGCCTCACCAAACGTATCGAGGAAATTCATACAGAAGCGCCCACCAGAACAATGGCACAAAAGACCTGGGGGCGTGACCGCATCAACATTCGTCTATAACAGAATTCTACTTGTACTATTAAGTCGAGCACTTTGGTTTACGGGTAATATCATGGCAGGAATGAAGCTTAGTCCTCCGGAAGCAGGCAGCGCGCAGACAGCGCGCATGCCGCAAACTGATAACGCGACGATCACCAACCGCTCCTGGCCCTATGATCTCGACCCGCCGCCGGAGTTCTATATCGATCCGGCCACACTCAGGAGCGAGGCACAGCTCCTTGAATTCCTGAAGAGCTTCGATCAGTGGCCATCCGACCTCTGGATCAGATACGCGGAAAAATACGGGAAGGACGGTGTGCTGGCCATTCCACCACAGGGCATGCCGGAGCGCACCATCGTGATCTCGGCTGTCAATCCCGAGACCGTCTTCATCATCGAGCGCATGAATGCCATGGATTTTTCCGCACTTGGTCGGGAAGATCAGGTGCGTGTGGCACGAACCGTAGCTTTCGATGAATTCAAGGCGGCCTTTGGATTCGAACGGTCTGCTGAAGCCCGGTTCGACGGCCTCAGTTTCAATGACTATGTCGATCGTGTCATCGCCGAGATGCGCGCTCGGCCCGAGAAGATGGCGGACGCAGACCTGCAGCCGTATCTGGACCAGCTCCAGCATCTGCGTGATCAGGTAAACCGGCAGGAAATCCTGAAACCTGCGGCGATCCTCAAAAAGATTAAAGACATCAGGGATGCATTTACCCGTGCTGCGCACTTTGCCGACATTGAGCCGCAGACTTACGGTCCGGATGGCGGTGGGACGAGCCACTATTCGAATGTAATCAGCCTTGATGACGGGGCGGCGGTCAGCCGGGGCTACAGGATCTTTGTCGAGAGCGATCGGGAAATCGCGGCTGCCGAGGCGAAGCTGCAGGACCTGCTGCAACATGCCCGCAACCTCGACCCCGCCATGCTGGTCATGGAGATCATGCGACTCAACCAGACCATCACCAACGCAAGGTCGGCCCGCGAGTCCCAGGAGCTCGAACAGCAGAACGAACTGGCAACAACATATGCGGCCATGCAGGATGCGGTGAATGAAACGCTGCGGCAATTCGGTGAGGAAAAGGAGGGTGAAACCAAGCGGTTTACTCTCTATGGCAAGACGAACTACGCGGACCTGACAGACCGCCAGAAAAAGGTGGTCGCCATGTTTTCCACCCTGTTGGGAAAGGAATCCCAGCGGCATCCGCTTGAGGAGGCCCGGTCCGTCGAACGTCCGCTGATGGATCTGATCGAGAACAAGGACGGCTATCCGCTTGTGGCCTACACCAATGCCCAGTGGAACACGTTTGGCACCCAGCTTTCGGAAGTCGTGACGCTGCTTGGCCAGAACACGCAGCTGAAGATGAACGACATCAACACTTTGCAGCAGCTGTCCACCAGCCAGTTCGAAGCAATATCCAAGGCTCTCAGCCGAATATCCGAAATGATTTCGACCATAAGCCGGAACACGTAAGGACCGTCAGGAACACTCCATAGTCAATGTAATATACATGACACTGACGCGTCACAGATCAAGTATAGAACTTGTGTTTTCAATAATCGGTTTCATTTATGTCGATATTGGATGGACTCTACGCGGAAGGAATTGACCCTGCAGTGCTTGCCGATAAGGTGAGACGCGGCATCGACCTCGCGCGCAGGAATATGCCCCCAGAAGCTGGTGAGCTGCTGTCGCTTTTGGCTGAAGGAGTATCGCTCGCCGACATTGCCGGTCTTGGTGAGCAGCACAAAGAAGCGCTTTTTCAGCTTGGATGCAGGCTGATGGTCTGCGACGAGGTTGGTCAGGCAGAAGCCATCTTTACCACGCTTTCCCTGCTCGACCCGCTGGAGGCAAGGGCCCACTACGGCGCAGGCGTCGCCAGGCAGGTCAAAGGCGATGTTGAGGGCGCGGCGCAGTCCTTTCTGCTGTTCCTCGCGCTCGATGCAACGGATCCAAACGGATACCTGCGGTTGGGTGAATGTCTGACAGCTGCCGGAGAATTCGACGAAGCGCAATCCGCGTTCCAGGTTGCCGTGAAACTGGCCGAAAACGGGCACGGCAGCCAAGCCACCATCGATGAGGCGACAAGGCAGATCAGCTTGATCTCACAGCGCTAACGGAGACAGTTCCATGTCTTTCAAAGTTGACAAAAACAACACTCTTCTGAACGCCGGGCCGGAGGTTCAAGCGTCAAAGGCTATTGATCATTCAAAGGCCCGAACCGGAGCCATTATCGAAGCCGGCGTGTTGCCACCACTGCAACAGGTCAGCAACGTTGCTCGATCGCCTGCGCTAGACAGCTTGCTCGCTATGGCAAAGTTGCAGAGCAATTCTGCCAGCCTGACCTTATCCCTCGCCGAGGTCATCGAGGAGACGCGCGACACATCCAACCTGCTCGCGCGCAAAAAGATCGACCAGCTGATGAACTCGAAGCTTTCATTTCTCAAGGATAAGCAGGAACGGCTTGAGCTCGCCCAGAAGAAGTTTGATGAGGCCGAGAAGTTTCAAGCCGAGGCAAAGATGGGTTCCTGGCTCCGTCTTATCATTTCCACCGCGGTTACAGTGGTAGGTATCGCATGCATGTTTACTGGCGTGGCCAGTGGAATCGGATTGCTGATGCTTGGGGCCGCCACCGTCTTCGCGACGCTCAGCACTGCAAACGAAGTCCTGGTGCTGGATAACGGCAAGGGAATTGGGGGTAGGCTGGCTCAAGCTACCGGTGCAAGCAAGCAAGTAGCCGAGTACTGGGACATCGGCGTTTCGGTCTTCCTCGGCATAGCCTGCGCTGTGTTGCTATTTCCGGCACCCCCAGCGGCCAGCGCAATAATCGTGAGCGTTGACCTTGCCAACGGTTGGACGCGGTTCAAGGCCAGCACTGCAAGCGCGGAGGGGATGGACCTTATCAGCGTCAGCAAGCGCTATGAAGCCATCATTCAGGATCTCAGCGGCTTCGTCCAGCAGGATACGGACAGCCTGGTCAGGTCCAATGATCGGACGAGTGATATGCTCGCCTCACTCCTCAAGACATTTTCGGACGTATCTGGCGCACTAACCCGCGTCCGTTTTGCGAGCTAAGAACTGGAGTACGCGTTATGACACGATCGACCATCCAGACCATTTCCAACACCTATGTCCCTGATGTCACCACCAGCGCCAGAGGCGCAAGCGAGACGCCGTCCCGAACTGTTGCGAACGTAGCTGTACAGTTGCCAGAGGCAGCAGCTACCCTCCCGACAGATCCCATGGCATTGCCGAGAACACGAGACCAGCTGACACCCGAGGAAGCTCTCAATCAGCTCGAGAAGGGGCTGGAGCAGCTGAAGGGGGCCGAGGGGAACTTCGACGTATACCTGAGTGATTACTCTGAAATTCTGCGGTATATCGGCAGCGTCCTTATCAAGAATGCGGATGCCATGCGGCAGAACGCATTGAGTGATCGGATGGCTGCACGAGAGGCGGCGCGTGGCGCTCTGCTCGGACAGGCAGACAAGCTCCACGAGGCAGCGGAAAAGGCGCGGATGCTGGCGATCATCTCACTTGTCGTGGTCGTTGCACTTTCAGTGACAACAATTACCTCCTCAGCATTCTCGCTGAGATACTCCTACAAGGAGATCAAGCTCGGTCAGCAGAAGACCAAGGACCTGGACATTCAGCAGGCAACCGTGAAGAACCTGAAGGACCAGCGCAACCGCGTGGAAGACCCGCAGATCAGCGAGCGACTGTCAGGCAGGATTGCTGAAGCAGAGCGCAAAGCTGAGAGCATCTCGAAGAATGCCGAGGCCAAGCTCAGTGCCCTTCGCCAGAAGACCCGCTATGCAGACGCCGCCACACAAATGAGCTCTGCGGGCAGCAACGTCTTGCGAACGGCCGAAGGAATTCAGCAGGCGAACATCAAGGCAACCGAGGCCGACGCCACCCTTCTCTCCGCTCATGCTCAGTATGAGCAACAGCAGTCCGACGTGAAGAAGGAGCTGTACGACAAGGTGATTGAGCTCGTCCAGCAGTCCATAAACCTTTACCGGAATATGCTGCAGAGCCAGGTCGAAGCGATGAGGGCTTTGACGAGGTCGTAGTTCCATTGGCCCGAAAGCTCACAGCATTTCAGCACGCCGTTGGCGAATTCTGGACGCAGGCTGGCTTGCGTCCAGAACCGTCCTTCCCATTGCATCCGGTCCGACTGATCGTTGACAACATGTGCATCAAGCTCTCGGACAAGGATGATACCGACATGCTCCTTGAAGCCGAAATCTTGCAGCTTTCCAGGGACCGGAAGGAAAGGAATGCACTGCTTGGCGCTGCCCTGAAGACAAACCTGGGCCTGCTCCTAGACAGTCGAGCAACCATACACTTGTCGCGCTCGGACGACAGAGACCTTCTCACTGCGCGCGCTATCCACCCGTATACCGTAAACGCCACCGGCAAACTCATCAGGGCCATTGAAGATATCGCGGCGCTGGTCGATGATGTCCGACGTTCGGCAGCAGCAGCGGGTCTTTCTCGCCCAGAAGCAATCGTTGGTCCCGGTCAACCGCGGACTGTCATTTTCCCGTGAAGCCTTGAGACACAGATGAACAAAAACGACGGCGGGACAACCGCAAGCACAGCATCTATCACCGAAGCACTCGACCCGGACCTGCTCGACCGGATTGCCTCGCAGACACTCGCGCGGGAACTGCAGCTTGGCGAAGCCACCTTCAACCCGCTACTCGATCTGGCAGATCGCCTTGTTGAGCGAAAAAACTGGACGGAAGCCTTTGATCTTTTCTCAAGGCTTGGTCTCGTAGATCCCGCGAATCTAGATGTGCAACTCGGGCTGGCGCGGTGCGCAACAGGGTTGGGTGAGCACGAGATAGCCATCAAGGCGGCAGCGAATGTCATCCGCCTCGCGCCCAGTGACCCTCGTGGTTACCTACTGTCCGGCAAGAACTGCCTGATGATCGGTCAACTGCAGGAAGCGCGCGAGGACCTCGCGGATGCCGTCAGGCTCGCCGGAGACGAAACTGCGTTGGCTGCGCAGGCGTCGCTCCTTCTTTCCCAATTGGAAACATTGGATCCCGGTAAGTCTGGCAAACAGAGCACTCGAGGCTAAGCGCACAGGGCGGGGATGAAGCAGCTACTCATTCGGATGGCAGCGCGGAACGATCTGGTTCTGGCTGTCCTGATCGTCAGCATCATTTTCATGATGGTGCTGCCGCTGCCAGCAACGCTCGTCGACCTGCTCATCGCCACCAACCTCGCGCTGACGGTCATCCTGCTGATGGCGGCCGTTTACCTGAAGGATGTGACGGAACTGTCGGCATTTCCCTCCATGCTGCTGCTGACCACGCTCTTCCGGCTCGCACTTTCCATCACGACGACGCGGCTGATCCTGCTCGACGGCCATGCGGGCTACATCATCGCAACCTTCGGAAAGTTCGTGGTGGGCGGAAATCTCGTGGTGGGCCTGGTCATCTTCCTGATCCTCACGATCGTGAACTTTCTGGTGATCACCAAGGGCTCCGAGCGCGTTGCGGAAGTCTCGGCCAGGTTTTCGCTCGACGCCATGCCCGGCAAACAGATGTCGATCGATTCCGACATGCGGGCCGGCGTCATCGACCTTTCCGAAGCCAAGCACCGGCGCGAAAAGCTGGAGCAGGAAAGCCAGCTCTATGGCGCCATGGACGGCGCCATGAAGTTCGTGAAGGGAGATGCGATCGCGGGCATGATAATCATCGTCGTCAACCTTGCCGGCGGCATGACGATCGGGATGTTCCAGCGCGGCCTGCCTGCTTCGGACGCCCTCAATCTCTATGCGCTGCTGACAGTCGGCGATGGCCTGATCGCGCAGATCCCAGCGCTTTTCGTATCGATTACTGCAGGGTTTATCGTAACCCGCGTTTCCACGCCCGAGGCGAAGGATCTGGCGAGCGACATCATCATCCAGCTCCTGAGCCAGCCGAAGGGTCTGCTGGTTACCGCGGCGGTGTTGCTGGTGTTCGCGGCGGTGCCGGGCTTCCCGACGCTGATCTTCCTGGGCCTGTCAGCAGCCATAGGCGCAGGCGGTTTTCTGAGAATGCGTGCGGCCGAACAAGGATTGAGGAAATCCCGCCAGGGAGAAATCACCGGGCCAGGCGGTTCCAACTCCGCGTCGGCCTACCTGACCGCGCAGACACAGAACCCGGAGGCAGAGGTACCGGTTACATTCGCACCGACTGTGCCCATCCTCATCGACATTTCGGCTTCCATTCGCGATGCGATCGACCCGAAAAAGCTTGACCGTGAGATCGTGCGGGTCCGCAGCGCGCTCTACTACGATCTGGGTGTGCCCATTCCGGGCATCTACCTGCGGCTGAACCAGACGCTTGCGAACGGACAGTACCGCATTCTTGTCAACGAAGTACCTGTCGCGACCGGGGAGGTGCGCCCTGGCGAGCTGCTGGTGCAGGAAACTGAAGAAACGCTGCAGACACTGGGTATTCCGTTTACACACGGCCATGATCTGCTGCCTGATGGCCCCAACCTCTGGGTAGAGCCCAGGAATCATCCGGCGCTTCAGCGTGCAAGCATCAGGATAATGTCGTTGCCCGAAGTGCTAACGCAGCATATCACCCACACCCTGACGGCGCAGGCGCCTGAATTCCTCGGCGTGCAGGAAACGATGCATCTCCTGCACCAGATGCAGGCGGCGTATCCCGATCTGGTGTCGGAGGTGACGCGCCTGCTGCCCACCACCACGACGACGGAAGTGCTGCAGCGGCTTGTGGGAGAAGGCATTTCCATCCGGGATATGCGGACGATCCTCGAGGCTCTGGTTACCTGGGGCCAGCGCGAGAGGGATGCGATCATCCTGACGGAACATGTGCGCAGCGCGCTTGCCCGCTACATCACTGACAAGTATTCCCGCGGACTTGGCGTCATCCCGGCCTATATCATCTCAAGGAAGATGGAAGACATCATCCGTGCGGCGATCCGGCAGACGAGCGGGGCATCCTATCTTGCCCTTTCACCCGCCGACCACCGCGCCATCATCCAGAGCCTGAAGAAGACCGTGGGAAAGCCCGAGAGCAAGGGCGTGTCGCCCGTTCTCCTTGCACCGGTTGATATCCGCCGGTTTACGCGGAAGGCGATCGAACGCGATTTTCCTGACCTGGCCGTTTTGTCCTACCAGGAGTTGACGGCTACGGTGAACATCCAGCCAATCGCCCGTGTAAAACTGGTGGAATCTGAGCTACAAATGCAAAACTCTGAGTAATTGCAAGAAAACCGTTATACAATAATAATGTTCTTACAGTTTTATTGCAGATCAAGACTATAGACACATCCGCTATTTCAATTTAGTTCTACAGGCCAAGAGCCGTCTGGAATCAAGACCGGTAAGTTCTCTTACATCTCATCGGGGGGCATCTGGACGCGCGACGTCCGCAGATCCTGGAATGTTCGCGTATGTTCTTACGCACACCTCTTCGTATCCTGCATGTCATGATGCTGACCGTACTGGCGGGCTGCGGCAGCATACATGACACCTTGAACCCTGATTACATCGTTACCCCCCGCCTGCAGAACAACGAGCCGGAACGCAGGGCAGAGCTGATCAATGCCGCAGCCTTCAACGCACAGGCGCAGGCGCGGACGATGGCATCCTACCATGGCTATGTTGGCGATCTCCGCACGCAATACGACGGCAACCAGCAGGCAATCTCCCGGGACCTGAATGATCTGGCACGCGCGTCGCCTTCCCAGTTCAACCCGAACGAGCTCATTTCGATCAACTTCTCCAATGCTTCGCTGAACTATATTCTGGAGCAGATCCTGCGCGGCGCGCTTGGCGTCAACTACATGGCCCCGGACAACCTGCCGACCGTCTCCACCTTCCGGGTGGACAAGCCGGTGCCCAAGAGCCGTGTGCTGCAGATGGTCCGCGATCTGCTTGCCCGCCACAACCTCGTCATGCGGCAGATGAACGGGGTCTATCATATAGGCCCGGCCGCGGTTATCGAGACGATCGCGGCCAATGCCGCGCGTAGCGGAGACACCGAAGGCACGAAGGTGATCAAGCTCCAGCGCGGCAATGCCCAGCAGGTCGCCATGCTGGCAAATCAGCTTCTGACGTCTGGCATTCAGGTCATTCCATCCGGCTCGCCGGACAGCCTCATCATCAAGGCCAATGCCAGCGATTTCGCGTCGACGGAGCGCATGCTTCAGACTCTATCAGCAACAGCGACAGGCTACGATCAGGTTGCCATTCTGCCGCTCAGCCGCAGCGCGCCCGAAGCGATTGCCCAGCAGCTGACGGCGCTCTACGCCCCGACTTTGCGGCAGGACCAGGAGCGGGTCACGGTGGTGCCGCTCCAGAACCAGCAGGCGATTCTGGTCGGCACGTCTCATCCCTCCCTGATGAAGAGCCTGATTCAACTCGTTGCACAGCTTGATCGCTCCGCAACAGATCAGAGCGACCTGCGCGTCATACCCCTCACGCACCTTAGGCCGGCGCAGATCGCGCCTCAGCTGGCGCAGATCTTTGGTGCCGACATACCCGCGTCAGTCAATCCGGCCACCAACACAAAGGCCGACCCTTCGTTCGGGATCAGCTCGCGGCTAAGAACGCCCAACCCGCTTGCTCCCCTGGAAGACAACGCATCGGCTCCTTCAACCGACGGCAACAGCCAGAACGCGACACCAACACCGGCCCCATCCATGGTCCCGACGAGCGATGTCCGGATCGTCTCGGATGACCGCACCAATTCCCTGCTCGTTTACTCCAGCTATGCGGTATTCAAGCGCATGCGAGAGGTGGTGCAGCTTCTGGACATCCCTCAGGCGCAGGTGATCATCGAGGCCACCGTCGTGGAGGTCGAGCTCAATGACACGATCCAGTCAGGCGTCGAATTTCTGCTGAAATATAGCGGCCTCAGCCTTGGCATGAGCCCGACGGCCGACAACACCCTGTTCGGCGCGACAACCAACATTGGTCACGTCAATGTCCAGGCCGCGCTGAAGGCACTGCGGACACTCACCAATCTGCGCATTGTCTCCTCGCCTTATCTCACCGTGCTGGATGGCGAGCCGGCGCGGCTCGTCATCGGAGATCAGGTGCCGTTCGCCGTGACCAGCCAGAGCACGATCGTCGACGGCAAGACCACCAGGACCAGCCAGACACAGATACTGGATACGGGTATCGTCCTGCAGATCACGCCTCGCATACACGCAAACAATTCCGTCAGCCTCGAGATCCTCCAATCCGTCTCCAAGGTCTCGGACCAGGGCATCGCCGGCGACTATCGGCCCACCATCTCCACGCGGGACATCACGTCTCGCATCCTGGCCCAATCCGGACGAACAGTATTGCTTGGCGGCCTCATCCAGGAGCGAAAGGAACTGACCGAAAAGGGTATTCCGTTAGCGTCCGATATCCCGATCATCGGCGAACTGTTCCGCTCGAATGGCGACAGCCGCAGGCGCACGGAGCTTCTGGTGCTCATCACCCCGCGCGTATCCAGAACCTCCGCCGAAATCGAGGAGATCACCCGGACCCTCCAGGGCCTGCAGCAGTTCCAGACCTATCCGGATCTGAAGAACCCCAAACGAAATTCGAAGTGAGGGCCGCGGCACAGACGCTCAGAGAGCAGATTTCAGTGCAAGCAGCCTTCGCAGGACGTCATCCAGCGCCTGGACGCTCATCACCTCATCGTCAACGCTGACAGCAAGTACGATCTCGTTCTGCGGAGTGATGCACGGCTGGATCAGGCGGCCCGCCTGCCACTCCTGCTCGGCCTGCCCAAAAAGTTTGTCCGGGATGGCCTCATCCCAGACCCTTGGCCTGAAGATCAGACTGGCAATCGTACGGCCACCCTCGGCCGGTGTCAGGATGAATGAACAGCCGCTGTCAAACCGGAGGTAACAGGCCTTGAGCGAGCCGCGCGGCACCTCCAGCCCCATCCGCGAGGCAAAATCCCTGATGGTACGCTCAGCACGGTCAGATAGCGCCATCCCGGCACCGGCGCAGCCCTAACGGGCCGCATTCCCTGTTGCCTGAAACTCCGCTTCCTCGGACTCGACGAGTACTTCCAGCATACGCAGGATGGCTTCGCGCTGGGCAAGATAGGCACGGAGAGAAGGACAGACGGCAGCAGGCAGCTCGCCGTGCAGATCGCGTAAACCGTTCGCAAACACGATTTTGACAGTCATCGGACTGGCTTCATGAAGGCGCAGCAGCTCGCGCGCATCTGCGTAACCCGGACGCTCCTTGCAGGCAAACGCCAGCACGTCGCCCGCAAGCTCCATCTCGCTGCCCTCAACCTGCTCGCCATCCTCCAGATGCCGGTTGGTGAGCCGCATGAGGTCCGCTGCCATGAGCACAACGCCCTTCGCCTTCCTGAGCTTGTCCAGCTCCACCATCAGGGCCCGTATATAGCTGCGATCCGTGGACGGTCCCGTGCTCGCGAGGTCTCTTGCAGCCGCGCTGGTGAAGATGGAAATGACCTTGGTAAATTTCCGTCCGAGATCGAATTCGCGCAGCAGCTGGAACAGCTTCGCCATGTTGCCAACCTCGGCGATCATCCTGCGATAGGTCGCCCGCACCTCGGAAGGGTCAGCCCCTATGGCGGCAGATTCCGACGCTGGGAGGGCAGCCGCGAAACCGGCTCTCACATCCCTTCTGCGCGTGGCCTCATCGAAGCTTGCCCGGACATCCAGAAGCGCCTTCAGGAGACGCGGATCGATCTGCTGTCCCTCCAGATGCTCAAGCACCAGTTCAAGAGCGGCATACTGGTGGGTGACGTCACGGTCGTAGGCTTCCAGCTCCGCCTGCACGTTCTGGCGCAGTTCCGAAGCCTTTCCCTCATCATCATCGGCATCTGAGGCTGGCTCAAGTGCATGGAGCCGTTCGAGCAAACGCTGGATGGCAGCCGCACCCGGCAGCTGGGGCAGGTCCAGCCTGTATTTGCCGATCCGCTCGATGGTCCGTTCATCCAGATTGCGTGCGGACCGGAGCCTCCGCCCGTCGAGCTGCTGCCGGGAGCCGCGGTAGGCGATGGCCATGCCGATCTCTTCCACCAGGTCTTCAAGCTGAAAACCCGGATCGAGGTTCAGCTCGACCGCTTCACCCATGTATTTACCCCGGGCCGGCTTCACCGTATCCGGATCAACCAGCGAATTTCTGGCAGCATGCGGAAACTCGATTCGATTCATGATCAAGCCTTCTCAACTCGCGCGGCCATTGCCTAGGCAATGTTGCGCACGATCGCCTTCAGCGTGTCAGAGACGACCTTGATCATGTTCGTGCGCAGATTGGTGATCGTCGACATGGTGTTGAGCGCCACCTGCATGTCCATCATGCGCTCGGTGTCCGTCAGGTTCGAATCCGCCTGAATGCGGGCGATCTTTTCCGCGACGTTGATCGACGGCCCCTTGAGGGCATCCGCGACGGTCAGGAGGTCCATCCCACCATCACTGGACGCAGCGGGGCCAGCCTTGATGGAAGGTCCGCCTGAACCGGGTATGCTGTTGATAGCCATGATAAGTACCCTTATTGTGCAATATACGCGTCGAATACAGCGATCGCACAGCTGATGGCTGCACCGATCTTCTGCTGCCGTTCAAATTCAACCGGCTTTGTACCGCCCGACAAATTCCTGTCTGTTCTTGCCTGCAGCGAGGCGAGCGTTTCGCGCATATCCCGAGCAACCTTCTCGCGATCGCGACCCTGCAGGGCGTCAGTCAGGTCCGTGAGTGAAATTCTTTGGGCCATGCTGCTTTCATCCTGTCTGGCTAGTAGTCATAGGCAAAGGCGGCGTTCTCCAGACTGTTGCGCTCGAGAATGAGGATGCGCCGATGGTCGAGCGCGATCCAGCCCTCCGCTTCCCATGCCTTCAGCGTGCGGTTCACGTTTCCGCGCGCGCCACGCGCCATCTGGCCAAGGTCCGTCTGCGTTACATAGGGTCCGATCTGTAGCACTTCCCGGCCATTGTATATAACGCGGTCTCCCAACACGTCTGCAAGTCGCACAAGGCATTGGGAAAGTCGTGCCGAAAGCGATTTCTGACCTAATATCTTGCTCAGGTTCATATAAGACCTGTATCGCCGTGCCACGGAGCGCCCCAATGCTTTTTCAATTTCGGTGTATTTTTCAAACAATCCGAACAGAATGGCCTGAGGAATCGCCAGGACAGTACTTCTCCCAATGGCAGTGGCCATTTCTGCATGCCCCTCTCCATCAAACACCCCCAGTTCGCCAAAGCTCTCGCCGGGTGGCAATATGCTGAACAGAATGGGCGTTCCGTCCTCAAGCAGGTAGGACAGCCGTATATGTCCTGACACGACGAAGTACAGGCAGGACGGCTCATCATCCTGAAGGTAAACAAACTCGTCTGCCCCGAGGTTACGGATATGCCCGTGCCCGAAAAGCTCCACGAGAATTTCCCTTGGCAGGCCCGAGAACTCCGAATTGATGAACGTTTCGCGGGCTAACAGATCATCGATGAACAAACGCGACACTGTCAATACAGACTTTCAACAAAAAAAATGCATCCCGGCGATGACATGGTGACAAACAAAACCAATATCACCGTATATAACTCGTTTCGCACAATCTTGTCTATAAACTTGTCATATTGATGGCAAGTATAGATTACGAGCAGCCAGTTCTAAGAATGATTCTTTTATCTACTTATAGTTATATTATGAGCCATTTCCGATGACAGAGCGCCACACCAATACGGTAGTCCTGAAAATATTGAGCGGTGTACAGGCCGGCGTCGACGTGTCCCTTGTCGACGGAACCTACATTCTGGGGTCGGGGGATGATGCCGATATCCAGTTATTTGATGTTTCGCTCAGTCCGCACCATGCAAGGCTGATCGTTCAGAATACACGGGTATCGATCCAGACTCTCTCCGGCTCCCTTCAGATGCGCAGCGGCGTCCTTCTTGAAGCCGGCAGCAAGGCGCATGAGCTGCGCCCTCTGGATCTTGTCACAGCGGGCACGACAAGGTTTGCAGTAGCCCCTCTGGCGGCCAATTGGGCGCTTCTCGGCACCGCCGAAGCTCCGGCGCGGGCCCGCCGCCTGTTCTCCCAGCCGCCGGACCTGACATTGGTCTGGCGGCAGCATCGCAGAGCCCTCCTCAGCGCTGTCGCCGGCCTGTTTATCCTGGGCTTCTGGATCGTCCCGCATGGCATGGTTTACATCACCACGCTCGGAGGCAGGCTTGCTCCCGCCCAGGAGCAAGTCCTGTCTGCAGCCCTCCAGTCGCTCGATTTCCCTCAGCACCTGACAATCCGACGGTCGGGTGACGGATCACTGCACGTGGATGGATTGGTAAACACGCTGGATGAGCGGCAGTCCGCGGTGGCCGCCATCAAGCAGACTGGCATCCCCGCCGCTACCCACATCCTCGTGCTGGAAACGCTGCGGGAGGACCTGACTGCTGCGATCGCAGCCGAGGCCTCCGGCATCGACTTTGCCATTGCCGGGGACGGCGCCATTGTCCTTCAGGGGACGGTGGCCGACGAGGAACGCGCTGCCGCTGTCATCCAGCTCGTCAGGGACACCGTGGGCGACGCCCTTCCGCTACGTTCCTCCCTCAGGACCTTTGATGATCTTCTCGCCGAAGTCACTGCTCTTGCCCGGCGCGCGCAGATCTCCCGTTCCGTACAGTTCCGCCTCGATAGCCACATGATCGACGCCGAAGGCACGATCCCACTGGCGCAGCTCGACGCCTGGGCAGGGTTTCTCCAATCCTATTCCCGCCGGTTTTCTCCGTCCCTTCCGTTACGATCGCTGGTCCGCCTCCAGAATCCTGACGGCGCAGCGGATGAGAAGGTCCCGCTCACACCATTCTACATTGGCGCTGACAATCCCGTTGACGGACGCATGATCAACCTGGAGCGGCTTGGAAACGGGCGCTACACGGCTGCCGATCTGCTGATCGGTGGCGAAGCCGCTGACGCAAGATCTGCCAGTGCGCAAATCGCCGAAAGGCCCGCTGCCCCGGTCGCCGTCACCCCTCGTCCCGCAAAGGCCGGCATCGACCTTGCTGCAGTACTGGATCAGGGCAGCGAGACCCTGCCGGCCAACCTCGACTCGCTCGCGCAACGGGCCATATATCTGTTCGAGAAGGGCCAGCTTGTCGGTACGACGTCTGCAATCGCGCTGCATGAGGCCCTTCAAGAGCTTGAGCATCCTGACGGTTATGCCCAAACCTCGCTTGCCATCTACCGAACTCTGCTGCAGACCGGCAGAGAGAAACCGCAGCGCCCCTGCTGGACGGGATCCGCTGTAACCATGAACAACGTGACAGGCGCGCTGTTCTGGCTGGATGTCTTCAGCGGCAGCAATGGCCTCTCGGTAACGTCATTGGACCTCCGCGACCGGACAATTGTCGCTGAGGCGGCACTCAACCCGACGAAGGTTGCCCGCTGCGCGCAGCTCGTCAGTGACGGTGCGCTGACCTCTCGTTATCTGGAACGGGTGAGCAGTGAACCCCACCTGGCAGGGACGCTGCTGCGTGACATTCCCCCCGCTGGCGTCCGGATCTCCGGCCTGAGTCTGCCAGGGAACCGTTATTTTCAAACCACCGGCAATCAGATCTTGCAGGAGGGTGCATTGACGAATGCCAATATGAGCGTGAACTCCATTGGTGAGCTCGGCGTGCTGTTCACCTCTGGAGCAGGTATCTCCGTGTCATTCATCGGCGACGAGCTTGCATGGAAAACGAACTGACGGTGCAGCAGGACGGCACAAATGGGAAAGCGCCCGGTTTGATCCGAGCGCTTTTTGGGTAATCTTGGTTGCGGGGGCAGGATTTGAACCGTTCGTCGGGGAATTGATCCACTGGATCAATTCCTGGTCCTCCTCACCCTTCAGGTTCTGAGCCTGACAAAAGCTTTGCTCTTGCCTGATGTTGTAGTCGACTTCCCCGGCTTTTGCAGAACATCAAGCTATAAACAAAAAAAGCGCCGGGCTGTGCCTCGGCGCTTTTTAAGTGATCTGGTTGCGGGGGCAGGATTTGAACCTGCGACCTTCAGGTTATGAGCCTGACGAGCTACCGGGCTGCTCCACCCCGCGTCAACTTTTGCAGTAACAGGGCTTCCGCGCCCGGTCTTTGCGTTATTTCAGTTCCAACAATTTTAGGCCGCGAGAGGCGGCCTTTGATTGTTCCTGTGATGAGGTTTGAAGCACATGCGTTTGGCAGACCTGGCAGCGACCTACTCTCCCGTGTCTT
>Ga0180217_1001372_pt1 | contig 27261 bp, 16 predicted proteins | sample eDN3rd37CBELigOP_FD_128521 | JGI IMG/M metagenome (GOLD analysis project Ga0180217, IMG submission 128521) | Enriched Organic Plus compost microbial communities from Emeryville, California, USA - eDNA 3rd pass 37_C BE-Lig OP (version 2) (version 2) ... | reverse complement strand
CTCGATCATCGGGGAAGTGTAGGTGGAGGCGGGGGGCGGCCAGGGATGAGGCACGGGCGACGGTGGGCCCGCGCGGGGATCCGCTATCCTTGGGCGGGGTGGTGCAGGAGACGTGCCATGAAGATCTGCCCGTGCGTGATCGCGCTTCCGGTGTTTGTGGCCGCGGCTGGCGTGGGGGTGATGGGCGGAGCGGGGCGGCCGGTCTTCGTGGAGCCTGAGGGTGCGGAGGTGAAGCAGGGGCCGTATGTGCTGGGGTACACGGTCAGGGACATCGATGGGAACGACGTCGATCTTGCCAAGTACAAGGGCAAGGTCGTGATGATCGTGAACGTCGCGAGCAAGTGCGGGCTGACCAAGCAGTATGAGGGGCTCCAGAAGTTGTACGAGGAGAAGAAGGACGCCGGGCTGGTGATCCTGGGGTTCCCAGCGAACAACTTCAAGGAGCAGGAGCCGGGGACGGACGCGGAGATCAAGGAGTTCTGCACGGGGACGTACGGCGTGACGTTCCCGATGATGTCGAAGATCAGCGTGAAGGGGGAGGATGCCCACCCGCTGTACAAGCAACTGGCGGCGCAGCCGAAGCCGATCGGCGGGGAGCCGTCGTGGAACTTCACGAAGTATCTGGTCGATCGGGAGGGGAACGTGGTGGCGAAGTTCGACCCCCGGACGACGCCGGATGATCCGGCGCTGGTGAAGAAGATCGATGAGTTGTTGGGGGTGGGGACGAAGGAAGAGACGAAGGCGGGGGCGTGACGGGGCTGTAGGATGCAGGGGGAAGCCCTTCGCCCCTTCGGGGCCATGAGTATGGGCCGCCGCTGCTGAGCAGGATGCCGGGCTTCACGCGATGCCGAGTTTCAGATACACAGCACTGACGGCGACGGGGGAGCGGGTGCTCGGCGTACTCACGGGGGCGAGCGAGCAGGCGGTGCTGGCGGAACTGGAGACGCGGAACCTCACGCCGGTGGCGCTGGCGGCGGAGGAGGAACGCCGGCGCGTGCGGCGGCGACGGGTGGCGTCGGCGCGGCAACTGGCGACGGCGTACGAGCAACTGGCTGACCTGCTGCGGGCGGGGGTGCCGCTGCTGCGGGGGTTGCGGCTGCTGGGGAGCCAGAAGTCGGCGCCGCGGCTGGCGAAGGTCTTCGCGGAACTGGCGGACGCGGTGGCGGAGGGGACGGACCTGGCCGAGGCGATGGGACAGCGGCCGGAGGTGTTTCCGCCCATTCATGTGGCGATGGTGCGGGCGGGAGAGAAGGGTGGGTTTCTCGAGGCGGTGCTGGCGAGGCTGGGGCGTTTCCTGACGGCGCAGGCGGACCTGCGCGGGAAGGTCATCGGGAGCCTTATTTACCCGGCCGTGCTGGTGGTCGTCGGGGCGGCGGCGCTGCTGGCGATCTTCGGGATCCTGATCCCGATGTTCCGGCCGATGTTCTCGAAGATGGAACTGGGGGTGCTGACGAAGGCGGTGCTGGGGGCGAGCGACCTGGTGCGCGGGTACGGGCCGGTGCTGCTGGTCGTGGTCGTGGGCGCCGCGGCGGGGGGATGGTGGCTGGCGCAGCGCGAGGGGGTGCGGGAAGCGCTGGAGCGGTTCAGGACGCGGGCGCCGATCATCGGGCCGCTGACACGGGCGCTGGCGGTGTCGCGGTTCTGCCGCATCCTGGGGACGATGCTGGCCAACTCGATCCCGATGCTGCCGGCGCTTCAGATCGCGAAGGACGCGGCGGGGAACACGCTGCTGGAGCGGGCGATCGCGGAGGCGACCGAGTCGGTGCGGCAGGGGCAGGCGCTGGCGCCGCCGCTTGGGGCCAGCGGGCTGTTCCCGGAGGAGATCGTGGAGATGATCGCGGTGGGGGAGTCGGCGAACAACCTCGACGAGGTGCTGCTGACGGTCGCGGAAACCGTGGACCGGCGGGTGGACCGGATGCTCGGGACGGCGGTGCGGCTGATCGAGCCGCTGATGCTGCTGGTTCTGGCGGGGGTGATCGCGCTTGTTGCGATGGCGCTCATTCTGCCGATGACGCGGATGAGCCAGAATCTGTGACCGGGCCGGCCCGTCTGATGATTTGGCTGGAGAATGGTCGGCACCCCCTTTCTGCGGGGGCCGGATGCCGGTACACTCTGGAGAGTTAGTGCGCACTTGCCTGGGCTGTCCCGGCCCCGGCAAGGCGAGGGCGGAGCGGCGCGCGACCGCGTCACGATGGATCGACGGACAGGAAAGGACACCCACATGCGGAACAACATCCACAAGGCGTCGGCGGGGACCGGGGTCGCGGCGGCCCGCGGCTTCACGCTGCTGGAGGTGATGATCGTCATCGTCATCATCCTGGCGCTGGTGGGGCTGGTGACGGTAAACCTGATGGGGTCGCGCGACGAGGCGACGAAGGGGACGGTCGCGCTGCAGTTGCGGAGCATCAAGGACGCGCTGAAGCAGTTCAACCTGACGTACAACCGCTACCCGACGGAGGAGGAGGGGCTGGCGGTGCTGTGGAGCAAGTCGGCCCTGACGAGCGAGGAAGACCAGGCGAAGTGGCGGCCGTTCCTCGAGGAGCCGATTCCCACGGATACGTGGGGATCGCCGTGGGGGTACCGCGCCGAGAGCGAGAGCGGGCGGCCGTTCGACCTGTGGTCCAACGGGCCGGACAGGCAGGAGGGGACGGAGGACGACATCAGCGCGTGGAAGACGACGGGGGATGAGGACGGCGGGATGGGCCTGCCTCCCCCGCCCCCGCCGCCCGGAGGCTGAGCAGAGGTGAGAGCGCGACCCCACGACGGCGGAGCCGCGGGGTTTCCGGGTGGGCGGGCTCGCGCTGCGCTGACGCTGATCGAGGTGATGGTGGCGCTGGCCGTGATGGCGGCGCTGGCGGCGGTGGTGCTGCCGGCGGCGCTGTCGCGCGTGCGCGAGGCGAGCGTGGCGGAGGTGGGGGAGCGGCTCGGGTCGGCGCTCGTGCAGGCGTGCGTGGAAGCGCAGCGGCGTGGGGAGGTGCTGGAGGTCGTGGTGCTGCCGGGGCGGGGAGGGGAGGTGGAGGTGTTGCTGCGACGGCTGGAAGGCGAGTCGGACGACGAGCAGCCGTGGATCGGGGATGAACCGCTGACGACGCTGCCGGCGGGGGTGCGGGTTATGCAGGGGGGAGAGGAGGGGGCTGCGAGGGGAGCGGGGCCGGGCGGAGGCGTGGTTCTGGGGATCGTGCTGCCGGATGGGACGGTGGAGGCGGCCGGGGCGCCGGTGGTGCTTGAGGATGCCGATAGGCGGCGGCACGAGGTGCGCGTGTCGCGGTGGGATGCGAAGGTGACGGTGGCGACGCTGACCGATCCGGAGGCGGGCGCCGGCGGCCTGGAGGAACTCAGTTCTGAGCGTGGGGGTGGGTCATGAGGCGCGGCCGCGGGCGTCGGCGCGGGGCGCTGCTGCTGGAGGTGGTCCTCGCGCTGGCGGTGTTCATCATGGCGGGGCTGGCGGTGCTCAGCGCCGTGGAGCGGGCGGCGGGGTCGGCGGAGTGGGTGCGGGACATGCACATGGCCGCGGACCTGGCGCGGTCGGCGATGTCGCGGATCGAAGCGGGGCTGGATGATCCGATCGCGCTGAGCGGGCCGGCGCGGCGGTGGATGGACGACGATGCGCCGCCGGAGAGCGCCGGCCCGGGGTGGACGCTGCGGATCGAGACGACGCCGTCGCCGTTTGATGGCCTGACGCTGGTGGCGGTCACAGCGCAGCGGGAGGAGAGCCGCGGGGCGCGGGCGGTGTCGTGCACGCTGCGGCAACTGGTTCGGTTGCGCGGGCCCGGGGAACAGTTTGCGGCGAGGGATGGCGGGGTGCTGGCCGCGGAAGGGGGTGGCGGATGAGGCGGCGGCGGAACGCGTTCACGCTAATGGAGGTTCTGCTGGCGGTGGCGTTGGCGGCGGGGCTGGCGGGGGCGGTGATGTCGTTCGTGTGGAACCTGCTGGACCGGCGGGCAGCGCTGGTCGAGCACGGGCGGCTGGCGCGGGGGGCATCGCTGGTGATGGATCGGATCGAGCGCGACCTGATGGGGGCGATGGTCGCCGCGCGGGGCGGGGAGGCGGGCGTGCGCGGGACGGAGACACAGTTGCGTGTGCTGTCGCGCGGCGTGTGGCTGGGGGGTGAGGCGGGTGAGGCGCCGGCGGATCTCCAGGGGTCGGAGATCTGGTGGGATGCGGCGCCGGGGCGGATCGTGGGGCGGCGCTGGGCTGGGGCTGCGGCACGCGGGGAGGAAGAGACGGTGTGCGAGGGGGTGCGGCGGCTGCGGCTGCGGTACCTGCGGGGGAGGGAGTGGGTGGAGACCTTCGACAGCGTCGAGGCGGGGATGCTGCCGGCGGCGGTGGAGGTGGCGATCTGGTTCGGTTCGCCCGATGGGGCGGCGGGCGTGGGGGGGCTGGGCGAGGGGGAGCGGGAGGCGATGAGCGGGACGGTTGGCGCGGATCTGCCGGAGCCGGACCGGGTGCGCGTGATCGCGGTGCCGGACGCGGTGGACGGCGGAGAGGGGGTGGGTGGATGAGGTACACACCGGTGAGCGACGTGCGAGCGGGGGTGGTGCTGGTCGCGGTGCTGGTCGTCGTCTCGATCGGGGCGCTGGTGGGAACGACGCTGCTGTACGGGGCGTCGGCGGGGCGGGAAGTGGGGGCGGCCTCCGTGCGGCTACAGCAGTCGCGGATGGCCGCGTGGTCGGGGGTGCAGGCGGTGGCGGCGGAACTGGCGGAGCAGCGGGATGAGTTGCTGCGAGGCGGCTCGCCGCGGCTCACACGGGCGTGGCGGCTTGGGACGGCGGAGGGGGGCGGTGTGGCCGTGTACCGCATCGTGATGCAGGGGGAGGAGGTGGTGGTGAGCGAGGCGGGGAGGCTGGATGCCAACACCGTTCCGGCGGACGTGCTGGCGAAGGCGCCGGGGGTTGGGGAGGGGGGGGCTGAGCGGATCGTGGCCGGGCGGTCGGGACGCCCATTTCTGAGCGTTGTTGATGTGATGGAGGAGTTGACGCGGGCGGAGGTCACGGCCGCGCCGTCGCGCGCTGGGGCGTCCGCAGGCGGCGATGGGTCGGGGGACGCGACGACGGCCGCGGACGTGCTGACGGTGTTCAGTTTCGATCCCAATGTGCAGGCGGGGATCGGGCCGCGGGGGTCGCAGGCGCGTGGAAGGTCGCGCATCGCCGTGATCGGAGAACTGACCGAAGAGGTCGAGCGCGAACTGGGGGCGCGGCTGGACCGGCGCGGGGTGGAGATTGCGTCCGGTTTGTTCAGGAAGGGGCGGCGGCTGGGGTCGTACCGGGCGGTGGTGGGGGAGTTGATTGAGGATGGTGTGCCCGCCGCGGAGTGGGGGCCGGTGCTCGACGCGATCGGGCCGGCGGACATGGAGGGGGACGAGGCGTTCGTGCGCGGGCGGGTGGACATCAACCACGCGCCGGCGGAGGTGCTGGCGTGCATCCCGGGAATCGACGCAGCGGCGGCGGAGCAGATCGTCGAGAGGCGCGGGACGCTGGGGGCGGATGAGCGGGCAAGCCCGGCGTGGCCGGTGGTCGCCGGGATCCTGACGCCGCGGCAGTTCGCGGAGGCGGCGGACCTGCTGACGGCGCGGACGCTGCAGTGGCGGGTCGTCGTCGAGGGCGGGCGACTGATCGAGGAGCGGGACCGGGAGCCGGCGATCCGGATCGGGGGCGGCGGGGACGACGTGGGGGATGTACCGGAGGATGCGGTACTGGCGGACCGGGTGGTGCTCGAGGCGGTGATCGACGTGGCGGGGGAGCGGCCGCGGGTGGCGTACCTGCGGGACGTGACATGGCTGCCGGTGGCGGGGGTGCTGGCGCAGCGCCGGTCGGCGATCGGGGAGGAGGGCGAGGTGGCGGGAATGCGGGGTGAGGGGGATGATGGGGCCGATGATCAGTGGGCAGCGGTGAGCACGCCGGTCGCGGGGCAGTGGTCGAGTGCGCGGGTCGCCGCGACGCCGCGAGCCGGCGGCGCGGGGGATGCGGCAGAAGCGGCCGAATCGGACGCTGCCGGTAAGAGGCGGGCGACGGGGCGGATTGGGCGATGGGTCGGCGGGGGCGCAGGAGGCGGGCGATGAGTGGCGGCGGCGAGCGTGCGCAGGTCGCGCTCAACATCGAGAACGACAGGCTGACGGCAGTGGCGGCGTCGGCACGCGGCGGAAAGATCGCCGTCCGCGCGTGGGTGTCGGCGCAGCGGCCGGCGGAGACGGATGCGAACGACCCGGCGTCGCTGGGGAAATGGGTGGGGGAGGAGTTGCGGAAGGCGGGGTTGCACCGGGCGGCGCGGCGCGGGGGCGTGGTGTTCGCGGTGCCGCGCGGGGAGGTGGTGCTCAAGCGGGTGGCGTTCCCGCCGTTGGGAGAGGACGCCGACCTGCCGGCGATGGTGCGGCTGCAGATGATGCGGCAACTCACGGTGTCGCCGGAGAACGCCGCGATGGACTTCGTGCCCGTGACGGCCGCGGCGGTGGCGGCGCTGGGGAAGAAGCGCGGGGCGGGCGCAGCCGCAGGAGGGGTCGGGGGAGTCGCGGTGCTCGCGGGGGCGCTGCAGGGGGACCGGCTGGCGTGGCGGCGGGCGATCGCGAAGGCGGCGGGGGTGAAGGTTGCGCGGGTCGGGCTGCGGTCGGCGGGAGCGGCGGCGCTGCTGGCGGAGTCGGCACAGCGGCGCGGCGGCTCGACGCTCGGGATCGCGATGGGGAGCGGGTCGACCGAGTTCGTGATCGTCGAGGACGGGCACCTGGTCTTCGCGCGGGCGACGGACCTGTTCCGGCCCGACCGGCCGGAGGACTTCGAGGGGTTCGCGCAGCGGGTCGCGGTGGAGGCGAAGCGGACGTGGATGAACTACCGCGTCGCGCCGGAGTCCACCGAGATCGAGGCGGTTGTCGTACTGGGGACCGACGACCTGGCGCGGCTGGTGGCGGAGCGGTGCGGCGAGAGCCTGGCGCTGCCGAGCGAAGCGGCGGATTACCCGGCGTCGGTGGAGGCGCCGGCCGCGATGACGCCGGCGCAACGGTCGGAGGTGGCGCCGCTGGTCGGGCTGCTCGCCGAGCCGGTGATGGGGCGGCCGACGCTGGACTTCGAGAACCCGCGACGGACGCCGGACCGGTCGGCGGCGCGGCGGCAGGCTGTGCTTGCGGCCGCGGCGGTGCTGATCATCGGGGTGGGCGGGGCGATGACGCTTGCGAGGATGGAACTGCGGCGGCTTGAGGGGCAACTGCGGGGGCTCAAGCAGGAGTGGAACGAGAGTTTCGTGGAGTACGGCGCGTTGACGCGGACGCAGGTGCGCGTCGAGCATGCGGAGCGGTGGATCGGGACGCGCGTGGACTGGCTGGAGCACCTGGGCGTGCTCAGCGAGCGGCTGCCGGACCCGCGGGCCGGGCACCTGGACCGGATCAGCGCGACCAGCGCGGCGGGGGTGCACTTCATGCTGCCGCGGGGGAAGCGGTCGCTCGCGGACGGGACGTGGGCGCAGGGGGTGGAAGCGGCACTGGACCTGTCCGGGGTGGTGCGCCGGCGTGAAACGGCGGATGCGATGCGGGCCGCGCTGGTCGCGGACCGTGATTACCGCGTGGAGTCCAAGGGAGCGGACACGCCCGGGCGGTTTGACCTGCGGGTGACGACGACGTTGGCGAGGCCGACGCGGGCGATGTCGCCGCGGCCGGACGTGGGGATGGGCGCGAGCGATGGGGGGGCGCCATGAAGCGCGGCACGAAGATCATCATCGCGATTGCGGCGGTCGCCGTGCTGGCCGGCGGCGGGTGGCTCGGGTACGACCGGATGTACGCGCGGCCGCGCAAGGACCTGCTGAAGCAGATCTCGCACTACCGCAGCGCTCTGGCGGCGCGGGAGATGGAACTGGGGCATATCGGCCCGTTGCGGGAGCGGCTGCGGCGGGTGGCGTCGACGACGCTGGGGTCGGACGACGAGCAGATGAGCGCCGCCCTCCGCAGCGCGATGGCGGAGGTGCTGGGGAGCGTGGGACTGCGCGACGTGACGGTGGGGACGGGAGCCCCGGTTGCGGTGAAGAACCCGGCGGCGCCGCGGATCGAGGAAGTGCGGGATAAGGCGGCGCGGAACGCGCCGGACTTCTACGCGATGACGGCCACGGCGTCGGGGGTGGGCTCGCTGGAAGCGGCGCTGCGGGGGCTTGCGGCGCTGGAGGCGCAGGCGTGGGCCCACCGCGTGGACCAGTGGTCGATCTCGCCGGTGGACAAGGGGCGGGACAAGTTCGAGTTGAGCGTCGGGATCACGTCCATCTACTTCCCGGAGCCGGATCTGCGGCCGGCGGCGGTGGCGCAGGCGGACGTCAAGCCGTGGCAGCCGCTGAGCGAGAGCCGCTTTGCGCCGTACCGGCCGATCCTGACGAGGATGGCGTTCAAGGCGCCGCCGCCACCGCCCCCTCCGGCGCAGCCGGCTCCGGCCCAGCCGGCGCAGCCCGCGGCGCAGGCGGCCGCGCAGCCGTACGCGGAGTGGCTCGTCACGGGCGTGGTGATGGGGCGAGACGGCGTGGAACTTTGGCTGAAGAACAGCAAGTCGGGGAAGACGGCGACGCTGCTGAAGGGGGAGCGTTTGCTGGACGCGACGTTCGTCGAGGCGGAGGGGGAAACGGCGACGCTGGAGATCGGCGGCGCGCGGTACATCGTGGCGCTGGGGCAGACGCTCGCGGACAGGCGGGCGGCGTCCCGGTAGACTGGGATCTCATCCGGCGCCCCCTCCTCGGGCGGCCGTGTGTAAACCGACAGGTTGACTCGTGTCAGGAGGTGCGAGGATGAAGCGCGGAGCGCGCAGCAGACTGGTCGTCCCCACCGTGCTGGTGCTCGCGGCCGGGCAGGCGGTGTCGGTGTGGGCGCAGGAATCGCAGGTGCCCGCGCCGCAGCAGCCGCCGGCGCCGGAGGCCCCTGCTCCGCAGCCGGAGCCCAAGCCGGAACCGGCGTCGGAGAAACCTCAGCCAAAGCCCGCCGAGGCAAAGCCTGCGGCGCAGCCCGAGACGCCCGCGAAGCCGTCGCCGGACCAGGTGCGGCTGCGGTTCACCTTCAAGGATGCGCCGTACGAGCAGGTGCTGGACTTCCTCGCGCGTCAGACGGGGCTGCCGGTCATCCGCGAGGCGGAACTGCCCAACGCGCCTGTGACCTTCATTGGCGCCTCGGACTATTCCCTTCCGGAAGCGCTGGATGTGCTGAACCGGATGCTGTACATGCACGGGCTTCAGGTCCGGCGCGACTCGAACTTCCTGCTGCTGACGAAACTGGCGGACATGGGGGCGGCGGGGGAGAAGTTCCTGGGGCCGATCCCGGCCGGCGTGGGCGACATGCAGGTCGTCACGGTGGTGGTGCCGCTGCTGAACGCGACGGCGGAGCCGCTGGCGGACAGGCTCAAGCCGCTGGTGAGCAAGCACGGGGCGATCACGGCGCTGCCGCAGCAGAACGCGCTCGTGGTCGTGGATACGGCCGCGGCGTGCCGGCGCATCCGGCAACTGGTGGAGGAACTGGACAAGGAGCCGCCGTCGGACGCGGCGGTGAAACTCTTCCCGCTCAAGCACGCCCGGGCGGACGCGGTGTTCAACGCGCTCAAGGGCCTGGTGGCGGAGAAGCGGTCCACCGTCATCATCGACAAGGACGGCCAGCAGCGGAAGGTCCAGGACGACACGATCCCCGGGCTGAACATCCAGCCCGATGCACGGACGAACTCGATCATCGCCGTGGGGCCGGCGGGTCGGCTGGCGACGGTGGAGCAGTTGATCGAACTGCTCGACCGGCCGGAGGGGGCGATGGGGGACCGGGAGGTGATGACGTTCGCGCTGTCGGGTCTGGGGGCGGACGAGGCGGCGCAGGTCGTGTCGCGGCTGTTCGACCGCGTGCCGGCAGACCGGCGGCCGACCGTTCTGTCGCTGGCGTCGCAGGGGAAACTCACTGTTGTGGGGACGGCGGACCAGTTGGCCCAGGCCGCGAGCGTGCTGGCCGAGGCCGATCCGGGGATCGACACCGGAGCCGGCGCGGAGCGCCGGGCCACGCTGGAGAGCCGCTCGGCAGTGATCCGGCTGGAGCACGTGGCGCCGCAGGCGGCCCAAGGGGTGCTGGAGCGGCTGCTCTCGCCGCGCCAGAAGTCGGTGCTGCGCTACGCGCCGGCGCCGGACGGCAGGGGGCTGATCGTCTCCGGCCCGGCGGAGGACGTGGACCGTTTCGGCGAGATCCTGCGCGGGATCGACACGCCGCAGGAACTGGAGCGCGAGGTGCGGCAGGTGCGGATCGCCGGCGGCGACCCCGCGAAGGTCGCGGCCAGGGCGAGCGAACTGTTCGCGCTGCGCAGTTCGGCCGAGAAGGATCCGGTGACGGTGAGCGTGGACGCCGAGAGCCGCACGGTGACGATCGTCGGCTCGCCCACAGCGCTCGCGGCATACACGGAACTGCTCAAGTCCGCCGAGGCGAACGTCGCGATCGAGCGCGAGACGCGAGCGTTTGCGCTGGAGAAGACGCGGCCGGCGGACGCCGCGGCGCGGCTGCTGCGGCTGGCGCGGCCGGTGCTCGAGCCGGCGGACGGGTCGGCGTACATCCCGCCGCAGGTCGAGCCGGCGGACGAACTGGGGCAACTGATCGTCCGCGCGACGCCGGAGCAGATGCCGGTGATCGAGCAACTGGTCCGGTCAATCGACCAGGCGGGGCCGGCGAACCGTGGGTTGCGCGTGATCCGGCTGGCGGCGGGGCGCGCGGCGGAGATCCGCGACAGGGCGGTGGCGCTGTACGCCGCGCAGGCCGGGCCGGGGGCGGGGACGGTAGACGTGACGGTCGATGAGGCGGCCAACACGCTGATGCTCGTCGCCGACCCGGAGTCGATGTCGCGTTTCACGGCGATCGTTGATGAACTCCAACGCCAGGCCGGGCCGAGCCGCGACGTGCGGCTGCTGGAACTGCGTCACGCGAAGGCGGCCGACGTCGTCGCGTTCCTGGACGACATGCTCGAGTCAAGCCGGCCGTTCGCCGCGGGCGGCGGGCCGGACCCGGTCTTCGAGGCGATCGAGGCGACCAACTCGCTTTTGGTGGCGGCGCAGCCGGGGCAGTACGCGGTGATCGAGCAACTTGTGCTCGCGTTGGACAGCCAGCGCTCGGCCGAGCGCCCGCCGCTGCGGATCTTGCGGCTGCGGACGACCGACGCGGCGAGCGTGGCGCAGGTGCTGACGTCCACCTACGCGCAGCGCCCGCCGGAGCAGCGGGCGAAGTTCCCCGTCGAGGTGCAGGCGGACGCGGCGACCAACACGCTGCTGGTGTCGGCGCACCCGGACGTGTACCCCGAGATCGAGCGGATCGTCACGGAGTTGAACGAGACGCAGGCGGTCGATGCCCAGGGGCGGGAGATCCGCATCTTCCCGCTCAAGGTCGCGCAGGCGGAGGAACTGGCCCGCACGATCGACCAGATGTATCCCGAGCCGCCGATCCCGATCGACCCGCGCACGCGCCAGCCGCGGCCGGACCTGAAGCAGCCGCGGGAGATCGTCGTCCGCGCCGACCGGATGACCAACTCGCTGATCGTCGATGCGCCGGTGAACCGGCTGGCGGGGTTCGAGCAACTGGTCAAGCAACTCGACCAGCAGAAACTGCCAGAGAACGTCGAACTGCGGACCTACCGCGTGCAGCGGGCGCAACTGGACGCGGTGGCGAGCACGCTGCGGAACCTGGCGGCCAACAACAGCCTCACCGGCGGCGTGCCCGCATCAGGCGTTGTGGGGACGGCGGTGACGGTGAGCACCGAGCCGGTCAGCCGCACGCTGATCGTCAGCGGGCCCAGCGCGATCTTCCCGCAGGTGGAGAAGGTGCTGGCGGAACTGGACGCCGCGCCGGAGCGGCCCCAGACCGGGCTGAAGATGTACCCGCTCAAGCACGCGCGGGCTGAGCGGCTTCAGCCGCTGCTCAACCGGCTGCTGACGGCGCGCCTGCGCGAGCAGCAGGACAAGGACGGCCTGGCGGTCGTGGATGTGCAGTCACTGCTGGACGTTGCTGCGGACAGCGCGACCAACTCGCTCATCATCTCGGCGCCCGAGTCGATCCAGGTGGTCGCGGAGGAACTGGTCAAGGCGCTGGACACGACCGCGGCGGAAGTGGGGCGGCCGGTGATCCGTGTCGTGCCGCTGACGTACGCGGAGGCGTCCCAGACGGCGGCGAACCTGAACCAGGCGCTGCCGACGATGGAACTTCCCAGCGGCGGGAGCGTCAGCATCATGCCCATCGCGGGCTCCAACGCGCTGATGCTCTCGGGCGCCGAGGCAGACCTGAACAAGGTCGAGGAACTGCTCAAGACGCTCGACGTGCGCCCGATGACCGAGGGGGCGGTCGGCGTCGAGACGTTCCAACTCAAGCACGCCGACGCCGCGGCGATCGCGCAGACCGTCCAGCGGCTGCTGGTCGAGCAGCAGGAGACCGATCCGCGCGTGCTGAGCCTGATGATGCGGGCCAACCGCGGCGTGCTGCCGCGTCCGCCGCAGGTGCGCGTCGAGGCGGATCCGCGGACCAACTCGCTGGTGGTTTCCGCGCCGGCGGCGACGCTGGAACTGGCGCAGACGATCATCGAGCGGCTGGATCAGCCGGCGGATCAGGCGGGGCGTTCGGCCTCGACGTTCACGCCCGCCAAGGCGGACCCTCGCCGCCTGGTCGCCGCGGCGCTGCCGATCGTGAACGCGACGATTCCGGCGGGACGCAAGCCGGTCGAACTGACGGCCGAGCCGGCGACGGGCAGCGTCGTCGTGATCGGCACGTCCGAGCAGGTCGCGGCGGCCGTGAAGGTGCTGGCGGACCTCGACGACCGGGCGATCGCAACGCCGCGGGTCGATCTTCAGATCATCGACCTGGCGCACGCGGACGCGGCCGCCGTGGCGCGGACCGTGCAGGCGATGATGGCCGACCGCTCGCGCTGGCCGGAGGACCTGCTGGCGGCCGAGCGAGCCGGGCTTGGCATCCCGACGCCGACGGTGACGGCGGACGCGAAGGCGAACCGGATCGTCGTCAGCGCCCCGACGGCGCTGATGCCGATGGCGCGCGAGGTCGTGGCGACGCTCGACCGGCCGGCGGCGCAGGGCTCGGTCGAGGTCCGAGTCTTCACGCTGAGCAAGGGGCAGGCGGAGTCGGTGGCGTCGGCGCTGCGGGCTGGGCTCGCTGCGGGCGCAGCCCCGGGCGAGCCGTCGCCCGTGGTGACGCCCGAGCCGGGGGCGAACGCCGTTGTGGTGGCCGCGGCCCCGGAGCGGCTGCGACAGGCGGAGGAGATCATCCGGCAACTCGACGAGACGGCGTCGCCCGACGGCGTGGGGCTGCGGACGATCACGCTGCGGCACGCGCGGGCGGAGACGGTTGCCCCGCTGCTGGAGTCGCTGCTGACGCGGCCGTCGATCGTGGATCAACTCGCGCCGTGGCAGCGGCTGGACTACCTGCGGAGCAAGGAGGGCGAAGCGCCGCCGGTGCGTGTGGTCGCGGAGCGGCGGCTCAACGCCGTGGTCGTGACCGGGCCGGCGGGGCTGATCGAACTGGCCGAGCAGGTCGTGCGCGAACTGGACGTGCCGCCGGGCGGCGGAGGCGACAGCGTCGCGGGCGGGCGGCCGGTGCGCGTCATCCCGCTCAACAACGCGGAGGCGAGCGAGGTCGCCGCGAACCTCCAGGCGGTCTTCACCGACGAGGCGGAGGCGGCCGCGGAGCCCGCGCCGACGATCCGCGTGGATCGCTCGAGCAACTCGCTGATCGTGCGAGCAAGCGAAGCGCAGTTGCGTGCGATCGAGCCGGTGATCCGGCAACTCGACAGCGCGACGCTCTCGGCTTCGCGCGACCTGCGGATGATTCCGGTGGACCGCTCGCGGGCCGACGCGAAAGTGATGGCCGAGACGATCCAGCGCCTGCTCCAGGAGCGCAGCGGCGTCAAGGTCGAGGTCATCACGACGGACGAGTTGTTCAGGGACGCGGCGCCTCCGGCGCAGGACCGGGATCGGCGGGGCGGGACTGCGGTTCCCGTACGCGGCGGTGTGCTGCCGGGGCGGCTCCCGGCGCTGCACGCGGCCGTGCTCGCCGCGGCGCTGGCCGTGGAGCCCGAGGTGGAACCTGCGCCGCCTGTCGCGGCAGCGGCCGACGAGCCGCCGGTGACGATCGCGGTTGACCCCGTGACAAACTCGCTGGTCGTGATCGGCTCGTCGCGGATGGCCCAGCGCGTGGCGCAGTTGGCGGCCGAACTCGAGCGGCAGATGCCGCCGGAGCCGGGGCGCATCCGGATCATCGCGCTGCCCGACAGCGCCGATGCGGGGGCGATCGCGCAGGTGGTTTCAACGACCATTCAGCAGATCGGCCGCCGCTCGCCGGACAACCCGGGCGGCTTCACGGGCCGCGTCGCCGTGCAGCCGGACCCCGCGGGCGGGGCGCTGATCGTCTCGGCGAACGACACGGACTACGAGCCGCTGTCGCAACTCATCGCCGCGGTCGCGCGGCCGGGGCCGAGCGAGGCGCTGACCGTCAAGGTCTACCCGCTGAGCAACGTGACGGCGCAGCGGGCGATCCGTGCGGTGACCGACCTGGTGAGCATCGAGCCGCGCGGGCGGCAGGCGCGGCGTCTCCGCGCGATGGACATCACGCTCGACGGTCCCGGCGGCGAAGGGGCGCGGGCGACGATCGACCCGGCGGCGATCCGCGTGACGGCCGACCCCGGCGGGGCGTCGATCATCGTGGCGGCGCCGAGCGAGTCGATCCCGCTGCTGGATCGCTTCATCGCGCTGATCGACCAGTCGCCGGTGACGGACCGGATGGCGATCCGGCGGTTCGAACTGGCCAATGCGCGGGCGGCGGAGATCACCCGCACGCTGCAATCGACGTTCGACGCGGCCCGCCAGGGGGCGCCGGGGGCGAGCGAACTTCCGCGGGCTGTGTTCTCCAGCGATGCGCGGACCAACTCGCTGCTGGTGACCGCGACCGATGCGCAGATGCGGGAGGTCGAGCGCCTGCTGGCGACGCTGGACGTCCCGCTGGCGGATGACGGGACGGAGATCGCGATCATCCCGCTCCAACTCGCACGACCCAGCGCGGTGCGTGAGGTGGTCCAGACGGTGCTCGCGGGGCGCGACCCGGCGAAGGAGGACCGGCTGCGGATCACCGCGAACGACGACTCGAGCCTGTTTGTGATCCGTGCCGAGCCGGAGCAGATCGAGCAGGCCCGCGCCATCGTCGCGGAGATGGACAAGGCCGAGACCGCGGGGCTGCCGATTCGCTCGCTCAAACTCGAGCGTGCCGACGCGGAGGTCGTGGCCCGCGCCCTGCAGCAGTTCTTCGACGACCGCGCCCGCGTGCAGTCGGCCCGCGGCGGGGCGAGGCAGCGCGGGCGGCAGGTGGCTGTGGTGGGGGACCGGCGGACGGCGACGCTCATCGTGTCGGCGTCGGACGAGGACTACCGGCAGATCGAATCGCTCGTGGCGACGTTCGACGCCCCCGCGGCGGCGCGGGACCTGCAGTTCCGGGTGATCCCGCTGCGGCACGCGCGGACGACGGAGATCCGTCAGAGCGTCGAGAGCCTCGTGTGGCAGCTCAACTTCCCGGTCGGGGTGTTCAGCCGCCAAGGCGCTCAGCAGCAGCCTGACACGCTCGTCGTGGATGTGAACGACCGGACCAACTCGGTTATCCTGATGGGGCAGGGGGAGCAGTTCGACACCATCGAGCGGATCGTCAAGGCGCTGGACCAGCCGCGGGCCGAGAGCGTCGAGACGGCGCTGCGGGCCGTGACGCTGAAGAACGCCGACCCGCGAACCGTCGCCACCGCGATCCAGGCGGCGATGGCGAGCCCGAACTGGCCGTCGTGGCGCGGCCTTGATCCCGACGGCGTGCGGGCGGAGGTGGATGCCCGCTCCCGCACGCTCGTGCTGATCGGTCGGCAGGACCGGCTGGAGCAGGCGGCCCAGTACGCAGCGCAGCTCGACGAGGCGGCCGCGAGGGCGGACGTGACGCTCGAGACCGTGAACCTCAAGTTCGCGCGGGCGGATCAGGTCGCGGGGAACCTCCAGCGGTTCTTCGCCGACCGTGCCCGGACCCAGGGCGGGGACGCTTCGCGTGTGTCGCTCTTCGGCTCGCAGGACGGGAACGTGGTCGTCGTTTCCGCCCCGGCCGACGAAATGGAACTGGTCAAGCAGATGCTCGCGCAGATGGACCAGCCCGACGAGGGCGAGGGACGCCGCCGCGAACTGTTCCAACTCCGCAACGCCGACGCTCGCGAACTGGCCCAGGCGCTGCGGGAGCAGTTCCCGCGGTCGCTGGCCTCGCGCGAGGGGCTGGTGATCGTCACGCCGCAGGTCTCGACCAACTCGATCATCCTCTCGGCGCCGGAGGAACTGTGGGAGAAGGTGACGGCGCTGGTGGCGCAGCTCGACGCCCCGCCCAACGCCGCCGAGAGCCGCATTGTGACGGTGACGCTCTCGTCGGCGAAGGCCGAGGAGGTCGCGGCGTCGCTGCGGGCGGCGCTGCCCCCCGGCGTGAAGGTGACGGTGACGCCCGTTCGCCGCACGAACTCGCTGCTCTTGACCGGGTCGGACGAAGCGATCGGCATCGTGATGGAGCAGATCGGCAAACTGGACCAGCAGCCGGCGCGGAGCCCCGTGGAGTTCCGCCGGCTCAAACTCGAGCACGCCGATGCGTACGAGGTGGCCGCGACGCTCCGCGGCACCGCGGCGGCAAGAGCGGCCCAGCCCGGCGAGCCCGCGCCGGCGATCAGTTCCTCCACGCGGGACAACACCCTGCTGATCTCCGCGACAGCCGACCAACTGGCGCACCTCGAGCAGATCGTGGCGGAACTGGACGTTCCCGCAACGCTCAATCGCACGACCGAGTTCGTCCCGCTGAAGTTCGCCGACGCCAAGGCGACGGCGACGGCGCTTGAGGTCTTCTACGGCCGCAACGCCCCCGAGGCGGCGAGCCCGGCGGCGCGGAACGTCACGATCATCGCCAACCCCCTCTCGCGCAGCCTCGTGATCAGCGCCGAGGAGGACCAGTGGCCCGGCATCCGCGCCCTGCTGGAGAAACTGGACAACGAGCAGTACGACACGTCGCGCCAACTCGAGATCATCGCGCTCCGCCACGCCGACGCCGTGAGCCTCGCGCGGGCGCTCCAGGAGGCGTTCACGGCCCCGCTGCGTGCGGAGTTGGAGCGGCAGCGTGAGCGAGGCCGTTTCGGTGGGCTGGGCAACGCTCCTACCGTGCTGATCCCCGCTGAGGACGCGGTGTCGATCGTCGGCGAGCGGCTGACCAACTCGCTGGTCATCTCCGCGATGCCGCCGACTGCCGAGCGCATCCGCGAGGTCGTGCGGCAACTGGACGTCCCCGAGTACGCCCACCTGCCGGAGGCCCGCATCATCCCGCTGCGGATCGGCCCGGCGACGGCGATCGCGCAGGCCCTGCGGCAGATGTACCAGGAATACAGCGGCGGGCGGGACACCGGCGTGCGCTCCGTCCTCATCGCCGGCGAGGACCGGAGCAACACGCTGATCGTCCGGGCGGACGAGAACCAGTTCGCCCAGATCAAGGCCCTCGCCGAGACGCTCCAGCAGGAGGGCGACCGCTCGCGTGCCGCGGTGCGCGTGCTGCGCCTGTCGAACATTCCCGCGGCGCGGGTGGCTCAGACGATCCGCACCACCTTCGCGCCTGTCGCCCAGCAGGGCGCCGAGCCGTTCGCGGTCGAGATCGACCGCAGCGGCAACGCCGTCGTCGTCGCCAGCAGCGAACGAGTCTTCGAGCAGGTCCGGAAGGTTGTCGAGGAACTCGACGGCCTCTCGGCCCTGCGTCCGGCGGCCAACGGCCAGGCGGTCAACGGGCTCGGGCAGACCATCTTCATCATCGACGTCGAGAACAACGATCCCGAGGACGTCCGCCGGCAACTCGAGCAGATGGGCCTGACCCGCCCCCAGCAGCCCGACCGCCCCGGCATCGTCTCCGAACCGATCACGGTCGTCCCGCTGACCAGCCGGCGGGCTTTGGCGGTGGTCGCGAACCCCGGCGACGGCGAAGCGGTCGTCGCGCTCGTGCGGTCGCTTGACGCCGCGCCGGCCAACGCCGAGCAGTACGCGATGGTGGTGCGTCTGCGCACCGCGCAGGCCGCGGCCGTCGCTTCCGCGATGGACGCCCTGATCAAGCCGCGGCCCGCGGACGGGATCACCGGCCCGGCCGCCGCGCTGGTCGAGCAGGTGCGCCGGCTGGCGATCCAGCGCGACGGCGTGGCCGAGCCGAACCTCTCGCTTGACCTGACCAAGCCGATCCGCATCCTCCCCGACGCCCAGACCAACTCGGTCCTGATCGTCTCGAGCAAGCCCAACGCCGAGGCCCTCGCCGAGGTCGTCAAACTGCTCGACCGCCTGCCGATCGGCGACGCGGTCACCGTGCGGTTCTTCCCGCTGGAGAACGCTTCGGCCCAGCGGATCTCGGGCGTGATCCGCGAACTGTTCGCACAGGGCGACCGCCTGCGCCAGACGCCCGCCACCAACATCCGCGGCGAGCCGCAGACCGAGGTTGGCAAGGCTCTCGCGGGCGCGATTGCGGTCGCGGTGGACGACCGCACCAACGCGCTGGTCGTCGCCGGGCGCGAAGAGGCCGTGGCGCTGGTCGAGATCCTGATCCGCCAACTCGACTCCGACCGCGCGGCGAGTTGGATCGAGCCCTCCGTCATCCAACTCAAGCACGCCGATGCCTCGAAACTCGCCGCCACGCTCCGCCAGGTGCTCATCGACGGCATCGCCGACTCGCCCGAGGCCTCGGCGCTGCAGCGCCAGATCGCACGCATCCGCGTGGCAAAGCAGTCCGCTGACCCCGCGGCGCCCGTCCCGCCCGGCGCCGCCGGCCGCATCGAGGCCGACGTCTTCGCGCCGCTCTCGAGCCTCACGATCCTGCCGGAGACGAACCTCAACGCCCTGATCGTCCTGGGCTCCGCGGCGAACACGGCGGCCGTGGCCGAGTTGGTGAAGATGCTCGACGTCCCGGCCGCCGCGGCGGACAACACCGTCCGCGTCTACCCCCTGCGGTTCGCCGCCGCCGACCGTGTCTCCACGCTGCTGCGCGACCTGTTCCGCCAGCAGGTCGGGGCGGGCGCGATCCGCAAGGAGGACGACCTGATCATCTCGGCCGACGCGCGGACCAACTCGCTGATCATCTCGACCAGCGCCCGCTCGTTCCAGGTCGTGGATCACCTCATCCGCACGCTCGACGGCGGCGGCGTCGCTCCGACCGTCACCCTGCACGTCGTCCCGGTCCCCAGCGGCAACGTCGCGGACCTGGCGCCGAAGATCGAGCGCCTTATGCGTGAGCGGATCGAGAGCGTCACGCGAGCCGGCTCCGTCCGCTCGCCCTCGGACGCCTTCTCCGTCACGCCCGATCTCGCCACCAACTCGCTCATCGTCGTGGGCTCGGACGAGAACGTGCAAATGGTCCGCGAACTGGTCGCGGCGATCTCGACCGGCGCCGAGGCGCTGGCGGCCAGCGAGATCGTGGACGTCGTGGCCCTCTCCTCCGCCCGGCCCGACGAGATCCTGCCGACGCTGCACGAGTTGTACGTCGAGAAGGAGAACCAGAAGCGCGGCGCCGCGGCCGTCCGCGTCACGCCCAGTTCTCGGCTCAACGCCCTCGTCGTCCGCGGCACCGCGGCCGACGTGCAGGCGATCCGCGACCTGGTCGCCCGGCTCGAATCGGCGCCCGTCACGGCCGTGACGGAGATTAAGCGCATCGAACTCCGCCGGGCCGACGCCGTCGAGGCCGTGCGCCTGCTCCAGAGCGTGCTCGCCGGCCGGCCGCTTTCGGGCGGCCGCCCCGTCGGCTCGCGTCAGGCCCAGATCCTGCGGTTCATCCGCGACCGGCAGGCTTCGGACATGCGCGGCCGGACGGGCCTCCAGCCGACCGAGGCGGAAATCTCCGGCGCGATCCAGGAGCAGGTCACGCTCACGGCCGAGCAGCGGACCAACTCCGTCGTCATCGTCGCCCCCGCGCCGATCATGGCCCTGATCGAGGAACTCATCGCCGACCTCGACACCACCGCCGCCGGCGCCCGCACCGTCGAGATCTTCCGGCTCAAGAACGCCGACGCCCGCGCGATGGCCGAGGTCCTCGGCGACCTGTTCAACCTCCGCCAGGAAGGCGATACGTTCGTCCTCGTGCCGGGGCGGCAACTCCGCCAGGGCGACGACCAGGACGTTCTGCACGAGGGCGCCGATCTCTTCCCCGTCAACGACGTGCGCCAGCAGTTGGCCGTGACGGTCGACGCCCGCACAAACTCGCTGCTGGTTTCCGCGACCGACGAGTACCTCGACGAGGTGCGCAAGGTCGTCTCCGCCCTTGACGAAGTCGAGGCCAACGAGCGCGAACAACTCATCTACACGCTCCGCAACACGAGGGCGCCCGAGGTCGCCGCGACGCTCCGCGAGTACTTCCGCGGCGAGGCGGACACCGTGCGCCAGACGCTCGGGGCCGACCGCGCCGGCTCGCTCCTGCGCCTGCTGGAGCGCGAGGTCACCGTGCAGGGGGATGAGAAGAGCAACCGCCTGCTCGTCGGCGTCTCGCCGCGATACCGCGACGCGATCGACCGGATCGTCCGCGAACTGGACGCCACGCCCCCGCAGGTCATGATCCAGGTCCTGCTCGCCGAGGTCACGCTCGACGCGAGCAAGCAGTGGGGGATCGACGTCAGCGTCGGCCCCTTCGGCGGCGAGGACTACAACGTCGCCACGCTCGCCGCCGGCGCCGGCGTGCTTGCGGGCCTTGGGGTGCCGAACGTCGCGATCTCGTCGGTGGACTTCGAACTGCTCATCCGTGCCCTGGAGGTGCAGGGCCGCCTCGAAGTCCTCTCCCGCCCGCAGATCCTGGTCAAGAACAACGAGCCCGCCCGGATCCAGGTCGGCGAGAACATCGCCATCGTGGAGAGCGTGGACCTGCTCGACAACGGCAACACGCGATCGAACGTGGCTCGCAAGGACGTCGGCATCATCCTCGACGTCACGCCCTCGATCAGCGACGACGGCTTCCTGAGCCTCAAGGTCCAGCCGGAAATCTCCAGTCTCTCGTCGCGCACGATCCAGATCTCCGAGGACTTCCAGGCCCCCGTCATCGACACACGCCAGATCCAGACCAGCATCTCCGTCCGCGACGGCGAGACGGTCGTCATCGGCGGCCTGATCCAGACACGCGACGACGAGCGTCACACGAAGATCCCCTTCCTGGGCGACGTGCCGATCCTCGGTGAAGCCTTCCGCTCGCACCAGGTCAGCCAGACCAAGACGGAACTCCTGGTGATCCTCACGCCGCGCGTGATCCGCTCCGGCGAGGCCGAGGCCCGCGAGGCGATCCGCGAACTGACCGAGCAGGAGATCGAGCGGCTCTCGCAGCCGGAGTTGCTCCGCGAGGCGACCGACGGCGGCTGGCCCAAGACCCGCGCCGGCGACCTGCCTGCTCCCACACGCCCGATCCGGGCGATCAGCGGCAATCAGCCGGAGCCGGCCCCAGCAGCTCCGGCGCCGCAGCCGCAGCCGATCCGTTCCCCGTACGCTCTGCCCGAGGAGTGAATCTCTCAGCAGACGCCCGCACCATGTCCCGACGCCGAGTCATGATCCCGATCGCCCTCGCCGCCGCGGTGCTGCCGCAGGCGTGCGTGACCGAGGGCAAGGCCCCGCCGCCGCAGCCGCGCCCTTTGCCGGAGCAACCGCGCGGCATCTTCGCCGACCGGCTGGTCCGCACGGTCGGCATCCCCGAGGACACCGACCGTAACGGCCTGAGCGACCTGATCCCGGTGACGGTGTACCTGTTCAACGACCAGTACGTCGCGCCGCTGGCGCTCCCCGGCCGGTTCACGTTCCGGCTCACCGACGCCAGCGGCGAGCACGAGTTGGCCCGTTGGGAGTACGACCAGGCGGCCGCGGAGCGTGCCCGCCGCAACTTCATGGTCGGCCCCGGTTACACGTTCCGGCTCAGCCTGCTCGACGTGCGCCCCGCCGTCCCCGGCGCGGGGCCGCCCGAGCGTCTGCCGACGCGCGAGCCGCTGCTGTTCATCACCTTCACCCCCGCCGAGGGTCCGCCCGTCGATCCTCGCACGGGGACGACCGTCTTCCTCGGCGGCCGCTGAGGCCACCGCATCAGACACAGAACTGTGATCGGCGAGCGTGCCGCGGGCCGGCCGAGGCCTCGCGGCGGTCTCTGGTCGGGGCCGGCCCCCCAAGGGTCCCCGGACGCTTAACGCACCTTTAGCGCTCCGGGAATGTTCTTTCCCGCCCCGCGCCGGGATACTCCCCGCGACTGAAGCACGGCTCGCACAGGAGATCCCAATGAAGCGACTTCTCCTCGGTGTTGCAACGGCGGCAGCGGTCCTGACCGCACCCCTCGGATGGACGGGCGAGGCCGCGGCCGCCCATCAGCCGAACCTGAGGAACCTCTCCGGCTCGGTGAAGATCGACGGCTCCTCGACCGTCTACCCGATCACCGAGGCCGTCGCCGAGGAGTTCAAAAAGGCCGCGCCCCGGGTCAACGTCACCGTCGGCATCTCCGGCACCGGCGGCGGCTTCAAGCGCTTCGCCGTAGGCGAGACCGACATCTCCGACGCCTCGCGCCCCATCAAGAAGGAGGAGCACGACGCCGCGACCGCCAACCGCGTCGAGTACATCGAGATCCCCGTCGCCTACGACGGCCTCTCGATCGTCGTCAACCCGAAGAACACGTGGGTGGACAAACTCACGCTCGACGAGGTGAAGAAGATCTTCCTCGCGGACACGGGCGTGAAGACCTGGAAGGACGTCCGCCCCGACTGGCCCGACAAGCCCATCCGGATCTTCTCCCCCGGCACCGACTCGGGGACGTTCGACTACTTCAAGGAGGTCGTGGCGCACGAGAAGGGGACGTCCATCCGCGCCGACATGTCCGTCTCCGAAGACGACAACGTCCTCGTCCGCGGCGTCGCTGGCGACGAGGGCGCGATCGGCTTCTTCGGCGTCGCCTACTACCTCGAGAACAAGGCCAAACTCAGGGCCGTCCCCATCGACGCCGGCAAGGGCCCGATCGCCCCGACCCCCGAGACGATCGAGAACGGCACGTACGCTCCCTTCAGCCGCCCGCTGTTCATCTATGTCAACAAGCGGGCCGCCCAGCGCCCCGAGGTGCGGCGGTTCGTCGAGTTCTACCTCGAGCACGGCCCGGAACTGGCCGCCGAGGTCGGCTACGTCCGGCTCCCCAGCGAGGTGTACGACCGCGCCAGGGCCAACCTCGCCTCCGGCCGCACGGGAACGCAGTTCATGGACACCTCGACCGGCGAGCGGATCAGCGGCCCCGTGACCGAGGTCTACAAGTGATCCACCGCAACTGACACGCGGAGGCCCGGCCCTCCGGAGGCGTCGGGCCGCCCGCGTTTCCGGCTACCATCCCGCCCTTCGAGCCGCGCACCACACCTTCACCGACCGTGCCCCGTCCGCCCGCATGACGACCCTCCCAGCCCCAGCCAGTCCGCTCGGCGCCCCGATGCTCCGGCGCCGCATCCAGCGGGGGCTGGAGCGCCTCATCATCGGTCTGCTGGGCGCCGCGGCCGTGCTGACGATCCTCACGACGCTCGGCATCATCGGCATCCTGCTGGAGGAGACCCGCCGCTTCTTCATCATGCCGGAGGTCAGCGTCGCCGAGTTCTTCTTCTCGACCCGGTGGGAGCCGCTGCTGGGCGAGGAGATGCACTTCGGCATCTGGCCGCTGGTGTGCGGCACGGTGCTCGTCACCGCCGTCTCCGCGTGCCTCGCCCTGCCGTTCGGCCTCATCACGGCGATCTACCTCAGCGAGTACGCCCCGGCCCGCCTCCGCGCGGTCCTCAAGCCCGCGCTGGAGATCCTCGCCGGGATCCCGACCGTCGTATACGGCTACTTCGCCCTGGCCGTCCTCACGCCCGCCCTCCAGCGGATCGACGGTTCGATCGAGACCTACAACGCCCTCAGCGCCGGCCTGGCGGTAGGCATCATGACGCTGCCGATCGTGACGTCGCTCTCCGAGGACGCCCTGCGGGCCGTGCCGCGTTCGCTCCGCGAAGGCGCGTACGCCACGGGAGCGACGAAGTTCGACGTCTCGCTCAAAGTCGTGCTCCCCGCCGCCCTCTCGGGCGTCGTCGCCAGTTACCTCCTGGCCATCGCCCGCGCCGTCGGCGAGACGATGATCGTCGCCCTCGCCGCCGGCGGCCTGGCCCGCCTGACGCTCGATCCCCGCGGCCAGGTGCAGACCATGACCGGCTACATGGTCCAGATCTTCCTGGGCGACACGACCTCCGGCGGCATCGAGTACCGCTCCAGTTACGCCGTCGCCGCCGCGCTCTTCGTCATGACGCTCGTGCTGACGCTCATCGGCCAGTTCGTCCTCGCCCGCTACCGGGAGGAGTACGAATGACCGCCGCCCCTCCCACCCCGCCCCTTCCCACCGGCCGCCCGATCAGCCGCCGCTCGCGCGAGGTCAAGAACCGCCTCTTCGTGACGGTCTGCATCGTCTCCGCGGCTCTCTCGGTGATCATCCTCGCCCTGCTGCTGGCGGCCATCGTCTACGAAGGCCGCGAGTACCTCACGTGGGACTTCCTGCGCAACTACCCCTCCCGCAAGCCCGCGCAGGCCGGCTTCAAGGCCGCCCTGTGGGGCTCGATCTGGGTCACGGCCGTCGCCGGCGTCGTCGCCATCCCCCTGGGCATCGCGACCGCGATCATTCTCGAAGAGTTCCCCCCGCGCCGCCGCATCCCGCGCGCCCTGCACTGGTTCATCCAACTCAACGTCGGCAACCTCGCCGGCGTCCCGTCGATCGTCTACGGCATCCTCGGCCTCACCGTCTTCGTCCGCATGTTCGGCCTCTTCGGCAGCCCGAACCCCGCGATCTACGACGAGATGCTCCGCATCCGCCTCCGCTCCGGCGAGGTGATCCAGGCCTTCCTCGTCGAGTCCCGCGGCGAAGACGAGCAGGGCAACCCGACTTCGCTCATCGTCGAGAACCCCGTGACCGGCCTCCGCGAACTGGCCGCGGCCGAGATCGCCGACGCCACCCGCATCTACGCCAAGCAGCACCGCTTCACGCTCAGCGACGGCCGTCGCGTCGTCGGCGGCCGCCTCGACCGCTCCGACGATGGCCAGATCACCCTCACCACCGACGCCGGCGAACACATCACCTTCCCCGCCTCCGCCGTCACGGCCTACCGCACGACCAACTTCATCCAGGTCGGCGACCCCGACTCGTTCTTCTACCTCCGCGTCCCCTTCGGCGGCAGCGTGCTGGCCGGCGGGCTGACGCTCGCGCTGGTGATCCTGCCCATCATCATCATCGCCTCGCGCGAGGCGATCCGCGCGGTCCCCGACTCGCTCCGCCAGGGCGCCCTGGCGCTGGGGGCGACGCGCTGGCGCGTCGTCTGGAGCATCGTCCTCCCCGCCTCGCTCCCGGGCATCCTCACCGGCTCGATCCTGGCCGTCAGCCGCGCCATCGGCGAGGCGGCTCCGCTGCTGGTCGTCGGCGGCGTCGTCCTGATCACCTTCGTGCCGCGGAACCTGATGGACGACTTCGCGGCCATGCCGCTGCAGATCTTCAACTGGGCCGGCCGCCCGCAGGAGGAGTTCCGCAAGGTCGCCGCCACGGGGATCCTCGTGCTCCTGGCCGTCCTGCTTGCCTTTAATGCCGTGGCGATCGTGCTGCGGCAGAAGTTCTCCAGGCCGCTCCAATGACCACCACCATGCCCCCACCGTCCCCGCCGAGCCCTTCCGACGCCGCCACCCTCCGCTCCGCGGTGGACAACCCGCTCGGCGCCGTCGCCCTGCGTGCCCGGCAGGAGCGATCGCAGCAGGCCGCGGCCGGCGAAGCCGCTGACGGCGGGGCTCCGCGCTCCGCATTCTCCATCCGCGGCTTCTGTTCGTGGTACGGCGCCTTCCAGGCGCTGCACTCGATCGACCTGGAGATCCCCGCCAACCGCGTCACGGCCTTCATCGGCCCCAGCGGCTGCGGCAAGAGCACGCTGCTGCGCTGGATGAACCGGATGAACGACCTCATCCCCGGCGCCCGCGCCGAGGGCGTGATGGACCTCCACGGCATCTCGATCCTCGACAAGCGCCTGGACGTCGTGGACCTCCGCCGCCGCGTCGGCATGGTCTTCCAGAAGCCCAACCCCTTCCCCAAGTCCATCTACGACAACATCGCCTTCGGCCCGCGCCTGCACCAGCGCCTCTCCCGCGCGGCCCTCGACGAGATCGTCGAGCGCTCCCTCCGCCGCGCCGCCCTCTGGGACGAGGTGAAGGACCGCCTGGGCAAGTCGGCCCTGGGCCTCTCCGGCGGCCAGCAGCAGCGACTGTGCATCGCCCGCGCCATCGCGGTGGACCCCGAGATCCTGCTGATGGACGAGCCCGCCAGCGCGCTGGACCCCAAGAGCACCCACCGCATCGAGGAACTCATCGGCGAACTCCGCGCCAACTACACGATCGTCATCGTCACCCACAACATGCAGCAGGCCGCCCGCGTCTCCGACCAGACGGCCTTCTTCTACGAGGGCCGCCTCGTCGAGGCCGGCCCCACCGAGACGATCTTCATGAACCCGGCCAACCGGCAGACCGAGGACTACGTCACCGGCCGCTTCGGCTGATCCCGTCCAGCCAGACACACAAAGCCGTGGTGCTGCGCCGCTTCAGGCGCCGGCGGCCGTCGCTTCCGCGGCCGGGCGATGGTGCAGCCGCAGCCCGCACTCGGGGCACGCCTCCGCCGCCCCCGTGTGCAGTTGATAGCCGCACTTCGGACAGGTCAGGCCCAGGACCGGAACAAGCCACCCGATCAGGCGGCGGTCGTAAAAGATCAGGACCACGGCGAGGGCCGCCTGCGCCAGGACAGGCCCCGCGATGTCGAGCACGCCGCTGTTGGTTACCCGGTCAGCCCACCGGGACATGTGCCCCCAGTTGAACGCAAACCATGCCAATCGCTGAACCGAGCCCGCCATCCGCATGCCGGCCGAGACAAGCAGCCCCGCCGCCGCCAGTCGCATCAGGACCAGCAGGGCGAACCGGATGAGCACCACGCTTCGGTAGGATGGGATCACGCGACGCCTCGCAGCAGCCGACCCGCCGGATCACACATCTGTGCGTCCCTTTCCTCCCTCCTCGCCGACCAACAACGTCCTCGCGTCGATCCGTATTCCTGCCCCCGCCTCAGCCCTCCCCTTGGGCGGAGGAGGGGGGGGAGGGGGGCTCTCCGGCGGAGCCCTTCCCGCCACGCGCCGTTCCGGAAGCGCAACTTCTGCGGGGGCGGTAAGGGGGGGAGGGGGAGGAGGGGGGGGAGGGGGG
>Ga0180217_1001370_pt1 | contig 27274 bp, 19 predicted proteins | sample eDN3rd37CBELigOP_FD_128521 | JGI IMG/M metagenome (GOLD analysis project Ga0180217, IMG submission 128521) | Enriched Organic Plus compost microbial communities from Emeryville, California, USA - eDNA 3rd pass 37_C BE-Lig OP (version 2) (version 2) ... | reverse complement strand
GACGACCTTGTATTTCGCTTTCAGGTTCGGCATCCCAGACTCCTTTCCCCTCTCTCCGGCTCCACAACCACGAATCAGGCCAGTTTACTCAAACATGACATTTAACGGTAGACAGACCACTACTGGTGCTTGTAGTTCAGTCAGGCACAGCCTGACCTACGGAGAGTGACATTTAGTGATGGACAGAGCACTACGTCAACTACAACCGTCCACCTAAAGCCTAAAGCCTAAAGCCTAGAGCCTAAAGCCTATAGCCTAAATACGGCACAACAGTCCGCCCGGCAGGCGGCGGATCAGTCGCTTCATTTCCAGAATCGTCAGCGTCTGCAGCACGCGCGACGTGTCGAGCTTCGCGCTCCGCAGGATCTCGTCGATGTGCTGCGGTGCCGCGGTCACGAGATTCAGGACTTCACGTTCCTGATCGTTGAGCGTCAGCTCGCGCGGATTGTGGACGACATCATCGGCTGCCTTCGTGACCGGGGCACTCAAAGGGCCGAGGGCTTCGAGGACGTCGTCGGCATGACGGACCAGCATCGCACCGTCGCGGATCAGGTCGTGACAGCCCGCACTCGCCGGGCTGTCGATCCGTCCCGGCACCGCGAAGACGTCCCGGCCCTGCTCCATCGCGTGCCGAGCGGTGTGCAGCGAACCACTCGTACGTGTCGCCTCGACGATGATCACCCCGAGCGAAAGCCCGCTGATGATCCGGTTCCGCTGCGGAAAGATCCCGGGGACCGGCTGCTGGTCGAGAGGCGCTTCGCTCATCACGGCACCGCGCTCGGCCACCTCGGCAGCCAGTTCCACATGCTCCGGCGGATAGATCCGTTCCAACCCCGTGCCGAGCACCGCAATCGTTCGTCCCCCCGCATTGAGCGCGCCGCGGTGCGCTGCCGCATCAATGCCCCGCGCCAGTCCGCTGACGATGGTCACCCCCGCACGCGCGAGCGCCCCCGCCAGTTTTTCTCCCTGCTGCTGACCGTAGAGAGTGCAGTGCCGCGAACCGACGATTGCGATGGCGAGTTCATCGCGCGGCTCGAGTCGGCCGCGACAGTAGAGCACGGCAGGCGGATCGCAGATCTCTTCGAGCTTTCGCGGATAGCCCTCCGCACCGCGCCGGAGCAGTGCGATGCCGAGTCGGCGGCTCCGTTCCCACTCGCTCTCGGCGGCGGAATCGTGATTCGCCTTCTGAATTGCCGCGGCGATCTTCGGGCCGACGCCGGCAACCTGCTGGAGCTGGTCGGAGCTGGCCGCCAGGACCGCCCCGGGAGAACCGAAGGCCGCGAGGAGTGCCTGCTGCGTGCGCGGACCGACTCCCGGCACCAGGTGCAGCCGCAACGCCTCGATCAACTGCGGATCGTTCATTCTGCCCAGAGTTCCGTGTCGTGGATTGGGGATACATCCCCGGCCTGCCCGCCGCCGCCACGATCGCCACACGCCGCCCTGGAACGCGTTCGTCAGCTTCCGAGCTTCTCCCCGAGAACCGCCCGCACATCCTCTTCGGGAACGTCGGGAAACACTTCCACATGCCCGAGCCGCGTGGGAAGGACAAACCGAAGCTTGCCGTCGAGCGACTTCTTGTCGAGCCGCATGCGGTCGAGAACTTCTTCGACACTGGGCCGCACAGTTTCCGGAAGCTCCGTTGGCAATCCCAGCGCAGCGATCAAGGCCCGTTGCCGCTCGGTGATGCTCGCATCAATCAGGCCGCGGCGCTCGGCAAGCCGGCTGGCGTAGAGCATGCCGATGGCGACCGCTTCGCCGTGCAGAAGCTCGCCGTACCCGGCAAGTGTTTCGAAGGCGTGTGCGAATGTGTGGCCGTAGTTCAGGACCGCGCGAAGTCCCGTGCGTTCGTATTCGTCCTGCTCGACGACGTCGGCCTTCAGGCGGCAACTGCGGGCGACGACTTGCCGCAACGCCCCCGCGTCGCGGCGGTTCAATTCCGCGACATTCTGTTCGAGGAACTCGAAGAACCCGGCATCAAGAATCACGCCGTACTTCACCACTTCCGCCAGCCCGGAGCGGTAATCGCGATCGGGGAGCGTATTCAGCACGCTGGTGTCGATGAACACCCCGAGCGGCTGATGAAATGCACCGATGAGGTTCTTGCCCAGGGGATGATTGACGCCGACCTTGCCGCCGACGGAGCTGTCGACCTGCGCGAGCAGCGAAGTCGGGACCTGCACAAAGGGGAGTCCGCGGGCGTAAGTCGCCGCGACGAAGCCCGCCAGGTCGCCGATCACCCCGCCGCCGACCGCCACGATGCAGGTCCGCCGGTCAGCCTTCCATTCAACGAGCGAATCGTAAAGCCGCGTGGCGGCTTCGAGGCATTTCGTCTGCTCACCCGGTTCGAGTCCGATGACCCGCGTCTTCCAGCCCCCTTCGAGCAGGCTGTGGCTGACCGCCGCCGCGTGACTGTCCGCGAGATGTTTGTCGGTCACGACCACCGCCATCTTCCCGATGCTGGCCAGGCCTCTGCGGACCATCCAGGCATCCAGGTAGTCTGGCAACTGATTGAGCTGCTCGCTGACGATCACGATCTCGTAGCTGCGCTGCCCCAGGTCAACCTGAACATTGGTGTTGATGCGACAATCGGACGACACAGTCCCTGCCCTCGAATACGGAATTTGACGCGGCACTTCTCGAAGTCCGCGGGCCCTCCCTGCTCCGCCGATTACGAAGTCGAAACAGGAGACCGCTTCCCGCACCCCCGGCTCCTGTGCCGGGGCGTTGCGAGCGTCGAATCTTGGCAGGATATCAGGTTCAGCCTCAAGACGAAAGATACACAAGCCGGAACGACGACGGATCAACCAGGTTTTCTCTGTTTTCGCCGTCCTTCGCTGAGGATTTCAGGTCCTGATAACTTCCCGGCGGGTTTGCCCCAACCGCCTGCCCCGCCCGCCGGGCGCGCAGCGGGCCGGGGGAAAACGAGACTCCCGGCTGTCGCGAACCGCCTCACGTCGCGAGGCTCTGACGCCGATACCAGAAAGAGGGGGGCGAAGGGGCAATCGCGCGGACGTCGGCAATGCCGGTCCGGTTCCGATCTCCTTGTCATGACTGTTTTTGCACCGATCCCGCTCAGAAACTCCGTGCCGCCGATCACTCTGGAACTCGATTCCCAGTACGTCTGGGCCTGCGGTTATGAACTGATCTCCCACGTCGGCTCGGGAACATATGCCGATGTCTGGCAGGTCCGGCACCGGGAGACCGGCCAGAAGTTCGCCTGGAAGCAGCTCAACGCGAAGTGGGCCGATGATCCCGCCGCCCGCCGGCTGCTCGCCAACGAAGCGGAGGTCGGCCGGGCGGTGAACAGCCGGCACGTCGTCCGGGTGGTCGAAGCGCAAACGGACCGTGCTCCGCGGTTTCTCCTGCTCGACTGGCATGAGGGGCAGAACCTCGAACAGCGGCTGACAGCGGAAGGTCGGCTTCCCGCGCATCAGGCGCTCTGGATCGCCCGGCAGTGTGCGCAGGGGCTTGTTGATCTGGCCGCCGCCGGATACACGCACGGCGACATCAAGCCGATGAATATCCTGATCGGCGAGCGGGGGGACGTGCGGCTGATCGATCTCGCGTTTGCCCGCCCCTTCCCGGCACGACGCCCCGCCTGCGATACGGAAACCGACCTGCTCACCGGCACTCCCGAGTACCTCGCGCCCGAGGCCCTGGCTCCGGCCGCCGAGACCGGAACGCTGCGGGACGTCTACAGCCTGGGGAGCACGCTTTACCGCATGCTGACGGGGCGGCTGCCGTTTCAGGGGGAGACGCTGGAGGAAGTGCTCCGCAGCCAGCGGGAGGCGATTCCCCGCGGGATTCGGCACTACGCTCCCGAGGTGCCCCGCGAAGTCGCCGAATTCGCCGAGAGCCTGCTGGCCAAGCAGCCGCTCCGCCGTCCGGTCGGTCTCAATACCCTCGTTGATCAGCTTGTCCGGTTTGAGCTGATGATGCTGCCTCTGGCGACGGCGGGTTGAGACGCCGCCCCCCTTTGTCTGTGGGGCTGCGTTCCTTCTTCTGCGCCGGTTTTTCCTGATATTTCGCGGGCCAATGGCTGTCTTCAGGACGCCGGCCCAATAGCGGCGGATTTCCGGTGAATTCCCGTCGGGCCAGGCGGAAAAGTCGGCACAGGCGTCACAGGCGGTTCGCGTACTCCGCTCCGAATAATGCAATCAGACAAAAAGTCTTCCTCTTTTCCGGCCGAACCGCGGAAGATAGTCTAGATTAGTTCAAGGGCATCTCTCGCCGGTACGGTTTCCGGACTCACTGACCACAGGACAACAAAGTGGAAGACGCTATCGTGGGTCTTGCGGGCCTGCTTGCTGGGGGCATTGCGACGTATGCCGCCTGCAAGTGGTTCGCCCGCCACCCTCAGAGCGCCAATTGCGGTATGCTCAACGACCCGTCGCGCCCGGTGCCTTCGCAAGTCGAAGATCTGTGCGCGATGATCGAGGCGATCGAGAAGAATCTCGAAGAGCAGGCGTCCGCACTCACCGATCTGCTCGCCCATGCCGGGCACGAGGCCGCGTGGCGCACCCGCCTGCTGCAGCTGCTCGAAGAGAACGAGCAGGTGCGCACCCGCCTGGGAGAAGTGCACTGGGCGATCGGCCATCAGATCGCCAGCCTCGATGTCCTGATGAAGGAAGCCCGCACCGATGCCTTGACCGGCCTCTGGAACCGCCGCGCCTTCGAAGAGAACATGGCCATCCAGCTGGCCATCTCCCAGCGATACGGCAACCCGTTCTCGATCATCCTGTTCGACGTCGATCACTTCAAACAGATCAACGACGTGTACGGCCATCACACGGGGGACCAGGTGCTGCGGCAGTTCGCGAAGGTCATGGCCGACGGGGTCCGCGCTTCGGATCTCGTGACGCGTTACGGCGGCGAGGAGTTCGCCATCCTGCTGCCGCAGACCGATGCCACGGGTGCCGCTGCCATCGCCGAGCGGATTCGCCAGAAAGTGGAAGGGCTGGACTTCTGCGTGGGCCGGCACCAGCTGCGGATCCACATCAGTGCCGGAGTCGCCAGCGTGACGGCGGAAGACACCAGCGAATCGCTCGTCAGCCGCGCCGACCGGGCCCTCTATCATTCGAAGTCCGCGGGCCGGAACTGCATCCATCTGCACGCGAATGATGAGGTCATCGAGGTCAACCTCTCCCGCAAGGCTGCGGTCGCCCCGGCCGTGGGCGATCTCTCCGTCCACGGCTGAGCCTGCCCGGCCCGGCCCTGATCAGTCGCCGACTCTGCTGGTCAATTTTCCCCGGTTCGCGGTTCGCGCGAGCATCGGGGCCGCCCTGCGCCTGCCGATCACAAAATCGGCAAATCCGCCGCCGGGAGTACTTTTTTGACAGCGGCACGCAACGTGCAATTGCCATAATCCAGAGGGAAGAATCTCAAGGATCGGCTTCCAGGAGGATTATGCCATGGGGTTCCCACACCTGTCCGCGGTCGAATTCATTGGTGGACCGTTCGACGGCTTTGAACACACAGTTTCCTTCCCCCCGGAAGAGCTGGCCTGCGAGGTCACACTGCCGGTGAATCAGAACGTGCTGCGCATGCTCGAGGGAGACGAGCGCGGTCTGCGGGCCCCGGCAACGAGTGTTGCAATTTACGCGCTTGAGCAGCGAAATGGAACATGGCGCTACGAGTTCCAGGGGGCGGTCGCCGCGAACCAGCTGCAGTGCGAAGGATGGCAATTCTGAACGGCCGCGTCCGCCGAGGCCGCCCCCAGCTTCGCGCTGTGCGCGATTCTTCTTCATCGCGGAGGTTCGTCGCGCCGCAGTTCCCGCGTCAGGGTGACTGATCTCCCTCCGCCTGCTCCGCTGCCTCCCTTCATCCGACCGGGCAGGTCGCGATGATCGCTTCTCACCGCGGCAAGTGAGCCGAGGATCTGCCGGGAAGCTGGGGAAAGAAAAAGGACGGCGGCGCCACCGCTACCGGAGGCGAACGTCTCCACCTTACAGCAGAGACGCGTGACAGTGGATGACGCCGCCGTTGTCGTTCCAGACGTGACAGGTCACGTCCCCGCTTTTCTCACGCTTTCTCCGCGACCTTCCGTTCCTTCACGCATCGTGACCACGGCCGCCGCCGCGATTTCACTCCACATGCGAGAACGAAGGCCGTCCCGCCGCCACCCGCAGCGCAACGGGCGCCTGCGCGGGCCGCCGCCAGAAACGCAGAAGGCCCCAAAGGGCCTCGCCGAGTGTCTCAAGTGGGAGCAGAACTCCCGCCGTATCGCCACGGCGATACGCAGCATTCCGCAACATCCCCACCGGGCCGGTTCAACCAGCCTTGTGGACGTGAAAACGCAAAGGAAGGAATCAACAGGAGACGGCAGACATCTCCCGCACGGAGAGAGTCGTCGAAAACACCCGCGCGGCGGGCAGCCAGCCGGTCGAGCGTGGAGCATCCCGCCTGAACTCGGCGCGTCGCGCGCCAGAGGAACGAAACCAGACAGCGGGCAGCGGTCGCAGGAGCACATTCAGGAGATGCGCCCCGGAGCCAGGCGGGCCGCCGGAAAAGCAGGAAGCGACGCAAAAGAAGTGTCGAGAACGGGCCGTCCGCGTCTTTCCGCTGTGAGCATGCGTTCACGACGAGCGACGACAGTCGGGTCGCCGCCAGCGCGTGAACCCGCAGGGCCACCGCCAGCAGCGTCCACAGGAGGCACCGGCAGCCGCTCGCAAATTGGCCACAGGAGAATGTCCGCAAGCCCACGTTCATCACCGTGCTCCGCCGGAATCCTCTACCTGTCAGGTTGGGAGTCTACCAGTCACGGCGGATAAGAGCAAGCGCCTATCCGTTGCCTTCGTCCTATTCGCGCCAAACGTCGTATTCCATACAAACTGGCGAAAGTTTACGGGCAGAGCGGCTGCTCTCCGCCCGCCGACCGATCGGGTCCTCTCCCCTTCGCCCGCAGGTGGTTCAGGCACTCGCCGCCCCCGAATCAGGGAAACCCGGTCGCCGAAATCCCTCTGGCGACGTATACTTGGGTGAACCCTGCGGGAGGTTTCGGTGTCCTCTCCGCGAGAGCTCCCAAGTGGATTTCTCGTTGCTGCAGCTTGCGGACGAGGCCCGAGAAAAAACCGGCCACCAGACAGTTGCAGCCGCATCGGCGATTGGTATACTGACGCTTTGTCGCTCGCGAGCTTCTCCGCAGCGACCTCGAAGCCAGCCCAAGTGGCGGAATTGGCAGACGCGCTAGGTTGAGGGCCTAGTTCCCGTAATAGGGAGTGCAGGTTCGATCCCTGTCTTGGGCACTTTACGACAAAAGGACTTACGGCAATCCGCCGTGAGTCCTTTTTTCATGCCCGCTCACGGACGGATACTCCCCTTCCTCCAGCAGGGATTGCCCTCCCTCGGCGGCGAACCCGGTCGCGCCGCGTGCATGACCTCTCCCGACGCCCACCTGCTCCGTGATCCCTCCTCGTCGCATGTTGCCTGCACGATGCCGCCCGCCGAATCACGCCGCCGCTCAACGCGGCTGTTACCGGGGCGCTTGCAGATCGGGCGTATCACCGTGTGGGGACGATTGTCCAGTCCAAACACTGACCGCCGTCGCGGCGGTTTACCCGCGTCGACTCCATCGGAGTCGACAATGCCGACACACGAGACATCCACCGCGACCTCGACACGAGAAGGCTGTCCGGCGTACCTTTATATGTACACGGAAATGGTCAGAGAAGGCATGACTTGCAGGCAATGCCTTGCTGCCCCTGCTTTATCAATGGGACTTATGACTTACAGCCACGAAACTCCTCGAACTCGAAGAGTATTCTCCCGCAGCTGATTGTGTTGTCAGTGTCCCGTCGAATTCCCCTTGTGTCATCACTGACATCCTGACGACGCCAGTAAGATCCAATTGCCTGGCCCTGGCAATACACCAGTGACGCCCGACACCTGCGGCGTGAGCGCATGATACCCGACGCCTTGAATACATGGAGAGTCTTCATGCCCCCCACCCGGCGGGTCCTTCAATGCTATACGCTGTATGTCATTCTCACTCCGGCGATCCTGCTTGCCCTCAGTTATACGTGCATCAGTGCACTTGCACTCGTCACAGGGCTTGTGATTGCTCCGTACTGCTGCGTGGCGTGCGTCTGGTTCTCCAGAACGGTCGCCGACTGGCGCACATTGTATCGTGTCCCCGTAGCGATACTGATCTTCTGGACTGTGCTTCTCGCCAGCACAGAGGGTGTGCTGCTTGTCAGCATGCTCTCAGGCATACAGCTGTCAGACTGCATGGAGTGACTGCAATAGCGACATAGCGACAAGTGGAAGCTCGCGGCTCAAGAATGCTGTCCCCGCAAATAAACGGATTTCACGCGATCTGGGACACTACGACAGATTCGCATGCTCACCTACCTGCGGCATGAGAGCATGGCACCCCGCGCGGATTTCGCGTGAAGCTTCATTATTGCGATGCGCAGCTTCTCCCACGAGCCCCCGGCGGGCTGTTGATCTTCTGCGAATGAAGTTTGGCCGGACGGGGGGCGGCAGGGGTTGCCCGGCGATCGCGGGATTGCCCGATCAGACCAGTTCGCGAATCGGCATCTGGCCGTCGACCAGGTATTGGGGGCGGCCGCTGAGGTCGGTGAGCGTGGTCAGCGTCAGGTCGATTCCCAGGTTGTGATAGAGCGTCCCGAGGACTTCCTGGAAGTGCACCGGGCGTTCGATGGCCTCGCCGGCCAGTCGATCGGTGGCTCCGATGACCTGTCCCGTCTGCATGCCGCCGCCGGCCAGCAGGGCGCAGGCCACCTTGGGCCAGTGGTCGCGGCCGGCCCGCTCGTTGATGACGGGGGTGCGGCCGAATTCGCCCCAGACCACCACCGACACATCCTGCTCCATCCCCCGCTCGCGCAGGTCGGTCATCAGGGCGGCGATGCCCTGGTCGAGCAACGGCAACACCTTCTTGCCGCTCGAAAAGTTTCCGCCATGCCAGTCGAAGTGCGCGAAGCTCAGCGTCACGCAGCGGGCCCCGGCCTCAACCACCCGGCGGGCCAGCAGAAACTTCGACATCAACGCCCCGTAACCCTTGTCCGCCGACAGCAGAATGGACGGATCATCCTTGCCGTAGCGTTCGCGGATGCGGGGATCTTCTTTTTCGAGATCGAGCGCTTCGGCAAGCTTCGACGAGGTGAGTACCCCCAGCGCCTGCTCCGTGAACGGATCGAGCGTTCCCGAGGAAGCCGTCCTGTCGGCCTGGCGGCGATAGCGATCCAGCCCTTCCAGCAGGTTGCGGCGTTCGTTCAGTCGCGAGAGGCTGATGTCGTTCAGCGTCATGTTCTGCAACGACTCGCCATCGGGGCGGAAGGGAGCGTGCGCGAGTCCGAGGAATCCCGGGCCGGGGATATTCCAGGGCTTGTGGGCCATGTCCTGCGACAGGTCGATCGCCGCCGGCACGGAAGGATCGGCAGGCCCCTGAATCTTCGAGACCACCGCTCCGATCGAGGGCCAGCCGCCCGGCTGGGTCGAGCGATACTTGCGGCCGGTCAGACACATCGCCGACGCATGGCTGCCGTCCGAGCCGACCAGCGACCGAATGATGGCGAAGCGGTCCATCATGCCGGCGATCTGCGGCATGTGCTCGCAGATCTCGATGCCGGGGACGTTCGTGGCGATCGGAGAGAACTCGCCACGGATCTCCGCCGGGGCTTCCGGCTTCAGGTCGACCATGTCCTGGTGCGGGGGGCCGCCGGCCAGAAAGATCATGATCACTGCTTTGTGCGAATGCCGGCTTCCCGAGAGGCTCTCGGCCCGCAGCAGTTGCGGAAGCGAAAGCCCGCCCATCGCCAGGCCGCCGATCTTCAGGAAATCGCGACGCGGCACAGAATCGCAGAAGTGTCCTCGCGAACCGGTGATCGTCAGCATGAGCTTCTCCCGTCAAAACAGGTCAGGTGGGCGCGCTTTGCCGCCACCATCATATCAACTTGTTGTTATATCTCAACCCACAACCGGCGGTCGCGGTGACAGTCTCGATCGACTCAGCGGGGCGACTCAGGCCGCAGCACGCTCTCGATATAGCGGTACGAGGCCTCGCGGGCTTCGGGCGGATAGCCGTGTCCCCCTTCGGGATAGTCGGTCCTGATGCGGTCCTCGGCACCGAACAGGCGATACACCTCGGAGGCCGCGGCGACACAGCGTTTCACACTCTCGACGCGAAAGTTGCTGTCGCTCAGGGGAGCGTGTACATAGAGCGGGCGAGGAGCCAGGGCGGCGAGGACTTCGGGGAAGTCGAACGGCATTTTGTCCGGATCTTTTCCGTAGACATCCTGGATGCGCATCATGTAGCGCGGCTGACACCAGCCGCTGAGATCGCCTCCCTTGTAGTCGTGAAACGAATCGAAACCGGAGCTTGTCACGATGACCTTCAGCCGGGTGTCGAACGCGGCGACGAAGAGCGAATTGTGTCCTCCGAGGGAAACGCCGACACAGCCGATGCGCGTCCGGTCGACTTCGGGGAGCGATTCGAGCAGGTCGACGGCGCGCATGTGACTCCAGATGCCCATCATCGTGCCGCTCGCGAAGCCAACCGACGTCGGATCGACCTGGTTGTCACCCAGCAGCGTATAGTCGGGGGCGATGGTGACATAGCCGCGTTCGGCGAGCTCGAGCGTATAGCGGGGATAGTCGGCCCCCAGTCCGGCGGTGCGGCCGCGTCCGCCGCCGGTCCCCTGCAGGCAGAGCATCGCGGGAGCCGGGGCCTTCAGGTTCTTCGGGATGAGCAGATAGGCGGGGACGCGATAGTTGCCAGCCGCCGCATAGGTGATCTTCTGCCGCGTCAACGTCGGGAGGGATTCCGTCTCGAGAACCTGCACATCGAGCGGCACCCGGTTCTCCGGCCCGGGGAGTTCGCCCATGACCTTCTGCATGTTCAGCAGGATATGTTCGCGCCGCCGCTGCCAGTCCTGCACATTCCTGACCGGGTGCTCCGTCCCCTGCCCGTCCCGCCAGACCAGCAGTTTCATCTTGTCGGGATAGAAGGGGGCATCCGCCGCGCTGAGCACAGCGAGGGGAGCGAACAGCACGGCAGCGACGAGAAGGAAAGGAAATCGGCTCACGGGAAAGGACTTCTCTCTCAAGGGGAGTGCCGGAAGGCGAAAGTTTTACAGCGTCGACCGGACTTCAGAAGCGACGGTGATTCGACGGCGAACGGTCGGTCCTTCCCGATCGTTCAGCCACGGAAAAAAATCTTCGTGACGGATCATGCGAGCAGGTCCTCGATCACCTGCGCCGGGTCAACGCCGGTGAGCCGGAAATCGAGCCCCTGGGAGCGGACGCTGAGTCGCAGATGGTCGAGTCCCAGCAGGTGCAGGATGGTAGCGTGAATGTCGCGGACATGGATCGGTTTCTCGACGGGGCCGAAGCCGAACTCGTCCGTCTCTCCATAGACCAGCCCCGGCCGGAAGCCGCCGCCGGCAAACCACATCGTGAAGGCATCGATGTGGTGGTTGCGTCCCGTAGACTCCCGCACCTCTCCCATCGGCGTGCGGCCGAATTCGCCGCCCCAGATGACGATGGTTTCGTCCAGCAGCCCGCGCTGCTTCAGATCGCGCACGAGACCGGCGCACGCCTGGTCGATGTCGCGGCACTTCGCGGGCAGATGCTTTTCCAGGTTCTCCGTCGGGCCGCCATGGTGATCCCAGTTCGTATCGTAAAGCTGCACGAACCGCACACCCCGCTCGACGAGTCGACGGGCGAGCAGGCAGTTGCGGGCGAAACTCGATTCGTTCGGGTCTCTGATGCCGTACAGGTCGAGCGTGGCCTGTGTTTCGCCTTCAGTGTTCATCAGCTCCGGAGCGCTCGATTGCATGCGATACGCCATCTCGTAGGCGCTGATCCGTGTGGCGATCTCTTCATCCCCCGTCACGTCGAGGCGTTTCCTGTTGAGCGCGACGACGGCGTCGACAAGCTGGCGCTGCTTCTCCGCAGCCACCCCGGGAGGGGTCGAAAGGTTGACGATCGGGTCCCCCTGATTGCGGAGCGGCACTCCCTGGTATGAGGTCGGGAGCATTCCGCTGCCCCACAGCACCGCGCCGCCGCGGGGTCCGCGCGGCCCGCTTTGCAACACGACAAAGCCCGGCAGATCGTCGCACTCGCTCCCCAGGCCGTAGGTGATCCACGATCCCATACTCGGGCGGCCGAACTGACCGCTGCCGGTATTCATGAAGAGCTTGGCCGGCGCGTGGTTGAACAGTTCTGTCCTGCACGTCTTGACGATCGTGATGTCATCGACGATGCCGGCCGTATACGGCAACAGGTCGCTGACCCAGGCCCCTGAGTCGCCGTACTGGCTGAACTGCCGCTTCGAGGCCAGCAGTTCATTGCGATGGCTGCTGCCCATGAAGGCGAACCGCTTGCCCGCCGTGTAACTTTCGGGAATCGGCTGACCGTGGAGCGCCGTCAACTGCGGCTTGTGTTCAAACAGATCAAGCTGCGACGGACCACCGGCCATGAACAGAAAGATGACGTTCTTCGCCTTCGCCGGGAAATGGCCCGGCTTCGGGTCGAGCGGATTGCGCACGGTCACACTCGGCGCGGCGCGGCCCTGTTTGCCGGCGAGAGCCGCGAGCGCGATCGATCCAAGTCCGATGGAACAATTCTGGAAGAAATGGCGGCGCGTGATGTCGCGCAGCAGAGATTCGGAATTCATGGCGTTCACTCGCGCGTGAGGGTTTCGTCGAGATTCAACAGCGCACGGGCGGCCGTCAGAGTGTCAAGCTGTTCGAGAACCGCCAGCTCATCCGGCGTCGGAGAACGTGATGTACAGCGCCGGAACGCGGTGGCGAGCCCTTCTTTTTCGATGATCTTTTCCAAAGCGGCGGCGAATTCAAAGAACCCGGCGTCGTTCAACAGCGTCAGCGCCTGCAGCGGAGTATTGCTGCGAATCCGCCGCGTACACGTGCTGAATCCTTCCGGTGCATCGAACACAGTCAAAGCGGGATGCGGCGAGGCGCGATAGAGGAACGTATACATGCCGCGGCGGTACCTGTCCCCTCCCGGGCTGACGATCCACGCGCGTTTGACCTGCCCCTGCCCCATCACGCCGTCGGGAATGGGCGGGAAGACCGAGGGACCGCCGATCTTCGGCGACAGCAGGCCCGACACGGCGAGCGCGACGTCCCGGATCACCTCGGCCTCGAGCCGCAGCCGCTGCTGCCGCCCGAGCAGGATGTTGCCCGGATCTTTTTCGTCGAGTTCGGGCCGGCTCGCGGACATCTGCCGATACGTCCGCGACGTGACGATCAGCCGATGCATTTCCTTGAGGCTCCACTTCTTCGCCATGAATTCCACGGCGAGCCAGTCGAGCAGTTCGGGATGCGACGGGAGCGTTCCCTGGAAGCCGAAATCGTTCTCGGTCTCGACGATGCCGCGGCCGAAATACTGCTGCCAGACCCGGTTCATGATCACGCGTGCCGTCAGCGGATTCTGCGGACTGACAATCCATCGCGCCAGGTCGAGCCGATTGGGACGCTCGGAGGAGGGTTCAAAGGGATGCAGGACGGCAGGTGTGCCGGGCGTGACCTCTTCGCCCGGCCGGGTGAAGTCCCCCTTGATGAACACGGTTGTCTTACGCGGCGACTTCAACTCGCGCAGGACCATCGTGGTGACGCCCCGATTCAGAATTCTGTCGAGCTCGGCATAGCGATCATTCCATTGCCGAAATGGCTCCACGCCTTTGAAAGGAATACCGAACAACAACAGCTTCTGGGAGAAGTTCCGCTTTTCAGAGGGAACCTCCAGCGCTTTCACCACCGCGGCGGGCAGACTCTTCTTCCCTTCCGCCGCAAGACCGGTCTCCCACGCGGCGAGCTCGTCGGCATGCGCTTCCATAAAGGCCGCAAGCTCGGCTTCGACCTGTTTGAACTCGGCTGTGAGGCCGGCGACGTCGAGCTCCGGCGGGTACACCTTCATCGTCGGTTCTTCCTGATTGTTGAAGAACGCGAAGAGACGATAGTATTCCTTCTGCTCGATCGGATCGAACTTGTGATCGTGACACTGGGCACAACCGATCGACAGGCCGAGCCAGACGGTACCGGTCGTGGCGACTCGGTCGAAGACGCTGTCGACGCGGAACTGCTCGCGATCGATTCCCCCTTCCTGGTTGATCTGCGTGTTGCGATGAAAGCCGGTGGCGATCTGCTGGCTTTGTGTCGCATTGGGGAGCAGGTCGCCGGCAAGCTGCTCGATGGTGAACTGGTCGAACGGCATGTCGGCGTTCAACGCCTCGATCACCCAGTCGCGAAACTTCCAGATCTCTCGCGGAGCGTCGATCGAGTAGCCGTTACTGTCGGCGTAGCGTGCCTGATCGAGCCACCACCGTCCCCAGCGCTCACCGTAATGCGGGCTGGCGAGCAGACGATCGACAAGCTCCCGCCAGGCCTTTTCGGGATCTTCCGCGGAGGCCCGCAGAAACGCATCGACCTCGGCAGGCGTGGGGGGCAGCCCGGTCAGATCGAGGGAAACGCGACGGATCAGCGTCTCCGGCGGCGCCTCGGGCGACATCGTCAGGCCCGCCTCTTCGAGCTTCTTTTGAATGAAGTGATCGATCGCGGCACTGCCGGTTTCCTTCACCGGCGGACGTGTGGGAGGAATGAAGGCCCAATGGGCTTCGTAGTCGGCTCCGTGTTCGATCCAGCGTTTGATGATCGCCCGCTGCTCCTCCGAGAGGCGCGGCTTGTTCGAGCCGGGCGGAGGCATCATGTACGCGGGGTCGTCACTCTGAATCCGCGCCCAGAGCTCGGAGCTCTCGACGTCTCCCGGCACGATGGCCGCGGTTCCGCCCCCTTTTTCAGTTGCCCCCGCGAAGGTATCGAGCCGCAGTCCTGCTTCGCGATGCTTCGGATCGAAGCCGTGACACGCCAGACAATTCTCGGAAAGAATCGGGCGGATGTCGCGGTTGAACGATGGGGCATCATCCGCCACTGCCACGCTGGCCGCCGTCAGGCAGAGGGCGAAGAGGAATGCACGCTTCATGGCTCTTGAGATCTCGGGACGATTGATGCGGAGTCAGACGATGAACGTGCGGGGCCTCCAGGGGTGACGATGCACGAAGTGGAAGAATCAACAGGGGGCGGAGCACACATTCGAAGAACGTGCGCTCCGCCCGGAATCAGGGAAGTCGGCCAGGCGGGCTGGCAGCCGCGGCTAGAGCAGCTCCGGAATCGGTTCACCGTCGGTGAGAATCGGAATCGGTCGACCGCTGTTGTCCAGAATGATCTCGTGCGTGTCGATTCCGAACCGCTGATAGATGGTGGCCAGCAGGCAGTTGCTGTTCATCACCCGCTCCACCGGATCTTCACCCCGCGAGTTGGTGGCCCCCACGACCTGGCCCATTTTCAGACCGCCGCCGGCGAGGAAGATGCTCATCGCCCGGCACCAGTGGTCGCGGCCCGGACGTTTCGACTTGTCCTGATAGCCGATCTTCGGCGTGCGTCCGAACTCGCCACAGAAGATGAACAGCACGTTCTTGTCGAGGCCGCGGGCATACAGGTCATCCAGCAGCGCGGGAATCGCCACATCGAGCTGGGGCAGGCGTTCATCGTAAGCGCGGAAGATGTCGGCATTGACCGAGTGGTCGTCCCAGTTCGTCGCGCCGACCACGCCCACGCTCTTGCTCACGGGGAAGTTCGCGGTGATCTGGACGAAGCGGACGCCGGCTTCAACGAGCCGCCGGGCCAGCAGCAGGCTTTGTCCGCCGGTCGTGCGGCCGTAGCGGTCGCGCAGTTCATCCGGCTCTTTCGAGAGATCGAACGCATCGCGCGTGCGCGAGCTGGTCAGCAGGTCGAGCGCCCGCTGATTGAACTTGTCGAGGGCCGACATCGTCTGCGCGCGATCGACCTCGCGGCGGAAGGTATCGAAGCTTTCGAGGAGCTGCGCCCGCTTCTGCAGCAGCGCGGCGGCTTCCTGCGAGACCGACAGATTGCCCACGCTGAAGTTCTTGCCGTTCGGATCGCCCGAGTACATGAACGGGGCGTAAGCGGGACCGAGATAGGCCGGGCCGCCGCCGTAGAACTTGTTGGAGCCGACATAAAGCGGCAGGTCGCGCACCTGATCTTCCAGGTGGCGGGCGACGATCGATCCGATCTCCGGGTATTCGCCATCGGCCGGGTTGGCGGCGACGCTCGCATAACCGGAGAGCAGCCGGCTGGTCCCGCCGGAGTGCTCGTTGCGGTTGTGATACAGGCTGCGGATCAGCGCAAACTTGTCGGCCCGCCGGGCAAGATTCGGAAGCCCTTCGCAGATGTCGATTCCCGGCACATTCGTGGCAATCGGGTTGAACGGCCCACGGTATTCGGCCGGCGCTTCAGGCTTGAGGTCGAACGTCTCGAGGTGGCTCGGCCCGCCGGCTGCCCACAGGAGGATGACCGAGAACTCGCGATCGACGCCGGATGAACTTTCCTGGGCAGCCATCACCCGCGACAGGTTCGGGGCGAGGCCGCCGCTGGCCAGTGCACCGAGCGACAGGCCGCCGATCTTCATGAACGAGCGGCGCGAGATCGGACCGGGACATTTGGGGGCAGGTGTCATCATCATGTCCTCAGCGTACGTACAGGAATTCCTTGGTGTTCAGCAACACCCACACCAGATTGCGATACGCCGTGATCGGCTTCTCTTCTTCCGCGATGTGGGCCAGCGCAGCCTTCAATTCGGCTTCCGACGGCTCCCGTGACAGGACCGTCAGGAACAGGTTTCTCACTTTCGCGGCATCGTCTTCCGAACCGCGGGCGAGCCGGTCGGCCAGGCTCTTGTCCGCGTTGATCTTCTGCAGGAAGAACGAGTCATTCATCAGGAACAGCGACTGCCCGAGACTGGGTTCCGCGACCCGCTCGCATTCGCAGGCGCTTTCGCGGGGCGGCTTGCCGAACAGCCGCAGAAACGCATTCGCAAAACCTTCATCGGGCAACTGCGTCGCGCGGGTGCCTTCGGGGAGCCCCGCATAACGGGTCGGAATCCCCGTGACCTGATCGACCGCATCGAGCAGCACCTCGGCGGAGAGACGCTGCGGATAGAAGCGGCTGTTGAACTGCGTATCCGCCAGGTTCCATGCGTTGGGCTCGGAACTGAGTCCGTAGGTCGCGCTTGTGCAGATCGTCGTCAGCAGATGCCGAATGTCGTACCCGCTGGCGATGAAGTCACGCGAGAGTGCATCGAGCAGAGGCTCGTTGGCGGCCGGGTTGGTATCGCGGAGATCGTCAAGCGGCGCGACCAGCCCGCGACCGAAGAAGTGCGCCCACATCCGATTCACCAGCGCCCGGGCGAAGTAGGGGTTCTCGGGTTCGCGCATCCAGTCGACGAGGGCGTGCCGCGGATCTTCCAGCGGAGCAACTTCGACCGGTTGGCCGCGCAAGCCGTGCGGAGGGACCACCTTTCCGGTCACCGGATGCCGGACTTCGCCGGTGGGCTTGAGAAAGATCGTCTCATTCGCCCTGCGTTCGGCGACCCCCGCCCCGCCGGTGCGATCGACGCGGGCGAAGAAAGCGGCCAGCCCGAAATAGTCTTCCTGGGAGAAGTTCTCGAAGGGATGGTTATGACACCGCGCGCAGCCGATGCGAACGCCGAGAAACACCTGCGCGGTATCGTCCACGTAGCTTTCGAGAGATCGCACCTCGTGGTACCACTGCACCGCGGGGTTGTCGGCGGGGCTTCCCGAGGCGGTGACGATCCGGCGGACCAGCTCATCATACGGCATGTTCGCGGCCCACGCATTGCGGAACCAGCGATGAAACGCGATCGTCGCGGGCACGCGTTCCTTGCTGCCGCGACGCTTGATGCGCAGGATGTCGCACCACTTCTGGGTGAAGAAATCGGCATGCGCTCCGGAATCAAGCAGACGGGCGACCAGCACCCGGCGCTTGTCGGAAGAGCGGTCATCGACGAACGCCTGAACCTCGGCGGCGGTGGGAACCTGTCCCGTGATCTGCAGCGAAGCGCGACGGAGAAACGTTGCATCATCAGCCGGAGGCGACGGGGGCACACCCAACTGCCGAAGCTTCGCCAGAACGTGCTCATCGATCAAATTCACCGCGGGCAACTCGGGTGTGGGTGCGGTGGGATCGGTGAGCGGCACGGTGATGTTGCAAACGCCGACGAATCCCTGATAGATCGCGACAACCGCCGTCTCTCCCAGCCGATCCTGCGTGGTCACCAGGCCCAACGCGTCGACTTCGGCAATCGAGGTGTCATTCGCGCGGAACTCGGTCGTCCGGGTCACATCGCGCCGCGTCCCGTCGCTGTAGCGGGCCGTCACAATGACCTGCTGCTGCTCGTCGTGTCCGAGTGCCCGCTGAGCGGGGAACACTTCGATCCCCAGCAGACGAACGTCTTCGGCCTGCGGGTTCGACTCATCGGACCAGGGGGTGCCGGCGGCGATCCAGCGCAACATCCGCTGATATTCGGGATCGTCCTTGCGGAAGCGGATTCCGCCGCCGTGCGGCACGTCGCCGATCGGCTTGGCGACCAGCAGTGACCGGGCGGGATCACTGAGGAAGAGGCGGCGGCCGCGGCTCGCCTTGACGATCCCTTCGTAGTCGGTGCGGGGATCGTACCCGAAGAGCGAGAGCTGAAATTCGCCGCGTCCCCCGCTCTTGCCGTGACAGCCGCCGCCGTTGCATCCCGCCTTGGTCAGGAGCGGCGAGATATCGCGGCGGAAGTCGAGAGGCAGGTCGCGTTCTCCGTCGCGTATGCGAATCGGCACGTTGACTTCGTGGCCGTCGTGGCGGACGACAATCACCGTCTCTCCGCTGCCGGCGGGCGTCACCACCCCGTCGCTGGTAACGGCGGCAACTTTGGGGTTCTGGGAAAGGTATTCGGCGGTGCGTGTCAGGTCGCGTTCGCGTCCGCCCGGAGATTGGAGGGTGACCACCAGCTGCTGCCGGGAGTCGCGGCCGGCCAGTTCAACCGTCGCGGGGACGACGGTGATTTTACCCGCCTCCTGAGCCGCGACAGCGACCTCGCCCGCCATCGCGAGAAGCAGACTCGCTGCCAGGCAGAGCAACTGCGAGGCGGGCAAAAGAACAGAGCATCGAGACTTGTTGGAACAACTCATGACGGCGACTCTTCAGCGGTAGGTCGAACGCAGGGCGGGAACGTCAGGCTGGGCGAGGCAGGCAGAGTGCGCTTCAGTCTATTCGATGCGCCTGGGGTTGGAAACCCTATTATATGAGATATTGTCGATCAATCGACGCCGGAATGACGAGCGAAAATCCCCTCCCGCCCTGACGGATCACCTTTCATGGATTTATAAATCAAAACTGCTCCCGCGGCATGCGCTCCCCTCATCCGAAACAGGCCCCGCGCTACTTTTCTGCCTTCTCGGATGCCGGAAGGACGGCGATCACCAGCTCATCGAGCACACGCGACACCGCCGACGCGGCGGGGTCGGCACGTGACAATGGAATCACCTCAACCGTCACAGGCGTGCGGTTCGATTCAGTCGTTGCGATCAGGCGAATCGCCCCCATCCAGGGTTCCGCGTCTTTCTCCGCCGTGATCTCAAGGACCGCGGTCCCCTTCTTCGCGGGAATGGTGACCGCCGGGATGTTCAGGCCCGGTGGCAACTCTTCCGCCCGGACTTCGATCGGCCCTTCCTGGCCCCCCTGCCGAACGGCAACCAGCGAAAGGGTGAGACTGCCGCCCGCCCGAACGGCCCATCCGTTCTCCTCTTTCCCCTTCGCGAGTTGAGCCACGACACGAACGTCTTCCCGCCGCGGCCCCACGGAGAGACGATAAGCCCGCTCGTAGGCGGGAGCCGCAGTCGCCAGCAGGTCTCGGACCGCAATCAGGTACTCCCCATCCGCAGGTGCTTTCCAGGCTCCCGCGGGATCGCGGCTCTCCAGAGCCACTTCGGAAGCCAGTTCCTTGGGAGTCGTGATGTTGCCAATCGTGGTCAGCGGCTTGCCCGCCGTGTCATGGATGATCAACTCCAGATCGCAAGTGCGGTCGATTCGCTCAGCAATCGCTTCCAGCCAGTAGGTTCGCTCCTTCTGAGCCGTGAAGCGATACCAGTGCACAACCTCGCGCGGCGAGTCGAAGCGATTGACGACCTCAAACGGCAGTTCGCGGAGGGTTGCTGCCTCGCGTCCCCCCTTCGACGTTTCCGCCGCCGCATCCGCAAGCGGGCCATTGACCAGTTCCAGTCGTACACTGCCCTCCATTTCGGGATGCCGATATTCCCACGCATCGACAAACAGCGAGCGACTGAGACACCAGCCACGCTCGGCACGGGGCGCACTGTCGGGGGCGGTCACTTCGACAGTCCGTCGACGGAGGGGACTGTCTGCCGCGCACGGCTCACTTGCGGCGAGACTGTACCCGTAGAGTGTCAGCGTCTGCGTTTGTCCCTTCTGAATCGCCGGCGGGTAAGCCCCCACGATCCACGGCCCGGTGGTGAGCGAAAGCTGATAGAACCGCGACGGCGTCGAATTGTAAGAACGATCCTGAACGCCGATGCTGTAAGCGCCTGCCTCCGCCGCGATGATGTGGAGCGTCGGCTCCTGTTGTGTCAGCGAATCGTGTGCGATCTCGCGCCCGTGCGGATCGACGACAAGGAGCGTCGGCCAGAGCGTGCCGCCAAGCGATGCCGAGCGGCACGCCAGCGTCAGTCCGTCCCCCGCCTTCAATGTCACCCGAAACCAGTCGCCGTCCGTGCCCGGGTCGATGCGGCCGCAAACGGCCACCGGCAGTTCGAGTTCCTGAGCCGCGGCCGGCGTATTGTTCGGCTCCTTCTCGGTTCGCGTCGGCAGGCGGGAAGTCGCGAATCGAAACGGCCCCGCCACTCCCCCGACGGAGAGCGCCCACACGTCACGCTCGCCGGTTGGTGCATCGGCAGCGACGCTGAATGAGGCTTTCCCCTTCTCAAGGAGCCGCGCCTCAAGTCCAGGTCGCGCGAGGTAAAGCCGCTCGACGCGGTCGGCCTGCTTGCCGATCAGTTCCACTTCCACCGAGCCATCGATCGTCGCGTGCGGCGGGTAGAGGAACTGAACCTGGGGCGCTTGCCCCTGCACGAAGTCGCCCGCGAAAAGGATCTGCAGCAACAGAACGACGGTCGGGATTCGGAGAGGATGTGACATGGAGTTTCGCCAGGAGGGAGATGCGGCGGGCAGGTCAATCGCAACCGCCATCTTAAGCGCCCCGAACCCCCCTCGCAACAAACCCAACGCACCCCCACGGTTGGGCAGACACGTTGGCATGAACTCGCCCGACGTGGTTCCCCCTCAATCGCTCGAGCATGCCGGATCGGCACTCAGGCCGTCGCCCACTCACGCCGATCGAGGATAACATCTCGATCTTCTCAACAATCAACACCGGTCCGGAAGCATCGAGAGGAAGATGGTCTGAGTCATTGGCGATACCAGCACCCGCTCTGATGACGAGCTGAGAGGAAAGAGCGAAATCGCGGAGCAGAGCGACAGTAACCCGATCAGGGGGCGAGCTTTCGCGCGAGCAGGTCGGCAATCGACTACGGCAATTCGTCGATGCAGGGCTGGAGGAACGCGCGAGGCTCGTATCGCCGTCGCGAGCTGCGGGCTGACTTTCGGACCTCCTCGGCGCGGATTCATCAGCGATCGATCGCCTCGAAGAACCGAACCCACTCTCGCTGCGCTTGATCTAGTCCCCAGTTCGCCTGCAACCAGTCACGGGCATTGCGTACCATCTGTCGGCGCTCTTCCACCTCGAATGCGGCACGAGAAGCGTAATACACGAACTCCCGCTGGTCGTTGCAAAGGAACCCGGTCTGCTTGTGCATCACCAGCTCCCGCCAGCCGCCGCGATTGTCGACAATCAGCAGGCATCCGCTCGCCATCGCTTCGAATCCCACTCGCGGCAAGTTCTCGTAGGTCTCTGCCATCTGGATGATGCAGTCAGAGTGGCGGTAGATTTCGGCGGCCGACACTCCGCCGGCAGGATACGCACGGATCCAGTTCGGCTCATTCCCGATCTTTCGACGGATCTCATCGTTGATGCCGAGAATCATCCCCTCCTTCAGCACCGGCGAGACCATCGTCTCGTACACCCATAGCTGTGCCGGATGAAATTTGGCGAGATCTTCGCGGGAAATACGGCCGAAGCGGAACCGATCCGTCCCACGAGCCTCGATGAAGGGAAACTCGTCGCGATAGAAGTACGGAGGCACGATGTGCCCGTGGAATTTCGGATTGATCGCGATCAATTCGTCCTGAACTTTCCGGTACTGATGCTCGGTCTGATACAGGAAGTGATCAACCAGTTCGCGGCGATGCGCCTCCTTCTCGGCGTCGAATAGCCAGCACATGCAGTTCACAAAGGTCGTCGACTTCGCATACTCCTTGATAATGTGCAGATTCTTCAGAAACTCCGCATTGCAGTAGCTGATCACGTGCATGCCGCGACAGGCCTTCCAGTCGCACGGCTCGTGAACAACGCACCCCCGGTCCTGCATCCGCATCGCGAGCAGGTTGTCGTCCAGCGGGCCGGTATGCAACAGGTGCACCTGCAGGCCCAGAGATTGCCAGCACCGGATCTGATGATCCAGCTCCGTATCCGCTCCCCCTAGCCTGGAGGGATATCCAATTACACAAATCTTATCCATCAGCCGCCTTCAACAACCTGTTTGAACCCGTAGTTTTCAGAGATCCAAGGCTTGGGTCACTCGTTTAGCGATCTGGACGGACATGGGAGTCAACGACCGACCGTAGGATGACGGGAACGGATTCACATCGAACACCTGCACCGACGCCGGTCCGATGTTGACCCCCTCAATGTGCGCAATATCAACGCCGAGTTCCTTCATTGCTGCGGAAATCGTGCCGGCCGGAGTACCGTCGATTTCGAACGGCTCCGTCTTGACGGCATTCCCGCTCTTGGGACAGAGGATGTCAGCCGGACAGAAGTAGCGGAATCCCGGAAGACACCGGCCGGCGGCAAAGGGGACACGAAAAAAGGAGCGCAACCCAGGCTCAATGCGCCCCACGTTGTCCTGATACTTCAGAGTGATGCCGTCCACGTCCAATGAGTGCCGGCTGCTGTTCTTCGCATGCAGGCGAATTGCCTGACGGTCGAGAGAGACGTAGGCACCGTTCGACGGGGCATGGCATTTCTTAACGTCCAGCCGGCCATCCTCCGTCTCCATCGCGGAGTATCGATCGAGGATGGGCACTCCGACCGTTTTCTCTGCCAGCAATGGCAGATACTTCCGCTTTGTGTGGTCCTGGAGATGGGTCGCGGAATTGAATACCGGGATCCGCGAATCCAATTCCTGCATGACGCGCTCAACGTACGGCAAGGCCTGCGACGGAGTCGGGTCCTTGATGGCGTGCCACACGAGATCGAAATTCTTGTTGCGGATGTCATGCCAGCGATAGAAAGGCAAACCCGAGATCCAGGCCGGACGGCCCAGGTCGGCGGGCTCGTACTCGCAACAGTCGGCTGCGAGATTGACGTACACCACAGAATGCCCGAGCTTCAATAGCTCGTCGGTGATTCCGTCGATCGCCGGGCACAACAAATCCCGGCGACGGTTCAACATTAATCCCTCTTTATCCTCCGTCGGCCATGTCAACGCCAGGATCCGCATCTATGTCTCCCCGCCCCGTTCGGTCAGATTCCAGTTCTCGTACCGCAGCGAGCAGTTCCGCTTGTGCAATACGACCATGTTGCTCTCCTGCGGGCACCAGTCGATTTGCCTAAGACAGCCCACGTAAGGATTGTGTTCCCAGATGTCTTCCTTACGGTAATTCGCTTTATCATACCAGGACATCATCTCGCGGATCATGTTGGTCGCGTAATGCGTCCGGGCATCGTGCAGCAGTATCGATTCCCGCACGTGCTCCAGCCAGTACTGTTGCAGAAACTTCACCCGCAGCAACGAATGGCCGTCGTTGAACAGGACGTCGCAGCCGAACTTCGGCAACTCCTGGCAATTCTTTTCGATCAACACGTATTCTGGTCGACAGGTTATCGTCTGCAGCCGATCGATTTTCTGCCGCGTCCGGTCGATCCAGTGCTGTTCGGTATCGAGGCTGACGAGTGACCGCGCGCACTGGCTCAGCAGAATTGTGCTGGCCCCGACGCCGAACTCCACGACATCCCGATTGCGGCAGGTCTGGACCAGCACCACGGCGTCAGCCCGACTCAAGTCCCCGTCGATCTCGGCGATGAAGGGATTCAGCATTCGGCGGTCCCGTCGCGATTTGCTGCAGGCGTCGGATCCAGTTGCCGCTTCCGAGCCTGAAGCGCGTCGGCCACCATCTGCGAGAAGTCCTGGCTCCAGTGCGGGCGGATCTCATGCGCCCCCTCCAGCCCCTTTTCTCTCACGAATGATTCGACGTACTCAAAACCTTTCCCATAGCCGGCGGTCGAGAGATGATAGCTGCCGGTGCCCGGAAAGCGGTACACGTAATACAGCCATTCGTCCGGCGTCTCCTGGACATCGCGATCAGGCCCCTTGAAACATTCTTCCAGGGCGGCATCCTGGCCGCTCTGCAAGTGCGGGTATCCTCCCACCGCGTCGAAGAACTCCGTCGACCAGCACCCCATGGCGTGGGCCACCGCAGACTTCGGCTCGGGACTCAGCTCGCCGTTCTTCCAGTACCACAGCCTCGTACTCTTGAAATACCGGCGGTTCTTCATCTGCTGCAGGCTGTACGAGATCCGATGCGGCAGATGGATGTCGTCATCGTCCCAGGGGAAGATCACCTCTCCCTGGCAAAGGGCCACGCAGGCGTTGCGCTTCTCGCCGATCGTCTTAAATCGTCGCGGCAAGTTGACGACCAGCACGTTCGGAAGGTCGCATTCCAGCCGCAGCGCCGGGTAGTCGTTCAGGATCACCAGTTCCTTCTCTCCGACGTAATCCTGACGCAGGAACGATTCAACCGCCTCGTCCAAGAGATGTGTGCGACCATACGTGATGCATTGGCACGAGACCTTCGGTAGCTCGTTCCAATGCGAGAAGTCATAGTTCATCGTGGGCACTCGCATCTCTGTCGATCCCCTCTGCACCTCTGTCATGCTCCGCCTTTTCGGAACTGATTCGCTGACAGCCTTTCATTGCGGTAGGACCAGGCGTTCGAGTTCACTTGGCGCTTGGAGTGAGATACGCGACGACCGTTCCGGAAAACTACAGCACAATCTCGATTATGGCCGCGCTTGCCCGCCCACCGCAATGTTCACTCCATTTCGCCACCTCGCCGCCATCAGAAGACGGCGCTATTCCGCGACGTCGAACCTCAAGTCTTCTACACCAATGATGTGACCTGCCGGACTCTGTAGAATAATGCGACTCGAAACCCTGAAAGAACCTGGTGAGAAATGACACAGTTTCCCCAGATCGATCTTCCACTCTTTCGACCGGCCAGGCAGCAGTTCTCTCGTAACGCACCGATTCATCGCACCTATGCCGACACCGCTACGCCGGCGGACACGCTCGCCAAACTTCGTCCTGGGGACCTCGCGTCCTTCAACATCAGTGACAGTTATCTGACAGTCACTGTATCCATCAATCTCACCCCATAACATCGATGTTTTCATTTGATTGGTGACCACGATTGTCAGCTCGATGGGTTCGCTCGCGTGCAAGTCCGCCGGTAAGGACAGAGATATTGCAGCGTCTTCTGTTACATTGCGCTTCTCCAGCTTGTTTCTAGTCATTGGCGCGGCTCGACATAGGAAAGCGGGGGCATCATGCTGACAAAGCAGGGAAAGGCTGGCCACCAGCCACAATACAACGAACCTGCACATCCTTGAACTCCTCTCCAATTCACTCCAACAGCGACACTCATTGCAACACCGCAATAAGACAGCCTTAGTTACTCGAAGAGGAGCTAGATGAACTGCAGGGCGGTGGGCATGGAAGCGGCCCTAACGGCAGGTCCGCAGCATTCGCGGTCCACTCGGGATGCTTGAGTGGGTCAACCCATTCGTGACTTGACTGACCCCGTTCGTCCACGAACCATTCTCCATTTCTTCGGGTACAACAAAAATTCCAGGACCATCTAGCAACCTTGAAAGGCACCCACTCTGCTTCTAAACCAACTCCCGCAGGCTTAAACATGATGTACATTTCAAATTCGTCGTGTCGAACGACCTGTATAGACCCCGTTGTACCACTCTGTGGGGAATCACTGGTGTACTGGTACCCCGTACCAGTTTCCCAGTAGAAAGGTGGGTTCGCCGGATCATAAGGCACCGACAAGTCAAGCATCCAGGTGCCTGATGTTGTCTGGCCGACGCAGCTACCATCCTCCAGCTTATGCTTTAGAACTTGCTTAATCATTTGCACGAAATACCATTTACCTTCCGCAAAGGGTGCAGGCACGAGAAGCTGCGCCCTGAATGCAATTCCTGGAGAGGCAAGACCTGTCTTGAGAAGACGAATCAGCCAGCTTCCATTCCCGAGTTGCTGCAGTTGTGCGTAACCAATCGGCGGTGGATTGTCCCCAGAACCCCACGTGATGACCGGACGCTTCACATTAAAGGTCACCGATTTGTTGCACGGAATTCCGTCAACTTTAAAGGAAACGGAGACCTGCCGATTGTCCCCCCAATCCTGCCAATAGCAGTAGAAGGTCGCATTCTGCAGATCCGCTGCAGGCACAAGTGTAACCTGAGCCTCCGCATTGGTGGCAAAATAGGACTTAAATATCTTTCCAGGGATTACCCACTGCACATCAGTAATGGTGCCTTCACTGCAACTGATGGACAAGTTTATCAACTCGCCGATCATCACATTTCGGTTCGCATCGGTAACCGGATTACCGCGCTGCGTAATCTGGCAAGTGTCGCAGGGCGACGAGGCGCCTGAACTCGAGGAGCTGCTGCTGCTCGACGACGAACTGCTCGACGACGAACTGCTGGACGACGAACTGCTGGACGACGAACTGCTCGATGACGAAGATGAACTCGGATTATGCTCCGACGAGTCTACCCCAAGTGGCGACTTGTGGATCGTCTTCGAACTCGCCATAGCAACTCTCTTGCTGGAAGAATGAGATCGTCTCTTCAGTTCCTCATTAGCTCACAGCCGACTTTCCGCCCGGCGCAGCGAGTGAACTGGCCTACGATACTCCCTACCGTCCGACTGTCAAGATGTCTTCCTGTGAAATCGAACGGTACTCATTGATCATGCCTCACGCGGCTATGATGATCGCGCAGATCTCCCAGAATTCGGCTCATCGTCGGTGCAGGGAGGTAAGAGTCTATCCGAAAAGCCGCTTCAGGCGGCCACTAGATAGTGAAACGCGGGTTGGTGCTGATGTCCGGTAAGCCGTTTCAGCATCAGGTGAATACTGCTGATGCGGATCATGGCTTCGCT
>Ga0180217_1001369_pt1 | contig 27288 bp, 25 predicted proteins | sample eDN3rd37CBELigOP_FD_128521 | JGI IMG/M metagenome (GOLD analysis project Ga0180217, IMG submission 128521) | Enriched Organic Plus compost microbial communities from Emeryville, California, USA - eDNA 3rd pass 37_C BE-Lig OP (version 2) (version 2) ... | reverse complement strand
GTTGCTGTTGCTGTTGCTGTTGCTGTTGCTGTTGCTGTTGCTGTTGCTGTTGCTGTTGCTGTTGCTGTTGCTGTTGCTGTTGCTGTTGAGGTCGATTGTACACCTGGTTTGGCTGCATGCTCCACTACTACGTTCTCAAATGCAAGACCCTGTCCTGGTGTTGATGATCACCAGCAATCCAGCCCTGGTTGAGCTCAACTCCAAACGTTTTGGCTTCGTTCTACGAATTCGAATTGCGCTCTGAATCAAGCTGGCTCTGACGAATCACCTGCTGCTTGCAAATCACAATACGCAATTCGAGACGACGAGCAGTTCTGTGCTCAGCACCACGTCTAGGGCGATTGGGGATGACCTCTCTAGGTGGCACAACAATCCCAACACCTTCTTCGGACGCTTATCCCTGTCCGAGAGCTCGGATAGAATTGGGGAAGAAGCAGCGCAGACTAGGGAATGTTCCCTTGTGCGTGCTGGGTACCCCCCGCGTGCGAGAGGTCTCGGGCGGGCGGAACGCGAGCGCTAGCGGGGCCGCTGGCGGGGCGAGTAGTACTCTGGCCGAGAGCGGGTGGATGGAGCTCGGTTCGGGCTTGAAGAGAGGGGAGAGAAAGGGTCGAACCAGGGCAAGTTTTGAGGGGATCTGTGGGCGACTTAGGGAGTGAATGCAAGCTTTGATGGTTGCACGAGGTAACCACACTCGGACGGATTGAATATATCCTATTTATATGCTTTATATCCCACGTCTTCTCTCTCTATCACCTCAAAAGCGGTTAAGGATTTTTTTTTGAATTTTAACCCTTTCCGACACAATCTCATCCACCCTCAGGACCCATTTCGGCACCCCCGACTGCAGACGAGGACTGGGTTGGGGACTAGTATTCTGCAACAGCTAGCCCGGGATGCAATGTTCCTTGCATTATAGCTCATGTTAACAGATAGTCCAGTCGCTTATACCTTCATAGCTAGAAGATGGTGCCGGAAACCAATGTATTCCGGTGTGAAGGGATGGAGATGTTATGGACGTGATTTTGGCGGGCCAAGGCGCAATAGTGTACACGTGCTCGACGTCGGGCAATCCAACGCTCGCTGACACACTGAGACTCAAACCAAGAACGAACAAGGCGAAATTTATGATTAGTATACAATCTGAAGCAGACGATTTTGATTGCGGGTGGGAACTTAACTGGTTACTCGTGAGGATCCCGAGACGCGTTCGCAGTCGTACTCGAAGCGCCAGCTGCGGCACTAGTGTCTGCGTCTACATTGTCGTCATCATTATCGTAACAATACGACGGTCGCTCGTCCTCATAGTTGAGAATGTGTGCGATTGCCAGGACTTGTCGGAGATTACGACTCATCGTTTCGTACGTCCGTTTGCTGATTTCGAGATCACTCAGCGCGTTCAAATCCTCAACAGAAGAATCACCGGAGATGCTTGTGGTGCTTGTAGAAAGCCCTGAAGCAAGGCGTGGGCCTGGACTCATGCGACTTGCGACGGTGGCCGAGACAGGTCTTGTCCTTGCTTCTTGCTGTTGCTGGAACAGCCTCTCTTGTCTCTCACGCTTGACCTGCTCTGCGTGCGCTTCTGCCTCCATGAACCTTTGGAACTGGGCTGCATATGGATGACCGAGTCCAACACCATCAAATCCAAAGAACCCCTTTGCAGCGTCTTCCCACTCAGGTACCTCCTCCTCAACCGATTTGTCCTTCTCTGCCGGCCTGGGACTGGCGGGAGTTCGCGGCAGGCTTGGATCAATAGACGCTGGTCGTGGACTTCCTCCGCGCTCCAGAGTTTCAACATCGGCAAAATCAGTGGGGAGAGATGCACTCTTCGACATGCCGGAATTGGTGAGATTTGCAAACCGGTCGGCAATTTGAGCTTGGCATTCATTGTATAGGTCTTCGATCGTCTGACTTGTGCAGATGTTAAATGTGTCATCCATGTCACTATGCGTACTTTCATTGTCCAGATCATACAGTTCGGCAAAGGCCGGGTTGGAGCGATACATGTCTTGCTCAAGCAGATGGTTCTGTGCAGCCTGGTCTCGGTCCAGCGATCCTACATCTGAGCTCTGCTCGGGCTGAGAAACTGTAGAAAGCGTGGCAACTTTGGGTGCATCATGTACGACAAGGCCGTCTGAGACGTATCGTGTGGAGAAAAGACGTTCCATACCCTGCTCCCCAATCAATGCCTTGCCGTCTTTCTCGAGCATCGCCCAGTGCTTTCTGCAGAGGGTCGGAGTGACATCGATTAGGTCAACCTTCGAGTCGACGCCAAGGATGCGAGAGTACGCCTTGCGCATAGCCTTGGATACCTTCTCAAAATCGAATTTATACCGAATGCACGCCCGCTGGAAGTAGTTTTCAAGTGTAGGTGTCCATTCAATTTGCAGACTTTTGGCTGGACTTCTGGTGTCGGCGTGTTTTTGGTCTTGCTGCGGATCGTGTGGGGATATTTTGTCCATATTCGGGTATTTAATACCATTCACAATCGATGTATCTGTTTCCACACTCATGCTGAGATGCACCGCGTGAAATCCAGGCGCGCTAACAAAGTGCTCTTTCGGTAACCGTTCCCTTCAAATTTGAATTTCATTTCAAACCAGACACTTCGGCACTGCCTTTCGGGACGTACTCGAACGACTCCACTGCAAGATAGTGTGTGTCTGCGCCAATATTCGGGCCTTTCAGCTGGGCTTCTATTATAGCAGCATTATTGTCAAAGAGTTCATCGGATTTAATCGAAATTGTAAGCTTTATTATGATTCCAATCGATTGGTGGCACGCCCTTCGTACTGCGGCAGGCTGGTAAACAGACCAAGAATGCAGTCTCGAGTGAGACTGAGACTAAGCCTGCATGATATGAACTTAGGGTCCGTTAGTAGCTAGTCCAAAGAGGTCATGGCAGACTGGTGACGATGAATCCATTAAGGATCGCTACAACTTGACTAGCCAACTTTGCATGTGGTCTGCAAACTGGTTAGACGTTCATGTTGCGTGAGCTCCACTGTGGCTAAAGGGCTTACCAGCGACCCCATCGGCCCCATCGGCCGCCCCATCGGCCACCCCAGCCGCCCCATCGGCCGTATGGGTAGCCACAGCCATAGCCATAGCCGTAGCCACAGCCGTAAGGGTAGCAGCCGAAAGCGTCTGCAGGCTGGGTGAAGGTGCAGAGGACTGCGACAATCACGAGGAGGAAAAGAAGGAAGGCCTTCATTCTTGCGTTGAGTTCTGAGCTAAGTGGTGATTGGTGGGCAAGATTGCACGATTGTCAGTGAGAGCAGACTGAGAGAGAACTACATCAAAGTCTCCACTGATGAAGGCACCCGCATGGCAAGACAGGTTCGCCGACATATGAGAGCTCCAAAAGAGTGCTAGTGCAGCAGGCAGTCAACACCCACTCTCTTGGGTCATTAACAATTTGCCATGTCTGGTCGAATGGACTGGGGCACAGAATTCATGAGGTGCATCCCTAATCAGATTAGGGATTGTTAATCGGGCCGATGAAAGAGGGATGTACGGCTCATGATTTACCGATTTTCAGACGACTACAGAGTTTTTCAGTCGGCAAGTCGATGACAGCAGGTTTATTAGTTGTTCTGCATCACCCGCACATCAATATCCATAAAGGCCGCAACGAATGTCGAGTGGGTTCGCGACAAGAATTACATGTATACCGTAATGAATCTGATGAAACATATGGACCTTTCATTGAGATTTCACAGGCCCACATGCGTCGTGGCACTGAACTTCGCTGAACCACGGGCTTACTCGCGTGGCGAGGTGCCCTCCTCTCCTTGATGGGTGTTAGAGACCGACAAACTTGACTTGGGTGGCGAATGCAACGACTTGAACAGCTCCTCAGGTGAGATGATAGGAGTCGCAGACGCGAATCGGAACATGCGTGCAGCACCGATTGCAGCTGGAGACATCTTGCTCTCTTCATCTTTTGACGAGAGATTCATAGAGGCGCTCCTCAGTCGGTCAAGCCGAGCGTCTGAAGCAGCAGAACCACCTCTCTGATCCGTAGTCAACGACGAAGGCGAAAGCGAGGGGCGCGCTGAAGGTAGCTCGCTGAGAAAGCTCTTAATACTCGCCTTCGATGTTAAGTCAGGCTCAGGTTTACGAGTGTCAATGGGAAGCTCCGTTTCGGCATCGGATCTTGCTTTCAATGCCTTTGCAGTCTTGGCCCAGTCTTCCTGGCGTAAGTAAGTGGCAGGATGCCTTAACTTAGAAGCAAGCTTAATCAGTGGGCTGCCTGGGGGTAGATCGCGCTGCTCTAGATCAAAGTGAGAGAAGATGTGGCCATAGAGCTCTTCAGGACTAGGGAGTATAAGAGGAAAAGCTGGTGTGTCATTAAACATTTCCCAGAGTGAGGCCGGGGTGCTCGAAAGCCTCGGGGGATATTGTAACGTTTCAAGATCCACAAACGCCATCGCTGTCACAGGTCCGGACGCAGTGCTCTTTAGTCGCTGAAAGTCGTCCCGAAATAAAATGAAGGATGCGCTCGCTTCGTCAATCTGCAGTGACTTAGACATTATGCTTTGCCCGACAGGAAGTTGAGTATAATCGCCGCATTCGAGTCTGTGCTGTAGTGCAGCGAGCAGAAGCTGATTCATATGCACACCCTGTGACTTGTGTGCCATGTAAAACACTGACGCGTCCACACCTAGTGTGGTGAAGAGAGCCTGGCAAAGCACCTCAAACCAGCTATTAGATATCAAATCCTTTACAGCTTGACTCCGATCAATGGACTCGTCGCTGTCACTGCGAGATGCAAAGTACCTGTGTAAGGCCTGTGCATCCAACGCAAAGCCCATCTCAGCTGCTCGAGAAGTGAGAACTGCCTTTTGCACTCCTCTCGCTGTTCTAATCTCTTGGGTCGCAGGGCGTGTTTTGCTCGATCCACGATATGGATTGAGTAGATTCAGGTGAGAGAGCATCTTTGAAGTGTTAAGGCAGATTGCAACGATGCATGGAGGCATGCGTAAGCATTGAGCACTTCGATCAAACAATGGCCGCCAATTTTTCAAGAGGTCTTCTTGCAGCAGAATCGGAGACCGAAAGACATCGAGGCATAAAATTATGAAGGAAATGTGGTTCGATTCTGCTGCTATAGGCATCATGGCCTCCAAGAGAGATGGGTGCTGAACATCGAAGCAGCGCAATCGGTGGAACAACGGAGGATGTTGCTTGTCACTGCAATGTTCACTTGACGCCCTTATTCGGACTTCGAAGCAGTCCAGAACGCTTGAGTCACGCTCGATCTGAAGGAAAGATTGCGTCTCATCCGCAAGCAGATCCGCTGGGAATAGTAGACGTTTGTTAATTGTCGTGTTTCCGACGAAGAAGATGTTGTGAATCGCAGCCGGCCGTCTGGCCTCTTTGCTCCATTTCTCATAAAGCGACGGAACCTTGAGTATCTCTTCCAGATTGAGTATCTCAAGCCCCTTTTGGAAGTCCTCCAGCCACGCTGAGTCGATATCCATCGCCTCGAGCAAGCTCTCTGACCACACCGTGATGTCAGGTGTGTGCGCGTGGGTAGGGCGAGCACCTTGGTTCTTGAGTCGTCGCTAGGGATGTCTTTGGGGTGCCTTCAACTGACGGATATGCGGAAACAGGGTGAATGAAACCGGATGGTGAGCAATATGCCAGCACAGGAGATATATTATCCATCCAACGCCTGGCCTGGTTGCTTCTTCTCCAGCGGAATGAGCGGAATGACTTCCTGAATTCCAGAACCCAAGAGTCACAGTTTTGGAGCGCCGTTAGCGTCACGAAATTCCTCAGGTGGATGAAGTCACGTCTCCGAACACAACTCCGCTATATCAAAAAGTAGGGGTTGGTGATTGAAGGCTGGAGGTCTAATCGATCATCTTAACCGGGTGTGTGGCAGCACTGTAGTTGTTTGTACAGAACCGTGAGACGTCTAAGGGATAACTCCGAAATCCTCAGTTGTCTTCCGACTGCGGTCCGTTAAACACAATGAGCGCGCCTTTGCATAATAATCGACCTGCGAAGCAGCTTCGAGGTCTTCAGAAGCTGCGGTTCTATTGCCAAATGTGTCAGAAGCAGTGCCGTGACAAGAACGGCTTTGAAAACCACATCAATAGCGAGAAGCACATTCGACAAATGCAACTTTTTCTCGAGGATCCAGAAAAGAAGATGGAGGAGTTTAGCCAGGAGTTTGAAGAGACCTACATGCGCTTGCTGAGACTGCGAGGAGACAACCCTGTCAATGCGAATAATCTCTACCAAGAGATGATTGCGGACCAAACCCATGTTCACATGACGGCCACGAAGTGGGACTCCCTCACCACGTTCATCCGGTACCTGGCAGACACGGGCAAGGCGGAGGTTACAGTAGAGGACGGTAAGTATTTCATCAAGTATATCAACCGGGATGCTGACTTCCTCAAGAGGAAGGAGATTGAAGAGAAGCAACGATTGGCTGCGCAGAAGAGCGAAAAGTTTACCGAAGCGGCCCTTCAAGCACAAATGAACCTAGCACTTGCAGAAGAGAGATCTAGATTGCATGAGAAGGGACCCGACGAAGTCGATGTGACTAATCGCACAACGAAGGTTTCATTTTCATTAGCACCCAAAGATATCACAACCTTATCGCATTCGACTACTACTCTCGTCCCCGCCGCTGAGACCAAATCCAAGGAACCAATGCGCGCTGGAATAACCCAGCGTTCAGCTTCGAACGAAGCTAGCAATGACCAACCACCAACCGTTTCAGCCGGCTCATCTTCAATCCTCACGCAACCTCGGCCTGGCCCGCCAGGAATCAAGCCGAAGGTTCCCATGGGGCCTACCCCATGGATCGCAAACCGCCCGAACGTATTGGCCGGAAAGCCTGGTGTTCTAGGCAAGCCTACAGTCGCTGCTCAGAATGTCTTTGACTCAAATAAGGGTGGAACCAGCATACAAGCAGCAACCACGGCCACGCCCTCATCTCTTGGAGGTTCAGAGAGCTCTAGCATAGAAGGTGCACTTGAGCTTGGTACGAAACGCGCGGCTAGCGAATCAGCCAATTTCACGTGGATGCGGCAGGGACTCGTGGTTGCACGGCTTGATAGCGAAACAGAAACGTATATCGTGTCAGAGCTGCTGACCTCCGATCACACTCAGGCCAAGGATCTAGAGCAAGCCACATTTGCGAAGCTGAAGCCGATAGCTGAAACGGGCGAAGGCGCCTCAGGCAAAATCACCATTCTTTCAGCTCAAGACGAAGACAAATTTACGACACGAATTCCTGCTACCGGACAGGATGTTTGCCTCTTGAGCATATCAGCTGAAGACCCAGAATCGGATCCGGCACGATCGACGTTGAGGAAGAAACTTGCAGTGGCAGTTCGAGCATGCTCGCATCGGATTCATGCAGATGACCTTCCTAAAGGCGTAGTTGAGTCTGTCGTGAATACCGATAGTCTCCGAACTGTTGTTGTCAAGTTCCCCGGAAGTGTTGCTCTAAGTCTGCGCGCTTCGGATGTGTGCCAGTTCTTGGAGAGAACGTGAGGACCGTTGAATACATCAAGGCTTTTCGTGCTCTTGCAACGTGGCTTGTTTTGCTTGCGATGGAATGGGTCTGTATTTACTGTAGATATCGCAGAGGTATATTAATACCGTTAGTAAATTGGAAGAAAACGGCAAGCCTGTAAAGAACATAGAAGGTAACGAAGTCTGGACTTCTGGCTGAACGAATCTAAGCGAGGAATCATAAAAAGGCTGATGGCAAGAGATGGATCGCGGTTGTAGTTCGACGCAAAATGGGATAGATGTAACGGAAGAACACTTGACGCCTAAGGAGGGGTACGTGAGAGAGGGGGATAATGCTTGCCAAAATTGAATGTGAGCCATCACAAATCAATGACATCTATGAACGAACTAGATTACACTTCGAGGCAAGGGTGTACAGAAATTCCAATGATGGTGGCGTCAATGTCTCTATCTTTCATTGTGGTCGGTGGTATGAGGTAATGAATACGACCATAGAAATCTTCCAAAGCCTAGAAATCTAAGCACTCTGTTGACGATGTGGATGCAGAGTAGGTGAGTCATTACATGACAGCGTCTTCGTTGCTGGGTCGCTTTCATCGAACGATGATCAACGACGACGAGCTCGTGTTTTGAGAATCACGGAGAACCTGCCTGCGTTAGGAAAACAAATGGAAACTCGTTGACCTTTGCGTGCGTTAAGCAAAGATTCGAAAAGACAATGAAACGAGTGCGAAACGAACATGGATGAAGAAGCACAAGAATAGTGAAAACTGAGTCGGAAGTCAACTGAGGAATGAAGGTCTCATATGGAAGAGGTGGGGGCGCGAAGAAAACTGAGTTCATATGCCGTTCAAGATATGCACAGGAATTACATTCTACATTGTTACGGATTACCGAGTGCGCCGGCCTGCTCATGACTGATCCACAACGCGATGTTATCTCGCATTAGTTGCATCACCAAGGTAGCATCCTTGTAATCTTCCTCGTCCAGACCATCCAAAAGATCAATTGCCTTACCGAATGCGGTCTTGGCCGTTTCAAGCGCAAGCTGGCGGTTTTTCAAAACCTCATAGTGGAAGACTGAGTAGTTGAGCATTAAGCCCAAGCGAATAGGATCCGTTGTTGGGAGATTCTCTGCAAGCTTTGCGGCTTCTGCATACCATATGCTTGCATCACGAGCATAGTTCTCAGTTGCTCGTGACGGGATTTCAGCCAAATAGCGATAGTGGTCAGCAATCAGCTTGTAGAAGAAAACGCGATGCTCGAGCGATCCCTCCAGTTCGGGGCGAAGAATCTCTTGACGAATAAATGAAATGAGCGTTTCGCAAAAGTCAGCAATGTCCTTCTCAACATGGGCTCGGAAGACCGCACCGAGCTTGCCACTCACCGTTGTGCTGTTTAGCAAAGCGCGGTGACCGGCTCGCTTAGCCGAAAGAACATGCTTGTGAGCAATTGCGAAGAGATTTCGCTCCTCGCGTGTGACGTTACCCTTAACCAAGATAACGAGCGTACGGATCAAATAGCACATATTCGCGTATCGCTCAGCCTGCTCAGCCTGGTGGACGAGCGAAAGGAGATCCCTTCGGTGGTCTGCCATTGCGCTTGCGAGCTGGGCAACATTGAGCTGTGGGGGCGCGAATCGCTGCTCATATTGGTAGCTGATGTCAATAACAGTAAGCGGGCCTGTTCTCTGTGGCATTAGTCCAGCGCCAGGTACAGGGCCTGTCGTGGGGTGCGGAGTTACTGTGGAAGGAACTGTCGCATTTGTGTTGCCTTGTTGCTGTTGTTGTTGTGGCTGCTGTTGTGGCTGGTTGTTGACGACGACGCTCGTGTTCATTTGATGACTAGGCACTGATCCAGAGATGATACCTTGATGCTGGATCACAGTGTTATTCATGCGTCAGTTTGTGCGCTGTTGAGCAAAGGAAATGAGGGGTCTGTCGCAGTCGCCAAAGAGTAACGAAAGTGTTCACTAGGGAGTGCGAGAACTGGAGTAAACTTATGCAGAATCGATAGATAGATCGACTTTGGCGTGCGTTTGTACCTGAATCCGACGCAGCTTAAGGTGGATAGGTCGTCTGGGGATCGAAGCTGGAGCGAGTAGTCTTAGCAAGGTGTGGAGTGGTGTTGAGTACGAACCCGGGACGTTCGACGTGTCGTAGCGCTACACGGACTCTGCTTTAACCGAACGACTGCTGTCTCGCCTCTGTGGGTTTGGCTTCGTCTCGAGTGAGCGAAGACTGATTTACCCGTTTAGGTCGCAATCCAAATGTTGTCTGGTTTGCAATCCTCTTCCGGCGGAGTCGAGGTCTACACGGGAATCGGACGGGATCGCCGCGACGATCCGTACACGCACAAGTCGAGACGTAACCGTGAGCAACTAGTCAGGAAGAAGTTTCCTTCGCGAGGCTCGAGTGAGCGGGATGTGATTGCGATATACTCCCACCACGCAGTTGACATCCACAGTTTACACATTTTCAATACAAAATCACAGAATCAAGCAGACCGCAAGCTGTGCAGAAGGGGTCACGCATAGAATTATCGAGATACTGTTAGCCGAAGAAGCATTTCTCGACACGAAAGCGCGCGATAAACGAGGTGACTGGATCGACACAGGGGCGGTGTATGGCCATCAGCACATGTCTGAACACAAGACCAACCCCGATCACCCACTGCGACGCACGCTTCCCACGCAAATTCGACTTGTTTCCCTCAGCTTTAGTCCAAAATTTTCTTCCGCTTTGGGACGTGGTTGAGTATTTCCGCACCCCTTGTCAGGAAAATTCGTGACACGTCTCCAGACACTGGCACGGCGGTGGCTGGGGGATATCCGCTGCGACGCTCAAAGTCAAAGTTTCTGGAGCGCAAAATACTCCAGTGGGATGTATTCGTCCTGCGAGGCCAGATGCACAACACATATGCACATGAAAATGCAACGACTGCCAGTGACAGTTTCGCGCGCAGTCGCGGATCCGAAATCGGGTGGATGAGATCAAAATCCAAGCGAACTATCTCACTGAAGGTCTGGCGTGTGATGAGTGATGCGGGCAGTGTGTGACTCTGTTTGAGTTATTAATCAAGTTCGTTGCTGGAGACTAGCTTGGGGCATGATGCATCTTTCCAACCATGCTCGCCTTGGCAGCGATCCGAAGGGAAGTCTCACTTGGAGTTTCGTTCAAGGTGATATGACATGTGGCTCACCTGCGATACTGTGACTGGTACGACCACTCCGACTTTAGCACCGGGTATATCATACGATGGCCTTCCGTCTTGTGCGCCAGCTTGCTCCCAGTGCAGCCACTCGAGTGAACACTACTGCAGCGGCGACTCGGATTAACTCAGTTGCAGCTGCAACCCACGTGGCTCGCGGTGTCACGAGCCTAAGCTCTTCACTGGTTCTACAAAGCACACGAGCACTTCGGCAGGGCGTCCATGTAACCGCACCCCAGAGGCCCAGTCTGACAGCCATCTATGATCTCGTGGCACAGTACCACCATGTGTCTGATCCTGTCCATGACAAGAACCTCGCAGACAATGGCGGTTCAGATCAACGCCCCTTGGTCAGTGCGAAGTGGCTTTACTCTCACTTAGACAAGCCCAACATCAAGGTTATTGACTGCTCCTGGCGAATGCAGAACCCAACCACGACCCCTGCGCAGGAGTACGAAGAGGCTCACATTCCAGGTGCGGTCTATGTGGATGTCGACGCGATCGCTGATCTCACCAATCCCAAGCCCCACACAGCACCCCAGGATCCGGCAATCGTTGCTGAAATGCTGGGTGGGCTTGGTATTACAGAGAAGGACACGATTGTGGTCTATGACAACCAGAACATGCTTGCTTCACCTCGTCTTTGGTGGATGCTGACGACCTACGGTGCCCATAAGGTTCGTATCCTTGAAGGTGGCTTTGCAGCATGGAAATCTGCAAAATATCCTATTGAAAAGGGGCCTGGTAAGCAGACTGGCTCGCCCAAAAAGATTCATAAGCATACTGTCGGCGTGGCTAAGTTCCATCCCCACTTTCATCAGGAGCGTCTGGCCAAGCTCCCCGAGATCCTCAAGTTTGTCGAGGGTGCTGAGAAGCAGTCTGCAGGCCAACATTCGGCCACTTTGCCTTACGTGTTCGATGCTCGCGCGCCAGGGCGCTTCCAAGGTACCGATCCAGAACCTCGACCAGGACTGGAGTCAGGTCACATGCCTGGAGCAATCAACACGCCATTTAGTGAGTTTACCGCGATAGATGAGCAGCAACAGGTTGCCCGATTCAAGTCAGAGCCTGAGCTCAAGGAAGTGTTTAAGAAGGCTGGAGTCGATATCGAGAGCGTTGACCCTAGCCATCGAATTATCGCTACCTGTGGTTCGGGAATGACTGCGGCAACGGTTTACCTCGGTCTGCACATCCTGGGTCGAAAGAACATCGCGCTGTATGATGGAAGCTGGATTGAATACGCTAATCCCCAGCTTGGCAACAAGATTGTCAAGGGCAAGTAAGATTCTCCGACAATATCATTTGCGGCCTCGCGAGGGTTCCCTTGAGAGGCCAGAAGCCGAACATCATTGTCGGTCGTTTATACAAACATACAAAGGGGCTGGAGTATATTATATTACATGTATATGCAGTAAGGTCTCACGAGCATGATTCCAAGGTATATGTGGGAACTAGCCCTTGGTCGCTTCGGCTTTCACTTGTTAGTCTTTTGTGGGATCTTCGGTTTGTGGAGTTTTGCTTTCATCGACATTAGCGACAGATTCATTTGGTACCCCCACGCTACCTTGCCTAGAAAGCTCGCCCTTTACCCTGTTCTTTGCCTCATAGATCCTCTCTGACCTTGCAAACATTTCGTAGAGGTTGCGAATTGATAAGGTCTTATCCTTGGGAGCAGCTTCTCCTCTGCTCTCTTGGAGCCTCTCCGCCTCATAACACTCATCCATGATTCTACACCACGCAAGTTCCTCTTGCTCTTTGTGTGCGATATCAATAGAAGGTCCGTCGTATCGATAGTTGGAGATTGCATCTAAAGCAATGCGTGGCAGGTCTGCGTCAATACACTTATGGGCCTCTTCCTCTTCTGAATAGAACCTACGAGCCTCCGAGCGCATGCTGCGAGGCGCTGCTGGGCACAGATCAGCAGCAGCTAGATAACAATCTGAACAAAGAGGACTTACTGCCTTGCAAACCTTCTGGCCAAAACCTACAAGCATGGGGTTGATCTTCGTCCACAGTGGCTTCGGTAGCCACTCCTCAAGCGCTTTCCGAGAACCCTCGGGATCTCGCGTCTTGTGCCATCTGAATCGATTTGTTATTCGGTGAACGTGCACGTCTACACCGATACCTTCCACGGTGCCGTATGCAATTTGGACAAAAAGATTTGCCATCTTGGGACCAACACCTGGTAATTTCACAAGCTCTTCGACAGTAGCTGGGACCTCGTAATTGCGTTCCTCCTTGAGAATTTTGGCGGTAGCCTTGAGGTACTTCGTCTTATTGCGATAGAAACTCACATTGCGCAGGATTTCGTACAGCTCATCCTCAGGCACAGCGAGAATGGAATCAACCGTTAGTCCACCAGGAAGTTGCTTTAGCCTTTCAACTGCCGCGGATGTGTACTCGTCACGGGTTTGAGACGAAAGCATGAGTCCTACGAGCGACTGAAACCTGAAGATCTTCGGATCAAGCGTGGTGTCGCCCAGGGTGTGGCAACCCATGGAATCTACGGGTGCATCGCCGGCGATTGCGCCTGGACTTCGCATCATGCAGATACTTCTCCAGATTTCCCGCCAAGCTGGAGGAGGTTCCTCAGGCGGGTGCTTCCGTCGGCTCCACTGAATAACCCTTGCGGCACCCGTTTCATTGCTAAAAGACTTGTCGTGCTCGGTCAGTAGCTCCTCAAGTGTGTCGTCATCTGTCTCCGTATCATCCAGAGCCTCGTCAATGTCAGCTGCGGCTTGTTTCACTTTCTTGACACTTTTTGTTGCGTTCGAGCGCGTCACGCGGTTTGCCATAGTGTTAGAACGCTTTAGACCCTGAGCTTCTGACTTTTGCGAGGAGGCTGCCGCGGCGATCTCAGTGTGGGACCGTGAAATCTGGACCTTGGTCTCAGGAAGCCATGAAAGCGGCTTGGAGGAGGTCTCGTTGTTAGTGTCTGTTGTCTCGGTGGTGGGAGGATCATCCGAGATCCCATTGGATTTCGTCTTTTTACGCGACATCCAACGCGCTGGTATGGTTTTCGAATGAGCCGGCACTGCACGAGGACGGATATTCGAAATCAACCTAAAGAGCATTTCAACAGTTTTTTTCACATCCTGGAACCCCGAACTGTCACTAAGCCTCGATGTGATCGAATTGCTTGATTCGAAGATAAGCAACATGAAGATTAGGAGCATGCACGCGCTGCAACGCGAGCTGATGAATCTGTTATTATTTAGCCTAGTTTCAACCTGTTTAGAAGTATATTCGGTGCTCCTTACAACTCCTGGATGCTTCGCGAGTGCTCGAGGAAAAACCAACCGCTACTTTACTTGCGCTCTATTGCGTACTTGCGCGTACTCTAGCTAATACAATGCATATGCACAAGCGTGATGAACTACCGACAATTGGCAGTCGAGGTCCAGTAGAGGGCGGCTTGCAAGTCGGAGCTGCTACGATGCTCTGACAACCATTGTAGCTGTCAGTATTCTCGCTAATCATATGGGAAAGGGCACAACAACTTCTTTGGCAACGCACATGCTTCCAGAGCATGTACTGCGACCAAGAAGACAATATAAGTTGGGGTAAGATACAGGATAAGGGTGGAGGGCGAAGGTGGGAGGGAGAATACAGGCAAGGGGGAAACAAGAGAGGGAATGGATTGCAAACCATAAGGCATAAAGGGACTAGCCTACCACACTTCAGGAGCTCATTCGATCTGACTGGGCACTACATTCCTATACATCAGGTGAAATGAGCTGAACACGCGCCTAAACGGGTTCATCGCTCACGACACCATCTACATTTCAACCGTTGTAGTGGTCCTGTTGCGTTAGAGTGCAGAATTAACCTACGTGTAGAGAAGCCTACACTTAGTATGGAAGATAGCCAATATCTGCAAGGTGTGATGGGACTAACTTCTGAGGAGCATTCCAAGTCTGGATACCACCTGGAAGGGGGGCAGAATCCAGCTTCAAGAAATCTCGCCTGAAGAGCGGCTTGGCATAACCCTCTGACTCCATGTCTCGAATGATTGCAGTCTGTGAGGTTGCCTCCTTGTGCTCAGTATAGTCCTTGGTCATCTGTCCGTAGGTCTTGCCAAAAGTGTGCTGAGAGTTGGGGATGTAGCCTGTGTAACCAGGGACGAACGAGGTGCGACCAAGCTGGTTTGCACCAACAAACGAATTAGTGGACTCCCTCACAGGGATTTTGCGGCTGTGTTGCGGGTCAGAAGGAATGGGCGAGGTGCACGCGAGTTCGCGGTAGTCACGAGTCAGTGCTCGGTGAGTCGCCTCACCGTATGTCCGTCCATGGATGTGCTGCAACCCTCGCACGAAGCCCGTGTAATCGGGGATGAAGTGGGGTCGCTTGGCATAGTCAATGCGACCGCCAGTCTGCGCTGCCTCTTCAGCGAGTTCCTCTGGGCTGAGGCTGACCTTGCGCTGGGCCTTAAGGGCTGCGAAGGAACCGTTCGGCTTGAAGATAACGGGGCGGAAACCAGTGGGTCCACCACGGTTCCAGACCTACATGCAAGTTAAATAGAGTCAAGAAGCATTCAAAGACACGTTAGAACCGGAGGGTTGATGGGCAAACTCATGCATGCATGAATCAATTGTCAGTTGACAGAGCTGTGGAAGCGCTCGTGTGTAAGCAGGCTCCATCCTGAGTAGCCAGCGACTTGAACCCAGGCTGTCATGGGCATGACCCAATCCTGGTTGGTTGTCGACAGCCAGTTGCTAGCTTCAGCGTGTGCTGGCCCAATGTACCCATCTGCCGGTCGTATGAACGCTCGTATCGCGAACTTACCTTGTAGGTCTTGGTAGGGTCGTTAGGATCACGAATGATCTCATCTCGATCAAACTTCTGTGAGCTGAAACTATCCTTGATGGTGTAGTTGTTCGAGAGTCGTACAGTGCCGACAAGCGTCGAGTCTCGCTTGTACTCCTGTTGCTGCTGCTGCATCATGGCAGGTGGAGGTTACAGGTCTGGCGGGCTAGAGACGGAAGGAGAAGTAATTACGCGAAGGAAAACGCAAGGTAAGCCTGTGACTCAGGAACTAGCAGCAGTGCAACATGGTTTTCGTAGCGTATTGCATTGAATGCAGAACATGCCCATGCTCTGCACAGCTAAGCACCCTCAAAGCAGAGTCCTGCACCAGGGAATGAAACCGTCCGTTTCTAGAGGTGAAACGCACAATCTCGAATACACCAGACGTGCTCACAGGCTCGCGGGATAATTGGAAAGGCAGTAGGCATCGCTTTGTAAATCACTCTAGTATGATTTTCTACTCCACACATCGGTCGTATACCCTGAAATTCACCCCTGTAATCCCTCTCCTCAATTACCGTCCGTTTCCTTGGTTCGCTCCAATTTTTTCGCAGGCGCAAGCTGCTAACCAGTCACCTCTCGATTAACCTGATCCGGTTAAGACTGAAAATGAACCACAATCACTGTTTTTCGTTGGTGACGCGGATTACGGGTTGGGTGGGCTTGCGAGTGGATTAAATTCGCTCAAACATGTCGCCTGACTGGGAGATGCTAACGTTATCAGCTAAAATCCCACAACCCCTGGTCTGAATCTAGCCTCAAGGGAACACACGAAACCCAACAGGATTTTCTCATAGTTTGCACTGACACTCCAAGGGTGAATCGTAGAAAGCATCCATTGGATTCGCCTCTACGTTGGAGAAGTTATTCTATTCGCTCCTACAGAGCGGCAGGCATCACAAAAAGTCTTGACATAGTGACCCGGTGCAAAGGCGACGTTCGAGGCAAACTCACTCCCTTTCAAGATGACCGCTCAGCTTCGCCTCTACTTGACCGTCATCGGTATCTCTATGTTACTGTTGTTCGCCACCTTCCCGAACTGGTTCATACCTGACATTGAAGCCGCAGTTGAAAGTACGTCCTGAGCTGCTCGTTTGATTGTAATAGGCGGTCGCTTGACGAGCCTCCATATGTGGAATCACGGTTTCACGAACAGGCTGGCATGATAGATCGATCGACACCTCCACGACGCATCACTCACCACTCCTCTGGTATCTTGCCTCCCTCCATCCCATTTTGTCTAGAGCATGGATTTGTTGGTGTCAATGACCGATATGCTCTCATCAAGGACTTGAGCCAGGGCATTAATTCCGATCTTAATTCACAGCTCATCGTAGATGCACAGCGAGCTCGACTCGCCGCTCAGGCAGATGTTGACGAGCTCTCGGCGCAGGTACCATGGCTGTCTGCCACCCCACCTGACCTCGAAATCAAGCTTTCTGAGGCACGTGAACGTTTGCACGCTGTCACTGTGCAGTACAACAACGTGAAGGAGAACATCGAGGTGCTTAAGACGCACAAGCGAGCACTGACGCCGCTTTTCAGCACATCGGCCGTTAATGAAGTTCGACAACTGTGGGCGGATTGTCAGTCTCGACACGCTCGAACAAGTGCAGAGTTGTGGGCATGGGACACCGTATTCAATGGATTGCAAGACCTTACCAGGAACGACGACGACGACAATAGTCTAGCGTCTATCTTTATTTCCTCTGTCGTGCATCTCCTGTTCCGCATCGCAGTCGGATCTTTCCTTGCCATCATCGAGTTCCTTGCCCGCCTGCCCTTCTGGATCCGTGAATATGAAACGGCGTCGCCAGAACACTACTCTGCAATTCTGCAGCAGCTCGAGTTGAGCTTCAATTCCACCCAGAGTACTGCCGTAGGTAAAGTGGACCACGCGACTCGACACATTTGGCTCATGGAAATTCCCCGGCCTCGTGTTGGTTTCTTCCGATCGGGCATCACTGGATTCCTGAAGGCCATTCTCTTCTACTGCTTCGCAGTCATTTCGTGCCTGTCAGCCTTCTTATTGCAGATCATCGTATTCTTTGTGGTCGTGGCACTTCTCTTCCAATTCTGCCGTCGCGGGGATGACACGAATAAGGATGACTAAGAGGTATTCTAGCAGCAAGTGAGTGCGGTCATACCCTCGTGCAAGGTACCTCTTTTTACACGTCAGTTAGTAGTACAAACCTAGCATAGATTCTTTTAATTCGGCCAGTACAAGACAATATTAAAATAACTATAGCGCTCCGCTGAGGCCTTGCGCAATGACTAGCCTCGCATCTTGGCAGTACGTGAATGGAGAGCATCGACCGTACATTTACCTCTTCATTCACTCGGTCTGCTGCGGATATAGGTGAGGGTTCTAGAAGTGAATCATGGTTGAGCAAGCGCGCAATCAGGGAAAAGACTAAGGAAGAACCACCATACCCCCACAGTGACGCATCAACGTTGACTGTCCTGGTTTCTAAAGCTAAACACGTCGTTACGTACGTTCTTTCGAGTCTCGGCATCGAACTCTTCCTTATACTTCCACATGCTTTCGCAGAGCGCCAAGTCGGCATCAGAAATAAGCCCCGCGGAATGTGAGGCACGTAGGACCTCGATCGGCTGGAGGACAAGCACAGTCGAATCGACTGTGACAATCGAGCTGAAGTCCTCCTTTGAGAACACCGCATTAAGGTTACCATACATGTTTGTGTATCTCTTAGCAGGATGCAAGTAGCCCAGAGCGGAGACGGTAGTGGAAAGATCCTTGATCTGAAGTCTAAGATGTTTCGGCACCTTGCTCTGCATTGTCTCGAGGATCAGCGACACCAGCGCCTTCTTGTCCTCGGGGCTGCCTCGAATATCTGGCTTGTCGTACTTCGACGAAGCCTCGCGTGACATCGTTAGATGTTGGCTATAAGGGCAAAGTTGCACATAGATGATTGGATTGGGCTGAGCAGAAAGACGGCCAAGATCACAAACAGCACCCACCGTACACGTGATAACCAGACACACTGCATTGATTGCTGAGTCCAGAATTGTCATGATCCATTTGGCCGGATCCGGTTATGGCCTTGGCCCAACTCAGCGGCGGAGTTTTGGACTGGCCGTTTCGCATGCTTTCGCGGGTAACCTCCATCTATGCGCCTGGTATGCGATGCTGCAGGACGCTGTCAGTGCATGAACAGCACGAGTTCCTCTCCCGATTCCGCTCGCACCACCACCCAGCGTCGACAATGTACTTCCTCCCAGCAAGCAAGCTGGCGAAGACTGGAACCGGGGGTGATGGAATACGACATGGGAGTGGAAAAAATTGGAACGAACTGGAGATAGAAATATTGGGTTTTACAGCGTCTTTGTGGATTATGTAGGCCGGATACCACATGCACATGATGAATACGTGTGCCGAAAATGGTCTGGTGTCGTCATTCGAAGTCTACACGCCGGGGAATCATGTTAAAAATTCACGAAAAACACTGGATGCCAGTTTCCATGACGATTCCAACTGATTGTATGCGTGCTGATTTGCGAACTGGGCGTGATGCGGTGGATCATATTGTCATGTTTTCAAATCAACGGTATGCTTCGCTCGCTCAAATTGCTCTTCTTTCAATCCCCAGCGACCGTCTAGGCCCGCAAATCCACATCACAGCTCGCCACTCGATCTGTTCGCAGCTGTCCACACCCGCAGAATAGGCTCAGACACTTGAGTGTTCTGTCGGCATATCGAGTTTCGGTCGACGAGTCCAGCCTGAGAGTTACTCTGGTTGGAGGATCGCGTTACATTGCGAGCCAGAGCCTAGTCCCTGCTCGCGGAAGAAGCACCAAGAACCAATCGGAAAGGGAAAGGACCACGTCCTCGTTCGCTATTCGCCATCACTATCGCTGTCGCCTGCGAAGTAGAATCAAGCTTCGATGTCCCTTGGGAAGAACTTTGTGCAACGTGCGCTGGAAACAGTGGGTTTATCGGAGAGGGTGCCCCCGGATGAAGTACTCACCAAGTGCCAGGAGAATCTTGAACGATTCGAAACTCTCATCGAATCGTTCAAGAAGGACGCCAAGGCACTCTCTGACGCCATGAATTCGGTTGCTTCAACATCGAATGCCTTCACGAGTGGGATGAATAGATTCTTCCGTAAAGCACCTGGACCTCAACAGGCGCTTGCTAACGCCTTGATCGCGTCCCAAGACAAGATGGATGGATTGATTCAATCTCAGTACGGTGAGAAATTGAGCAAGGAGGTCATTCGACCGCTTGACATTTGGCATGAAACGTGTCGTATCTTGAAGGAGCGCATCAAGACCACGAACAACATGCGTTCAGATGCATTCCACTTGAAGAGCAAGCTTGATTCACAGCGGAATAAGGGCAAGGTCCCCGCACGCGAAGATGAAATCCAGCTGGAGGCGCAAGAAAGTTCGGTAAAAGAACAACGCAAGAAGATTGAAGCGGAAGTAAATGAGCTAGTAGAGACTCGCTTCTCACGGATGAATGTTATTTTAGGCAAGTTCATGGAAATTCAGGCAAGCTACTTTGCTGAAATGGCAAAGCAATGTGAATCATTTGTATCCCTTGCAGCACAGACAAACAAGCCACCAAGCAAGCCTGCAACGCCAGCTGCTGAGTCCAAAGTTGCAACGCCAACGGCCGAAGAACCCGCAAAACCGGCTCAGGCTGAACCACCACGACAACGGTCGTCGCCAAGCAATGCAACCCCTGCTCCATCCAGCCCAATCTCCTCTGGCTCTGCACAGGCGCCACAACAGCCGCAGCAGCAGCAGCAACAGCAGCCACCCAAGGAAGATCTAGGAATGTCCAATCTCTCAGCTTTCCTTGCTGGCACAGTCCAAAGCTCCCCAGCATCTTCGAACAGGGATACAAGCTCTTCCCCTACTCCCAACCAGCAAACAAGCGGAAGCAACATGTTTGATATCTTCGCGAGCACATCACCATCTCCTGCATCGGCCGTATCATCATCTGCAGCACAATCGTCCGTGGCTGGCATAGACATATTTGGGTTCTCCAGTGCCAAAGACAAGCCCTCTAGTCCGTCGCCCTCACCTACCAATCCTCCAGCCTCGGCTGCAGCCAATGACTTGTCATCGATCTTCGGTAGCTCGTCAGCGAAGCCGACGTCATCCGGTTCCGCCGCAAAGCCATCCAACCCAAGTGCTGACCTTGACGGCTTCCTGTTTGGAGGTGCACCGGCCCAGTCTGCTCGTCCAACGACTGACATTGTCACCAAGCCGTCATCAGACCTTGGTGGGATGGATATCCTGCTCGGGTCTGCCAAGCCATCCACGGGCTCATCGTATCCCGGTTCCTCTAGATATGCAGATCCTGATACTGTAGATGATGACGTTTCCGCACCTGCGAGACCAGCACCCGCCCCAGCTGCGCCTAAGATCGATATTATGGACGTCAACGCGCTCCTGGCTGCGGCGAAGTCACCGAAGGGTGCTTCGAGTGCCAACCCCTCCCCCTCACCCCAGCCCAGCCCAGAGACTCCTGAGCCGGAGCATTTCGCAGACCCTGAGGAGGAGAAGATGGCGATCATGCAAGCGAAAGTGCGCCTTGAGAGCAAAATTAACCAATGGAAGACGGGGCCTGGGGGAGAACTCAAGTCCCTCTATCAACTTTTGGGTTCACTGCACACTGTGCTGTGGCCAGGTGCGCCCAAGTTGAATTTCAACTTGGCGGACCTACTAGATCGATCCGGCATCCGAAAAGCCTACCGAAAAGCCGTCCTTGTGGTCCACCCAGACAGAGTGACGACGGGCACTGTTGAGATGAAGGCAACTGCGGATTTAGTCTTCGACGTTTTGACGGAAAGCATGAAGCAATACGAGGCGGCCAATGTAAACCAACCTGGTTGAAACAACCTGAATCAAGCCCGCGCGTCAATAGTGAGACTGGTATAACAACGCTAATTTCTCCCAACACATCGAAAGGCACTGAGAGGCACTGGGTGGAATGTTAAGTGTATTAGCGAGTTTAACCGGTTGTCTTTGTCACCAAGTTATTCTTCCTAGCTCTTGACTCTGCACGCTTCACTTCGTTTCATCTTCCCTCGCACTCCTTTTCCACTCCCTTTTCATCTTTTCTACCTCCGGTTTTGTGGGTCTCTTATCGGTTCAGATAAGGGGCAGTCACCAAGTGGTCTAAATACATTCCATTTCGAGAGACGGGTGATGCGCTTTACGGTCGCTTGTCGAGACCTGAGTGTATGTGTAACATATGTCAACGGCTGTAGGTGACTGACGTATACAGACATGTTACTAATAGCGAATATTTGCTCTCACACCCGCCATATGGTATGTTGAAGTGCATCAGGTTGTTGAAACAATCGAGAGCTGTGTACTATACATGGTTTATGATTGAGGAGGTGAAGATTTGTACAACAATCGAGATTCAGTGAAAAAGATTGGGACATCACCCTACTGTTCGTATCTCTGTCTCGGCATCACCGCTATTATCGATGCTCATCAACGAGACGTCGAGAGTCGATGCCTCCGCTGTTACGACGCTCGAATTGGCGCCATCGTTGCCGTTAGTATTGCTAGTATTGCTGCTACTGGTGCTGCTTCTGATGGTGCTGCCGCTGTTGCTACTGTCGGTAGCACTACCGTTGTGACCGTTGCTGCTGCCGTCGGAACCAATACCGTCACTAGTACGATTTATACCACTACTACTGGTACTGTTGTCGTTGGCACTGGTGTTGCTACTGCCACTGCTATCGGTACTGCCACTGCTACTGAGATTTCTGTTTGTGTTGGTGTCTCGGGTGGCACTGGCTGCGTTAGCACTGCTGTCATTACTGCTACCGCTGCCACTACTACTGCTGGAGCTTTGGCCCTTACCGCCACTGTCCACTGCAGCGTGTGCGTTCATCCCCGCGAGTGATGGTTGAGTCGATGCCGTTCCATTGGGATTCATACAAGCAGCCGTTGCTGCTGCCATCGATGCTGCAACCAAAAAACCGGACTTTTGCTCACCATCGTTCATCGTGGCAGCAAACGTAGCGGTATCGGAATCACGGTGACCAATGGACTCTGGGGGCTGCGACTTCCTTGGACGACCTCGTGGGCGCTTGACGGCATCCGCAGATGGTAGGGGATGGATTCGAGGTCGACCTCGTGGACGTTTGTTGGACTCCCCGGGCACATTTCCGAGCGTTGGCACCGTTGGTACCGAGGTGTTTAGTCTCTGAGCCGACATACCAGCGAAGTTAACTGCACCAACCGTGGCCGCGAATGCAGCCACCTGGTCAGGGTCGACCTGTGGGCCTGGCTGACCTGCCCCTGTGCCCATAATGTGCATTGGAGGTAGCACCGGAAAAGCATGCTGCTTTCCGGCAGTTCCATTCTTGTCTGGGGTTGTGCTCGCGTCCTCCATTGATTGATTCATCATGGACAGGTCAACATCCTCGCTCATTGATGGAGGCACTGATGCGGGGAATGTGTGGCCCGCGGCCAAGCCATCAGCAGGATTATCAATCTTGACACGCTTCAGCTGCTGGTGATACTCGGCAAGATGTGCTGGAAGTGCATGTAACGCATGCGCATGAATTGAGCCGCCTAGCGCGCTCAGTGCAGCTGGCATGAGCGAAGGGACAACACGACTTGCGGAGCCCACAACATCTTGTGCAGCGGCAGCGGCAGCGGCAGCCACAGCAGCTGCGGCTGCAGCCGCTGCTACATCTTGTGACTGCTCTCCGTCCATGATTGGTTTCACATTTGGCCTGCCAAGCACTCCTGCAGGTGTATTTAGGGACAAAGCAGTACCTGACTGCTGTGGTGGCGTGAACCCACTAGAACGTGGGGGTCCTCCATCCTTGCGCGGTCGCCCTCTTGGTCTTCGCTCGCTCTCATCAATTTTCGGATGAATACGTGGTCGTCCGCGGGGCCTGGGCGTTGTGACAGCGCTACCGGGGGAACCAGAAGCTGGTGTGGGTGGTTGCGCGTTCAACTCAGAGATTGCCACAATTTGGGCTGCCGTGAGGTATGGCGCTGAGTACATCGTTGCAGCTGAATCGGTGGTTGTTTGGGTCTGTGGCAGCGGGATAGGAGTCTTTCGCGGCCGACCTCGGTTGCTTGGGGTCCGAGATTTGCCTGCAACCTCATCATCTTCAGCAGATGCCGTTGAGCCTTTGGTCGTGGATTTACTCGAGCTGGATGAGGATGCTCGAACCCCACTTGGTGCCACTGGTGTGGTAACTCCGCGCCCACTTGTGGAATTGGCTCCACCACCAGTGGAGCCGCCTGTTGCTGAACCATCAGAATTTGCAGTCGAACTTGTTGGGTCCCCAGAGCGTGCAACCCCTGACGAACCTGATGTCGCGCTTGTGGACGAACTCCTTGGTGGAGCTACGGATTTTACATGTGTAGGCACCGCCTCAGCGCCGGCCGCTGGAGCCGGCGCAGAACCAGACACAGCGACCGCGCGGGCTCCCACACTCCCAGTTCCCAAAATCGTCATCAGTGCAGGTTGAACGTGAGCTGCATTAGCGGCAACTGCCTCGGCTGCCTGCTGTGACATCATTTGATCACCCGCTGCTGCAGCAACAAGCTGATGCAGGTGTTGCTGGGTGAAAGCTGGATGGTGAAGGGGGGCGTACTGTGCATAAGGATGCGGGGCAGCTGGGGCGGCCGCCACAGACGTGGTCGAGGGAGCAGGGCTGGTCCCCGGTTGCGGGGCGTGGGTTTGTGAAGGAATATGAAGTGTTGGTGGTTGGGAGGTAGCAACAGTCGTTGCTGCAGTCACTGCGGCCGCCGCGACGGCTTCGCGCATGCGCTGCTGCTGTCCCTCGAGTGAGTCGCTTGACGCAGCAGAGGGATCGACTGCACCTTGCGTATTAGGATTGGGTGGGGCAGTCATCACACCCGCTCGGTTGAGCAGGATAGAATGGACGTTCAACGACCCTGGCTCGACGGTGATAAATCCATCATTTGTTAGGATGGGAGCGCCATTGGGCAGATGAGTAGGTGCAGGGCCACCAGCTGCTAGCGCCGCGCCGGTTGCGGGTGGAGTCGGACTTGCCGCGACTTCCATCGTGTCACCCTGCGATAGCGGCTGATCCTGCTCGGAGTTCACTGACTGTTGCGGCTGCTGCTGTTGCTGTTGCTGGGGCTGCTGCGGCTGTTGTTGCTGTGGCTGTTGGTCCGCTTGTTTCTGCTGTTTCTGCTCCAGCTTTTGTTGCTGCTTCAACCGTTGTGGCTCTAGCTGGTGCTGCTGTTGTTGGCGGTCTTGGGATTGGTCTTGGTCTTGTTCTTGTTGCTGCTGTTGCTGTTGTTGTTGCTGTTGCTGTGGTTTCTGCTGCGGCTGTGGCTTCTGCACCTCCTGGGGATGCTGCTGCTGTTGTTCCTGCTGCGTTGGCTGCTGTGGTTGAGGTTGCTGTTGCTGAGCCAGTTGCTGTTGCTGCGATTGTAGCTGCTGTTCTTGTTGTTGTTGTTGTTGTCGTTGTTGTTGCTGCTGCTGCAGCTCCTGCTCGTGCTCCTGCTTTTGCTCCTGCTGCTCCTGCCCCTGCCCCTGCTCCTGCTGCTGCTGTTGCTGCTGGAGCTGCTGCTGAATCTGCTGCTGCAGCTGTTGAAGGGCATGCTGTGACTGATGGGCTTGAGCCAACTGCTGCTGGAGCGCCACCTCTGCTGGTTGGCCGGTCGTGGAATCACCTGTCTGTGCAGTGTCAGCAGATGCGGCATGGGAGTCTGGGACGCTTGCAGCATCGCCGAGTTGACCAGCTGATCCGGAGTCAAGATTACCAAACGTACTCATCATGGTCTTGAAGTGATTTGTCCACATGCGAATAAAAGGCGCATATGTCGACGACTTAGTTGCGTACGAGTCGAGGCTCTCGATTATTTTACCTGCAGCAGCAGTGGACCGAGCAACATCATGATGAATCAGTCGCAAAAGATCAATAATCCCCTGTTGGGCCAACCTAAGCTGACCGAGCATGTCGGTGGGTTGATCGGCCGCCGCCATGCCTGCAGTCGCGGTTTGGGCGGCGGGTGCTGTGGGCATCTTCGTCATGGCGACTGCACCGACAGTAGAGCTGGGCCCATTACTTGGGACTGCGTGACCGACGGATTCGGAGCCTAGGGGACTTGAGGCAGGAATGAACTCTGTTCTTGCAGAACTTGGCGTTGACGACTCCTGAGACGCTGCCCTTGCTTGGTCCATTTGCGCCTTGGGATGCAGTGTTTGTATCTGCTACACTACACACGCCACTGAGGTGTGATGGGAGCGATCGTTGTAGTTGTCGCGGTCGTCACCGTCGTCGCCGTCTTTGTCACCTGAGTTAAACTCAAAGCTTGGAAGGATCGAGAATTGCAAAGCGCTGCCTGAGTTCAAGCTGGCATTCAGTTGAGCTCAATGTGTTTTTCGTCAACGGCTCCTGAATCCCGCGTGCTTCGCTTTAAGAGCCAGCGCAACCGTGTACCAAAGAGGGGACGGGTACGGGCAGAAGGTGCAGGCCTACCAGAGCGAGAGCTAGAGAAAGGGTGGGGGGATGATTGGGAGGTGGTTGGTAAGCTCGAATCAAAGAAGGGTCACGGGCCTCTCCGGCAGTTCGCGCATGAGCAAGCGGCAAACGAGGTGGCTCATGTGGGGTGGCTTGGGGGAAAGACCGACGAAAATTGGAGATACAGTAGAATATCAGTCAAGGGTAGTGCCACACATCAGTCGTCGAGCTAGCCCAATTCAAATCAGTCCAACTCACGCCCATCCCAGGCTGCACGAGTTTGGGATCTCGCCAATCACCACGCGACATGGCCAGCCGAGAGAATCAGTAGCCTCGAGCGACTACGTCATCGGTGCTGACGAGTGTTTCACCTTGGGCTATCGCGCTTGCACTCGAGTACCCGGCACGAAGGCGTACCTGCGTAGCACGACCACCACCAGCAGGTCTCGGGTACCTCAGGTTACTCTAGGTACTCAAGACAACTCACTGGGCGAGCCCCGAGTGCCACGCTCGAGCCTCCCCAACGGCCCCACAAACAGCATCTCCCCTGGACTCGGGCCGATCGGTTCGAAAAACGAACCAGCAGCTTCGGGGAGGGATTTCGCGCCGTCATGGGTGGGGGCGTGGGGTGTGAGCCTGGGCAAAGCGTGTGGAGACAGGTCTGGCACAGATCCAGCTTGGTTTTCGCGTGGGGTGTGGACAGGAAAACCTCAAAAAGGGGGGCAAAGTTATCTTTGGGCACAAGTTTTCAACTCGATGGAAACAAACTAAAAGCGATATTCTTGCAAAAACAACTGGGTTGCTATGTGTTGAATGGCTATTCGAATTTGAATTTGATTTTAATTCCCCAAAAAGTATAAAATTATTTTTTAATATTTTGCACTGGCAGATTTTCACAACGAATATTTCACGTTATTTTCCCCCTTTTTTCATCATTTATTATTTTCCGCCTTTTTTCAAAAATTTGAATTTCCCGCACGCGCCCAAACCTGGCGGATCCGGCTGGAGCCGTGCCGGATCCGCCCGCGGGCGCGTGCCCGTCCGACAGTATTTCGGCACCCCTAAGACGGGAAATAGGAGAAATCAAAAATGGAAAAAGGTAATATATGCCGCCCCTGCCACACCCCCACCGTCCGAAGGAGAACCCATCCACCCGAGGAAACCGCCCGCGCTCTCCTTGGGCGGAGAGGGGTTTGAAATTTGTGTTTTCAAACCCGAGAACACACGGTCGTTTCTCCTCGCTGGAGAGGATTGCTCAAGTACTCCAACACCCGACAACACAACACGAATTGTCGGAAAAATTTATGTGTCAAAAGTGTTC
>Ga0180217_1001366_pt1 | contig 27340 bp, 27 predicted proteins | sample eDN3rd37CBELigOP_FD_128521 | JGI IMG/M metagenome (GOLD analysis project Ga0180217, IMG submission 128521) | Enriched Organic Plus compost microbial communities from Emeryville, California, USA - eDNA 3rd pass 37_C BE-Lig OP (version 2) (version 2) ... | reverse complement strand
CCTCCCGGAGGCCCCTTCGCTGTTCAAGGGGCCTCAGACAAGGTCGGCACGGCCGATGGCACGTGCGCCTGCGGCCGGCTGATCCGCTCCCGGCGTGCACGAGCACGCCTGAGCGGGTCCGGCGGAGGACACCGCCGGGCGCTGGACCGGGCGGGCGTCGGTGGGCACGGGCTCGCTCCGGCTGGCGGCCTGTGGGGCTGCCACAGGCCCGCCGGGATCCCTCGGGTGCCCCCGTCGCTTGCGTCCGGGGCGACCACAGCAGTGGTCCTCTACCCAGGGGCCGCTGTGATGATCTGTGCGCAAAGTGCGCGATGCTTGCGATCGCTTACTGAGCGCAAGTCCAGCGGGGACAAGGGACAAAAAAATTCTGGCGGAGTTCGAATTTTCCTGGTTGGCGCGCACGATCTGTGCGCAAAACCGTTGATAAGCACACGGTTGAGGCGGGGAGGAGGTGGAGAGGGGGGAGTCCGCTCACTTCGTTCGCGGCTCGTCGTGGGCGCCCTCTGCTTGAGGGGGAAGGGGTTTAGCCCTTGAGGCGGCGGACGAGATTGCGGACGCGTTCGCGGAGGGTGAGGCGGCTGAGGTCGAGGAGTTCGCCGGCGTCGAAGAGGATGCCGCCGCAGGTGAGGCAGAATTCGGTGATGATGTGGGGCTGCTCGGGGTCGGAGATGCTGAGCATCTCCCTGCGGTCGCGCGGGCAGACCTTGCGGCCGATGCGGTGGCCCTTGGGGAGGTCCTTGCCGCTGGGGCCGATGTCGAGTTTGGCGGGTGCGCCGTCCTCAGCGAGGATGCGCTCGAGTTCCATCGCGTCGAGCCAGACGGCGCCACAGGCGGCGCAGCGGTCGGCCTCGATGCCGGCGATGGGGACGCGCTCCATCAGCGAGCCGTCGTTGGGGCAGAGGATCGAAGCGGGGCGGGCGGCGGGGGTGCTCATGGGCGTGCTCCGGCGCAAGAGGCGGCGGGGGGGGCGGGGGGGCTAACCCAGAATCGAGCGGAGGCGCTCGCGGAGGGTGAGTTCGCTGAGGTCGGTGAGTTCGCCGGCGTCGAGGAAGATGCCGCCGCAGACGGTGCAGGACTCGAAACCGACGTGGGGCTGCCTGGCGTCCACCATGTGGATCATGGTGGAGCGGTCGCGCGGGCAGAGGATGCGCGTCTTGGCGGCCGCGGCGGCAGCGCGGGCGGGGTCGCGCGGCGGGACGTCGGCCTGAGCGGCGAGGTGGCTCTCGATGAGGCGGTCCTTCTCGAGGGCGTCGAGCCAGAGGCCGGAGCACCCGGTGCAGCGGTCGATGGTGATCGCGCCGAGCGTGGCGGGGCGCATCGGTTTGCCGCACTTGGGGCAGTCGATGGGGCCCTGATCGGCGCCGAGGTCATCAACGCGTCGGGTCGGGGTGGACATGCGGGTAGGGTACCCGATCGGCGGCGAGCGCGCAGCGCCACAGGTGCGTGGGCGCGGGACGTCCGGTGAGCCGCGGGCGTCGTCCTACGATCGGCGGTGCGACGCGGCGACCTGTGGTTCGATGCTCATCTTGACCTGGCGTACCTCGCGGTCAGCGGGCGGGACATGTTCGCGCCGCTGGAGATCCTGGAGGTGGACGGCGCGAAGGTCGGGCCGCATCCGCCGGCGGCGGTGACGCTGCCGGAACTGGCGCGGGGCGGTGTGCGGCTGGCGCTGGGGACGGTGTTCACCGAGCCGGATGGGACGGGGCCGGAGGGGTACCCGGCGGGGGACGTCGAGCGGGCGGCGGCGAAGGGGCGGGCGCAGGTGGAGGTGTACCTGACGTGGCGGGACAAGGGGGCGGTGGGGCTGGACCTGCGGCGGGTCTGCCGCGGGGACCCGGGTGTGGGGCAGGTGCGCGGGGGGATGGGGGTGGCGGAGGTGGTGCCGCAGCCGGTGGCGGAGCGGCTGAAGCGGCCGCTGCATCTGGGGATCCTGGTGGAGAACGCGGACCCGATCCGGGGGCCGGAGGAACTGGGGTGGTGGGTGGAGCGCGGGGTGGTGGCGGTGGGGCTGGCGTGGGCGAAGGCGTCGCGGTACGCGGGGGGGAATGGCACGGAACTGGGGCTGACGGACCTGGGGCGGGAGATGGTGCGCGAGATGGACCGGCTGGGGGTGGTGCACGATCTGTCGCACCTGTCGGACCGGGCGATGGATGAACTGCTGGGGATGACGGGGCGGCCGGTGATCGCGTCGCACTCGAACAGCCGGGCGCTGCTGGGGGGCGGCGGATTCGGCGAGAATCAGCGGCACCTGCGCGACGAGACGATCCGGGAGATTGCGCGGCGGGGGGGCGTGATCGGGCTGAACCTGTTCTCGGCGTTCCTGCGGCCGGCGCTGGGGGACGGGGGGCGGGGGGACGTCGCGGACTGCGTGCGGCACATCGAGCACCTGTGTGAGGTGGCGGGGTCGCGGGCGCACATCGGGCTGGGGTCGGACATGGATGGGGGGTTCAGCGCGGCGCGGCTGCCGCGGGGGATCGAGCGGGCGGGGGACGTGGGGGCGCTGGCGGAGGCGCTGTCGGCGCGGGGGTGGTCGGATGAGGAAGTCGAGGGGTTTGCGTGGGGAAACTGGGTGAGGTTTTGGGGGGGGGCGTAGAGCGTAGAACGTAGAGCGTAAAAGAAGGTCGCACACGGAGGTGTGTGGTGTCACTGCCGTGGGGCGGCGAGGCTGGAGAGGGGGGCGATGGCGCGCTGGCGGAAGCGGTCGGCGTAGAACTCGCCGCCGGGGTATTCGGCCATGCGCTTGCGGATGTCTTCCATGCGTGAGCCGGGGTTGGGGTGAGTGGAGAGCCACTCGGGGCCGCCGCCCTGGCTTTCGAGGATCTGCATGACCTGGAGCATGCCCTCGGCGCTGTAGCCGGCGCGGGTCATGTAGCGGAGGCCGAGTTGGTCGGCCTCGTGCTCCTGGTCGCGGCTGAAGGAGCGGAGGAGGAGGTCGCCGCCGATCTGGCTGGCGGCCTGGATGATCTGCGAGGAGATGCCGGCGTCGCCGATGACGGCGCCGATCACGGTGCCGCCGAGGCCGATGCCGGTCTGTTGGCTGACGCGCTCGTTGACGTGGCGGGCGGTGACGTGGCCGATCTCGTGGGCGAGGACGCCGGCGAGTTGGGCCTCGTTGTCCATGGCCTCGAGCATGCCGCGGGTGATGAAGACCTGGCCGCCGGGGAGGGCGAAGGCGTTGATGATCGGGGAGTTGACGGCGTGGAACTCCCAGGGGATGTCGGCGTACTCGGGCTCGACGGTGGCGGCGACGCGATGGCCGACCTCGTTGACGTACGCCTGGATGTCGGCGCTGGGGATCTGGCCGCCGAACTCCTGGATGAGACCGGGGGTGGCCTCGGCGCCGATGGCGATCTCCTGCTCGCGGCTGAGGAGGTCGAACTGGGTGCGGCCGGTGGCAGGGTTGGTCGAGCAGGCGGCGAGGGCGGCGACGAAGGGGACGGCGGCGAGCGCGGAGGCGGCGCGCAGAGCCATGGCGGGGCTCCTCTCCCGGGGTGCGGTTGGTCCGGTCGGGGAATGCTGCGCGCGGGCGGGTGTGAAGTCCGCGTGAGATGAAGATCACCGCCCGCACGGGTTTGTGCGGGCGGTGGTGGGGACGGGGATGCGGAGTCGGATCAGCGCTCGGCGGCGTCGGCCTCGCGGGACGCGGCGGCGCAGTGGCCGCACCAGGTGGTGGGGTCGGCGAAGAACGAGGCGGCGAGGAGGCTGGTGCGCGGGCGGCCGTCGGTGTTCAGGGTGGTCCGCTGCGGGGGCGGGAGCGTCCTGAGGCGGGAGAGGAACTGCTGCTGGTAGCGCTCGGCGTTGCGGACGTACTCGGGGTTGTTGAAGGTGTGCTGGTAGTACTTGTCGAGGCGCTTGCGGAGTTCGCGGATGCGGGTGTCGGAGGCCGGGTGGGTGGAGAGGATCTCCGGCTGGCGGGCGCCGCTCTTTTCGCTCTCGCGCTTGAGGATCTCCTGCACGTCGAGGGCGGCGGAGGGGTCGTACTTGATGCGCTCCATGTAGCGCATGCCGAGGCGGTCGGCCTCGATCTCCTGATTGCGGCTGTAGGAGAGGGCGGCGATGGAGCCGACGGTGGCGCCGGCGGCGGCGCCGATGCCGGCGGATTCGGTGTCGCGTCCGGCGACGCCGCCGAGGACGGCGCCCAGGATCGTGCCGCCGAGGACCAGGCCGTACTGCTGGCCCATGCGCTCGTCGGCGTGCTCGGCGGTGACGTGGCCGATCTCGTGGCCGAGGACGGCGGCCATCTGGGCTTCGTCGGTCATCTGCTCGGCCAGGGCGCGGGAGATGAAGACCTTGCCGCCGGGGAGGGCGAAGGCGTTGATGACGTCGGAGTTGAGGAGGGTGAACTCCCACGGAAGCGAGGGGAGGGTGGGGTCGTCGACGCCGGTGGTTTCGGCGAGGCGGCGGCCGAGGTCGGTGACGTACTGCTGGAGGGCCTCGTCGGGGACCTTGCCGCCGAACTCGGCGGTGAGTTGGGGCGCGGCCTCGGTGCCGAGTTTGATCTCTTCCTCGCGCGAGAGGCTGTTGAACTGGAGGCGGCCGGTGGTCTTGTTGGTCGTGCAGGCGGGGAGGGCCATCAGGGCCGCGAGGAGGGCGATCAGGGGAAGGCGGGCGTTCATGGGGTGCTCCGTCGTCGGAAGGCCGGCCGGCGCTGCGCCGGGTCGCGGAATCATCCGCCGGCTGGTACGGCCAAGCCACCGGGCGGGTGCGGCCGAGTGGAGGGAAGACCGGGGTCTACGATCCGCCCTATGGGCGAAACGGCCACAACCTCCGCTGTCTCGGGCGCCGAAGGCTGGACGGCGGCGGAACTTGCGGATCCGCACCGGCTGGAGTCGAAGCCGGCGAAGGTGCGGTCGATGTTTGGGGCGATTGCCCGGTCCTATGACCTGAACAACCGGGTCCACTCGCTGTGGCGCGACCAGGCGTGGCGGCGGCACGCGGTGCGGCGGGCGGGGGTGAAGCCGACGGACATCGTGCTGGATGTGGCGTGCGGGACGGGGGATCTGACCGAGGCGTTCGCGCGGGCGGGGGCGGCGCGGGTCATCGGCGTGGATTTCACGCCGGAGATGCTGGAGATCGCGCAGGGGCGGCGTCGGAAGTTGCGCGAGCGGGTGGCGGGGCGGATCGAGTACCGGCTGGGGGATGCGCAGAACTTGCCGATCCCGGACGCGAGCGTGGACGTGGTATCGATCGCCTTCGGGATCAGGAATGTGGCGGACCCGGCGCGGGCGGTGCGGGAGATGCGGCGGGTGCTGCGGCCGGGGGGGAGGGTGGTGATCCTCGAGTTCGGGCGGCCGCGATGGGCGCCGGTGCGGTGGTTCAACGAGTTGTATTGCAAAAGGATCATGCCGTGGACGGCGACGCTGCTGAGCGGGGACCGGTCCGGGGCGTACCGGTACCTGCCGGCGTCGGTGGAGACGTTCATGACGGAGGGGGAGATGTGCGACCTGCTGCGGGCCAGCGGGTTCTCGGGCGTGGGGGCGGAGGGGCTGACCTTCGGGATCTGCACCTGCTATAGGGGGGTGGTGGGGGGCTAAGAGGGCATGTCCGGCGTGCTTATCGGGCCACGCGGCGGATGCTGCGCGTCGGGGGTGCTGCGCTTCAAGAAATCGCTCCAATCTTGAGGGGTTGCGCGGGTGGGCTCGATAGACGACTGGCCGCTGGGAGCGGCGACCGGCCGGGAGCGGCCGGACGAAGAGGAGCGGGCCCGCGCGGGGCAGAGCCCACGGGCGGGCCGGACGCGAACGGATTGGAGCGTGTGATGAACCGGGAAGCCCTCGTGGAGCGTTTCTTCGAGACCCTTGTGACGGGCAACCGCGCCGCGGCGCGGCAGGTGATCGACCTGGCCAAGGGCCAGAAGATGACCCCGCAGGACCTGATCACGGACCTGTTCTGGCCGACGTACGAGACGATCCAGCGGATGTTCCGTGCGGATCAGTTGACGACGCTGAGCCACCACATGGCGTCGCGGCTGCTGCGGGTGCTCGTGGACCAGAACGCGGCGGAACTGCCGCGGCCGCAGTCGAAGACCCGCTCGATTTTCGCGGTGTGCGGGCCGAGCGACGCGGACGAACTGGGCGGGCAGATGGCGGTGGACCTGCTGGAAGCGGCCGGGTTCGAGGTGGCGTTCGCGGGTGGTGGGATCGCCAACGACGAGATCCTGGGGCGCGTGCAGCAGGAGCAGCCTGACGTGCTGCTGATGTTCGCGTCGGCGGCGTCGGACCTGCCGCACATCCGGCAGTTGATCGACACGCTGCACGAGATTGGGGCTTGCCCGCGGCTGCAGATCGCGGTGGGCGGCGGCGTGTTCAACCGCGCAGACGGGCTGGCGGAGGAGATCGGCGCCGACCTGTGGGCCGAGGATCCGCTGGAACTGGTCGAGCGGCTGACGAGCGAGCCGATGCGCCGGGCCGGGACGAACCAGCGGACGGTCGGCCGCAACCGGCGCGTGCGGCACGCGGCCTGATTTGGCGGGAGGACAACAACGACGGAGAACGGGGTCGCGTCGCGGACGCGGCCCCGTTTTCTTTTCCGGGGAAGTGGGGGCTGCCGGGCAGTCGGGCCCGCAGGGCTCTTGGAACCGCGAGTTTGGTCGCGAGCGGGGCCGCGGGGAAGGGATCTTTCCGGGGGGGGTGCAACTCCTCAGGGGGGGCGACCGGTATACTGGCTCACGATGACCCGCGCCGAGGAACGGGCCCTGATCCAGCGTGCCATCGCGGGCGACCGGGCCGCGGCGGAGGAGTGCATCCGGGCGCACCAGGGGTCGCTCTACGCGTACATGCTGCGGCTGTCGGGGCGGCCGGATGTGGCCGAGGACATCGTCCAGGACGCGTTCGTGCGGGCGCTGACGAACCTGGAGCGGTTCGATTTCCGCTTCCGGTTCTCGACGTGGCTGTTCACGATCGCCAAGCGGCTGTACGTCAACGCGTGCCAGAAGCACAAGCCGTCGTTCGACAGCGACCTGGTGGACTTCTCCGAGGGGATGGGGGCGCGGCCGGAGGGGCCGGCGATGGACCGCGAGGCGCAGGGGCAGATGTCCGGCGCCGTGCAGCATGCGCTCAATGCGCTGTCGGAGGAGCAGCGCGAGATCATCGTGCTGTTCTACCAGCTCGAGTGGCCGATCTCGCAGATCGCCGAGTACATGTCGATGCCGGAGGGGACGGTCAAGAGCCACCTGCACCGGAGCCGGCGGCGCATGCGCGATGCGCTGCTGGCGCATGAGCGGCACGCGGCGTCGGTGGCGGAGGCGTGGTCGTGAACGCCGTCCCTCCGCTTCCTCCAGGTGGCTCCGGCGGCGGCTTCGGTGATCCCGGGGCGCGGCGGCGCAGGCTGCGCGACATCCAGGATGTGGTCAGTTCGCTGCGCGAGCCGGTGCAGGCGCCGGACCTGACGCGGGCGATCCTGGAGCGGGTGGAGGCGGAGAAGCCGTTTGCGGATGAACGGACGCGGCGGCTGGTGTGGATCAGCCGGCTGGGGCTTGCCGCGAGCCTGGCGGTGGCGGCGGCGGGCGTTGCGCTCATGCACCGGTCGGCGCCGCAGTGGCTGCATCTGACGCCGCAGAGCCAGCCGCTCTCGGATGTCGTGGCGACGGCGGGGGATGAGGTCGTGTCGGGGCTGCAGGTGTTCCGGACCAGGTTGGCCTCCGCGGCCGCGGCGCGGGCGCCGGTGATCGAACTGGCGCCGGTGGCGGAGCCGCCGGCGGCGCTGGCGCCGGTGCCGCCCGCGTACAGCACGACGTTCGTGGTGCTGGGGCAGCGCGACGCGGTCGCCGGGACGGGGTTGCGGTGGGCGGATGGGGTGGAGCAGTCGCCGGCGGTGGTGCGCGTGCCGCTGGTGCTGACGCCGGCTCCGCGGGCCGTTGTGGATGTTGCGGGAGTGTCTTCGCCGGCGATGACAGGGGGGATGCCGACGTGGGGGCGGCCGCTCTCGACGGCTCCGGTGCAACTGGGAACTCTGATCGTGGCGCCCGCGGCGTCGTCACCGAACGGGGTCCCTGCGGCGGGTTCGCCGGTGTGGACGAGAGAGCGGATGGTGCTGGACCGGCTGAGTCCGGGCGCCGGCTGGCCGGATGCCGCGGAACCGGTCGTGCCGCGGTGACTGGCGTGCGGGGCGTGCGATCTTTCATGATGGTCGTGGCGTGCGTGGCGCTGGCGGGGCCGGCGTCGCACGGCGCGAGCGCGCAGCAGCAGGTGGGCGAGGAGCAGCACGCGGCGGCCGGCGATCGCGCGCCGTGTGCGGAGACGGCGGTGGCGCGGCTGCCGCGGAGCGCGGAACTGATCGTCGTCGTGGATGATGCGGCGGGGGCGCGGCACGGCGAGTTGATGGGGGCCGTGCGGGCGGTGCTGGGGCCGATGCCGGAACTCGAAAAGACGTGGGCCGGTTTGTCGCGCGACCTTGGGTGGGCGGCAGAAGAGGCGTTCGACCGGCTGCTGGGGTATCGGGTCGTGCTGGTGGCACGCGGGCTCGGCGAGGAGGGGCGGGCGGCGGAGTGGGCGCTGATCAGCGAGATCAGCCTCGAAACGGACTTGCGGCTGCTGGACCGGCTGGAAGCGGCGCCGAAGGACATCGTCGCCGGGCACGCGATGCTGGCGGTGGAGGGGGGGCGGTACAGGTTGGCGCTGCACCGGGCGGCGGGGGGGGCGGGGCAGGGCGCCGAGCGCCGATCGACAGCGATCCTGGGGCCGGCGGATGCACCGGGGATGCTGGCGGATCTGATCGCGGTCGTCGCGGGGGAAGGGCCGGCGTCGATGGCGGGGACGCCTGCGTGCGCGGCCGTGGTGAAGATGGGAGCGGCCAGCGCGGTGCTGCTGCACCGGGACGGGGCGTCGGAGTGGGAGAATTACACAATTGTGAGTCTGCGGCGGGAGGGGGAGGGGCGGTGGGCCGCGGACCTTGCGGTGCGGGACGCGACGCTACGAACGAATCTGTTGCACGTGCCGGCGACGGGGTCGGCCGGGTTCGAGGCGCTGGCGGAAGGAGCGCTCGCGGCGGCGATGGAGGTGCGCATGCCCGAGGAGGGGGATACGGAGGGCTCGCGCCCGCTGGGCACGCTGCTGCTGAGGCTGGGGGTGCCGGATGAACTGCGGGCGCAACTGGGGGCGCGGCAGGCGGCGGTGGTGCGCGAGGTTGGAGGCGGGAGCGGCAAAGAAGGACGCGGAGTTGCGGTTGCTGTAGCAGTCGAGGTGCGGGACGTGGCGGAGACGGCGTCGCTGGCGGATCGGTACGGCGCGGCGGTGTGCGCTGCGCTGGATCCGGAGGCGGGGCCGCCGCCGCAGTTCGACGGGATCGCGCCGGCGGCGGTGCGGAAGGTGCCGGTGTCGAGCGGAGCGAGTTTCGTCGGCAACCTGGCGGGAGGGACGGGCGAGGCGGAGGTGGCGTGGGTGATCGCGCCGTCGCCGGTCCGGGACGGGGGCGGAGGTGGGTGGTGGGTGATGGGGGCGGGGCCGGCCGGGGAGGCGGGGGCGGCGTCGGCCGTGCGCGGGCTCGCGGGGTGCGTGGCGGCGGAGTACGGCAAGGAGCCGTCGCCGCGGCGGTGGCTGACGCGCGGCGTGGTGCGGCCGGCGCGGCTGGCCGAGGCGCTGCCGTCGAGAGCGGCGCGGGCGATGATCGAGGCGGCGCGGTCGGTGGGGGAGGTGCGCTGGGCCGCGGAGGTGACCGACGAGGGGGAGATCCGCGGGCGCGTGACGATCGAGCGCGCGGCGAGCGAGCCGGGGGCGGGGGGGCGCTAGCGCCGGCGTCGGCGCGCGGCGGTCAGCACGCCCAGGACGCCGGCGGCGGCCGCGGCGCCTGGGGCGGGGATGGGACGCACCATCGCGATCATGACGTTATCGATGCCCCAGGACTCGTCGTTGAGCGCCTGGAGGCCTTCGGCTTCGAAGTGGAACTGGTGGACGCCAGCGGGGACGACGAACGGGATTGTGATCTGGTAGATGGTGTCCATGTGCTGGTCGTTGAAGCCCAGGTGGGCGTGGCCGACGTCCGGTGGACGCACGGGGTTGTAGGGGCCGAAGAGTTCGTCGAGGTACGGGGTGTTGTCGATCAGGACGCGGAAGCGGTCGGGGCCCCAGAGGGGGTCGTCACCATCCCAGGAGTCGATGCAGTAGAAACTGAAACTGAGGACGAAGTTCCACGGGGGAAGTTCGCCACCGCCGCCACTACCGCCGCCCTCACCTCCGCCGCCTTCGCCTCCTCCTCCGCCGCCCTCGCCGCCGCCGGTGGAGTCGCCGGTCTGCGGGAGTTGCGGGAGTTCGACGGTGAGGGTGACACGCTCGTTGGAGAAGCGGCCCAGGAAGCGCGTAAAGGCGGGGGTGTGAGCGACGGTGTGGGTGGACCAGCCGGGGAAGGTGGTCCCGGTTTCGAAGTTCTGGCTGTAGAGGACCTCGACCTGCTGGGCTGCGGCGATAGGGGCAGCCAGGCCTGCCGCGAGGGCGGCGAGCACGATCTTGTGGGCGGGGGCCATTGTCTCTCTCCATCCAGGCCGCCGGCGCGCGGCGGCCACGTCCGCGGGCCGGCTGGTCCGCGGCGTGCGGGGCGTCTGTGCGGTGACGGACGGTCGGGGCGCGGCGGGATGGCCGGCGCTCCGGTCGGGCAACGTGGCCCGCACGACAACGATGCGCGACCCTCCGCCTGGGGCCAGCGCGCGGGTCGCCGCGCGGGAACGGGTCGGGCGCGGCGTGCGGCGTGCGCAGTCTGGGCAAGATTCGCGGGGGTTGGAAGCGTCCGAGAGCGCGCAAGAGGACCGGGAGTTTGGGAGGCGTCGGCCTATAGTGAGGGGCTCACCGGCCGGGGCTGGCCTCCTTGCGCCCCGCCGCCGGGTGACCCGATCGTCTCTACGTCCTGCTGGTGACCACCGACCGCCAGTCCGGCCGCCCGACCGTCGTGCGCCCCGCCCCTCCGCGTTCGGCGGGGCCGGCCCCGAATCCGAAGAGCCCGCTGCCTATGGCATCACCGACACCGATGACGACCCGACCGAACATCCAACGTCGCGATCATCGCGCACGTCGACCACGGCAAGACGACGCTGGTGGACCAACTGTTGAAGCAGTCGGGGATGTTCCGCGCGGGGGAACTGGAGAAACTCGCGGGCGGGCAGCACGACCTGATCATGGACTCCAACCCGCTGGAGCGGGAGCGGGGGATCACGATCCTGTCGAAGAACTGCGCGGTGGAGTACCACCGCGTCGAGGACGGGGTGGAGCAGACCTACCACATCAACATCATCGACACGCCGGGGCACGCGGACTTCGGGGGCGAGGTGGAGCGCGTGCTGCGGATGGCGGACGGGTGCCTGCTGCTGGTGGACGCGTTCGACGGGCCGATGCCGCAGACGCGCTTCGTGCTGTCGAAGGCGATCGAGAACGGGCTGAAGCCGATCGTGGTGGTGAACAAGTGCGACCGGCCGGAAGCGCGGCCGCACGAGGTGGTCAGCGAGGTCTTCGACCTGCTGGTGGAACTTGGGGCGGACGACCACGCGCTGGACTTCCCGATTGTGTACGCCTCCGGGCGCGACGGGTGGGCGACGAAGGACCTTGCCGTGAAGAGCACGGACATGCGCCCGCTGTACGAGGCGATCGTGGACCACGTGCCGCGGCCGCAGGACGACCCCGATGCGCCGCTGCAGATGCTGATCACGACGCTGGATTACAACGACTACGTGGGGCGGATCGGGATCGGGCGGGTGTACAACGGGCGGATCCGGCCCGGGCAGGCGGTGGCGGTGATCAAGCGCGACGGCGCGGTGCGGAGCGACAAGCCGCAGAAGATCCTGCGGTTCGTGGGGCTGGGGAGGGAAGAGACGAAGGAGGTGGTGGCGGGGGATCTGTGCGCGCTGGTGGGGCTGGAGTCGGTGGACATCGGGGACACGATCGCTCACCCGGAGCACCCGGTCGCGCTGCCGCCGGTGACGGTGGACGAGCCGACGCTGACGATGGTGTTCCGGATCAACGACTCGCCGTTCGCGGGGCAGGAGGGTGAGTACGTCACGAGCCGGCAGATCCGGGCGCGGCTGGACAAGGAACTGCAGCACAACGTGGCGTTGCGCGTGGCGCCGGGGGCGACGACGGACGAGTTCATCGTTTCGGGGCGCGGGCTGCTGCACCTGGGGATCCTGCTGGAGAACATGCGGCGGGAGGGGTTCGAGGTGGCGGTGGGCAAGCCGCAGGTGGTGATCAAGGAGATCGACGGGGTGGAGCACGAGCCGATCGAGTGGCTCGTGGTGGATGTCCCCAACGATTCGGTGGGGCCGGTGATGGAACTGGTGGGGGCGCGGAAGGGGGAGATCAAGACGATGGAGCCGCGGGGGGACGCGGTGACGCACCTGGAGTTCGAGATTCCGGCGCGGGGGCTGATCGGGCTGCGGTCGCGGCTGCTGACGGCGACGCAGGGGGAGGCGATCATGCACCACACGTTCGAGCGGTTTGCGCCGGTGAGCGGGCCGCCGCCGGCGCGGCAGCAGGGGGTGCTGATCGCGTCCGAGAGCGGGGCGGTGACGACGTACGCGTGCGAGCAGTTGGCGGACCGCGGCGTGCTGTTCGTGACGCCGGGCGACAAGGTGTACGCCGGGCAGATCGTGGGCGAGCACAGCCGCGACAACGACCTGGTGGTGAACATCACGCGGCTGAAGCACCTGGACAACATGCGCTCGAGCACGAAGGAGAAGACCGTGGTGCTCAAGGCGCCGCGGAAGATCACGCTCGAGTACGCGCTGGAGTACATCGAGGACGACGAACTGGTGGAGATCACGCCGCAGTCGGTGCGGCTGCGGAAGCGGATCCTGGATGAGTCGGCCCGCAAGCGTGCGGAGCGGCAGGCCCGGGACCGGGAGGCGGCGGCGACGGCGTGACCGGTGGGGGGCCGGGGGCGGGGGCCCTCCTTTTTTCGGCGTGGCGCGCGAACCGGATCGTCGCGGCCCTGGTCTAACTCTGCGGACCCAGGGGCAGCGAGCACGATGGCCCACGAGCCGGCCCACGAATCGGATGAGGCCCTGATCGGCCGCTTCGCGGCGGGGGATCGCGGCGCGCTGGGGGAACTGGCCGCGCGGTACGAGGTGATGCTGCTGGGGTTGTGCCGCGGGCTGCTGGGCGGGAGGGCGGACCTGGCGATGGACGCGGTGCAGGAGACGTGGGTGCGGGTAATTCGGTCGAGCGGTGGCGCAGCGGGGTTCGCGGGGCGGTCGAGTTTCCGCACGTGGGTGTACCGGATCGCGGTGAACCAGTGTCGGACGCTCGCGGAGCGACGGGGGCGGGAGGCGCGGCGGCAGGAGTGGGACAACGGGAGCATGGCGGTTGTGCGGCCGAGGGTGGGGGAGACGGCGGGTGCGGGGGACGTCGCCGCGGCGGTGCGCGAGGCGGTGGGGGCGATGCCGGAGGCGAAGCGCGAGGTGCTGCTGCTGTGTTACCACGCGGGGCTGACGCACGAGCAGGCGGCGGAGGTGCTGGGGATTCCGGTGGGGACGCTCAAGTCGCGCCTGCATGCAGCGCTCAGCGAACTGCGCGGGACGCTCGCGCAGGAGGTGGTGTGATGAGCGGCGCGGGGCATCAGCCGCCGGAGGCGGGCGACCGGGTCGAGTCAGCGCTGCGGGACCTGACGGTGTGGGATGCGCCGGCGCCCTCGCCGGGGTTGTGGGAACGGGCGGCGTCGCGCGAGGCGGGGGGACGCGGGGTGTGGGCCGTGCTGGGGCGGCCGCTGCCGCAGCCGGTTCTCGGGGGGATCGCGGCGGCGCTCTTCATCGTTCTGCTGGCCGGGGTTCTGCTGCCGTCGATGGGGCGGGCTCGTGTTGCCGGCGTTGCCGTTGATGCGCGGCCCGCGCCGGAGGCCTCGCCGGCGGTGGCGTACGACGCGGTCGCGCCCTCTGCGGCCCCGGCGCGGGAGTCGGCGGCTGAGACATTCCATCCGGTTGACGGCGCGGCGCCGATGCCTGCCCGGTCGGGGGTGCCCGGAGACGGGGCTGCCCGGGCCGTGGTCCGCAAGGCGACGATGGAACTGCGCAGCGCGGACGTCCGCGCCGCCGCGGCGAAGGCGGCGCTGCTGCTGAACGAGGCGGCGGGGGAGTATGTTCAGGAATCGTCGATTTCGGGCGAGGGGCGGGGGGCGCGGGCGCAGTTGACGCTGCGCGTGGCCGCGGATCGGCTGAGCGAGGTGCTCAACCAGGTCCGCGAGTTGGGGGAGGTCACGCGCGAGTCGATCACCGGTCAGGATGTGACCGCGCAGGTGGTGGACCTGGAGGCGCGGCTTCGGAACGAGCAGCGGGTCGAGGCTGAGTTGCTCGAGTTGCTTCAGAAGCGCGAGGATGCGCCGCTTGCTGACATTCTCCAGTTGCGTCAGAGCATCGCGTCGGTCCGCGGGGAGATCGAGCGGCTCACCGCACAGCGCGATCAGTTGGCCCGGATGGTCTCGCTCGGGACGGTCCTGCTGATCATCCGCGGGACGGACGCTCCGGAGAAGGAGGCTGGGGCGTTCTCGCTGCTGGGGACGTTCGGGGACCGGCTCGCCGCGGCGTGGCGCCAGGGCGTCCGGGTGCTGGCCGGGTCGGTCGGCTTTCTGGTGCAGGTTGTGGTCGGTGGGGCGGTGTGGTGGGTGCTGCTGGGGCTTGGGGTGGGGGTGTGGGTGCGGTGGGCGAGGGGGAGGCGGGGGGTGGTGTGACGGGGTCCCGGGAGGAACGAGACGGGGAGGGGGGAGACACGGGCTGAAAGCCCGTGCCACGGGGGGAGGGGCGCCTAGTATCCCGACCCCGCTGTAGGACGGGATGCCCAAGCCGGGGCTCCGCCCTCCCGACCGGGAGAGCCGGCCCCCTCCGTACCCGCGCGGCGAGTGAAGGTAGAGCGTTCCATGTCGAAGTACGCAGTCATCGAGGAGTCCGGCGGTCAGCGCAAGGTGGCGGAGGGCGACGAGTTCCTCGTCGACCTGATCGAGGGGGGCGCGGCCGAGGCGGGCAAGAAGATCACGTTCGACCGCGTCCTGCTGCTCAGCGGCGAGGGCGTGCCCAACGGCTCGCGGATCGGCACGCCGTACCTGTCGGGCGTGACCGTGACCGCGGAGGTCACCGAGCCTGTGGTCATGGGCGACAAGATCTACATCTACAAGCACGCCGAGAAGAAGACCTACAAGCGGAAGACCGGTCACCGGCAGCGGTACACGAAGGTGAAGGTGACGGGGATTCAGGGGTAAAGGGGAAGGACGAAGGACGAAATGATGGGGCCCGCGCCGGCTGGCGCGGGCCTTTTCGTTTGCGCCGGGTGTGTTGCCACTTGGGGCGACGGTTATGACCGAGTCGCGACGAACGTGCCGCGCTCGCGGTCTTTGACGACGCCGGGGAACTTCAGTGCGCGGCCGTGGGCGACGGCGTAGACGCCGGGGGGGAGAACGCCGGTGGCGAAGATCGCCTCGGTAAGGTTCTGGAGGGCGTCGGAGCGCTTCATCTCGTAGGGGCGCATCGCGCCGGTGAGGACGATGGGGACCGCCGGGCCCTGCGGGCCGCAGGCGGCCAGGACGCGCTCGCCGGTGACGGCGAGGGTGTCGGTGCCGTGGAGGATCACGATGCCGCCGCAGTCGGTCGGGGCGTCCTTCATCCCGCCGGCGGCGCGGACCGCCTCGGCGACGCGGCGGCGGTCCTCGTCCGTCATGACGAGGCTGTCCTTGCTCATCAGTTCGATGACGTTGACGGCGGTGTCTTCGAGGCGCAGGCGGGAGAGCATGCGGCGGACGATGGAGCGCCGGTTCTCGAGAGAGCCGGTGGTCTCGTCGTAGGTCTTCTCGATGGTGCCGCCGCAGGTGATGAGCGTGACGTGGCGCATACGGGCTCAAGCGTATGCGCCCCCTCTCCCCCCTTAGCGCCGCTCCCTCCGGGTGGGCGCAGCGCAGGCGGCCCCGGTGGGGCGGGCGGCGGCCTGCCCCTGCCGCCGCCCGCGTTCTCCCGCGGGAGTTGCGCATCAGTGCGTGGGCCGATCAGCCGCCGGCGCTGCTGGGCGGGGAGGAGGGCTGCTGCCCGCCAGCGCCGCTGAGCATCGACTTGACGCGCTGGATGTGCTGGTTGAGTTCGGTCATGCCGGAGGTGAACTGGCTCTGGATCTCCCGCCACTGGTCGCCGGAGGCGTTGCGCATGCGGTCGATCAGGCCGGTGAGGTTGGCGTAGGAGGACTGGACCTGCTGCATGCCGGACTCGTAGGCCTCCTTCTGGTCGGCGGGGACCTGCGATTCCTTGGCGCGGAGTTCGTCGATCTGCTGGCGTGCGCCGTCGAGTTGCTGATTGAACTGCTGGACGGCCTGCTGCTTGGCCGCGTCGGCGACGCCGCCGAGCGTGCCGTTCTGCTGGTCCTGCTGCTGTTGACGCTGCTGGGCCTCCTGCGCGCCATTGAGTCCGGTCCCGGCGCCGGTGCGGTCGGCCTGGCCGGGGGGAGTCGTGCCGGCGCCGGAGTTGTTGGGCGTCTGCTCTTCGCACGCCACGGCGCCCAGCAGACCCGCGGCAAGCAATCCCACTGCGACTCGGTTCATTGCTCATGCCTCCTGGCAAGGCTCCGCGTCCGCGGCGGCCCTGCCGTACACATTCGGGCGGGGCCAACGCATCGCTGCCGCGTCGCGCCGGTGCACACTAGGCCGCAGGGCTCGCGCGGCCATGACCCGTGCGCATAGATCGTTTTCATGGCGGCTCCAAGGGGCGTCGGGGCGATGATGGGCACACGGGTTTGGGGTAAACCCCAGTCCGTCGTCCGGGGTGTGTACGGCGGGGTTGCGAGGCCGAGCGTGGGTGAGGCGCGGGCTGGTCCGGCGAGGTGCACGGCGAGTGGCCGCGCTCGGCTCGCCTGGACGGCGACTCGCACGGAACACAAACATGTGGCACATAAAGCCGAGCGTGGCGGATACTTAGGAGAAGTCCCGTATTGATCGCGTCCGGCCCAGAGGTACCGTCAAGCTCGGACAGGCCGGGCACGGTCGGCCGTGGGCGGGGGTGCTGCGCTCCGGGGCCCCGGGAGCGTCCGCCGGCGTCCGCATCTAAGGAGACGAGTCATGAACAGCAGCAGCACAATGGATCGCGCCCGCGCCGGGCGGGCGCGGCGGGGCGCGGCGGCGCTTGCGCAACTGGCGGGAGCGGTCGTCGTCGCGGCCGCGGCGGCGCCGGCGCTCGCGCAGGCGACAAACCAGCCGGGGGAGAGCGACCTGTACCGGCGCAGCGGCGAAGTCGGTCCCGCGGGGCGCTCGACGATCCGGCAGACCGGGGCGATCTACCGCGAGCGCGAGGGGGCGTACGACCGCGACGCATGGAAGCGCGCATGGGAGGAGCCCGATGCGACAAGGCAGCAGGGCGCAACCTACCAGCGGGCGACGTATCGGACGACGCAGGCCGGGATGCACCCCGATGACGCCGCGTACATGCGCGGCGACCGCTCCCTGGGCTGGCAGGGGGGCACGCAGCAGCAGCCGATGATGCAGCCGGCGGGGTATGACCAGTACCGGTATGACCAGCAATACCAGATGATGAACCTGCCGCCGGCCTCGCCGGAGTACGTCAGTGAGTTCAACCGGCGCGGGGACGACGTGCTCCTGCTGCGCGGCGAAGGCACGCAGCGCACGGAGGCTCGCACGACGACGGTGTCGCATCGCACGGATCGCGAGAAGGAGCAGAAGCGTGAGACGGGGCGCGTCGCGACCGTTTCGGACGAAGGAGCGAGGCGGCGCGGCCGCGGGGTGAGTTACGGCGACGTCAACTACTACTCGGAGATCGGTTACGGCGAGTTCACGTACTACAGCGACTACCAGGATGCGCCGACCTTCCCCAAGCCCGGTGAATCGGGCGCGTGGCGGTCGGAGTCGGTGGCGAGCGACCGCGGCGCCCGCGTGACGCCGGCGGCGACGCGCGAGTCCAGCCGGACACAGACGACCGAGACGATTTACTACACGGACGACCCCAATGTCGAGCGGTGGCTCGACGAGGGTCCGAACCGGTGATCCGCCGCGGCGGGCGCCGGCCGACGCCGGCGTCCGCCTTTGCCGTCCCGCACAACCGAACGACAGGCAAGGAGGCACCCATGACGCACGCACGGCATCGCACCCCCGCTCTGCTCCTGGCCGCCGCGGCCCTGACCGCGGCCCCGGCGCTGGGGCAGCAGCAGTACGACAGGATGCAGCGCGACGACGACCGCATGTATGAGCAGGAGCCGCCGCGTCGGCGCGACCAGCAGGTCGGGGGCTCGTGGCAGGATGAGCAGCGCCGGCCGACGCGCTGGCAGACGCAAGGCCAGGGCATGCAGGGTCAGCAGCAGTGGCAGCAGGGCCAGCAATGGCAGCAGGGGCAACAGTGGCAGCAGGGACAGCCGTGGCAGCAGCGCGGCCAGCGGCCCATGGGCGGCGGCGAGCGGGTGCGCATCGCCATCGACTTCGACAACGACGGCAACTTCGACGCCTACCACACGATCAGCCGCGATGAGTTGAATCAACTGCGCCTGGGCCCAGCCCGCGTGGAGCGCCGCGGGATGCAGCAGCCGGATCGGTGGCAGGGGCAGACGCCCACGCGGTACGAGCAGGACCCGTTCCGCGACTGGGATGAGGGCGCCGGGCAGCGAGGTTTCGAGCGCCGCTCATGGACCGATGATGACTGGCAGGACCGGTTCGAGGATGACCGCTTCGAGCGCCCGTCGCGGTGGGAACAGACGATGGGCCAGGAGACGCTCCGCGGCGAGATTGAGAGCCTCAACACGGTTCGGTTCTCCGGCATGCGCGACGAGCACGTCCTGGCTCGCGTGCAGTCCGAGGATGGGCGCATCCACAACGTGGACCTGGGGCCGCGGCGGACGCTGTCCAACCTCAATCTCAACGAGGGCGATCGGATCACGCTGACGGCGATGCGCGGCCAGATCAACCAGCGTCCGGTGCTGCTGGCGACGAGCGTGCAGGCCGGCGGGCGCACGGTGAACGTGCAGCGGCAGCAGTGGGGGGGCGAGCGCGGCGCCATGCCGGCCGGTCAGATGCAGCGCATCAGCGGCGAGATCCTCCGCACCTGGGAGAGCACCTTCGAGCACGACGACGAGGATCACCTGCTCGCGGCGGTGCGCCTCGAGAGCGGCGAGATCAAACTGGTGGACTTGGGCCCGGAGGACGAAATCGACGACCTGAACTTCAGGCGCAACGACTGGATCATGCTGGTCGGCGTGCCGGTCACGATCGACGGCGTGCCGGCGCTGTGCGCCCGGTCAATCCAGTACGGGGCTGGAACGGTGAACATCCGGCCCACCGGCTATGTCCAGGACGTGCGCACGGAGGAGCGGGACACCGACCGGCAACTCCGCCGCTCCGGCGGCCGCATCGACTGAACCGCTGCCGGCGCTCGTGCACACGGTGGCCCCGGCCCGCTCCCTCTCCCGGGGCGGGCCGGGGTCTTTCATTGGTCAGCCGGCGCCCGCCTTGTGGCGGTTGGGACGGTCTCAGGCGCGGTCGCGGGGATGCGCCTAGGACCATGCCGTGGCGGCCGTCGACCCGACATCCCCGGAGGCAGATCGGATCGCCGAGCGCGTCCGCGCCTTGGCCCGGCTGCTGGATGCCCAGTTTGAGGTCCCCGGGATCGGCTTTCGCTTCGGGCTGGACCCGTTGCTGGGCCTGATCCCCGGTTTGGGGGATGCGGCGACGACGCTGATGGGGGGCTATCTGATCTACGAGGCACAGCGGCTGGGAGCCCCGCGCTGGCTCATGGGGCGCATGCTGGCCAACCTCGCGGTGGACCTGGTCGTCGGGGCCGTCCCGGTCGCGGGGGACGTCTTCGATGCGGCGTTTCGGGCGAACCTCCGCAATGCGCGGCTGCTGGACGAATGGCTCGTCCGTGAGCGGGCGCGGCGGTCGGCCGGCCGCGGGCCCGGCTGATGCGCAACTTTGGCGCGGGGGTCAGCGGGTTTTTACGCAGGCTCCATCGGCTCTCCATCGGCGCGACCGACCCTCCATTGATCGCATCGGCGGCGGCCCGCCGAGCGGCTTTGACGGGAGGGCTCCGCATGAGTCTGCTGTGGTGGGCGGTTGTCGCGTTTATCATCGCCGTCATCGCCGGGGCGCTGGGCTTCAGCGGCGTGGCGCGCGGGTCTGCGGCGGTGGCGAAGGTGCTCTTCGCGATCTTTCTCATCATCGCCGTGCTGCTGATCGTGCTGGCGTTGCTGGGGATCGGCGCGGTGACCTGAGCCGCGGGCCTGACCCGCGGCGAGCAAGGTCCGAGAACCTTCTGGCGCAGCCCCGCGGCGGGTCGGGTGACCGGCTCGCGCAAGGGATGCAAACCGTACTTTTGCCGATCGATCTGGGCGGAATGTGCTAGGACGGCACAGATTTGTGCCATTTCCCGAGGTTTGTGTGATTTCCTCGGGCAACCCCTAGTCAAGCCCGTGAGCGCGCGTTAACCTGCCAGCCGGTCTCCCGGTTTCTGGGGGACCGGCTCGTGCCGGTGCGGGTGACGCCGTGGCGAGCCGTTCGCCGCACGGGACCGTCCGGGTCGTGTCCGCGCCGCGGACGCCGGGTGGGTCCTGTTACCGCGGCCGGGCGAGAGCCACGCCTGCTCCGTCCGTGACGTGGGAGAAGGAGTACACAGATGTTGAGGATCGCTCGAGGGGCTTGGTGGTTCGCCGTTGCTGGGATGGCCGCGTCCGTCTCGGCGGCCGGCGCGCAGACGATCCGGTATGTGGATGACAGCGCTCCCCCGGGGGGTGATGGCTCGAGTTGGGCGTCGCCCCTGAACTCGCTGCAGGCCGCCCTGGCGGGCCTGACCGCGGGTGACGAGGTCCGCGTGGCCCAGGGGACGTACGTCCCCGGCGCGCCCGGCAGTCGGACGGCCACGTTCCTCGTGCCGGCGGGGGTCGCGCTGCGCGGCGGGTACGCCGGCTTCGGCGCCGCCGATCCGGACGAGCGCGACCCGGTGTTGTACGTGACCATCCTGACGGGCGACCTCAACGGGGACGACACTCCGACCGGCAACCGCGGCGACAACTGCCACCACGTCGTCACGACGGCGGCCGCCGCGGGGCCGTCCACGATCATCAAGGGCTTCCTGATCACCGGGGGCAACGCCGACGCGACGAGCAACCGCGTGGGCGGCGGCATGTTCATTCCCGGCGGGGCGCCCACGATCAGCCTCTGCACCTTCTACAGCAACCAGGCCAACGACACCTCCGGGGCCGGCGGCGCGATCGCGTCGCTGAGCGCGCAGTCGATCACGATCACGGGCTGCGCGTTCATCGAGAACTCCGCCAAGTTCCAGTTCAACTCCAACGACGGGTCCGGCGGCGCGATCTACGCCGAGCGCGCCGTGATCACCGACTGCACGTTCAGCGGCAATCGCGGCAACCGCGGCGGCGCGATCTTCACGAGCGTGGCGTGCACGATGACCGGGTGCACGTTCGACACCAATACGGCGAGCCAGGGCGGGGCGCTGTACCTCTCCGGCGTGGCCGGCGCGGTGTTCAACATCACCGGCTGCACGTTCACCTCCAACACCGCCGGGAATGGTGGCGCCGTCAACATCTTCAATAGCCTCTCCTCGACGCACTTCACCGACTGCGTGTTCCGCGGCAACAGCGCCACCAACATCGGCGGCGCCATCAACAACCTCGGCAACGGTATGACGGCGACGCGGTGCATCTTCGCCGGCAACTCCGCCGCGTCGGCGGGCGGCGCGATGAGCACCAGCAGCGGCACGGCGCTGGTGACCAACTGCACGATCGCCTTCAACATCAGTTCCAACGTCACCGGCGGCATCACGCTGGCGGCCAGCAACTCGACCCCGTCGATCCGCAACACGATCCTCTGGGGCAACACCGACGCCTTCGGCGAGGGCGAGTCGGCCCAGATCGCCCGCTTCTTCGCCACCGGCACGATGCCGGTCGTCAACTACTGCGACGTCCAGGGCCTGACCCCGGCGCTGGGCGGGGTGGGCAACTTCGACGCCGATCCGCTGTTCGTTGACGCGTTCAACGGCGACTTCTCGCTGCAGCACGGTTCGCCGTGCATCGACGCGGGCGACCCGACGATGATCGATCCCGACGGCTCGCCCAGCGATGTCGGCGCCATCCGTGTGCAGAACGCCAAGCCGATCGCGGACGCCGTGGTGACGCAGCTCACGGCGGTCGGTCAGAGCGCGCTGATCCGGCTCGACGCCACCGGGTCGAGCGACCCAGACGGCGACATCGAGGACCTGGCGATCGAGTGGCGCGTGGACGGGCTGGTCGTGTGCTCCGGCACGTTTGAGACCTGCGGCGTGATTGAGGTCCCGGTCGCGTTCGGCGCGCACAGCATCGAGCTGGTGGTCACCGACGCGGGCAACGCCAGCGGTGAGGACTCAACGACGATCATCGTCAGCCCTGCCGCGCTGGCTCTGCTGGACATCGGGACCTCCAAGGTCGAGTTCGACCGCGGCAGGTTCCGCCTCCAGGGCGCTGTTGCGCTTCCCTCGACCGTCTCGTGCCTGGAGCTGGAGCGTCTGGTGGCGGCCTCGGTCAGCTTCGGCGGGATTCCCGCCGTGTCCGCGATGGCGATGGAGTTCGAGCGGCGCGGCAACGGCAACGGGAACGGCAACGCCGACGCGTGGCGCTTCGACGGCCCCAGCGGCCCCGGGCTGATCGACCGCTTCGACGTTGAATGGGGCGGCACGCAGTTGCGCTTCCGCGAAGGGAGCTTCCCCGTGTCGCTCACCAGCGACACCATCACCTCGTCCGAGTCGGTGGTGGAGATGAGTTACAACTGGCGCCGCACGGGGGCGTTCACCCTGACGATCAACAGCGCCGTGATCAACGTCTCCTCCAACGGCAACGTGACGGCGAACGTTCCCATCGAGGTGCGCGACAACGGCAAGGAGGTCACGCTGATCCTTCCGTTCCCGATCACGCCCGACACGAACTTCGTCTTCACCGGCGGGACCAGCGGCAACTTCAACGCCGACCGGTACCTGAAGATCACCACGGGTACGTTCCGGATCGAAGGGCAGTTCGATCGCGCGGCGTTCCCGGCGGGCTCGGCTACGTTGCCTCGCACGATCGAGTTGAATCTGCTCGTCGGCGCGCAGGGTTATCCCGGCACGGCGACTGTCGGCGCCGCCGACCTGAACGTCCGCCACGACACGTGGGTTGGGCGCTGAGCCATCCTTCGTGGGATGTGATGTATGAACGCACGGCGGCCCCGGCACACACGCCGGGGCCGCTTTTCTTTTCCGGTATGAGCGGGGGCGAACGCGCAGGACGCCCTCGCCTCGCCTCCTGTGCGGGCAACGTAGGGCGAACGTAGAGTTCCGCATGAACCGTTCCTTCTGGCAGGTCATGGTGATCGTGCTCGGCGCAGCGCTCGGCGGGGCGGGGTGCGCCGGGCCGTCGGTCTGGGAGCGGGCCTTCGAGCCGTGCGTCGGCGCGGCGCTGACTCCGGCGCCGAAGGATGCGGCGGTCCGCGTCCGCGAGGTCGCGTGGGAGCGGGTTCACGGCGCGCTGCGTGAACTCGACGAGGAGGCTGCGGCGACCGACGTTCCGCCGGAGGAGTGGCCGCCGGAGCGCCGGGACCGGGCGCGGGCGGCGCTTCTGCGGGCATTGCAGGTCACCGCCGATCCGGCGGAGATCGAGGTTCTGGGCGTCTCCGAGTTCCGCACGACGGATCCGCTGCGCCCCGGCGGCGCGGGGGCGGAGGAACTCCGCCGCTTTGCACGCCAGATCGGTGCGGACGAGGTCGTTTGGGCCAGCCGTTACCTCGGCAAGGCGCAGCGGATCGAGGACCGGCCGGTTTCGGCGTACACCACCGGCACGGACTGGTTCTTCGGCCGTCGCGGGCGGTGGGGGAGGGGTGGGAGCGGGTTCTATTCGGAGACCACGACAACGTGGGTGCCCGTCGCGGTCGAGGCCGACGAGCACGCGTTCATCGCGTTCTACCTGAGGCGGCGGTAGGGGCAGGCCAGCGTCGCAGGCCACCCAAGGCTGTGGCGACGGTCTTGCGGGCCAGCGCCCGGAGGGGTAGGCTACCGGCCATGGACACCGCGCTCTTCGGGCGCCGGCTGGGGCCGGTCGCCGTTGCGATTTTCACAGTTCTTGCCTGCCTCGTTCTCGGCGGCTGCGATCCCGACGCCGCGGAGAAAAAGGCGGTCCGCGAAACCCTTCAGGTGGTCGAGGACGCGATCGAGGCGAACGATGCGCGGACCTACACGGAACTTGTGACGCAGGGGACGTTCCTGCACTACGAGCGCATCCTCAGGCTCGCCAATACGGCGCGGCAGGCCGAGGTGGCGGTTCTGCCCCCGGCGGAGCGGTTCCTGATCCTCCTGCTGCGCCACCACATTCCCCTCGAGGAAAGGCAGAATCTCGACGGCCGCACGCTGCTGAGCCGGATCGTCAGCGAGGGATGGTGGGCCGGTTCGGCTGGGGATGGTTCGTCGATCGACTACGGCGAGATCAAGATCAACGGTGCGTACGCGCGGGTTCAGATTGTGTGGAACGGCAAGCCCACGGGGTTCTGGGTGCAGTTCATCAGGGAGAATGCCTACGGTCAGCCGGACCCGACAGCGCCGTGGAAACTCGACGATCCTTCGATGGACGCGTTTTCCAACGATCTCATCCCGCGGCTGGCCCGCGAGATCAACCGTAACGAGAACGACCTGATGGTCATGGTTGTGGCGCGGGAGAGCGGCGAGCCCGTGCGGCCGGACATCTGGGACCGGCCCTGAGGAGCCTACTCGCGCTCGCGCGGCCCGGCCGGAGCATCCTCGTCTGTTGCTCGCGGCGTCGCGTCCACATCCCGGCCCGGTGTTCCCTCGACTCCGCCGGAGCCCTGAGCGCCGGTCGTGTCGCGCTCCGTTGTTCCCGGCGCCGACGGCAGGTCGCTGCCGCGCGAGCGGCCCGTGTCGGGTCCGGTGCGGCGTTGCTGGTTCGCGGGTGTGGTTGTCGCCGGCTGCTGCGGCGCCGCGGGCGACTCGTCGGCCTTCTTGACGTTGTTGGTCTCGTCGCCCGGATCCCGCTGGTTGCCAAGCCGCTCGGCGTTGCTCTGCTCGTTCATCTGTCCCATCCGGCACCTCCGCAGTCCTTCCCCCTTGCCCTCCCCCCGCGGGGATGGTTGCGGCCGGGCATGACAGGGCCGTGAGCCGGCCGTCAGGGGTCGTTGAGGCGGCGGTCTGAGAAAATGGCTCTCCAGAGCCGCCTCGGCCTGGCCAGCTCCGGAATACGGCCCCGGTCGGCGGCGTTTGTCGTGATGACGGAAGTTTGTGACGGCTTACTTGGCCGGGGCGGGGAGCGGGCCAGCGGCCCCAGAGCAAGGAGAGCACGATGTTCCGGGCATCCCACGCGGCAGGTTCGCACAGGGCGGGGCGGGCGATCATGGCGCTGATCGCGGCAGCGGCCGTGGGCCTCCCGGCTGCCGGCGCGGCCGCGGCGGACCGTGGGGGCGGCTGGTACCGGCGTGGCGGCGACCATCACGGCCATCGTGATCACGGTCACCGCGGCCACAGCCACCACAGCAGCCATCATCACCATCACGGGCGCCACCACCACTCCGGCGTGAGCGTCCGCATCGGCCTGCCGCCGATCGTCATCGGCTCCCCCGCGCCGCGGGTGGTGTACCGCGAGCGCCGGGTCGTCGTGCATGAGCCCGCGCCGGTGGTCGTCCAGCCGTCGCCGCCGGTGATTTACCAGCCGGCGCCCGTAGTTGTGCAACAGCCCGCGCCCGTGGTTGTTCAGCAGCCTGCGCCGGTCATTCAGCAGCCGGCCCAGCCGGTGATCGTCACCGCCGAGCAGCGGCCCATCGAGCCGGTCGTGGTTCCGGCGCCGGTACCCGACACGATCCCGAAGGAGTTGAGCATGCAGGCGTTCCGCTCCGGCGGGACGATCATGGTGCACATCTCCGGCGTCAACACCGGCGGGACGTACACGACCACGCTGAGCACGGGCGACCTCGGTCTGGCATCACCCAGCGTGGTGCTGCGCAACATCCAGACCAGCGCCGTCGCCGGCGCCCCCGACACGGAGTTCAACGTGAGCCTGGCGCTCAACATCACGCGACCGGTGACCAGCATCACGGTCCGCTTCGCCGATCAGGCGCACCAGGTGCCGATCGTGGACGTGCCGACGAGCACGGCCGGTCAGCCCTGAACGCTCGCCGCGGCGGGTTCACTCGGCCCGGCGGAACAGGTCGAGGAATCGGTCCTCGTACTGGCGGAAGACTCCAAGGCGGTCCAGTTCTTCCTTGAGCCGGACCGCCTTTGACCTGTCGTGACGGGCCTCCTGGAAGAGTTGCTCGATGCGGTTGCGCGTCGCGTAGTCCATTCGCGGCTGCTGCGGCTTGGATGAGGGCTCGCCGCCCGCCTCGCGGCCGGGGGCGCCCTCGGAGGTCAGGTCGGGCTCGTCCGCTCCGTTGGGTTCGTCCTCGTCCTCGTCTTCCTCGCCCTCGCCGCGCTGCTGCTCGATCTTCTTCATCGCCTCGAGGATTGCGCGGTCCATCGCCTCGGCGTACTGGTTGAGCGCCTCGAGGCTGACGTCGATCCCGGCCATAACGCTGAAGACGCTGAGCACCGCGCGGGCCGCTTTGGGGTTCGGTACCGCTGCGGCGAAGAAAGGGATCTCGCCCAGCAGGCACATCCCTTCCATCCCGCGCGCCGCCGCCGCTCCCAGCAGGACGCCGTTGAGCCCGCCGATCTGCCCCTCCTTCAGGGGGCGGACCTCGACCAGTTGCATCTCGCGGAGCACCGCGGCGCTGGTCGCCACGCCCATGACCGTCGGGTCTTCCGACGGGTGCAGGCCGGAGGCCATCGACGCGAAGGTGACGATTCGCTCCGCCCCCATGTCCTTGGCGCGGGTGAGCAGTTCGTGGGCGTACCCCCATGAGTCGGTCGCCGGCTGTGCCTCGCCGATGAAGACGATCAGGTTCGACCCCGGCCCGCCCTCGCGGCGGCGGAAGAACCGGCCGCGCGGGAGCGCCGGGGCCACGACGACCCCGTCCTTCACCTCGACCTCGCCGATGTCGAAGTGCCCGCGCGCGGGGAGTTGGTCAACCTCTTCCATCCCCAGGGCCTGGACGAGGTACCCGGCGCCGATGATGGCGACGTTCCCCATGCCGGGCCACGCGGCGATGAGCCACGTCTTAGTCGGTTCGTTTGCCATGGCTGATCGTGGGCAACTTCCGTGCCGCTCGGTCGCGTTCGCCCAGCCCGGTTTGGGGGCCGGAGGGGTGCCACCCTGGCAGCCCGACCCGTCTCTCGCTCCCCCGATGGCGGTCTCCGCCCTTGCCCCGGGGCGCTGACGCCCGCGACCACCCACATGGCCGCGGGCGCCGCGCTGGGTCACAGCCACGAGGCTGTGTATGCACGTTCGCCTGGTCGTGCCCCCGGGTTCGCCAGAAGGGAGTACGGCCGGCCCTGTTTCTG
>Ga0180217_1001364_pt1 | contig 27404 bp, 20 predicted proteins | sample eDN3rd37CBELigOP_FD_128521 | JGI IMG/M metagenome (GOLD analysis project Ga0180217, IMG submission 128521) | Enriched Organic Plus compost microbial communities from Emeryville, California, USA - eDNA 3rd pass 37_C BE-Lig OP (version 2) (version 2) ... | reverse complement strand
CCTCGGCACCGGCGTCGGTGCCGGCATCGTGACCGGCGGGCGGATCCTGGAGGGACGGAACCGCATCGCGGGCGAGTGGGGTCACAACCCACTGCCCTGGATGGAACCTGCGGAGGCTCCCGGCCCCGCCTGCTGGTGCGGCCGGCATGGCTGCATCGAGACCTTCCTGCGCGGCCCGGCGCTGGCCGCCGATGCCGACGGCCCGGGGGCCACGGATGCCGTCACGCTGCCTGCCCGCGCCGCCGCGGGTGATGCACGTGCGGCGGCGGCGATCGAGCGCCACACAGGGCGGCTGGCGCGGGCGCTGGCGCACGTGATCAACATCCTCGATCCCGACTGCATCGTGCTGGGCGGCGGGCTGTCGAACATGGCGCATCTCTACGAACGGGTGCCGGCGCTGTGGGGCGGCTGGGTGTTCAGCGACACGGTGGCGACTCCGCTGCTGCGGGCCCGGCACGGCGACAGCTCCGGCGTGCTGGGTGCGGCGCGGCTGTGGGACGGCGCGGAGGCCGAGCCATGAAGGGTGCCACGGACCCGCTGCGGAAGGCACGCTGAGGCCATGCCCGCGCTCTGCCGCGACTGCTTCAGCGCGCTGGCGGAGGAAGCGGCGGCATGCTCCTGCGGCTCGCGGCGGGTGGTGCGGCATCCCGAACTCTTCACGCTGACCGTCGCGCATGTGGACTGCGACGCCTTCTATGCGAGCGTGGAGAAGCGCGACCGGCCGGAGCTGCTGACGCAGCCGGTCATCGTTGGCGGCGGGAAGCGCGGGGTGGTCTCGGCCGCCTGCTACATCGCGCGCACGCGCGGCGTGCGGAGCGCGATGCCGATGTTCAAGGCGCTGAAGCTCTGCCCGGATGCGGTCGTCATCCGGCCGGACATGGCGAAATACCTTGCCGCCGCGCGGCAGGTACGGGCGCTGATGGAGCGCCTGACCCCGCTGGTGCAGCCGCTCTCGATCGACGAGGCCGTGCTGGACCTGAAGGGGACGGAGGCGCTGCACCGCGCCCCGCCCGCAGCGGTGCTGGCGCGCTTCGCGCGGGATGTGGAGCAGGAAGTGGGCGTGACGGTCTCCATCGGCCTTGCCCCCAACCGCCTGCTGGCGAAGCTGGCGGCCGAGCGCGACAAGCCGCGCGGTTTCGCGGCGATCGGTGCGGCGGAGGCGGCCGCATGGCTGGCACCGCAGCCGGTGACGCTCCTGCCCGGCGTCGGGCCCGCGCTGGCGCGGAAGCTGGAGGCGGCCGGGTTCACGCGGCTTGGCCAGCTCGCTGCCCTGGACCCGCGGGAGGCGGCACGGCGCTTTGGCGAGGAGGGGCCGTCACTGGCCGCCCGGGCGCGCGGCGAGGACAGGCGGCCGGTGACGCCGGAGCGCGAGACCAAGAGCATCAGCGCGGAAACGACCTTCGAGGCCGACCTGCGCGAAGTGGCGGCACTGGAGCAGCCGCTCTGGCGGATGTGCGAGAAGCTGTCGCGACGGCTGCGCGAGAAGGATCTGGCCGCGGCCGGCGTGGTGCTGAAGCTGAAGACGGCGGGGTTTGCGCTGCGCACGCGGCATGCGCGCCTTCCCGCTCCCACCCTCCTGCCGGAGACGCTGTTCGAAGCGGCGCGGCCGCTGCTGGCGAAGGAGGCGGATGGAACGGAATTCCGGCTGATCGGCATCGGCGCGCAGCCGCTCGCGCCGGCGGAGCAGGCGGACCGCGGCGACCTTGCGGACCCGGAGGCGCCCCGGCGCGCCGCACGCTGGCGGGCGATGGAAGCGCTGCGGGCGAGGTTCGGGGAGGGCGCGGTGATGCGCGGGCGGGGGTTGCGTAGACGCTAAGGCACTCGTCGCCGCAGCCCATCCGCCAGCAGGGTGCAGCCGGTCACGCCGAGCAGGATCATCAGCCCCGGCCAGACCGCGGCGAGGGGCGCGCTGAACACCATCTCCTGCGCATTGGACAGCATGTTGCCCCAGGAGGGCGCGGGCGGCTGGATGCCGAGGCCGAGGAAGCTCAGGGTGCTTTCGGCCAGGATGGCGCCGGCGACGGCGAGGGCCGTGGCCACGGTGATCGGGCCCAGGATGTTGGGAAGGACGTGGCGGAGAAGCAGGCGAGCCTCGCTTGCGCCTGCGACCCGCGCCGCCGCCACGTAGTCGAGCGAAAGCTGCGTCAGCGCCGCCGCGCGCGTGAGGCGGGCGACTCCGACCCAGCCGAACAGCGTCAGGATCGCGACGATGCGGGCGATATCCGCAGCGCCCTCGCCGCGGGGCAGGCCGAAGCGGCCGGTATCCACCGCGGCCAGCACGACCAGCAGCGGCAGGATCGGCAGGGCCAGCACGCCGTCGGCCAGCCGCATCAGCACCGCGTCCAGCCAGCCGCCGCGCCAGGCGGCGGCAAGACCGATGGCGGTGCCGAGCGTCGTCGCGCCGAGCGCGACGGCGATGCCCACGGTGAGCGACACACGCGCGCCATAGAGCAGCCGCAACAGCATGTCCCGCCCGAGTTCGTCGGTGCCCAGCGGGTGCTCCAGCGAGGGGGCGCCGTAGCGGCTGAACAGGTCCGGCGTGAAGGGGTCATGCCCCAACCACCGTTGTGCGAGCGGTGCCAGCACGGCGCCCATCGCCAACAGCCCCAGCAGCAGGATGCCAGCGGAGAGGCGCATCACCCGCCGGCCAGCCAACGCCCGGAACGCCCGGGTCCCAGGAGCCTGCCGAGCCCTGGTAGGGTGTCCGGGGAGGCAAGGTCCCCCTGTCCGGGGCGGCGCCCCGCCCGCCGGCTCACCCTGCCCCGATCCTCGGATCGATCAGCCGCTGCGCGACATCGGCCGCCAGGGTCGCCAGCATGGTCACCGTCGCCGCCAGCAGCAGCGCGAGTAGCGCCAGATTGTAGTCGTTGCCCATGATGCTGTCGTAGATCAGCTTGCCCATGCCCGGCCGTGCGAAGATGGTTTCCGTGATCAGCGCGCCTGAGACCAGTGCGCCGGCGTCGAGCGCCAGGATGGTGACCACGGGGATGGCTGCATTCGGAAAGGCATGGCGCCAGATCACCGCGCCTTCCGGCAGTCCCTTCATGCGCGCGGTGCGGATATAGGGCTGCGACAGCTCGGCCTGCATCGCCGCCATGGCGTGCCGCAGATAGGCCGCGATGTGGAAGGTCGCGAGGGTGGCGACCGGCAGCGCCAGGTAGCGCAGCGCCGGTGCCAGCCCGGACGCCTCCGCTGTGCCGCCCGCCGGCAGCCAGCCGAGGCGGACAGCAAAGAGGATGATCAGCAGGATGCCGAGCCAGAAGGTGGGCGTGGCCTGCGCCAGGATCGCCAGGGCATCCGCCGCCGGCGCTGCGCGCGGGCGGACCGCTGCGAGGACGCCGAGGCCGACGCCCAGGACGAGCGCCAGCAGGAGCGCCATGCCGAGAAGAAGGAGGGTGGAGCCGAGCGCCGGCCACAGCACCGCTTCGACCGGCACAGCGTAGAGGCGGGAATAGCCGAAATCGCCATGCAGCACGGCGGCGGCCCAGGCCAGGTATCGCTCATGCAGCGGCCGGTCGAGGCCGTGCAGCGCCCGCAGCCGCTCGATATCGGCTGTGGTCAGGGCGGGATCCGACATCAGCGCCAGATCCACCGGATCGCCCGGCATCAGCCCCATGGCCAGCCAGGTCAGCGCCGAGAGGAGGACGAGGGTGACGGCGATCTGGGCCAGGCGCGCGGCGATCAGGCGCAGCATCGGACGCCCTCGCCGATCCCCGCGCGGCGACGGGCCTCAGCCGGAGGTGGCACCCGTCTTTGGATTCGCCGGCTTGCTGGTGTCGGGCGGGGGCAGGGCAGGGCCTTCGCCGCGTGCCTCCTTCACCGCGGCACGGGCGGCCAGCACCATCAGGCTCACCTCATTGGCGATCGTCACCAGCCTGAAGCCCATGTCGATCATGCGCCGTGCATAGGCCCCGGTGCCGTTGTGCAGGCCGGCGGCAATGCCGCGCTTGCTGGTCTCCTTGATCAGCCGCTCGTAGATGCGCAGGATCTCCGGCTCCTCCCGATCGAGCCTCGGCGCCATGCCGAGCGAGAGGCCGAGATCGGACGGGCCGACATAGATCGCGTCGATCCCCGGGACGTCCAGGATGGCCTCCAGGTTGTCGAGCGCCTGCTGCGTCTCGATCATCGGGATGACCAGGATCTCGTCATTGGCGGTGGCCTGGTAGTTGCCACCCTCGCCATAGAGGCCGGCGCGGATCGGGCCGTTGCTGCGCGTGCCCCTCGGCGGGTACTTGCAGTACTGCACCAGGGCCCGTGCCTCGGCCTCGGTGTTCACCATGGGGCAGATCACGCCATAGGCGCCGGCGTCGAGCACCTTGCCGATGATGCCGGGCTCGTTCCAGGGGACCCGCACCATGGGCAGCACAGGGGCGCGCTGCATGCCCTGGAAGCAGGCGACGCAGGAGAGATAGTCCTGCACGCCGTGCTGCATGTCCACGGTCACGCTGTCCCAGCCGGCCTGCGCGTACATCTCGGCGCTGAAGGCATTGGGGATGGCGAGCCAGCCATTCACCACCGGCTTTCCGGCCTTCCAGAGCTCCTTGACCTTGTTCGCCATCGCTTCCCCCAGTGTCCTGCGGTGCAACGACGCTAGGCGCGGGGGACGGGGGCGTCAACGCGGGGCCGCTGGACGGGGCGCGTCCGCGGCGCCACCCTGCGGACATGCCCGACTGGACCGTGGCCTCGGAGACCGGGCGGCTGACCGAGGTGCTGGTCTGCCCGCCCGACCACTACCGCTGGATCCCGACCAATGCGGTCGCGCGGCGGAGCCTCGCCAGGGGCGCGCAGCCGGATCTGCAGGCGCTGGCCGCGCAGCACCGGGAACTGGTGGATGCGCTGGCCGGGGCGGGCGCGACCGTGCATGTGCTGCCGCCGCAGCCGCACCTGCCCTACATGGCCTATACGCGCGATTCCGTCGTGGTGACGCATCGCGGACCCGTGCTCTGCCAGCTCGAACGGCCACAGCGGCGGGGCGAATACGCCCATCTGCTGGAATGGCACGCCTCGCATGGCAGCCGCATGTGGCGGATGTCGAGCGCCGGGACCCTGGAAGGCGGCGATGTCCACATCATCCGTCCCGGCCTGGCTGCTATCGGCATGACCGGCGGGCGCACCGATCTCGCCGGCGCCGAACAGCTCGCCCGCTGGCTGCGCGCCGAGGGCTGGGAGGTGCGGATCGAGCCCTTCGACGAGCATTTCCTCCATCTCGACCTGCTGTTCTGCATGGCCGCGCCGGGCCTCGCCGTGGCCTGCCTCGACGCGCTCGATCCCGGCTTCGTGGCCTGGCTGAAGGACGGGGGCATCCGCTGCATTCCGGTGCCGTACCGGGAGGCGATGCGCCTCGGCTGCAACATCCTTTCCCTCGGCATGGGGCGCGTGATATCCGCCCGGCAGAGCCGCGATCTGAACGCCGCCCTGCGGGCCGAGGGGGTCACGGTGCTTGACCCGGAGCTCTCGCTCTTCACCGCGGGCGGGGGCGGGCCGCACTGCCTGACCTGCCCGCTGGGGCGGGAGGGCTGAGCCGTCCGCCGGAACCTTGGATCGAGCCGCCCGACGCAGGCTGGACCAATGCGATCAATACCCTGGGAAACGCCATGAACGTCATCTCCCGCTCCGCGACCGAGCCGAACAGCGTCGCCGCCGTCATCGCTGCGGCGCGCGAGTTCCTCGGCGATCGCCTCTCGGTGAACGAGAGCGTGCGGCTGCAGCACGGCAAGGGCGAGGACAGCACCACCCCCACCTTGCCCGACGCCGTCGTCTTCGCGGAGACGACCGAGGAGGTGAGCCGCCTGCTTGCCCTGTGCCACCATCATGGCGTGCCGGTGACGCCCTTCGGCGCCGGCACCAGCCTCGAAGGCCATGTGAACCCGGTGCGCGGCGGCCTCTCGCTCGATCTCTCGCGCATGACGGCGATCCTCGAGGTGAATCCCGAGGACATGGACTGCCTGATCCAGCCGGGGGTCACGCGCCAGCAGCTGAATGATCATCTGCGGGACCAGGGCATGTTCTTCCCGGTGGATCCGGGCAGCCATTGCACCATCGGCGGCATGTGTGCCACCCGTGCCTCCGGTACCAATGCCGTGCGCTACGGCACCATTCGGGAGAATGTGCTGGGGCTGGAAGTGGTGCTGGCCGATGGGCGGGTGATCCAGACCGGCGGGCGGGTGCGCAAGGCGGCGAACGGCTACGACCTGACGCATCTCTTCATCGGCAGCGAGGGCACGCTCGGCGTCATCACCAGGATCCGGCTGCGCCTGCACGGCATCCCCGAGGCGATGAGCGCCGCGGTCTGCCAGTTCCCGGAGCTCGCATCGGCGGTGGAGACGGTGATCGCCACCATGCAGGCCGGCATCCCGGTGGCGCGCATCGAGCTTCTGGACGCCGACATGATGGAGGCCTGCATCCGCTACTCGAAGCTGGAAGGCTTCCAGGCGGCGCCGACGCTGTTCCTCGAATTCCACGGCAGCGCCGCAGGCGTGCAGGAGCAGGCCGAGGCGGTGCAGGCCATCGCCGCCGAGTATGGCGGCTCCGGCTTTGCCTGGGCGACCGAGGCCGAGGCACGCAACAGGCTGTGGAAGGCGCGGCACGACGCCTACTGGGCCGGCCTGGCGCTGAAGCCCGGCTGGCGGGCGCTCACCACCGATGTCTGCGTGCCGATCTCCCGCCTCGCCGAGGCGCTGGTCGGCGCGAAGGAGGAGGCGGTGGCGCTCGGCCACACCACCTGCATCGTCGGCCATGTCGGGGACGGCAATTTCCACCAGATGGTGCTCTACGACCCGAAGGACCCGCAGGGCCTGGAGCGTGCCTGGGACATGGACCGGCGCATCGTCGCGCGTGGCCTGGCGCTGGGCGGTACCTGCTCGGGCGAGCACGGGGTGGGCCTCGGCAAGCGCGAGTTCCTGGAGGAGGAGCACGGCCCCGAGGCACTGGCGATGATGCGCGGCATCAAGCACAGCTTCGATCCCAAGGGCATCCTGAACCCGGGAAAGATGTTCCGGAACTGAGCCGCGCCAGTGCGTTTGCAATCCACCGGCGGCGCGATCGCGCTGCCGATCCTGGCGCTGACCCTCGGCCATGTCTTCTCCAACGCCGTTCGCACCCTGCCGGCGGTGGCGGCGGATGTGCTGATGCGCGATCTCGGCCTCAGCGCCGAGGGGCTGGCCGCCATTACCGGCGCCTTTCCCGCCGCTTTCGCGCTGGTTATGGTTCCGGTCGGCGTGGCGCTCGACCGCTGGGGCGTGCGGCGCACGGCCCTGGCGCTGCTGGGCATCGCCTGCGCGGGGGCTGTGCTGGCCGCGCTGGCCCCGGGGCCGCTCGCCATGCTGCTGGCGCAGGTCGTGCTCGGCATCGGCTGCTCGGGCATGCTGATGTGCCCGATGACCTATGCCGCGCGCGCGACCGATGCTGCGCGCTTCGCGCTGTGGTCCGGCACCATCCAGGCGGTGGGCAATTCCGGCATGCTGCTCTCGGCGAGCCCCCTGGCGCTGCTGGTGGAGTGGCAGGGCTGGCGCGCGGGATTCTGGGCCGCGGCGGCGATGGCCGGTATCGCCTGGGCGGCGGTGGCCGCAACCGTGCGCCAGCCGCCGCCGGAGCGTGGGGCACCTCGCTCGCTCTGGCACGATGCGAGGGAGGTGTTCGGCATCGCCGCCTCCCGTGCCCTTCGGCCGATGATGGTTTTCGCCTTTGCGAGCTTCGGCGTGGTGCTCGGGCTGCGCGGCCTCTGGGGCGGGCCCTGGCTGATGGACGTGAAGGGCCTCAACCGGCTGGAGGCAGGCAATGCGCTGCTGGCCTGCACCGTCGCGCTGGTGGTGGGCCCCGCCATCGCGGCGGCGGTGCATCGCCTGTTCGGCCGGGCCGTGCTGTTGATGGCCGGCAGTCATTTCGCTGTGGTGGGGTTGATCCTGTTGCTGGTGGGCGGCGGTCCGGGCGGGTGGCTCGCCGACCTGCTCGGCGTGCCGATGCTGCCGGCGAGCTTCGACCTGGTGTTGCTCGTCGCCTTCGGGCTGATCATCGCCTTCCAGGTGCTGACCTTCTCACTGGTTCGGGCGGCGGTGCCACCGGACCAGACGGGGAGGGCGCTGTCGGCGCAGAACATCTCCTTCTTCGGGGGCGCCGCGGTGCTGCAGGCTGCCTCGGGCGCCGCCGCGGCGGTGGGCGGTGTCGCCGCGGCGCTGCTCACCCTGGCCGTCGCGGTTCTGGTCTGCACCGCGGGTTTCCTGGCGCTGCGGGCATCCCGGGGCGTCAGCGCGCGGTTCGCGGGCGATCCCTGATCCCCGCCGGAGGTTATGCGGGTCAGGGCGGGACCACTGGTCAGTGCGGCCCGGCGCGCCGCACCCGCGGCGGCGTCTTCACCTCCGCCGCGGGATCTGCCTGCTCCTCTCCCACCTCGGTTTCGGCCAGAGTGCTCAGGCGCTGGTAGGCACCGAGGCCCACCACCAGCGCCACGCCGGCGAACAGGAGGAAGGTCGGGTAGAGCATGTTCTCCATCTGGTCCTTGCCGGCCGCGAAGACGGCGACGAGCGCCTCCAGGAAGACGGCGATGGCGATGGTGGAGATGAACTTGGTCATGCCGCGCCGCGCCTCGCCGGTGTGGCGCATTTCGCGGGGATTGATGACCTCCTCCTCGAACAGGTACTTCGCGACCTCGAACACCGCGAGCGCGATAACCGAGTAGCCGATGGCGGCGAGCAGCACCGCTCCGACATCGGTCCCGGGCTGTCGGAATATTCCGAGGATCTGGATGGCCGCATAGGCGAGGAGGCCGATGGCCAGGAGCATCAGCACCAGGCTCATCCCGGCGAAGACCGCCCGCATCGTCAGGTCCAGGAAGCGCATGGCCTGCATCTCAGCGACCGGGGAGATGCGGTGCAAGCGCCGCGGGGGACAACCTCGCCTGCCGGCACGCATGCCTGGCGCATTTTCCGGAGAGGTTAGGGCTGGCCGAATGCGGTCGCGGCGAGGACGCTCCGGATCAGCGCCGTCGTGCCTTCTGGCAGGGCAGGCGAAGGAGCACCGGATCGGCGACGAGGTGGCGCCGTGCCGGGCGGCGCGGATCCCGAGGCAGGCGTCAGGTCCATATCGAGCCTGGCGCGGGAGATTGAGGCCGCCTGCGGGCAGCAACATATGGCCGGGTTGACGTGACGCTGGCCCCGGCTTTCCTCCGTCCCCGCTGCCTCAGGCCGGGCCGGCCTTGCTGTCCCAGATCCATGAATTCGTTCGAATCCAGCACCCGCTCGGCCACATCCTCGGCATGGTGGCGGCAGGAGGCATCAGGCTGCAACTCGTCGATGCACTGCGCCGACAGCCGCGAGGAACTGGCCTTCGTCCCGCCGCTGATTCTCGGCGCGGTCGCCAGCCGACTCCGCCAGATCGGGTGCTGCGCCCATGGCCGGATCCGCGCCTGAGTGCCGGCGGGCGGGCGAGACGGCGGAACGCCCGCGGCCGGCACTGGTTTGAATCTGCCCCCCCTTGCCGAACCGGGGGCGGATGCGGCCAAGTGGCGACCGGAATGAGGTGACATTCATGCTCCGCAGCATCCTTCTGGCGCTGGACGATACCCCGGGCGCACTGGCCGCGCGGGACGCGGCGATCGCGCTTGCCCGGCGCACCGGCGCGGCGCTCTCCTGCGCCGCCATCCTCGACCGGCCGCATACCCAGGATGCGGCCGAGCCCGTGCCGATCGGTGCCGCCGCCTTCGCCGAGCGGCGCAACGCCGCCCTTGCCGCGCGGCTGGAGGCCGAGGCGACGGCAGCGCTGGAAGCCGCACGGCAGGCGGCCGGCGAGGTGCCGATCACGCCGCTCAGACTGGAGGATGCGCCGGAGTCCGCGCTCCTCCGCGCAGGAGCGCAGCACGACCTGGTGGTGATCGGCCGCGACTGCAGCCTGGGCCGGGAAGAGGCGGAGGATGGCTTCGCCCCCGTGATCGAAGCGCTGCTGCGGGATGGTGCGCGGCCGCTGCTGGTGGTGCCGCCCGGGGCGCCGGCGACCGCGAAGGGCCCGGTGCTGGTGGGCTATGACGGCTCGATCCCCAGCCAGCGGGCGCTGCAGTTCTTCGCCCTGCTCGGCCTGGCGGAGGGCTCGCTGGTGAAGCTGCTCTCTGCGGAGGACGACCCTGCGGAGGCGGCACGGCTGGTCGCCGAGGGCGCCGGCTTCCTGCGCCATCATGGGCTGACGGCGGAGGAATGGTCGGCTGCCGGCGGCCATGCCGCCGAACTGCTGCTGGCCGAGGCCACCAGCCTGCGTGCACGGCTGCTGGTCATGGGCGCCTTCGGCAAGTCCGGGCTGCGCGCGCTGTTCCTGGGCGCGGCGACGCGCCGGCTGCTGCGCGAGGCCCCTTGCCCGATCCTCGTCGCGCACTGATCGGCCAGGGCGGTGCCGAGGCTCAGGCCCGACCTGCCTGGACCTTGGCTGCCGCCGTGATGACCGCCCGCAGCGGCACCCTGGCCGCTGAGCAGCCTGGTAGGCGGCCGGTGCGGCGTGGCGGGAGGGCAGCGAAGAGGCGGGCAGGATGGCGCGCGGCGACGTGAGCCGCATGACGGACAGCCCGCTGCCGATGGCGTGGAGGGCACGCAGTCGCGAGGCATGGCAACCATTCCATCTGACGCGTATCGTTGCCGCCTGCTTGCGCTGGCAGGGAATGACGCCATGTGCCATGGCCTCTTCGCCGGTGCAGCATGCATCGGACTCGCCGGGACCATGCCGTATCATGCTCCGCCTCCTCTTCGGGCTTCTCTTCCTCCTGCTCGCCACGCTTCCGGCCAATGCGCAATTCGGGCCACAAGGACCGCCCGCCGTCGGCGTAGTGACCGCTGAGCGCAAGCCTGTCACCGAAACCACCGAATTCGTCGGTCGGATCGAGGCGGTGAACCGCGTCGACGTCCGCGCCCGTGTCACGGGCTTCCTGGAAGCCCGGCTGTTCCAGGAAGGGCAGGAGGTGCGCGCCGGGGATGTGCTGTTCCGCATCGAGCGGGCGCCCTTCGAGGCGCAGCTCGAGCAGGCGCGGGCCAATGTCGCCTCGGCCCAGGCAACGCTGGAGAACGCGCGGGTCGCGCTGCAGCGGGCGCGGGAACTGCGCGCCACCGGCGCCGGGACCCAGGTGGCGCTGGACAACGCGCAGGCGCAGGAGCGCACGGCTGCGGCCAGCCTGCTCGGGGCGCAGGCGGCGGTCCGGGTTGCGGAGATCAATCTGGGCTACACCGAGATCACCTCGCCGATCGACGGCAAGATCGGCCGGGCCACCTACACCCCGGGCAACGTCGTCTCCCCCACCCTGACCGATCCGCTCGCGACCATCGTCAGCCAGGACCCGATGCGCGTCGCCTTCACCGTCAGTGCCCGCTCCGCCGAGGAGCTGCGCCGACGCTATGAGGACCGCGGCGGTACCTCTGCGGTGGTGGTGCGGGTACGCCTCAGCGATGGCACGCTCTATCCCCATGCCGGGCGGATCGACTTCATCGATACCCAGATCGACCGCAACACCGACACGCTGCTCGTGCGCGCGCTGATCCCGAACCCGCTGCGCGAAGGCACGCAGGTCGGTCAGATCGGCAATCGCGTGCTGATCGATGGGCAGTTCGTCTCCGTCTATGTCGAGGGCGTGGAGCCGGTGCAGGCCATCGTCATCCCACGTGTCGCGGTGCTGCAGGACCAGGGCGGCACCTATGTCTTCGTCGTGGGCGCGGAGAACAAGGCGGAGCGGCGCAATGTCAGCCTCGGCCGCAGTACCGCCGAGCAGGCGGTGATCGAGCAGGGCCTAAATGGCGGGGAGTCGGTAATTACCGAAGGGTTGCAGCGCGTTCGCCCTGGCGAGCCGGTGAATCCCGCCCCGGCGGCGGCGCCGCCTGGCCGTCCGCCGGGGCCTCCGGGCGGGCCCGCCGCTTCCGACCAGGGCTGAGCCTCCATGATCTCCGGCGTCTTCGTCGACCGGCCACGGCTGGCCATCGTCATCTCCATCGTCATGACCCTTGCGGGTCTGCTGGCGATGTTTTCCATTCCGGTCAGCCAGTTCCCGGACATCGTGCCGCCGCAGGTGCAGGTCAGCACGCGCTACCCTGGCGCTTCGGCCGCGGTGGTGGAATCGACGGTGGCGCAACCGATCGAGAGCGCGGTGAACGGCGCCGACCGCATGCTCTACATGCGGTCGAACAGCGCCAATGACGGCAGCTATCAGCTGAACGTCACCTTCGCCCTCGGCACCAACCCGGACATCAACACGGTCAACGTGAACAACCGGGTGCAGGGCGTGCTCGCGCGACTGCCGCAGGAGGTGCAGCGGAACGGCGTGACGGTGCGCAAGCAATCGTCGTCGGTGCTGCAGTTCCTCGCCGTCTATTCGGAGACCGGGGAGCAGGACCCGCTGTTCCTATCGAACTATGTCACCATCAACGTGCTGGACACGCTGCGGCGCGTTCCGGGGGTGGGCGACGTCTTCCTGTTCGGTGCCATGGACTACTCCATGCGCATCTGGTTCGAGGTGGACCGGCTGACCAACCTGAACCTGACGCCGCAGGACATCATCCAGGCGATCCAGGCACAGAACGTCCAGGCAGCGGTCGGGCGCATAGGCGCGCGTCCGGTCTCCGATGACCAGCAGTTCCAGCTCAACATCCAGACCCAGGGGCGGCTGACCAGCCCCGAGCAGTTCGGCGATATCGTCATCCGCGCCAACCCCGACGGATCCGTGCTGCGGGTGCGCGACGTGGCGCGGGTGGAGCTGGGCGCGGCGACCATGGACACGGAAAGCCGGCTGAACGGCCGCCCGACCGTGACCATGGGCGTCTATCTCTCGCCCGGCGCCAATGCGGTGCAGGTGGCACAGAGCGTGCGTGACACGCTCGATCAGCTCTCCCAGCGCTTCCCTCCGGGCATGCGCCACCTGGTGGTGTACGACACCTCCACCTTCGTGAGCGACACGATCTACGAGGTGATCAAGACGCTGCTCGAGGCCTTCGTGCTGGTCGTGCTGGTGGTCTATCTGTTCCTGGGCAGCTTCCGCGCCACCATCATCCCGACCATCGCCGTCCCGGTCAGCCTGATCGGCACCTTCGCGGTGCTGCTGGCGGTGGGCTACACGGCGAACACCGTCTCCCTGCTCGCGCTGGTGCTCGCCATCGGCATCGTCGTGGACGATGCCATCGTGGTGGTGGAGAATGTCGAGCGGGTGATGGAGGAGCACCCCGAGCTGCCGCCCAAGGATGCGGTGAAGAAGGCGATGGGGGAGATCACGGGCCCGATCATCGCCATCACCCTGGTGCTGCTATCGGTCTTCGTCCCTGTCGCCTTCATCCCGGGCGTCTCAGGCGTGCTGTTCCGCCAGTTCGCGGTGACCATCAGCGTGGCCATGGTGATCTCCGCGATCAACGCGCTGACCCTCTCGCCCGCCCTTTGCGCACTGGTGCTGCGCCATACGGGGCCGCGGCGCGGTCCCATCAAGTATGTGCTGCGCGGCATCGACAAGGTGCGCGATGGCTACGCGGCGCTGGTGCGGCGGCTGGTGCGCGTGGCGCTGCTCTCCCTGCTGCTGACGGCCGGTTTCGCCTTCGGCATCTGGACAGTGGCCTCGAAGACCCCGCAGGGCTTCCTGCCACAGGAGGACCAGGGTGCCTTCTTCGTCCAGCTGCAGCTTCCGCAGGGCGCCAGCGTGAGCCGGACACGGGACGCGGTGAAGCAGGTCGAGGCCATCCTGCAGCAGAACCACGCCATCGAGCATGTGCTGGCGATCGTCGGCTTCTCGCTGATCGACGGGGGGGCGCAGTCCAACTCCGCCTTCATGGTGGCGCGGATGAAGCCCTTCGAGGACCGCACGGCGGCGCAGGATTCGGTCTTCGCCGGCATCCAGCGGGTGTTCGGAGCGGCGCAGGCCATTCGCGTGGCGAATGTCTTCGCCTTCAACATCCCGCCCATCATCGGCCTCGGCACAGGCGGCGGCTTCGAGTACCAGCTGCAGGACTTCCAGGGGCGCGACCCGGTGGATCTGGGCTCGGCCATGCTGGGGCTCGTGGTCGCGGCCAACCAGGACCCGCGGCTGACGGCGGTGTTCTCCACCTTCTCGCCGACCACGCCCAGCCTGTACCTGGACGTGGACCGCGACAAGGCGCAGGCGCTCGGTGTGCGCATCAGCGACATCTTCACCGCGCTGCAGGCGACCCTCGGCGGCTTCTATGTGAACGACTTCAACCTGTTCGGCCGCGTCTGGCAGGTGAATGTTCAGGCCGAGGCCGAGGACCGCTCGGATGTCCCCGACATCTGGCGCATCCGCGTGAGCAACAATCGCGGTGAGATGGTGCCGCTGCGCGCCTTCGCCGACGTCCGGGTGGTGGTCGGGCCGCAGACCCTGCAGCGCTACAACAACTACCGCAGCCTGACCATCAACGGTGCGCCGGCACCCGGCGTCTCCTCGGGCGACGCTCTGGCGGCGATGGAGCAGATCTCGACGCGCGTGCTGCCGCCAGGCTTCGGCTTCGAGTGGACGGGCACGGCGTACCAGGAGAAGCAGGCGGCCGGCCAGACCGGCATGCTGGTCGCGCTCGCCGTGCTGTTCGCCTACCTGTTCCTGGTGGCGCTCTACGAGAGCTGGACCATTCCCGTTCCCGTGCTGCTCTCGGTGGCGGTGGGCGGCCTCGGCTCCTTCCTGGCGATCCTGGTCGGCGGGATGTCGCTCGACGTCTATGCGCAGATCGGCCTGGTGGTGCTGATCGCGCTGGCGGCGAAGAACGGCATCCTGATCGTCGAATTCGCCAAGGAGGCGCGGGAGCAGCGCGGGCGCTCCATCCGCGATGCGGCGATCGAGGGTGCGCAGCTCCGGTTCCGGGCGGTGATGATGACCTCCATCGCCTTCGTGCTCGGCCTGGTGCCGCTGGTCACGGCAACCGGGGCGGCCATGCTGTCGCGCCGTGCCGTCGGCACGCCGGTCTTCGGCGGCATGCTGGCAGCCGCGCTGGTCGGGATCTTCGTCATCCCGATGCTCTATGTGGTGTTCCAGGGGATGCGGGAGCGGGTGAAGCGTGCCGTGGGGCGTTCCGAGCCCGGAGCGACGGCCAATGGCGCATCCGGAGCGGCGGACTAGGCCGCGGTGCGGCTGATGCGCGCCGGAGGGGCCGGAGCGGACGGGGCGGGTCGATACCCCCTTCCCGACCGGCCCCTCCTCCACAGATGATGGAGCGACCTACCGGGACGAGGGAGTGACCATGGCCAAGTTCGGGCTGAGCCAGCCGCTGCGCCGCATCGAGGACCCGCGCCTGCTGAAGGGCGACGGCCGTTACACCGACGACATCGCCCTGTCGGGCGCCGCCCATGGCTATGTGTTGCGCAGCCCGCATGCCGCGGCGCGGATCCTGTCCATCGATACCGCGCCGGCACTGGCCGTGCCGGGCGTGCTGGCCGTGATCACCGCCAAGGAGTGGCGCGAGGAGGGGCTGGGCGAGATCCCCTGCGTCATCCCGCTCAAGAACCGCGACGGGACGGAGCGCGCCAACACCCCCCGCATCGCGCTGGCCGAGGACCGGGTGCGGCATGTGGGCGACCCCGTGGCCTTCGTGGTGGCCGAGACCCCCAAGGCCGCCAAGGACGGCGCCGAGGCGGTGATGGTGGACTACGACGTGCTGCCCTCGGTCACCGATCTCGCCGCGGCGCATGAGCCCGGTGCGCCGCGCGTCTGGGACGAGATCCCGAACAACATCGTCTTCGACTGGGAGGCGGGCGACAAGGCCAAGGCCGACGAGATGTTCGCCAAGGCGGCGCATGTCGCGCGGCTGACCGTGGTGAACAACCGCGTCGTCGTTGCCAGCATGGAGGTGCGCGCGGCCGCTGCGGAATACGACAAGGCCGAGGGCAAGTTCACCCTCTATGCCGGCACCCAGGGGTCCTGGCTGGTGAAGGGTCTGCTGGCGGATACCGTCTTCAAGCTGCCGCCGGAGAAATTCCGCGTGGTCACGCCGGATGTCGGCGGCGGCTTCGGCATGAAGCTCTACCTCTACGCCGAATACGCGCTGGTCTGCATGGCGGCGCGCCGGCTCGGCCGTCCGGTCAAGTGGACCAGCGAGCGGACCGAGGCCTTCCTGTCGGACACCCACGGGCGCGACAACATCACCCTCGGCGAGCTGGCGCTGGACAAGGACGGGAAATTCCTCGCGCTGCGCACGACGAACTACGCCAATATGGGCGCCTACCTCTCCACCTTCGCGCCCTTCATCCCGACCGGCGCAGGCACCAAGGTGCTGGCCAGCGTCTACAATTTCCAGGCGATCCACGCCCATGTGCTGGGCGTGCTGACCAATACCGTGCCGGTGGACGCCTATCGCGGCGCCGGAAGGCCGGAGAGCAACTACCTCGTGGAGCGGCTGATCGACGCTGCGGCGCGTGAACTTGGCATCGATCGCATCGAGCTGCGCAAGCGCAACATGGTGCTGCAGAGCGCCATGCCCTACATCACCGCCATCGGGCAGCGCTACGACAGCGGGGATTTCGCCATGGTGCTGGATGCGGCGCTGAAGAAGGCCGACTGGGCCGGCTTCCCCGCGCGCAAGGCGGCGAGCGCGGCCAGGGGCAGGCGGCGCGGCATCGGCCTGGCCTACTATCTCGAGGCCACGGGCGGCGGCCCGACGGAGCGCGCCGAGGTGCGCTTCGCCAGGGACGGCATGGTGGAGGTGCTGGTCGGCACCCAGTCCACCGGCCAGGGGCACGAGACCGCCTATGCCATGCTGACCAGCCATGAGCTGGGCATTCCGATCGACAAGATCCGCATCGTCCAGGGCGATTCGGACGAGATCCCGACCGGCGGCGGCACCGGTGGCGCACGGTCCCTCTACTCCGAGGGCCAGGCGATCCTGCTGACCACGGCAACGGTGATCGAGAAGGGCAAGCAGGCGGCCTCCGAGCATCTGGAGGCAGCGGTGGCCGATATCGAGTTCACACCGGTCCAGGGCCGCTTCTCCGTCGTCGGCACCGACAGGGGCGTGAACATCCTCGACCTCGCCCGCATCCAGCGCGAGCGCGCTGCGCGGGGCGAGCCGGCGACGCTGCTCGACGCCGCGGAGGTGGCGGAGATCCAGTTCCACACCTTCCCGAATGGCTGCCACATCGCCGAGGTGGAGGTGGATCCCGATACCGGCATCGTCGAGGTTCCGCGCTACATCGTGGTGGACGACGTGGGCCACGCCATCAACCCGCTGATCGTGCGCGGCCAGGTGCATGGCGGCGTGGCGCAGGGCATCGGGCAGGCCGTGCTGGAGCGCACCGCCTACGACAAGGAGAGCGGCCAGCTCCTCAGCGCCTCCTTCATGGACTACGCCCTGCCGCGGGCGGAGAACCTGCCGGACATCGAGGTTGACCTGATCGAGGTGCCCTGCGAGACCAACCCGCTCGGCGTGAAGGGCGCGGGCGAGGCCGGTGCGGTCGGGTCCCCGCCTGCGGTGATGAACGCGCTGGTGGACGCGCTCTCGGACGATGGCGTGAAGCACATGGACATGCCCGCGACGCCCGAGACGGTATGGCGGGCGATCCACGGCGCCAAGGCGGCCTGATGCGCACGGGGGGGGACTCGCCCCCCCCTGTCAGGATGGTCCGGGGGAGCGAGTCGCCTTCCCCGGCCCCCCTGCCTACCGCACCACGTAATCCACGATGTTGCAGGCGTTGATCCGCCGACGCTCCTGCGCGTCACCGCCCTGGAAGACGATGCGGATATCATAGGTGCACTCGCCTGCCGGCAGGCGCACGGCGTAGCGCTGGCCCGGGCCCACCATGTCGTTCCCCAACCGGTCCGGTCCCCAGTCCTGCTGCGAGGAGGGCGAGGCGAAGAGTCGCTCGATCATCCGCCCGCTCCGATTCACCAGGTTGAAGGACGGATTGCTGGCCTGCGCCGCCTGCGGCGCCGCGCCCCCGCCCAGCACATAGTTCACGATATTGCAGAGATTGACGTTGCGCCGCTCCTCCGCGGTGCCGCCCCGATAGACGATGCGCACGTCGTAGATGCAGTTGCCGTCGGTCGGCAGGCGGATGATATGGCTCGCGCCCGGGCCGATGACCTCGGTTCCCAGCCGGTCATGCCCCCAGCTCCGCTCGGTGGAGGGCGAGGCATAGACCTCCAGCACGGCATTGGGGGTGTTGTTCACGATCCGGAAGGACGGATCGCTTGATTGGCCCATGGCCGGGGCAGCCAGGGAGCCGAGGAGCGCGACGAGAAGCGCGCGGCGGAGCATGCCATTCTCCCTCGAGATCGGGGCGCCGACTTTAGTCCGGAAGAGTTACGGCTTCCATACGCCGCCCCGGAGACGCCGGCGCTTGGCAGCGGCGCGGTCACGCTCCATGTCCGGGCTCAGGCGTCCGCCTGGGGGCTGGGCGCCGTCGCAGATGGGCGGTTCGGTCTTCCCCGGGAGCTTGGGGCCGCCCGACAGGCACGGGAGAGCGCCATGGCCGGCTTCGCCTCGACCAACGACCTCGCCGACAAGACCATCTCCTTCGACGAGCTCGGCCCCGGGCTCTACGCCTATACGGCGGAGGGCGACCCCAATTCCGGCATCATCCTGGGTCCCGACGGGGTGGTGGTGGTGGACGCCCAGGCCACCCCGGCCATCGCCCGGGACGTCATGGCCCGCATCGCCACGGTCACGGACCGCAAGGTGACGCAGGTGGTGCTGAGCCACTACCATGCCGTCCGCGTTCTCGGAGCCTCCGGTTACGGCGCGCATGCCATCATCGCCTCCGACGTGACGCGGGAGCTGATCGTCGAGCGCGGGCAGCAGGACATGGACAGCGAGATCGGCCGCTTCCCACGCCTGTTCCGCGGCAAGGAGAGCATTCCGGGCCTCACCTGGCCGACCCACACCTTCCACCGGCACATGACCCTCTGGCTCGGCGAGCGCGAGGCGCGGGTGATCCATATCGGCCGCGCCCACACCATGGGCGACACGGTGGTCTGGCTGCCGAAGGAGAAGGTGCTCTTCGCCGGCGACACGGTGGAGTTCGGCGCCACCCCCTATTGCGGCGACGCCCATTTCACGGACTGGCCGGCCACTCTCCGCGCCATCCGCGAACTCGGGCCGGAGAAGCTGGTGCCCGGGCGCGGCCGCGCCCTGCTGACCAAGGCAGATGTGGAGCAGGGCCTCAGGGACACGGAAGCCTTCACCTCCACCCTCTTCGCTCGCGTCCGGCAAGGGGTGGAGAAGGGTTGGGCGCTCGCCGAGATCTACCGCGACACCATGGACCATATGCGCCCGACCTACGGGCAGTGGGTGATCTTCGAGCACTGCATGCCCTTCAATGTCTCCCGCGCCTTCGACGAGGCGAAGGGGATCGACCGCCCGCGCATCTGGACGGCGGAACGCGACATCGAGATGTGGCGCGCGCTGGAGCGGGGCGAGCAGGCGAAGCCCGCCGAGGCCGGGCGCTGAGCACCCCGCCGTGCCGACCACTTACGTCAATCCGCGCTTCCCCTTCCGCCGTCCCGCCGCGCTGGGCCGCGGCACGCCGGAGGAGGCGGTGGTGGTGATCGCCGGTGCGGGCTTGGTCGGGCTGACCGCGGCGCTCGACCTCGCCAGGCAGGGCGTGCGGAGCGTCGTGCTCGACGACGACGACACGGTCTCCTTCGGCTCCCGTGCCATCTGCTGGGCCAAGCGGACGCTGGAGATCTACGGCCGGCTCGGCCTCGGCCGGCGCTTCCTGGACAAGGGCATCACTTGGAACACGGGCCGTGTCTTCTTCCGCGACAGTGAGGCCTACAGCTTCAATCTCCTACCCGAGGAGGGGCACGAATACCCCGCCTTCGTGAACCTGCAGCAGTACTATGTCGAGGATTGGCTGGCGCAGGAATGCGAGGCATCGGGCCTGGTCGACCTGCGCTGGTGCAGCCGGGTGGAGAGGGTGGAGCCGCGCGAGGACGGTGCGCTGGTCGCCGTGGAGACGCCCGAGGGCTGCTACCGCATCCATGCGCAATGGCTGCTGGCCTGCGACGGCGCACGCAGCGCCGTCCGCGAGGCGCTCGCCCTGCCTTTCCTGGGGCAGGTGTTCCGCGCGCGCTTCCTCATCGCCGATGTGGTGATGCAGGCGGATCTGCCGAACGAGCGCTGGTTCTGGTTCGATCCGCCCTTCCACCCCGGCCAGTCCGTGCTGCTGCACAAGCAGCCGGACAATGTCTGGCGCATCGACTTCCAGCTCGACTGGAACCTGGACCCGGAGGCGGAGAAGCGGCCGGAGCGGGTGCGGGAACGGGTGCGCTCCATGCTCGCGGGCGCGGGCGGGGCGCGAGGCGACCTGCCCTTCACGCTCGACTGGGTCAGCATCTACACCTTCCGTTGCCGGCGGCTTGAGCGCTTCCGGCACGGCCGCATCCTCTTCCTCGGTGATGCGGCGCACCAGGTCAGCCCTTTCGGCGCGCGCGGCGGCAACGGCGGGATCCAAGACGCGGACAATCTCGGCTGGAAGCTCGCCGCGGTGCTGCGGGGCGACGCGCCGGACGCGCTGCTTGACAGCTACGACGTCGAGAGGGTGCCTGCGGCGGACGAGAGCATCCTGAACTCCACCCGCGCCACCGACTTCATCACACCGGAGAGCGAGACCGCGCGGGCCTGGCGCGATGCCGTGCTGGAACTGGCGCGCACCCAACCGCTGGCGCGGCCGCTGGTGAATTCGGGCCGGCTGTCCCGCCCGACGGTGCTGAAGGACAGTCCGCTATCCTCGCCGGACGCCGGGCCCTGGGAGGGCGGACTGCCGCCCGGCGCTCCGGCGACGGATGCTCCGGTGCTGCGCGACGGCCAGCCAGACTGGCTGTTGCGTCATCTGGCCGGGTCGGGCGGTTTCACCTTGCTCTGCTTCTCCCGGGCCGGTGAGGCGCCGGCTGCGCCGCCCGGCATCGCCCGGGTGGTGGTGTCCGAGCAGGAGGCGCCAGGCGCGCTCTGGGACCATTCGGGCCTCGCGGCGCGCCGCTACGCCGCGGCGCCGGGAGACTGCGTGCTGCTGCGCCCGGACCAGCATGTGGCGGCGCGCTTCCGCGGCAGCGCGGAGCCCGAGCCGGACGCAGTGCGGGCGGCACGCGACCGGGCGCTCGGCCGCGCGGCCGCGCCGCTGCGGAGGGAAGCGTGATGCGACTCAGGACCGAACCGCGCTTCGAGGATCCGGACGCGGTCTATGCGGCGCTGCTGGATGCGCATCGCGGGCTCGATGCCGCAGCGGCCCAACGGCTCGACGCCAAGCTGGTCATCCTGCTGGCGAACCACATCGGCGATGACGAGGTACTGCGCGAGGCGATCGCCCTGGCGCGCGGGACGACGCTGCCCGAACGGCGCTGATGCTGGCCGGCCCAGGCGCGACGCGGCGCCGGGAAGGAGGGACCGCGTCGAGGCGGTGCCCGCGCGGTCGCTGGCGAGGCCAGCACGATCCAAAGGGTGCGGACCCGCCGACAGCACTACTGACATGCCGGCCAGCGGACATCTTCGTCTTCAGGATCGTGCTGCGGGGCGGATCCTGAACCGCCAGCCCCTTCGCATCGCATTGTCCGCACGCGGGATCGTCCGGGCGCCGATGGCGGCCATGATCACGGCCCAGGCCGTCCGCAGCGCTTGTTGCCCGCCGCCGTCACCGTGCCGATACTGACGGCGGACAGGAGAGCCCCGTGACCCCGATCGAGCATAGCCGTGCGTGGCTGCCGGAACTCACAGCCTGGCGCCGCGATTTCCACGCCCATCCCGAGACCGGCTTCGAGGAGCACCGCACCAGCGCCCTGGTCGCCGAGCGGCTCGCCGCCTGGGGCATCGAGGTGCATCGCGGCGTGGGTCGCACCGGCGTGGTCGGCGTGCTGTCCAACGGCAACGGGGCGCGGCGCATCGGGCTGCGTGCCGACATGGACGCGCTCGACATGCCGGAGGCGAACGACTTCGCCCATGCCTCCACCGTGCCGGGGAAGATGCATGGTTGCGGTCACGACGGGCACACCACCATGCTGCTCGCTGCCGCGCGTTATCTCGCCGAGACACGGCGCTTCGACGGCACGGTGCACTTCATCTTCCAGCCCGCCGAGGAGGGCCAGGGCGGCGCCCGCGCCATGATCGCCGACGGGCTGTTCGAACGCTTCCCCTGCGATGCCGTCTACGGCCTGCACAACCGCCCGGGCATGCCGGTCGGGCACTACGGCATCCGCGAGGGCGCGATGATGGCGGGCGCGGTCTTCTTCGACATCCATGTCCAGGGCCGTGGCGGCCATGGCGCGCGGCCCGAGAGCACCGTCGATCCCGTGGTCTGCGGCGCGCAGATCGTCTCCGCCCTGCAGAGCGTGGTGGCGCGCAATGTCGCGCCTGCCGACACGGCCGTGGTCAGCGTCACCGGCTTCACCGCCGGCACTGCCTACAACGTCATTCCGGAACGCGTGTCGCTGCGTGGCACGGTGCGCGCCTTCCGCACCGAGACGATGCGGCTGGTCGAGCAGCGCATGCGCAGCCTCGCCACCAGCATCGCCGCGGGCTTTGGCGCCACAGCCGAATGCACCTTCCACGAAATAGCCATGCCCGTGGTGAACAGCCCTCCGGAGACCGCGCGCATCGCCGATGCCGCCGCCTCCATGGTGGGCGAGGCCCATCTAGACCGGGCCCGCATCCCGGCCATGGGATCGGAAGATTTCTCCTATATGCTGGCGGAGTGTCCTGGCGCCTACATCCTGGTCGGCAATGGCGAGGGCGAGGCCGGCGGCTGCGAGGTGCACAACCCGCGCTACGACTTCAACGACACCGCCATCCCCTACGGCGCCGGCGTGCTGGCAGCCGTGGTGGAGCGCGAAATGCCGCGTCTGGCCGAGGGGTGACCGACCGGCCCGGGACCGGGCCGGAGGAACTGAATTGCCGGACGGAGTGCGGGACGCGGCGGGATGAACCGGCGTCGTCCCCTGGCGTTGCCGCTTGGCGGCCGAACCCCCGGCCGAGAGGTGCTCCGTCCCAGCATGTCCAGCCCGCAGGATCCACCTCAACGCAGCCTCGCGGCGGCCGGCAGCCCGGCTTCCGGCCTGCAGTTGCTGCAGGGTGCGCTGATCATCATCGCCGTTCTGTATTTCGCGCGAGAATTGCTGGTTCCGCTCGCTCTCGCGATCCTGCTCTCCTTCGTGCTGGCACCGGTGGCGCGCGTCTTCCGCCGCTTCTCCGTGCCCCGGGTACCGGCCGTGCTGCTCGCCGCCCTACTCGGCCTGCTGGTGATGCTCGGTGTCGCCGGGCTGATGGCGCAGCAGGCATCGACGCTGGCGCAGAACCTGCCGACCTACCAGGCCACCATCACCAACAAGCTTGCCGGCCTCCGCTCCGCTGGCGGGCTGCTGGAGCGGATGAACAGCGCGCTCGAAGAGTTCCAGCGCGACGTCCGTGAGCAGGAGGGGCCGCCAGGCGATATCGCTCCCCCCGCGCCACAGGTCACGCCGATGACGACCGGCGCTCGGCAGGCCCCGATGCCGGTGGAAATCCACACGCCGCCCCCGACGGCCTTCGAGACCCTGCGGGGCGTGCTGGAGCCGCTGCTCGGTCCGCTGGCGCTCGGCGGCATCGTGCTGATCCTGGTGATCTTCATCCTGTTGTACCGGGAGGATCTGCGCGACCGCGTCATCCGCCTGATCGGCAGCCGCGACCTTCATCGCACCATGGCAGCGATGGACGATGCGGCCTACCGCCTCTCGCGCTACTTCCTGGCGCAGGTGGCGATGAACAGCGTCTACGGGCTGTTCATGACGGCGGCGCTTTGGCTCATCGGCATCCCCAACCCGCTGCTCTGGGGCTTCATCACCGGCCTGATGCGTTTCGTGCCCTTCATCGGTGGCTGGATCGCGGTGGCCTTCCCGGCCCTGCTCGCACTGGCCGTGGATCCGGGCTGGACGACGCTCGTCTGGGTGCTGCTGCTCTATACCGCCAGCGAGCTGGCGATGGGCCAGGTGTTCGAACCCTGGATCTTCGGCCATTCCACCGGCCTCTCTCCCATCGCGGTGATCGCTGCGGCCACCTTCTGGACCTGGCTGTGGGGGCCGGTGGGGCTGCTGCTGTCGGTGCCACTGACCGTATGCCTGGTCGTGCTGGGCCGGCACGTGGACCGGCTCGAATTCCTCGAGGTGATGCTGGGCGACCAGCCGGCGCTCGATCCGGAGGAGTTCTTCTACCAGCGTGCGCTGGCGGGCGATGTCGACGCGCTGGCCGAGCAGTCCGAGCGCCAGCTGCAGGAGAAGTCGCTCGCCGGGTACATGGACGCGGTGGCACTGCCGGCCTTGCGGCTGGCGCAGGCCGATGCGGCGCGGGGTACGCTGTCAGCGGCGCGGCTGGAGGCGTTGCGACGCAGCGTCCGCACCCTGCTCGAGGATCTTGAGGAAGAGGACTCGGCTGTGGAGGACACGGAGCAGGCGCCTCTGCCGGCCGCCTGGCAGGAGCCGGGGGCGGTGGTCTGCACGCCCGGCCGCGGAGCCTTCGACGGGCTGCTCGCCGCAATGCTCGTGCAGGTGCTGCTCCGTCGCGGCTTCGGCGTGCAGCAGGGCACCGCCGGAGGGAGTGGGTTGGCCGGATCGGCGAATGCCGCGGTGGTGCCGGCCGAGGGCACTGCACCCAGACTCGTCTGCCTGTGCCTGATCGAGGGCGGCAGCAGCACGGCCACCGCACGCTACCTGCTGCGCCGCACGCGCCGGCGGTTGGCGGGGGCGCCCGTGCTGGCGCTCACCTGGCAGCCCAACGGAGAGGGCCGGCTGGCTGCGGCGCTGCGCTCTGAAGGCGGCGCGCCTGCACTCACCCTGGCGATGACCCTGGCGGAGGCGGTGAAGCTCGCCACGGAAGCAGCGGTCACGATGCCGGAGGCCCCCGAGTCGACGGTTGGCGAGACCGGACCTGCGCGTGCCATGGGCGCCGCGCCGGCCGCTTCCTGAACTCTCGTTGCGCCGCGCGAGTCAATCCATTCGGAGCGGAGTTCCGTTGAAGCCGGCGAACATGTAGCCGAGACCCTGGATGGTGCGGATGGTGTTCCGCTCGGGGTCGTCGAGCTTGCGGCGCAGACGCACGACGAGGTTGTCCACGGTACGGTCCTCCGCCCGCCAGCGGCGGCGGAAGACGGTCCGGCAGATCGTCTCGCGGTCCACGGCCGTCGGCCCGGCTTCGACGAGCAGGCAGAAAAGGTCGAATTCCGCGGTGGTGAGGCGGCACTCGCTGCCATCAGGGCGGAGCAACTCCCGCCGTTCCCGCCTGAGACGCCAGGCTGGTGCCGGCCTACCATGCGCAGGCCCCCAGGCGGCGCGGCGCAGCACCGCGCGCATGCGGGCCAGCATGGTGGGCATCGGGGTGTTGCGGTCCATCAGGTCGTCGGCGCCGGCCTCTATCAGGCCGACGCTGCGCTCCGGATCGGTCTGCTGTCCCACGACCACGCAGGGGATGCGGGAGATGCTGCGGATCCGTTGCAGTGTTTCCAGCGTGTCCTCCTGCTGTTCGGACTCGCTGACGACGACGAGGTTGGGCGGGCTGACGGCAAGCAGGGCGAGCAGCAGACGGGAGTCGTGGTGTAGCTCTGCGGCAATACCCTGCCGGTCGAGGAATCCCACCAAGGACGCGCCGTAGTTGATCTGGGGATCCATGATCCCGAGACGCGGATGGTCCATCGGAGTATGCTCGCTCAGGCACCGCACCATGGTGCACTGCATCAACTGCAGACAAATGCAGCCCAAGGTCAACTTCACATTTTTTAAAATCCGAGTTTCTCACGAAACCTTTGCTGCGCGGTTCCCGCCGCCCTGGATGCTGGTCCCGTGGCTCGGCGGAGGGCGCTGTGCGAAAGCGCCTCTTCGAACGGATGAGGCGCGGTCGGACCCGATACGGTCCTGAGACTGGCCTGCTGCAATTCTGGCCCGCGAAGGGCTACGCCGGCCGAACAGCCGAATGCCGCAGCCCTGGTGCAGGGCAAGGGAGGCCAGCGGCGCGACATCCGCAGCGCCTGCTGGCATGTGATCCAATTCGACGGATCCAGGCCCATGCCCCGGGATCCGAGGAGTCGGCATTCTTTACGGCACTAGTCTGGCCCGGCGAAAAAGCAAGCATATTCAACTGCTTAATTCATGGCACGCGGCTTGCGTATCGTTACGGGCGGCGGCCGGGCATGGCCGCACGCCTTGAGGAGCGCGACATGATCAAGAAACTGCTGGCTGCCGCGGTTGGTGCAGTGGCTCTGATGGGGGCGACGACGGTGCCTGCCTCGGCTGCCCCGGTTACCTTCACCGTTGTGAGCGGATCTTTCACGACCGGTCCAGGGTTCGGCACGGGCCCTGGCCAGCTTGATGTGACCTTCACGAACTTGCTGACCAGTCCTGTGACGTTCTCCCTGGACGTGGGGGAAACAGAGTCGTTCCTGTTCGGGCGGGCGACCCTGAACGAAACCGACATTTCGGGTGTTGAAACCAACAACCTGAACGTCGTCGCCAATCTGGTCTTCTCCTCGCCGCTGTCCTCCACCGTCCAGGACGTCGCCATCACGGGCGCGTTCGTCGGGAACGTGTCCGACCTGGCCACGGATTTCTTCATTGACTTCAGCCCGGTGACGGTCAACTTCGGCAGCGGTGGTTCCTTCGTCGTCGATGTTGGAGACCTGTACTTCAACAAGACTGGTTCCATCACGAACGGAGCCAATGTCACGCTGACGGCAGTGCCGGTGCCCGAGCCCGCTTCGCTGGCCCTTCTTGGCAGCGGTCTGCTGGGCCTTGGATTGATCCGCCGTCGCAAGGCCGCCTGAGTGCCAAGCCTCTGACGCCTGGCGCTGGACGCTCTCTGCCGGCTTCCGGCAGGTCGCGTCCGGACTGCTGGCTCAGGCGTCAGAGCCCCTCCGGCAAGTGCATTTCGGCTTGAAGGGCTTGCGGCAATCTCCGTCGGAGCCCGAGGCGCCGCATCCTACATCCTCCCGCTCAGGCCGCCCCTGCTGGGGCGCTCATCACGACCGAGATCGGCGTCAAGCCGATGCGGTGTTCTGGGCTGTCCAGCTTGCCGTTGAACGCCTCATGGCCGTTCTTCTGCGGGCGCCGCACTCGGGGAGCAGGCCGGCTTGTCCGCTGTGGCCCACCCGAGGTGAAGGTCCACATGACGCGCGAGCGTCAACGCGCCGAAGCGGCATCGCCATGATCCGCCGCTGGTCGTGGCGACTGCGTCTCGCCGCGGGCAACGGCCACTTCGTCCGGCAGCACTTGGCCTGACCGGGCGACGTGCGCCTCGCGCTGCTCGGACATGGCCGGCTGACGCGGTGGCAGGTGCGGCGTCGGGGCCGGCAGCGGCGCCCTGATTGCCGGCTGCACCCCAGGCATTGAGGTGAGGCTCCGCCGATTCGGTGTCCGCTCCGTCGCGGCCCGCTTCGATTGCGCCTCCTGGCTGGCGCCTCCGGTCGATCATCAGGCCATCCTGTTCGGCGTGCTGGCGATGGAAGCATGCCTTCGAGAT
>Ga0180217_1001362_pt1 | contig 27443 bp, 24 predicted proteins | sample eDN3rd37CBELigOP_FD_128521 | JGI IMG/M metagenome (GOLD analysis project Ga0180217, IMG submission 128521) | Enriched Organic Plus compost microbial communities from Emeryville, California, USA - eDNA 3rd pass 37_C BE-Lig OP (version 2) (version 2) ... | reverse complement strand
TTCAACATGTGATTTTAAAGTAATTGAAATCGGCAATGCCAGTCCAAATGGAAATGAACCAAAAACGTATGAATTTACTGTTAGAGGATTTTTGAAGCCATATGTAAACTTAGATACCATTTATATAGAAAATCTTGACGAACCTTTAATGGAAAAATTAAGTGGAGAAGCCCAAAGTGAAATAACAGATTTGCTAATGCAATCAGTACCTGCAGTGAAAGGTATTGGAGTTTCCTTAGAGGTCTTGAAAGGAAAGTACAATTCAAATACCAATTGGAACAAGGACATGGAGCTTGAACGTCCAATAAGTTTGCATATTGTTCTGGATTCAACCAATTCAACGGTAGAAGATGTATTTAATGAGGCTGAAGTCATTCAAAAGATGTTAAACGAAAATGAGTATACCTATGAATCGGTCACAATTAATGGGAACATTATTGATAATCCAAATGCTGAATATGTAAAAGATGATACGGGCTATGTAAAATATTCTGTTTCATTTGAAAAAGATACAGAAATTAACGTACAGAATATTGAAGTGTTTGAATAGTGGAAAGAATAACTGACATCTCTCTTTTTAGAGGGATGTTTTTTATTGACTTTTAGGATAGTCGGAATTATAGTTAATCATGTTAATAGTTAAAGTGTTTAACTATTTAAAGTGTATGAATCTTATTTTGTGAGGTGATAGTGAAATATGGCTAAAACAAACATTAAGGAATTGGTTGATTTATATGTAGATGTATCATTTTCAGTGAACACCATTGCAGATTCGCTTGTGAAGGAACAACTTGGAACCGAACTAACCAATGAACAGCATTATACACTTCGCTACATAAATAAAGTAGGTTCGTGTACTTCAACTGAACTTGCTGAGGTTTTTGAAGTGAAAAAAAGCGCAATTACTGCCATCATAAATCGCCTTTTTGAAAAAGGGTTAATTGATAGATCACGTGATGAAAATGATCGAAGACTTGTCTATCTAACATTGTCAGATAGAGGGGAAAAGCTGTTTTTAAAGACAGAGGAGCGAGTTAATAAACTTGTAGAGTCTATTATTGGTGAATTCTCTGAAGAAGAGATTGTTCAATTTTTAAAAACGTATGAAAAGCTTAATGGAATCCTTCAAAAGATAAAACAGAACAAGGTGGTGGAATAAGTATGAATTTTATCATTAAACGGAAATGGTTTGTCCTATTAGCATGGGTTGTGATCGTAGCTGGACTATTTCTAGCAGCTCCAAATATGGGAGATCTTGTGCGTGAAAAAGGCCAGATAACTGTACCTGATGAGTACTCATCCTCCATTGCAGGTCAAATATTAAATGATGCACAGACCCAAGAGGGTGGCGGAGATGAAACACAGGTGGCACTTGTGTTTCATGATAAAAAGAAGTTAACTGATGACGAAATCAAAGAAGCTGAAAAAGCCATCCGACTTCTTGAAGAAAAGAAGGATGAAATCGGTATTACTGAAATACTTACTCATTTTAATGAGGAAACACTAAAGGAACAGCTTGTTTCAGAGGACGGAAAAGCAATACTTGCTTCTGTAACAGTTAGCTGGAATGACCGGGAGCCAAAAGAGCTCAGTGATGCTTTGTATCAAGCCATTAAAGATGTAAAGGTTGACCATTATTATACAAGTGAATGGCTCATTAGTGAAGATCTCGTGACTAGTTCACAAGAAGGGTTGAAAAAGACTGAAGGTATTACAGTTGTCTTTATTCTTGTCGTTCTTTTACTTGTCTTTAGATCCCTCGTAGCACCGATTATTCCACTGGTGACAGTTGGTTTTACTTATCTTGCGTCACAATCGATCGTTGCGATGCTGGTTGATAAATTTGATTTTCCAATTTCAACTTATACACAGATTTTCCTAGTCGCTATTTTGTTTGGAATAGGAACAGATTACTGTATTTTGCTTTTAAGTCGATTTAAAGAAGAACTATCACATCGAGAAAGCTTAACAGAAGCAATCGTTGCAACGTATAAGAATGCGGGTAGAACAGTATTTTTCAGTGGCGTTGCCGTCATGATCGGCTTTGCTGCAATAGGTTTTTCTCAGTTCATTTTATACCAATCGGCTGTGGCTGTAGCGGTAGGTGTTGCAATTTTACTAGTTGCATTATTCACGGTCGTACCATTCTTTATGGCCGTTTTAGGGAAAAAATTATTCTGGCCTTCTAAGCAGAATTTAGAACATGGAGATAGTAAAGTCTGGGCAGTTGCTGGAAGATTTTCATTAAAGCGACCACTCTTATCTCTATTAATTGTTGCTGCTATCATTGTTCCATTCTTAGTTGTGTATGATGGAGAGCTATCTTATAACTCTTTAGAAGAATTAAGTGGAGATGTAAACTCGATTAAAGCATTCAATGCGATTTCGGATAGCTTCAGACCCGGTGAATCCATGCCAACTCAAATCGTATTGAAAAATGATGAGGCAATGGACTCCACAGAGTATATCGAATTAGCCGAAAAAATCAGCCGCGAAGTGGAAACAGTGGACCTTGTTGACGCTGTTCGCTCTGTCACAAGACCAACTGGTGAACCAATTGAGGATTTATTCGTTGCAAACCAAGCAAAAACGCTTGAGGAAGGTCTTGGTGAAGGAAAAGACGGATTAACTCAAATTAAAGATGGGCTTGAAGAGGCTGGTAGTGAACTTGCAAAATCAGAGCCAGAGCTTAAAACCGCTACAGATGGAATCGGTGAATTAATTACTGGAACTAATCAGGTAAAATCCGGCCTAACAGAGATCCAAACAAACCTTTCAAAGATTGAGTCGGGTATCCGTAGCGGTACAGCTGGAATCGATACGATGATTGCTGAAGTTGACAAAGCAAAGGCTGGATCAGAAGAATTATTAAACTATTATAATACGAAACTATTAGTCGGTTATAAAGATGCCCAAAGTGGAATTGCAGGTTTGCAAACTGGCTACTCTGAAATAGCAAATGCGCTCCAACAATTAACCATTGGTGTGAACCAACTAAATGAAGGTGGATTTGCTTATTTAGAAGGCTCCTATATTCATGCAGAGAGTGGCCAAAGTATCGCTGGCGATGATGTGTATAATGGAATGAAGCAATCCTTACAAGGAATCCCACAATTGTCAGCGGGGATTCAAGAACTAAACGGTCATCTTTCTGAGGTAAATACCGGAATGACTCAAGCTAATGCAGGATTTGAACAATTGCTTAAAGAACAAGCAGCACTTCCAGCTGGTCTTGAGCAGTTAATTGCAGGACTAGGAGAACTAAAATCTGGGCTTGTTCAAGCCGCAAATGGCCAAGGTCAAATCGTTCGTGGTATGCCACAAATCACAAATGGCTTAACAGGCATTAATGATGGCCAACAGCAGCTCCTTGATGGATTTGGAAGTTTAGGTGGTCAATTAACACAATTAACGGATGGACTGACTCAAAGTGCTGATGGTCTAGAACAGGTTTCAGATGGATTAGGATCAGCTCAAGAATATTTATCAAATCTTTCAAACTCTGAAGAATTAAATGCTTTTTATATGCCAGAAGAAGTACTAGAGAGTGAAGATTTCGCACAAGTCCTTAATGTATACATGTCAAAAGATCGCAAAGTTATGACATTGGATGTCATCTTTGAAGCGAACCCTTATTCCAACGAAGCAATGTCACAAATAGAGGAAATTGAAGCAGCTGTTGCAAGAGCAACAAAAGATACTAAGCTTGAAAATGCAGATGTCGCACTTGGAGGTATCACAAGTACCAATACGGATCTAAGTAAAATGTCTGACCAAGATTACTCACGTACAATCGTGTTAATGTTTATTGGTATTGCGATCATCTTAATATTCATGTTCCGTTCGTTAATCATGCCACTCTATCTAATAGGTTCATTAATATTAACCTATTACACATCAATGGCCATTAATGAAGTGATTTTCGTCGATATTCTCGGATATTCTGGAATCAGCTGGGCGGTGCCATTCTTTGGATTTGTTATCTTAGTCGCACTCGGCGTCGACTATAGTATTTTCCTAATGGATCGCTTCAACGAATACCGTGACATCCCAGTTGCAGAAGCAATGCTTCTTTCCATGAAGAAGATGGGAACTGTTATTATTTCCGCTGCTATCATCCTTGGAGGTACATTTGCAGCCATGATGCCGTCTGGAATGTTATCCTTGCTTCAGATTGCATCGATCACACTCGTTGGACTCATGCTCTACGCATTTGTGATTCTGCCATTATTTATTCCAGTAATGGTCAAGAACTTTGGAATCGCCAACTGGTGGCCATTCAAACGACCAACCAATTAATCAAAAAACGAGGCTCCCTGTTTTATGGGCCTCGTTTTTTAGAATGAAATTTACTATCACTAACTAAAACTACATTTCTTCTGCATGGTACAATGATTGTATTAGACCCAGTGGAGGTACAAGATGCATTTCATACAAATTGGCTCTCTAGCCATCATGACAAAATGGATCATCCTTGGAGTTGGCATAATCGCAGGCCTTATCGTTGCACGGGTTAGGTTAGTAAAAACAACAACAACTGACAATACAAAAAGTATTATCAATCTACTTACTAACGGCATTTTCATTGGCTTTTTAGCGTGGAAGGGAAGTTTATTCCTTTTAGAACCTGGACTCGTCATAAAAAGTCCGATGTCTTTACTCTATTTTACTGGAGGAACCAAAGGATTAGCGATTGCAGTTGTTATTATCATAGTCTATTTTCTATATCATATAAAAAAGAGGAGCGTAACAACAGTGCACCTCATTCGCTCAATGCTTATTGTCGTCTTCACAACCTCTATGATATATGATTTACTAGCGCTATTTTTACTTAGTGATGACAGCGTTTTTCATTTTATAAAATCTATGGGTGCATTCTTTCTTTTATTGTTGACACTCTATAATAAAGGACAACAAAAAAAGGAAGTGTTTCATGATATGAAAAAAGCAGCGTTAATCGTAGGTTTAACAGGACTCATAGTGTGGACGGTCAATAGCAATTTTTCTTTCGCTAACCCGCAAGAGAATATAAAAGCAACAGAAGTCGAGGTTGGAATTTCGGAAGGACAGTCAGCACCTGATTTTACCTTGAAAACAACAAGTGGAAAGGAAATGAAGCTTTCTGAATTTAGAGGGAAGAAAGTTATTTTAAACTTCTGGGCAAGTTGGTGTCCGCCATGTAAAGCGGAAATGCCTCATATGCAAGAATTTTATGTGGAAAATAAAGAATCAAATGCCGCTCTGTTATCTGTAAATCTGACAACTGCAGAAAAAAAGAGCTCAGATGTTGCGAAATTTGTGGATGAATATGAGCTCACCTTTCCAGTCTTACTTGATGAGGAAGGTCATATTGGACAAATCTATCAAGCTTACGCCATTCCGACAAGTTATTTAATTGATTCCAGAGGTATCATCCGGAAAAAAATTGTCGGGCCGATGGATAAGGAAATGATGACAGAGTTAATCAAAAGTGTGAATTAAAAAAGAAAAGTGAGATGTTCACTTTTCTTTTTTTTCGCCCTGATTTTGAATGAGTTCGTCCACCAAGCCTTCTGCCGCACGACGATAAAATTGGCTTGCTGTAATAAAAGATAGAATTAAAAGCACCTTTTTCAGCTGTTCATCCTCGGAAGAACCGATTTCCTCTGAAACATCTTTCATTTTTGTATCCACATCTTCTTTGAATTCAGTTGCATTTTTTTTATAAAGAGCAAGATAGCTCTTATAAAATTCTTCTAACTCGAACCCCTCATCATTCATGATTTTGTGATTTACACCATCAAGTGTTGACTTGATATCATTGATTGATAGCCCACCTTTTAGTTGGTAAATCAAACTTAGTAAAATTAAATGCTCTCTTGAATATTTTTTGTTTTTAATCGGAATAAGCAATTTACCTTTTGCGTAATTGTTGATCATGGTTTTCGTGAGGACCTTTTCATCCTCATTTCTTTTTGTGGTGTTAAACGTATTTTCAAAAAGTTGGATGACCTGGTCCATGTATAAATCAATTTGTGGAATATCCTCTAAAAAGATATTTTTATCAATATCTATATTCATGGTAACGACCTCATTTATAACGATATTATTTGTTATCTAGTTTACTCTATAACCATCAGAAAGTAAATGTTGACTACGTGGTGGAATGTGTATATGATTATAAGTAGTATTAGAAACTACGTGAAATAGTATCCTTAATAAATTAAAATTAGATGAGCGGTGATAAATATGAAAATTGTATGTTTTGGTGATAGTTTAACCAGGGGTGTTTCTTTTGTGAAAGGTCGCATGCGAATCTTGAAAGAAAATTATCCAGCATTTTTACAGCAATTTGCTTCTGATCACTTCACTATTATAAATAAAGGTGTTTTTAATGATAACTCAGATTTACTGTTGTCCCGAGTTGAAAAAGATGTGGTGGCCGAACACCCTGATTACGTAATCATAAATATTGGTGGCAATGATTGCAATTTCAAATGGGACGAAGTGGCTAAGAATCCTGAAGATGAGCATCAGCCAATAGTTCCAATTGAACGATATATGGAAAATCTGAAAAAATTAATTCTTCGAATCCAAGAAACGAATAGTACTCCAATTTTGATGAACTTACCACCACTTGACCCTGTTCGTTATTACAAGCTACTTGCTCAAACGTATGGGAGCTCAATCAGTCATTGGATTAGTCTTCAAGGAGGCATCGAGCATTGGCACGGTCTCTATAATCGAAGCTTGAATAGTTTAGCAGAGCAATTAAATGTCTTAAAAATTGATGTTCGTACAGCTTTGAAGCAATCTGGTAACTTAAAAGATTTTATTAGTGATGATGGGATTCATTTAACAGGTGAAGGGTATAAAACAATGAGTAGTACCATTTTCTCTTCTCTAGTGAAAACGAAATAAAAGGAGTATGCCACTTGTATAATAGGTGGCATTTTTCTATTCAAAATGGAATACAACAAAAGGAATGTGAAAAACTGTATATCAATGGACATAAGCAAATAGTAAAGTTAAGATAAAAACATGAAAATGAGTAAAGGTAGATGAAAACAAATGAACTATTTTAAATCTGATTACATACTTACGATGAAGGATATTGTTCGTGAGGGACATCCGATTTTAGCTGAGAAAACAAAGGAAGTTCCTGTGCCGCTTGCAGAAGAGGACAAGGAATCACTAATAAGCATGATGAATTATTTGAAAAACAGCCAGGACCCAGCACTTGCGAAAAAGTACGGTTTACGCCCTGGAGTTGGCTTGTCAGCCAACCAAGTTGGTCTCAATAAGCGAATGTTTGTTGCCTATTTTACTGACTTTGATGACAAATTGTATGAATACCACGTAGTGAATCCGAAAATCGTAAGTCATTCGGTTTCCATGACTTATTTGCCAGAGGGAGAAGGGTGCCTATCAGTCGATCGCCCAGTAGAAGGTTATGTTCCTAGGTATGAAAAGATTAAGGTGAAAGCATATGATATCGACGGACAGGAGTTTGTTCTTCGTCTTAAAGGATATGCATCTATCGTGTTTCAACATGAAATTGACCATCTCAACGGAATCATGTTTTATGATCATATCAGCAAAGAGAATCCATTTAAGCTTCCAGACAATGTAGAAATTAAGAGCCTCTATTAAACCATTGGTAATTCCAAAGAATTTTGGAGGGATAGGCGTGAAATATAATTTTGATGAATCAATTAATCGGTTGCAGACGAATTCAATAAAGTGGGATGAGGTAGAGAACCTATTTGGAGATAAAGAAATGCTTCCGATGTGGGTAGCAGATATGGACTTTAAATCTCCAAAGCCGGTCATCGATGCTTTAATAAAACGAGCTGAGCATGGGATTTATGGTTATACAACAAGACCAGATGCCTATTATGATGCAACAGTTGGATGGATGAAACGACGTCACAATTGGACGATTGAAAAGGATTGGATTACTTTTTGCCCTGGCGTAGTCCCGGCATTACATATTATTGTTCAAAACTTTACTAACCCTGGCGATAAAATCTTGATACAGCCACCTGTTTATTATCCGTTCATGAGCGTAATTGAAAAGAATGGAAGGGAAATCGCCTATAATCCTCTACAATTTGAAAATGGTCGTTATACCATGGATTTTGATGACCTTGAGAAAAAAATTGATCCAAGTGTAAAAATGATTATACTTTCAAATCCACATAATCCGGTCGGTCGTGTGTGGACAAAAGATGAATTGTCAAAGCTAGGTGAAATTTGTTTGAAACACAATGTCCTTGTGGTTTCAGATGAAATTCATTTTGACCTCGTTTATAAAGGGAATGTGCATACACCATTTGCTGCGATTTCTGATGAATTTGCTGAGAATTCTATTACATGTACGGCACCAAGTAAGACTTTTAATCTCGCGGGATTAAAAACATCAAATATCATCATTCCGAACAAAGAGTACCGAGAGAAATTTACGAAAGCAGTCGAAGACGCATTCATTAGTATGACCAATACATTTGGAGTAACCGCCCTTATTGCTGCCTATGAAGAAGGTGACGAATGGCTTGATCAACTCATGGACTACTTACAAGAAAATCTAAATTTCCTTAAGGAATATATTCAGACCCATGTTCCAGAGGTAAAAGTGATTGAACCTGAAGCAACGTATCTCGTGTGGCTGGATTGTCGACAGCTTGGCCTAGAAGCCAAGGAACTAGAGCATGTCATTCAAAAACAAGGGAAAGTCGCATTTGACGAAGGCTATATTTTTGGAAAAGAAGGAGAAGGCTTCACCAGAATCAACATCGCTTGCCCAAGAGCTTTATTAGAAGAAGGATTGAAACGATTTAGCCAAGCGGTTAAACAGAAAATTAAATAAAGAGATTCTAAGTGGAAAAAGATCTATTCTTTTTCCACTTTTTTAATATTCGAATAATAATCATCTTCTTAGATATTGTTGGATTTACCTGGTGATTTTTCTATTGAATGTATACGTGTTACATAATGATTATTAAAAGAATAAAGCGTTTTATATATATTTAAAAGCGTTCCCAAAAAATATTTTAGAAAAGGAGTGGAAAAAAATGAAGAAAAAAGCTGTAAAAAAGTTTTACATGATTACTTGTTTGCTTTTAGTAGTTGCGATTATCTTTTCAGGGTGTTCAAGTAAAGAATCCTCAGCTGATCCTGAAGATTTAAAGAACATCACAATGATGGCCAACCTGCATACTCCAGAGGTACCTTCAGACAAGATTGAAAAACTACTAGAAGAAAAGTCTGGTTTTGATTTAACCTTCAGCTGGACACCGGATTCAAACTATGAAGAAAAGCTTAATACTGCTTTTGCAACAGAAACACTTCCAGAAGCAACATTTTTGAAAAACCAGGCATTATTCATTAAATTTAAACAAGCCATACGTGATGGACAGTTCTGGGAGATTGGACCTTATTTAGATGAATACGAAAACCTGAGCAAACTATATGAACAAACTCTAGCAAATACAGCAGTTGATGGTAAAATTTATGCACTTTATCAAGGGAGACCGGCTGCTCGTTCAGGTATTATCTATAGAAAAGATTGGGCAGATAAACTAGGTCTCTCAACACCTGAAACCATTGAAGATGTTTACGAAATGGCACGTGCCTTTACTGAAGATGATCCAGATGGGAATGGTAAGGATGACACAATTGGACTTTCCGATTTCGCTGATTTATATTGGGGAGCTTTTAAAATTATCTCATCTTGGCACGGTACTCCAAATAACTGGAGAGTTAAAGACGGGGAACTTCTTCCTGAATTTATGTTCGATGAATATATCCAAACAATGGACTATATGAAAGATTTACGAAATAAAGGTTATATGAACAGCGATTTTCCTGTTACAAGTAAAGACGACCACAGGGCATTGGTGAAAAACGGTACTGCGGGTATTGTAATTGGACCGATGGGTGATATAAGCAGTATTCACGCTGATACTACTGAACTTAATCCTGACGCAACATTTAATATCACGAATGTAATCACTGGGCCAGATGGAGAGTATGGTATCTGGGCATTACCTGGATATGGAAATGTTGTATTATTCCCAAAATCATCTGTAGAAACAGAAGAAGAATTAAAAGAGATTCTTAAATTCTTTGACTATCTAATGAGCCCTGAAGGCTCTAACCTAGTTTTCTGGGGTATCGAGGGAGAACATTATGAATTACAAGACGGAAAAGCACTGGGTCTAGATACTGATCTGTCAACACGTGATGTAAAACCATACCAGTCTATCGAGATTGGAGAACCTACAACTAATGGAAGATACGATAGTATTTATACGCTAGATATTAAAGAAAAAGCAGAAAAACTAACGGTTGATAATGATCAATATTTAATCATGGATCCAACAGCTGCCCTGGATTCTGCAACCTATATTGAAAAAGGTGAAATGCTGAACCAAAAAATAAATGATGCAACTTATAAGTATATTCTTGGAGATATTGACTTAAATGGCTTTAAGGCTGCTATAGAGGATTGGAAAAAGTCAGGCGGAGACGCGATCATCAAGGAATATAATGAAGCCTATCAAAATATTAAAAAATAGTTTAAATACCCATATTGAAGGGGTGGAAACTAAATTGGTAAATAACGTTGAAACTAATAAAATTGTAGTATCACAGGACGGAACTGGTGACTTTAAGACTGTTCAAGAAGCCATTAACTCTGTTCCAGAGAATAATCTATTTCCGGTAATTATTTATATCAAAAATGGCACCTACAAAGAAGTGGTAACGATTTCAGAAAACAGGAGGTTAATTTCACTTGTTGGAGAGAGTTCGTTAAACACCATTATTACCTATGATAATTTTGCCGGGAAAGTAAAGGAAAACGGAGAAAAAATCGGTACAAGTGGTAGCGCATCAGTGTACCTCCTCGCCGATGACACCCGTGTAGAAAACATTACTTTGGAAAATTCATATGATGATTCTTTTGAAATTGATCCTGTAAAGATTAATGGTAGACAAGCTGTTGCTGTATTTACATCAGGCAAACGTGTATATTTCAATAATGTGAGATTTCTAGGAAAACAAGATACCCTATACGTTCACAAAGGAACGATGTACTTTTACAACTGTTATATTGAAGGGGATGTCGATTTTATTTTTGGTGCAGCTCAGGCTGTATTTAATCAATGTCGAATCCATTCTCTTGATAGGGGATCAAAGATTGATAATGGGTACGTAACAGCAGCTAGCACATTAATTTCAGAACCATTTGGGATAATGATTATGAATAGCAAATTTACAAGCGATGCACCACCAAAGACTGTTTATTTAGGAAGACCTTGGCCAGCTGGCGGGAACCCGGATGCCATTGGTAGTGTTCTAATAAAGGATTGTGAACTAGGCGAACATATTAACATCGAAGGATGGACCTCAATGAACGGGCGCTTAGAACCTGAGGATGCCCGATTATATGAATATAAAAACTTCGGTCCTGGTGCAGTTAATCATATGAAAAGAAGACAATTATTTGAGGAAACAGTAAAAGATTGGTCGATACAAAATGTTTTAAAAGGTTGGGAGATTAGCGAACTAGTAAGTAAATAACAAATGAAGGGGCCGTCCGGAAGTCAATTTTCATGACCTTTTGGACAGCCCCTTTTTAATTTAGTTAATACGCATTTTAGACTTAAAATTCAGGGTTAAATGTTTCCTTTTCTTTGCGTACTAAACAAAGGATTCCTGCAATAAGGTATAGAATACTCGCAATAATGGAGATTAGGAATGTTGCAAGTGTCGAAAGTACAGCAACCACAATTAAAAGAATCCCTGCTGCTTTTGGATGCTTATTCCCTTTAAGAAGAAATAAAGATACAATTCCGAGTATGATGGCTAAAATACTTACAATAATGAAATACCAGCCTCCGGATGTAACCATATCTGTAATGATTCCCATATCAACTCCTTCAAGAGCTGGATCTTCTGCGGCAATACTCTCCATTTCTTGTGTGAACTCATTATTGTCACCAAGACCTACAAACATAATTCCAAATAAAGTTAAAAATACAAAGAAACAAGCTCCAATAATGGTTAAAACAAATTCACCAGTACGTTTCATACATAGTTCCCCCTTAAAAAAAAGTTTCATTTTGATTGTACTATACAGTATATAGTATACAATCTGATTTTCTTCCTAATCCTCTCCAAAAGTGGAATTAGTTTATTTACGAAAAAGAAGAAAAAAGGTTTCAAAATGGTGAAAATAATTTTTTCATACGATTTACGCATAAATAAATAAGGGATATATATTTAATAAGTATTATTACCATTGTATTAAAGAAATATTAAAAAAATTTTGCAAACGGGAGACGATTTATGTTAACCTAGATTTATAGGTTTGTAATTGGTAAATATACCAATTTAAGACAAAATAGTAGTTTGGTAGTAAACCTCGTTCTGGGGGTCTACATAATAAATATATAACTAGGGGGAATGCAAATGCTGAAAAAGTACTCATTTCTAACTTTGCTGCTAGCATTGGTTTTACTCATTGCTGCGTGTAGCAGTGATAACACGAATGGTGACGACAAGGATGATGAAGGAGGAAGCAGCGCTGAATCCGGAACAGTCGATCTTCTAATGGGTACAGGTAGCCAAGGAGGGACCTATTTTCCACTTGGGGCCGAAATGGCGAATGTATGGAACAAGAATATTGATAACGTGAACGTGACATCAACAGAATCAGGCGCTTCTGTTGAGAACCTAGCCAAAATTTCAAATGGTGAGTTTGACCTTGGAATGACTGTTAATCTACCTGCCTACAATGCACTTAATGGGACTGGTGATTTCGAAGGTAAGAAGGTTGAAAACTTCGCATTTATTGGGCATATTTACCCTGAAGTTCTTCAAATCATTACACGTGAAAGCACTGGTGTTGAGACAATTGCAGATTTAAAAGGAAAAAGAATTGCGATTGGACCTCCTGGAAGTGGAACACAAACTGCAACAAAAGCGGTTTTAGCCGCTTATGGAATCAACGATGGCGATTATGATGCCTACCAAGAAGGATTCGGTGATGCAAAATCGAAACTTCAAGACGGTACAATTGATGCTTCATTCGGATTACTTGGATTACCAGATGCAGGTATCGATGAGCTTCAAGCTTCAGTTGGAGATGTGAAGTTCTTAGAGGTAACTGGTGATGAATTAAAAACGGTAGAAGAAACAAGTGGATACACTGGCTATACAATTAAAGCAGGTTCTTACGAATGGTTAAAAGAGGATGCGAATGTTGTATCCGCATACGCTGTTCTTGTTGCAAATACAGACACAGTGGATGATGAATTAGCTTACCAACTTGCAAAAGTCATGCTGGAAAACGCAAGTGAAAATACACATGCTCAAGCAGCCCACATGACAAAAGAAAACGCACTTAGTGGATTAGGAGATTTACCAATTCATCCTGGTGCAGAAAAGTACTATAAAGAAGTTGGAATACTAGATTAATAGCTTTATCTTTATTCAGCGGAAGTCCCCTACTTCTATAAGTGGGGGACAAATGCAATTTTGAGCAGTAAGATCAAAGACTAAGAACGCCACATCATGTGGCAACGTCTTTAAGACCCACATCGTGTGGGCCTAAAATCGGGCGCATATACGCCAAGGCGAATTTGATTAGAAGAAGGGCTTAACACTATGTGTTCTGGCCCTTTTTTTAACAAGTCCTACTCTTCAAATAAAATAGATTTACAGGTGGTGGTAAGAATGAATTGGTGGAAGAAAAAGGAGATGAGGGATTCGAACGAGCCTACTCAAAATAAAGAAAGTGTGTCTGCAGAAGAGATCCTAGAAAAATACGATCGGGAAAGTACCTATCGAAGGAATCTTGGAAAATGGAAATGGATTGTACTCGTTTTGGCTGTTGGCCTGACGCTATTTCATCTTTATACAGGGTATCGCGGTGCTTTTGAAGCTCGAATTCAGGGTCCTATACATCTAGGGACAGCATTGGGATTAATCTTTCTTCTTTATCCAATTAAAAAGGGACTTCATCGTAAACAAAAAGGAATTCCTTGGTACGATGTGATCCTAGCCATTATTTCATTAGGTGTTGGCTATTATAATGTTATTTTCTATGAGGAATTGGTTTCAGAGCGAATTGTATTCGGATATACAACCCCAGATTATATTGTTGGAACATTAGGAGTATTACTTGTCCTTGAAGCGGCCAGAAGATGTGTTGGCCTTCCGATTGTAATCGTATCGAGTGTGGCCATTCTTTATGCATTGTATGGTAACTTGATTCCTACGAAACTATTTGCTCACCGTGGTTTTTCTTGGAATACATTGGTTACTGATTTATATTTAACGACAAAAGGAATCTATAGTACGCCAATCCAAGTTTCCTCGACATTTATCTTTCTATTTTTATTATTTGGTGTCATGTTAATTCGAACTGGTGTTGGACAATTTTTTAATGATATTGCATTTGCGATCACTGGTCGGTTTACGGGTGGTCAAGCAAAAGCAGCAGTCGTAGCAAGTGCCATGCAGGGGATGGTTTCGGGCAGCTCTGTAGCAAATACAGTTGGTTCCGGTTCGTTTACGATTCCAATGATGAAAAAAGCAGGTTATAAACCAGAGTTTGCTGCAGCAGCGGAAGCCTCTGCATCAACTGGTGGTCAAATTATGCCACCAATCATGGGGGCAGCCGCATTTATCATGGCTTCCTATACAAATATCCCATATAGCCAAATCATGTTGGTTGCAATTATCCCGGCAGCCCTTTATTTTCTTGGCGTATTTTTTGGTGTTCACTTCGAATCTAAAAAGATTGGGATTGTGGGGGTTCCAAAGGAGACATTACCTAAAGCGAAGAAGTTAATGCTTGAACGTGGTTACCTATTGCTTCCTCTTATCGTTATTTTCTATACATTACTGACAGGAAAGACGCCAATGCGTGCTGCATTGCTTGCGATTCTTGTCTCATTTTTAGTGAGTCTTGTTCGTAAAGATACAAGAATGTCGTTAAAAAGTGTCATTAAAACACTTGAGGAAGGTGCAAGAGTTGCTTTGCCGGTTATCGCAGCCTGTGCGTCTGCGGGGATTATTGTTGGAGTAGTTGTTCAAACAGGTCTTGGTGGACGTATTGCTGATGGTATTATTGCATTGGGTGGAGGAAGCTTAATCCTTACTTTGTTCTTTACCATGATTGCTTGCTTAATCCTTGGAATGGGTTTGCCAACAACAGCAAACTATGTTGTTACAGCTACAATGGCTGCTCCCGCATTAATCCTTGGATTAGATGTACCAGTACTCGCAGCTCATATGTTTGTCTTCTATTTTGGAATCGTAGCAGACATTACTCCTCCGGTTTGCTTAGCCGCCTATGCAGGGGCTGGCTTAGCGAGGGCAAATCCATTTACAACGGGAGTAACAGCAACAAAGCTTGCGACAGCTGCCTATATTATTCCATTTATCTTTGTCATCAATCCGCAAATGCTATTAATTGACGTCAAGGTTCCATTCTTGGTCATTTCTGTCATAACGGCAATCATTGGTATGATTGGCATTAGTACAGCAATGATCGGATTTTTTATACGCAAGGCATTTGTATGGGAGAGAATTATTCTATTCGCTGCAGGCTTAAGTCTTGTGTCACCGAGTATTTATTTTGGAGCTGCAGGTGTGATTGCATTATTTGCAATTCTATTTATTCAATCTCGCCGACCTAAAGAAAATATTCAAGCACCAACGATGTATTTTAACTAATTTATTACCACCCGTTTAGAAAAGGGTGGTTTTTTTTCTGCTATGTTTAGAGAAATTGAGTTTACTCTGAATAACCTATTTACTTCAAAGCTTGTCTCATTTTATAATGAAATTAATATTTCTTTATTTTTAAATATGAAATATTAATTTCATTAGAGGGGGCTTTTCGATTGACATTGATTCAATCTAACAAAGGTGATATTTCTGAAAAAGTTATCGGGTCTGCAAATTTATTTACGAATGCAAAATCTGTAATTCCTGGAGGAGTTTCAGCAAACATAAAATATTTTCCACCTCATCCCATCTTTATGGAAAAAGCAATTGGAAGTCGATTGGTTGATGTCGATGGAAATGAATATATCGATTATTTACTTTGCTATGGAGCACTTCTACTTGGCCACGGTCACCCAGAGGTTACGGCTGCTGTAAATAATCAATTGACCACAGCAGGAACAGCAGTTTTTGGTGCTCCACACAGATTAGAAGTTGAAATGGCAAATAAATTAATTGAGTATTTTCCCGGTATTGAAATGGTCCGCTATACAAACTCTGGATTAGAGGCTACATTATTAACGATTCGATTGGCACAAGCTTATACAGGAAAAGCAACCATAGCAAAATTTGAAGGACATTATCATGGAGGCTATAATGAGGTTTTGGTAAGTGTGAATCCCACCATTGATGAAGCGGGTGATGAAAACAGGCCGAACTCTGTACCAGAATCGAAAGGGATATCATCACATCACGTCGAAAATACAATAATTCTACCTTTTAACGATTTAAAAGCAACGGAGCAAATATTGAGAAAATACAAGGATAAAATTGCAGCTGTAATTATTGAACCTGTTCAAGGTGGATTTATCCCAGCTGAAGAGGGTTTTATGGTTGGGCTTAGGGAGCTAACCCAGAAACTTGGGATCGTTTTAATCTTTGATGAAGTTAAAACCGGTTTTCGCCTAACGCTTGGAGGTGCACAATCTATTTTTGGAATAAAGCCAGACCTTACAGCTTTGGGAAAGGTTTTAGGAGGTGGCTTTCCAGTTGGAGCAGTAGGTGGACATCAAGAAATCATGGAGATAATGGACCCTACAAAAGGCGGAGATATATTATCTGCAGGTGGAAAGGCTATAAAGAAAGATCATGTGCTATTTCATAGTGGGACCTATAATGGTCATCCAATTGTATTAGCAGCGGGATTAGCGACGATTAAAGTTCTTGAGGGAGATAATGTGTACCCAGGATTATTACAAAAAACGAAGAACCTTCGTTCAAGCCTCGAAAAACTTTATCATTCTTATGGGATTGAAATGCAAACTGTTGGGATGGGAAGCATTTTTAATATTGTCCATACAAATCATCCTATTAGAAATTATCGTGACTTGTTAAAAGCGGATATGAAACTCCGTGAAAAAGTCGATTATGAATTATTAAAGATGGGGATTTATACAAAACCATTAAATCGATATTCAATGTCTATTGTCCATACAGATAAAGACATTGAAGAAACTGTTAGAATGCATGAAAAGGCGATTAAAATTGTGAAAGGAATCGGTTCATAAGATGCAAGAGGTGTATCAAAATATAACGAATAAATTACCTGAAATGAGTAAATCACAACGTAAAATTGCAAAATACGTATTAGGAAATACGGAATCTGTACCATTTTTTACTGTTGGACAGCTAGCTAAAATGGCGGGTGTCAGTGAGGCAACTGTTGTCCGTTTTTCCACATTTCTAGGATATAGTGGGTATCCCGAATGGCAAAAAGCCATGCAGGATTCTGTAAAAAGACAGCTTACCACCGTTGAACGTTTAAAGATTACTGAGGATATTTATGATTCAGAGGATAAAGCTGTTTATGAAATGTTTCAGGCCGAAATTAAACGGATTCAAAAGATGGCAGACCAATTTGATATAAAGGCATTCCATCAAGCAGTCGAGGCTATTATTAATGCAAAACGAATCTTTATAGTCGCAAATCGTAGTGCAGTATCTCTAGGATCTTTTTTGGAGTTTTATTTAGATTTATTATTCGAAAACACCGAATTAATAAGGAACCCGAATGGAATTTCTGAAAAGTTATTTCGAATCAATGAAGAGGATATTGTAATCGGACTGAGTTTCGCAAGATATACAAAAAATACGATTGATGCGGTTTCGTTTGCCAAAGACCGCGGCGCAAATGTAATTGCGATAACAGATACGAGTCTTTCTCCGTTGATTCCATATGCAAACATTGTTCTTTGTTCACCAAGTGAGATGCCATCGTATATTGATTCATTTGTTGCTCCGTTAAGTTTACTTAATGCTTTATTAACAGCAGTAGGTCGAAAGAAGCGGAAAGAAATTGAAAAACATCTTACCGATATAGAGGAAGTGTGGGAAAGGTTTCAAATTTTTTATGGGTAAGCCGAAACGACGTGCGAATGGGCACGTCGTTTACTTTGAATGTTTTTGTAATTTAAGCCGATCAATCGTAGCTGGCGGCTCTTGAATCCACTTACGATTAACAAGAATACCAAATCCTTTAGCAGCGTAAAGGAAAATCTCACCAATGGTTTTTGAGTAAAATGCAACCAAATCTGCCCTCATGGATAATCCTTGGGCATGTCCAAGCAGAGTAATATCGATACTATTTAGAGCATGAAAGAGTGTAACAATGAGTTTATCAGAAAATGGTGAAACCGTAGAACCTGTTACCTCCATTGGAATGGACGTTGTTCCCATTAGATTTTCCTGTTTTAGAAGGTCATTAATAAAAGTAACTTGTTTTTCTGATATTTGTTTTCCTTCACTAATAAAGTCAAAGATTTCTTTATCCTTTACTACCTGCAGGAATCCCATGCAAAGAACAATCGCAAAATAATTTCGTTCGATATTAAAAAACATATCCGTGATTTCCAAGACATTTAATGGCCTTTTATCACCGATTAATCTTGTTAAGTAACTTTTCTTTTCAATATATTCGTTTTCAGTAGGATAGACAACCATAGGCGGTCGGTCATACAATCCTTTATTAAGCATTAACTCAGTCGCTTTATTATATTGTGTTGTAGCATCTGATAAGCATTTAGAAAATAATAATCGAATATCCTCTCTAGCCACACTTGAAGTTATAAAGCTAAAATTGATCATATTCATTCGACTCATAGAATAAACAAAGGTTAAAGAAAAAGGATCATAAAACAGTGGTGGTGCTGACAAATTAATATCCTCATCCGAAAATATATCAGGTAATGGTATGTTCTCATCCGAAAATATTTGCTTTATCTCTTTCATTTGCCCACTATATATTTGAAAAGATTCATTTAATAGCGGTTTAATTTCTTCATCTTTTAAGTGGTGTAGGAAATATTTAATCAAACAAATCGTCATACTGGCCTGTATTAAAGTCGTCCATAATCCACTGATTTCAGCACTGGATAAACGAATATTATGTTTCTCCATGAGGCACCCTCCCCAATACTTCATATATGGGTAGTATTGGTTAAATGAAAATTTCTATTCTTTGACAATTCAACCTTCCATATAGGATAATAATTGATCAAACTCTTTGTTAATGGATTTGATCTGATCATAACCCTCGTCTGTTTTGTTTGAATCCCCATTTATGATCCCCTGAAGCAGAGTATTCATGCCTTCCATATATCGTTCAATCGACGCTTGAATGCGAACTCTTAACTCGTACAAACTTTTATTACTCGGTTTATCATCAAGCTCAATTAGATTAAAAATGTACATCGCTTCCTCATTCGCAATTTGCATGGTTTCAACTGCTGCCTCTAATTCATCCTCTTTTTTCATTTCTTCTAAAAGCATATTTAATTCCTTATTAAGTTGAGTAAATTTTTGAACATGACTTTGAAGACTTTCTAAAATATCCTGATCCTTTTTTGAAAGATTTTGATCAAGGGTACTATATAGGTCTGAAGCATCTCTAGAAGGTGAGGAGCATCCTATTAATAATGTAAGTATGATGAATGGTAGAATGATTTTTTGACTCATATCGTCCCTCCCTAGTAACGTATATAAAAAGATATGAGACTTGTCCTTGTTATATGCTTGCGGTTTGACAAATAGATTCTAGTATATTATCTTGAATTAAAGATAATTTTTCTATTATTAAGTTCTCGTTAGGAGATACTAGAACAAGCATTTTGTTTAGGAGGAATACGATGAAGCATATTTTCCGAGAAGGTAAAGATAAAACAAAACCAACACTTCTGCTATTACATGGTACAGGAGGAACGGAGTCAGATTTATTGCCATTAGCACCACATATTGATGAAGATGCATCCGTATTAAGTGTACGAGGAAATGTATCTGAAAATGGCATGCCACGTTTTTTCCGTCGCTTAGCCGAAGGGGTTTTTGATATGGAAGACCTAATTTTCCGTACGAAAGAATTAAATGAGTTCCTCGACGAGGCTGCAGCAACTTACTCATTCGATCGAAATAATATTGTTGCAATAGGGTATTCAAATGGAGCAAATATTGCTGGAAGCCTACTGTTCCATTACAAAAATGCCATAAAAGGGGCCATTCTGCACCATCCAATGGTACCAAGAAGAGGGATAGAGTTACCCGACCTTACTGGTACACCTGTCTTCATAACAGCAGGTAAAAATGACCCAATTTGTCCAGCACAGGAAACCATTGACCTACAAGACCTTTTACAGAAAGCAAACGCAGACGTTGAGGTACATTGGGAAAATAATGGACATATGCTGACTGGCACAGAGGTTGCTGCAGCAGCAAAGTGGTATAAGAAACAAATCTAAGATTGGGTAGTTTCTTTTTGATTGCGTGTTAATGTATGTAATTGCGTAATAACAGATCTAAGACCCAAGATTGTGTTGCGAAGACACCAATCTTGGGTTATTTGCGTTTAAAATCTTATTTATTGTATTGCCTATAGCAACGCACTTTCGCCAAACTATCTCGCCCCTTACTCCCTTATCCCATACAAAATATTCCTACAAGAATAAAATACCATTTATGGAGGATTATATATAAAAATGTCTCTTTTAACTTTAAACAGCATGTTCTACTTCTCTAAGTGGGGTTTTATTGAAAAAAGAGTAATAAAAATGTTTTGGAGTTTATCCAAGTGCTGTATAAAGTTAAAGCCTCCGGCGGATGTCACGATTTTTCGAAGGATATTTTTCAAGTGTAGGATCAAAAGACTAAGAACGCTACGTCCTGGGGCAACGTCTTTGTGATACACATCGTGTGGGCCTAAAAAAAATCGGGCGCAAATACGCCAAGGCGTATTTGATAGAAAGAGGTATCGAAATGTCTTGGTCTACTATAAAGAGAAGTCCGAAACGAAGAAGTACAAAACTTTCAAAACAACCAGCTGCGACAGCAAATGACAATATGATTCCCCATAAATTGGTTGAAGAACTGCCAACAGATCAGCTGGGTAGAAACCTTGATACCACGATTGAATTACTGAAAAATCTATTAGGGAAAAACGCTGATTTCTTTTGTCGAAAGTTTCAAATGTACGGTAAATTTAATGCGGCGATTATTTATTTCTCTAGTATTGTTGATAAAAACGCAATTAACAGTGGCATTATGAAGCCACTAATGTATGTTCCAGTTCAAACAGACCTTGAAAAGCTTACAGTAACAAATGTGTTGGATTTCATTTTGAATGAGGCCATGTTTCATACTGAAATAAAAAAAGAAGATAGTATTGAAAATATCATAAACGCGCTATTACGCGGAGAAACTTTTATTTTTATCGATGGGGTTAATTCTGGTATTCAATTTGCTGTAAAGAATATTGAAAAACGATCAATCTCTCAGCCAGAAACAGAACAGGTTATATTAGGACCGCGAGAGGGTTTTATTGAATCATTACAAACGAACATAGCATTATTGCGAAATCGATTAAAAACTGCTGACTTTCGCGTTGAAATTATGGAAATAGGTCGCATATCAAAATCTACCACAGCCATTTGTTATCTTGAAGGGATTGCAACTGATGACTTAGTAAAAGAAGTGAAGGATCGTTTAGGGAAAATTGATATTGATGCCATTTTGGATGTAGGCTATATCGAACAATTTATAGAAGATAATCATATGTCTCCCTTTCCACAGATTCAAAGTACAGAACGCCCAGATAAGACAGTAGGTAGTATTCTAGAAGGAAGAGTGGCTATTCTAGTTGATGGATCACCGTTCTCGATCATTGCTCCGGTTGTATTTAATCAATTTTATCAAACCTTTGAGGATTACTCTTCTCGATTTTTAATGGGTAGTTTTGTACGAATTGCACGTATGATTGCATTAGTTTTTTCTTTAATTTTTCCATCTCTATATGTGTCGTTTATCTCGTTTAATCCAGAGTTGCTTCCTACAGAGTTTGCTGTAGCCGTTGCGGGTGGACGTGCAGGTGTACCATTTCCTGCAGTGGTAGAAGTATTAATCATTGAAGTCGCGATGGAGATCCTCCGTGAAGCAACTGTTCGCCTACCTAAGCAGGTAGGCGGGGCTCTTTCCATTGTAGGGGTACTTGTTATCGGGCAAGCCGCGGTTGAAGCGGGAATTGCAAGTCCAATAACAGTTGTTGTAATTGCGATGACTACGATTGGTTCATTTGCTACTCCCGCATATGATGCAGCGTTTGCTCTACGCATGCTTAGATTTCCAATTGTCATAATGGCGGGCTTTTTTGGACTTTATGGAGTTGTTATTGGCGTAATTTTCATTTTTAATCATATGCTTTCGTTAAAATCCTTCGGAGTCCCTTACATGAGCCCAGTAACTCCTGGTAATTTCCAGGGTTTAAAGGATGTCATTATTAGAGCACCATTCTGGTGGATGCCAAAAAGGCCACAAATGCTACATTCTCAAAACTCTGATCGTTTAGGAAAAACAAAGGGAGAATCTAAAAAGGGAACAAGTAACACTTTGGATCCAGTAATGGTTGGGAATGAAAAATGGGAGGAGGACAAGTCTAGTGGAATATCCACGCGAGATAACAGTCATTCAAGCAACAACGATTCTAATTAGTACCATAATTGGAGTGGGATTATTGGCACTTCCACTCTTTGCAGTTCGGACAGCGGATACAGGTGCCCCGCTTGTAACATTATTTGGTATAGCGATAGCATCTACTGGGCTTGGATTGATTACATTTCTTGGAATTCGTCACCCGAGGAAATCTATTATTTTGTATGGAGAAGACATCCTGGGGAAGTGGTTAAGTAGGGTGCCGAACATTGTTATCATTCTCTTTTTTGCAATATTAACTGGATTAACTTCGAGGGAGTTTGGAGCTGTAGTTATTACTGCCATTTTAAAGCAAACTCCGCTAGAAGTGACTGTAATTGTGATGCTGATACTCGCGGCACTGTCTACAAGGAATGACATGAATGTCTTTGCTTATATCCATAATTTTTATGTCCCGTTTATTTTGGCACCTGCTTTAATCATCGTTGCTTTGTCTTTAAAAAACGCAAATAGCTTATATTTACTTCCGGTAGTAGGAAATGAACCTGGAAGTTACTTAGTTGGAGGCCTTACCATTGCGGCATTATTTCAGGGTTCATTTATTTTTACAATGATTATTCCCTTTATGCGGCATCCACGAAAAGCGTTCAAGGCTAGTATTTGGGGAATGGTTATTGCTGGTGGTTTATACTTGTTAATTGTAATTGCAACTGTTGCGGTGTTTGGCCCTGTTGAAATAACGAACCTTCTATGGCCGACCCTTGAATTAGCTCGTACGACCTCAATACCAGGTAATATTCTTCAGAGATTAGATATTGTTTTTTTATCTGTGTGGGTAATAGCTGTATTCACTACATTGTTTTCTAGTTATATGTTCACGGTTCATTCGATTAGCCAGATGGCTGGATTACGTGATCATAAAATGCTTTCCTTTTTTATTTTGCCGATTGTTTTCGTGATTGCGATGATTCCACAAAATATATTGCATTTATACGATGTAATTGAAATATTTGGTAGATTAGGACTGATTCTAACAGTGGGTTATCCTTTGTTGTTAGTTAGTGTAGACCTTGTAAAGAAAAAGGTGAAAAAAAGTGGGAGTATCAAAGCATAGTTGGAAAACTTGTTTAAAAATTATACTTATCGCTTTGGTGCCTGGTCTATTCTTAACAGGTTGCTGGGATAGTGATGACATTGAACAACGAGCGACGGTTTTAGGTATTTCAATTGATAAGGTTGATGATGCAGACGGTGCAGACCTTGCTCAAATAACAGGTTTAGGAAATCAATTTCCAAAGCCGAAAGAAGGACTAATTAGATTAAGTGCTCAAATTGCTGTTCCAGGAAGAATTCCACTGGGACCGCAAACGGGTGGGGCTGGAGTAGATCAAAATCCACTTTGGGTAATCAGTGTAGTGGGATATACCTTAGATGACACGATAGCTGTGCTTCAACAAGAAGTGGCTGACCGGCTTTTTTTTGGCCACCTACGGACCATTGTCATTAGTGAAGAAGTTGCGAAGGATGGGGTAAAAAGGTTTAACGATTATCTTCGAAGAAATCCTGAGATTAGAAGGACTGCTTGGATGGTGGTATCGAAAGGGGAAGCGAAAAAATTTATGGAGGTGGCACCAAAACTAGAGCGGGTCCCTACTCTATATTTATCTGCAATGGTCGAAAATGCTGTTAGATTAGGTACATTTCCGGAAGATTTTATCGGTTTGTTTTGGACAAGGCTACAAAGCAAAGGGCAAGATACGTTTCTTCCATATCTTGAATTGAAAAAAGAGGATAATATACAAATTTCCGGTTTAGCGTATTTTAAAGATGATCGAATGATAGGTCGTACAGAACCAGTTGAAATAGGCTTATTTATGGCTGTAACAGGAGAGAAAAGAGGTGGTTATGAGGTCTTTGTTAAAGTACCTGATACAGATGTTAAGGTGATTGTGCGGGCAGAACATCGCAGGACATCAATAATACCAACCCTACGAAACGGGAAACCTCATTTTGTCATCAAGATTCATTATGAAAGTACAATCGCCGAAGGAGCGGTTGGAATCGATTTAAACAATGCGGAAATTGTTCGAAAAATCGAGGAAGAGGCTACAAAGGGAGTAATTGAAGGAACCAATAGGTTAATTAAGAAAATGCAGGATGAACAATCAGATATTTTTGGATTTGGTGAATACTTCCGAGCAAAACAACCTGCTTACTGGAATAAAAAGATTCAAACAAAAGAGAAATGGCGTGAAGTATACAAGGATTTAACCTTTGATATTCATTGTACAACAAAAATTCGAAGAGTGGGTACAAAGGCAAAATAGCCTAATCGTACCGAAGGAGTACTATATGATCTTTATTGGGTATTTAAATTACGTAGTTGTACTATGTGTCATGACTGGGGTCTTTATACTCATGTTTGATGTGAAGGGATATAAAACTAAGAACATGCAAAAAGAAAAGAAGATAAGCACGTTTCTAGGATGGTTCAATATAACTGCTGGGATATTTGCCTTTTTAATAAATTGGGCGTATCAGCAGATTTTCTGGTGAAAATCAAAACAAGCCCCTAGTCTTTAAATATTTTAGGGGCTATCTTCATTTAGATTTCCAACGGTCGTAAATTTGATTCAATTTCACTTCGCTTTGGTTCTAAAAATGCAGGAAGTGCAAGTTTTTCTCCTAACGTTTCCAATGGTTCATCTATATCAAACCCAGGAGTGTCAGTTGAGAGCTCAAATAAAATACCATTTGGTTCTCTGAAGTACAATGCTTTGAAGTAATAGCGGTCTACCTTACCGGAGTTGGGAAGGCGTGTTTGTTTTATTTTTGTAACCCAATCTTCATATTCCTCATCGTTCGGAATGCGGAAGGCCACATGGTGCACACCACCACGACCCAAACGTTCTTTTGGTAGATCAGGTCGTGTTTCAATATGGAGTTCGGCTCCAGATCCACCCTCACCAGTTGCAAAGACTAGGATTTCAGGATAATCACCTGCAAGCGATGGGTAGCTGCCAACCTTCCGAAAGCCCATTACATCTGTCAAAATTTCCACGGTAGGTGCAGCGTTGGCAACGGTTAATGTGACTGGTCCAAGCCCAATTATCGCATGTTCAGCTGGGATACCGCTTATTTCCCATGGTTCACCTGCAGGAACTCCCGCTTCGCTATTATCTGCAACAAGAATGATTCTTGAGCCTTCGTAGTCTTGAAATGCCATAGTATCACGACTAGCTCGCTTCGTGATTTCTTCAGTTGAAATGTGATACTCTGCTAAACGCTTTTTCCAAAATTGCAAGGATTCAGATGACTTCACACGTAGTGAAGTAGAAGAAATGCTTGAAACTCCAGGGTGTGTTCGTCCAAGCCCAGGTATATCGAAGAATGTAATTTCGGTCCCCGGATTTCCTTTTGCATCTCCATAGAAAAGATGGTAGGATTGCGTATTATCTTGGTTAACTGTTTTCTTGATTAGGCGCATTCCTAATACTTTTGTATAAAATTCAAAGTTTCGCTCCGCTTTGCCAGTAAGTAACGAAACATGATGTAAGCCTAGTAATTGCATGCCCATTCCCCCAATAAAATAAATTATCTTGAATTCAAGATAATTATATCACAGAATAGATGATATAGAAAAGGCCAAGGAAAGGAAACCCCTGGCCTAAGTTGATTATTTCTTTTTCTTCTTTTGAACGTTTTGTTTTTCTGCCTCTACTTCCGTATAGGATGCGAATTCAACAAGCTCTTCACTAATTCTATTTCCTTTTTTTGCATTATTATTTCGTTGTGCATTTGCATTTCCACGCTTTGTCCTTCCCAATTCGTTCATCTCCATTCTTAATATTTCATTTTGTAGTATGAGTAGTTTGCCTCTTATAATGTAAGGCCTGAAGTAGGAAATTTAGCCAGTTAACTTGCTAAAAATACCCTCACAGGTGTGAGGGTATTTTTATTGGTAGGTGTACTAGCGATTTTTATTAGCCTGGGACTGCTGGTTCTGTTTACGAACTTCAGCAACATCCGTTTCGCTAGCAAATTCGGTACTGAAAGAGGAACCGGTTGAAGTGAATTGTTGTTGCCCAACAGATTGTTGGAGCTGCTGTGCGGACTGCTCTATCTGATTTAACTGCTGAGCAGCATTCAATTCACGTCCAGCAAATCCAGGGGCAGATTGTTGCACTTGTGGTGAGCTTTGTTGGAACTGCTGTGCATTCATTTGCTCTGTTTGAGCCAACTGCTTAGCTGTTTGTTTGATTTGATTAAGTGCAGCTTGAGCCTGTGCTGGAATTTGTTGATTGTTGTTGTTTTGCATTCGGAACCCTCCCAGACGAATTTTTGTGGATTCTCAAAAGGCCTTCCCTTTCAAAAATCCTTTCTTAATTTGTGTCTTACTAACCTTTTTAATGTATTGAAAAGAATGTTAAAAGAGTGACATTTTTCAGTGAATATAAGGAGATTTGTTTGTTCTCATTTTTTAAGGCTGTTATCATAAACTTTGTTGCTTTTTGATCCGATTATGCAAGGGGTTATTATTGTCCATTCACTGATTTCATTGATGGTACGAGATCCTCGAAAATGCTGGCATTTTCTTCGTTAGATGTATGTTCAAGGAAGCAAATTCAACGTCCTGCGGGAATAGCGAGAAAGAAGAGACCCCGCTGCGACATAACGACTTGTCCAGTTGCAGCGGCTAGAAACTCGAGAAATTTCAACTCCTCCTTCAGAGGCAAAATACGCCTCTTTGT
>Ga0180217_1001361_pt1 | contig 27449 bp, 19 predicted proteins | sample eDN3rd37CBELigOP_FD_128521 | JGI IMG/M metagenome (GOLD analysis project Ga0180217, IMG submission 128521) | Enriched Organic Plus compost microbial communities from Emeryville, California, USA - eDNA 3rd pass 37_C BE-Lig OP (version 2) (version 2) ... | reverse complement strand
GTGGCCTCCCTGCGGAAACGGACGATGATGTCACGAACCATCTCCATTTTGTGCAGACGAGGCCGCCTTTCTTCCAGATCATTTCGCCCCGCGGACTTACAACTTATCCGCGTGCCATTCGGCTCCAGACTTTAGGCTATAGAACGGGAGGGACGTCGAATGTGCGCGTCCCGTGGGGACGCGGCTCAACGAATTGCGGCTGGAAGTGCATTGCACTGGCACTTGTCGCCTAACCGCGGCGGAGCATCTTGCGGAAGGCGGACAGGGTGCGGGTGTTGGCAACGTCCTTCGCTTCGAGGCCGGCGCGGCGGGCCTGATAGACGCCGTACTGCATCAGATCGAGCCCCCCGGTGCTGTGGGCATCGGTGCTGATCACAATCGGTATCCCATGCGCCTTGGCGGCCGCCGCATGGATGTCATCCAGGTCGAGCCGGTGCGGGTCGGCATTGATCTCCATCATCACCCCATGGTCGGCGGCGGCCTTGAAGAGCTGCTCGGGGGTGAAGTTCACCGGCGGTCGCCGGCCGACGACTCGCGCGGTTGGATGGCCGATGATATCGACATGCGGACAGCGCACGGCGTTCAGCAGCCGCTTGTCGATCTGCTCCTTCGGCTGCTTCAAGCCGTAGTGCAGCACGGCAATCACCCAGTCCGCCTCCGCCAGGACCTCATCGGGAAGATCCATCTCGCCATTTTCGAGGATGTCGCATTCGACCCCTTTCAGGATCTCAATCCCCGAGACCTCTTTGCGGACCTTCTCGATTTCCTTCCAGTGCGTGCGAAGCGCGTCGGCATCCAGTCCTCCCGCCATCGTCACCCGCTTTGAATGATCGGTGATCGCAATGTACTTGAGGCCGCGCGCCCTGGCGGCTTCCGCCATTTCGCGAATGGATGCCGTTCCATCGGTTGCCGTCGTATGCATGTGCAGATCGCCGCGAATATCGGCGAGTTTGACGAGCTTGGGCAATCGCCCCTGTTCGGCCAGTTCGATCTCGCCGCGATTCTCGCGGAGTTCCGGCGGAATCCACGGCAGACCAACACTCGCATAGACTTCCTCTTCCGTTCGGCCTGCAATCCGTTCCTCGCCGCGAAAGACTCCATACTCGTTGATCTTCAACCCTCGCTCGAGGGCACGGCGGCGGATCGCGATGTTATGTTCTTTCGAACCGGTGAAGTACTGCATCGCCGCCCCGTACGACTCTTCCGGAACGACGCGCAGGTCGAGCTCGAGTCCGGAGTCCAGTCGCACCCGCTGTTTGGTGTCGCCACGCTGAAGCACGCGCGTGACGAGCCGATGCGAGGCCAGCAGGTCCATCACTGCTGCGGGATCGCTCGTCGTCGCGAGGATGTCGAGATCGCCTACGGTCTCACGGCGACGGCGCAGGCTCCCCGCGGCCGTCACATGCCCGACTGATTCATGAGCCGCGAGTGCCGCGACGATCGCCTCGGCCTGAACCTGAGCATCGGCAAGGTATGCCCGATCCCCCGCGCTCTCAACCTGCTCCAGGCCTTCGAGGATCGACTGCTCGGTCTTCTTGCCAAAGCCTTTGAGTCCCGAGATCTGCCCCTGCTCGGCGGCCTGCTTCAGGTCCTCCAGTGAGTTGATCTTCAACTCCTTGTGAAGCAACGCAACCTTCTTGGGCCCCAGCCCCGGAATGCGCAGCATCTGCACGAGCCCGGCGGGCAACTCGGCCCGGAGCTCCTCCAGCTGTGGGAGCGTGTGCGTGTTGACGATGGTCTCGATCTTCTCGGCCAGATCCTTGCCGATTCCCGGGATCTCCTGCAGACTCCGATCGGGATCGTTGACGATCTGCGCCACCGATTCGGAAAGATCGCCGATGCGCTGGGCCGCGGTGCGATACGCGCGAACCCGGAAGGCATTCGCCCCCTGCAATTCGAGGAGCTCGGCCATCTCCTCAAAGATCCGCGCGACCTCTGCGTTCTGAATCGATCCCATGGCCCCCTCTCCTTTCTCCGTTCTCCTCACTCCTTTCTCTACGCCCGCAGAGCGGGCGTAGATGCAAAAGGACGTGGGGGAGCAAGCTCCACCCACGTCCTTTCGTCCGCGTCACGTTCCGATTCAGAGAGCTGAGTCAGAAAGTTGTCGTTCGTACTTCCGCCGCTTACTTGCTGGCGACTTTGGAGTCGCTGGGACGGGTGACCCATTTCCCCTGCGGCGCGGTCTTGCGAGTGACGCTTACGCTCTCGTAGTTGGGCCGCAGCGAGAGTCGCTGCCGGGTCGAAGCGGGCCGCCAGGTCACCTTGCCGTCGAGGTTGAGCGACGGGCCACGAATCCCGGCGTTGTCCTCATCGTCGCCGATCGTCGGCCGCATGGGGGCCGGTTCGCGGGAACGGGGAGAAATCGAGGAAGCGGGGGGCTCGAATTCATCCGTCGCCGGGCCGGGGCGGCGGACGCCGGTGTCCATGGGGAAGCCCTCGTTGCTGCGCGGCCGGAACCCCTCATCATCGAGGCCCGGAGCAGGGCGGGACGACGGAGCCTCATCGCGGTAGGGTGGAACCTCGTCCCGATAGGTACGCGGCGGCTGGCTGACCGGCGGCGGACCTTCGGGGGCCGGGGTCAGTCCTCCGTCTGTGAAGGCATCGCCAGGCAGACCGCACTGGCCCGACGGGCAACCGGCGGGACCGCAACCGGGAATCCCGCAGCCTCCCGGTCCACAACCTCCGATGCCGCAGCCACCGATCCCGCAGGCCGAACAGGGATCGCAGCACTGGCCATAGGAGGGGCCGTAGAAGGATTGAATGCCGCAGGCTCCCGTTGCACAGGGAGAGCAGCCGGCCGGACCACAGGGACTGCAGCAGGGATCGGAATAGCCAAGCGGACCATAGCCGCGGAAGGCGGCACCGTAGGTCATCGGAGCATAACCGCCATAGTAGGCGCGCTGGCTGCCGACCGGACCGAAGACGGCATCATAGACCCAGGGGATCAGCCCCGCTTCGGTCGTGGCGGCCAGCCCGGTCCAGACCCCCAGCGCCACGGCGAGAGTCGGAAGGAATCGTGCCTTGGGAAAACTCATGTGCGTACCTCGGTTCAGCAGAGAAAGCTCAGGGATGTCGTAGCCAGTGGGTATTGCTTCCGAACGTCTGCTGCAGGAGTTTGCGGCCGCAAAACCCGAAGGGGACACACAGTTTGCCGCCGAAACCCGGTCGCCGCAGACGTTCGCGCCGGAACCGGTGTCACGGCGGTCTGAATCGGTGCGTCTGCCGATCTCGCATTCTTCGCATTCTTCTGATCCACTTGTAAAATAGTAACACACGCTGTGTCAATTATCTTCCGGAGGACAGCTAAGGATTCCGAAAGGGAACGGAGGGCGTGTTCGAAAATCCGAACCAATCCGAGTACGCGGCCCACGATCTCCAGATTCTCAGGCAATTTCCGGCCTGTGCGCTTGCGATCGCGGGTTCGCGGAGTGCGATGAGAATGCAGCCGGTTGGCGGCGGATTCAGCGGTGCGCAGGTCTGGAGAATCGAGGTCGGCGATGCCGCTTATGCGCTTCGCGCGTGGCCTCCACAGGGATTGCCGATCACCCGGTTGTGCGGATTGCATCGATTGCTCCGGTTCGTTCATCAGCAGGGAGTTACAGCAGTCCCTGTCCCACTCGCGACGCGCAACGGCGAAACGGTTGTCCAGGCGGACGGACGGCAGTGGCAACTGGAACCGTGGATGCCCGGAACGGCCGATTTTGCCGATCATCCGACACCAATCCGTCTGCAGCGGATCATGCAGTGTCTGGCCGACTGGCACCGGGCGGCAGCACGTTTCATTCCGCGGGCCGGCGAGGAAACCTGGTTCGCTTCGGCAGAAATTGCCGTATCTCCCGGTGTCATCGAACGCAGCGAGCGAATCGAATTCTGGTCTCCCGAACGGGTACGACACTGGGAAGACCGGCTCCGCGGCAGGCCGCCGGACGAATCTACCGCGATCGGCTTGCAGATTTTGCAAGGCTATCGACAGGCCGCCCCCCGGGTGCAGGCCGACTTGAGAAACGCCGCCGCGCTTCGCGTCCCGCTGCAACCCTGCCTGCGGGACGTCTGGCACGATCATCTGCTCCTGACGGGGGACGAGGTGACCGGGCTGATTGACGCCGGCGCCTGCCGGGCGGAATCAGTCGCCGCCGACCTGGCGCGTCTCCTCGGAAGTTTCTTTGAAGACGACCGTCAACGCTGGAGCGAAGCGCTGGAGATCTATCAGCAGCACCGGCCCCTCTCGATGGACGAGCTGCGACTCGTCGAAGTCTTCGATCGCAGTACAGTGCTGCTCAGCGGGATGGCCTGGCTCGAGTGGCTGCTGATGGAACGCCGCCGGTTCGCCGAACCGCAGCGGGTCCACGAGCGATTGAAGACGATCGTTCGCCGGCTGCAGGCACTCGCCATGGCTTGCGTCGGGTGAGACTCTCCGCCCCCCAGTGGCACTCTTTCCATGCCGGTTCCGGACCGAAACGGGGGGGCATGCTCTTCATTTCCCTGTGCGACACTCTCTGCCTCTCGGCGGACGGGGCACCGTGCCCAGGCTTTCCAACCGACACAACCCCGGTCACAGCCGGATGTTCGGTATTCTTCTTCACGGCATTCCAGTTGCCCCGGGGGAATCTGTCGAGTATGCTCGAAGAAGGATTTCGAGGGAGCCCTGCGCATCCTCTCTGCACCTCTGGCCCGGAGTTCCGGTCATGAAGCGGTTGATTTTCGTAGTGCTGGCCGGTGTCGCGTGTGGAACGCTTGCATTTCCGCAGGTGGCCAGCGCGAAATCCAACGATCCCAAAATCAAGCAGTCGGTCACGCGCGCGCTCGACTATCTCGCGCGCGAGCAGCGGCGGCAGGGATTCTGGGAAGCGAATCAGGGCCAGTATCGCGTCGCGATGACCGCGCTCGCCGGCAATGCCCTGCTGTGTGAAGGCTCGACCACCACGCGTGGCAAGTACTCGCGGAACATTCGCCTCGCTGTCGACTACCTGTTGCAGATGAGCCACCCGAACGGGCTGATCGGCTATCCGCAAGACTATCACTACATGTACGGGCACGGTTTCTCGATGCTGTTCCTCTCGCAGGTCTTCGGCGAGGAAGAACACGCCGAACGCCGCGAACAATTGCGGCAGGTGCTCATCAAGGCGGTGGAGTTCTGCGGCCAGGCCCAGACCACCGCTGGCGGCTGGGGCTACGTCTCGGCGAAAGACGGCAACGGGTTTGACGAAGGTTCGACCTGCATCACGCAGGTGCAGGGACTTCGCGCCTGCCGCAATGCAGGCATCCCGGTTCCGAAAGAGATCATCGACCGCGCGATCGATTACATCCACAAGTGCACGACTCCCGAAGGGGGAGTCCAGTACAGCATCAAGGGTGGGGGAGCACGGCCTCCGATCACGGCGGCCGCCATCGCGTGCCTCTTCAACTCGGGCGAGTACGAATCCGACTACGTCAAGAAGCTGCTCGCGTATTGCGAAAAGAACCTCAGCCCCTCGGGCGACAGTGGACGCTCCTTCGGACACTGGCACTACGCGCACTATTACTACGCCCAGGCACTCTATCGCATCGGCGGCGAGAAGTGGGAGAAGTATTACCGCGTGCTGAGCGATGAAATTCTCCGCAAGCAATCGGCTTCGGGCGCCTGGAAGGAAGGGCACATCGGTCCGGTCTATACGACCGCCATCAACGCCACCATTCTGCAACTGGAAAACGGCTTCCTGCCCATTTACCAGAAGTAGCCGGTGCGACAACGAGTCGCAATAATCACATCGAGTGCGCGAGGGATTGTCCACGTGCGTGGAAAGACGCCGCGGATCCTCGCGAGCGCAGTCGAGCAGCATTCCTCACAAGCTGACAGCGGGAGGCTTCATGTCTCTGTCAGTCGCCCGTGCGCGAGCGCGAGGGGAAGAGCAGCGACTGCCCGCCGCTCGTGATGGAACCGTGACGCAACACCGTGACGCAACACCGTGACGCAACATTGTGCGAGGAGTGTGTGACGATTTCGCCGACGGCCTCTTGAAGTGGCCGTCGCCCGCCGGTAGTGTCCAGAGTGAGAGTCTTCTATCGCCTGATCCCTTCTTCCGATCCTCTCGATTGAGAAGCCATGACGGTCCCGCCGCCCGAGAATCGTTTGCCGGACGAGGCGCTTGCGTCGGTGGAAACCGGTCCATTCAGCGATCACCCGGCGGCAATAAAGGAAGGCGAAATCGAGTCTCCGGCGGCGGGACTCAGCGAAGCGGCGCGACTCGGTGAGACGCTCCTGCTGCCGATGTTTGCAGGCAACCGCGAGCTTCACGACTCGCCCGCTGCAGACAGCCCGCAGAGCGCCGCGACCGATGCGCTCGTCGGGCAGCAGCTCAGTGTCTACCGGATTATCTCCCTGCTGGGACAAGGGGGGATGGGCCGGGTCTATCTCGCAGAGCACAAAGACCTGCATCGCCTGTGTGCGCTCAAGATCCTCGCTCCCAGCCGCATTCGTGACGATGAAGACTATGTCGCCCGCTTCCGCAACGAGGGACGTGCCGCGGCTTCGCTGATCCATCCGAGCGTGATCACGATCCACGCGATCGGTGAATGTCAGGGCTATCACTTTCTCGAAATGGAGTTCGTCGCCGGCCGCTCGCTGCATCAGGTGATTCGCTCCGAGGGGCGGCTGACAGCGATTCGCGCCTCGGTGCTGACGGCCCGGATTGCCGACGGACTTGCCGCGGCCCATCGCAACGGCATTATCCATCGCGATCTTAAGCCGGACAATGTGCTGATGACGCATCAGGGGATTCCCAAGATCGCCGATTTCGGGCTGGCAAAACGGGTGGCTCATCCCTCGAACAAGGGACTTCCCGAAGGGCTCCTGGGGACGCCAAAGTTCATGGCTCCCGAGCTTTTCGCCGGCCAGCCCGCTGGCCCCGAGAGCGATGTCTATGCGCTCGGCGTGACTTACTTCCAGATGCTGACCGGGCGGGTGCCGTACGACGCGGATTCGCTGAATCGCCTCATTGCGGAAGTCTCGACGGCTCCCTTGCCGAACGTCCGCAAACTCTGCCCGGATGTAACGCTCGAAATGGCGGAGTGCCTCAGCCTGCTGCTGGCGAAGTCGCCGCGCGAGCGTCCTCGGGACGGAATCGAAGCCGCGCAGCTGCTGAATGCAGTCGTGGGACAGGTCCGTGACCTTTATTCCCTGCTCCGCGAGGCATTCGCGAACGACAGCCACGTCCAGTGGGAGCGGGAGGATCGAAGGTTCCGTGTGGTAGTGAAGCTGCCCGACGGACGTCGGCAGACGCTGTACATCGAACCGAGCGAGCACCGTGGCATGGCTCAACTGCTGCTGATTTACAGCATCTGTTGTCCCGCCGATCCTGCCTATTACGAATATGTGTTGCGGCTCAACTCCGAGATTCCGCACGGGGGGCTGGCGATCCGGGAGATTGACGGAACGCCGCGATTCATCATGGCCGATACTTACCCGCGGGCGACCGTGGACCCCGAGGAGATCCGCCGCAGCGTCCTCGAAGTCGCGATCCGGGCCGATTTCGTTGAGCACCTGCTGACCGGTCTGGATCAGCATTGAGGGTCGGGACGAATCGAACGGCGGGTCCAGCTAAGCAGGTTGTGCACAACCTGCTGCGGGGAGAAGATTTGCGTCCAGCGCATCTTGACCCTGCCAAAATGGGGCTGTTATACTGAAAAATCTCTCCCCCCGCTTTCCCGACGGGGGCAGTCCTCTCGAACGATTCCCTGAATTCAAAATAACGTTGCGGAGCTCCGCTGATGAAATCGTTGAGCCGTCGGCACTTTCTGCAGACTGCCGCCCTCGCTGCCGGGGGAGGCATGATTTGGCCTCAATTGAATTGGGCTCAACTTCCTCCCGGCGTCGAGACGCAGGCCGTCCCGTATGTCACGGGTGACGAGCGACAGACGCAGCCGCACCTGTGGGTGATGGAAGTCAATTACAAGCCGCTGCGGATGATCCAGGTCGATCTCCCGAACGCGAAAACCGGAAAAACCGAGCGGCGGCTGGTCTGGTACCTGTGCTATCGGGCGATCAACCGGCCCATCGAGCGCCGCGATACCAATGAAGTCTCGATCATCGATCCGAAACCGCTTCTCGACAAGTCCTCGCGGTTCATCCCCGAGTTCATGTTGATCACGGATGACAACGGACAGCAAAAACGCTACATTGATCGGGTCATGCCGGCCGCCCAGGCGGCGATTATCAAGCGTGAACGGCGTGACTACAAGAACTCAGTGGAAATTGTCGGCCCGGTTCCTCCCGTCAGCCCGTACGACAGCAAGTCGCCGACCGAGCTGTACGGCGTCGCCACCTGGCGAGGCATCGACCCGGCCACCGACAACTTCACCTTGTATATGACGGGATTTTCCAACGGTTACCGGACCGTCCAGGATCCTGATGGTAACACCATCGTGCAGCGCAAGACGCTGATGCAGGAATTCTGGCGACCGGGTGATGAATTCGAGGAAGACGAGACGGAGATTCGCCCCAAGGGACCGCCGCGCTGGATCTACCGGTAACGGCATCCCCCCGGCGGAAGCTTCCTGACGGTGAGAAGGGAGACGGGATTTCGCAGGCTGACGAGTATTCTCCGAAACGCTGCTTCTGCGAGATTGTTGAATGTCCACCGGAGCTTCCGGCGGTTGCCGAATTACTGTCGAGTCAGCGTGGAACAAGACAAGGGTGCGGTGTCATGCACCCTATGTAGATTCAGGCACCCGATGCGATGGATATGAGGGTGCGGGAACGAGAGACGAGAGCGAAAGGACCAGAGAACCATGGCTCATAAGAAGGGGCAAGGCTCGAGCCGCAACGGCCGCGATTCCAACGCCCAGCGACGCGGTGTGAAGAAGTTCGGCGGCGAGCATGTCCTGGCGGGGAACATCCTCATCCGGCAGTGCGGCACGAAGTGGCATCCGGGCCGTAACGTCGGCTGCGGCAGCGACTACACCCTCTACTCGCTGGTCGAGGGGACCGTGTACTTCGATCGCGAAGGCCGCCGCGTTAACGTTCAGCCCGCCGATGTGAACTGAGACCGGCTGGAGACAGCAATCCTGTCGCTGTCGCCTCTGCGAAATCACGAGAACGGAGACGGAATCGATCGGTTCCGCCTCCGTTTTCTGCTGCGCGGTGAGAAACTCCTGCCTCCACTCGCCACTCGATGAAGTGCGCCCCTCTTTCTTTCACTCGAGCAGCTTCGCCGCAGTCTCGGGATTGCAGGAAAAATGGGATCCATCCCGCAATAACATGAATCACGACAGAGAGGCGGTGACCGCGGCCCGCTACTCGTTCGGCGACCGCTCGTCCTGAAAGACTTCAGCCAGACGTGAGTCCGCCAGATCCAATCGGTACATGATCTGATTGTAGTCATACCGTGGCGTGGGATCGGGATTCCCCGAGAAGGCGTGCGTGTACGTTCCTTCGAAATAGATCACGCGCCCGCCGTCCTGCGCGAAGTACGGATGCTGCAATGGATTGTAAAAGCTGTAGCGGTCGTGGGTGACGATCTTCTTCGCCTTCCGCCACGGTCCTTCAGGAGTACCCGCTTCGCTGTACCAGACCTCACCGAGCACCGACGACCCTTTCAGTTCAGTGGTCACCATAATCCACCGGCGACGATAGTCATTCCAGGAAACAGATCCCCGGTGTGCGATCACCGGTGTGTTCCGGTCGGCATCCGTGAGCTGCAGCCATGCTTCGTCTGCGGTGAGCTGCTTCCCTTTCAGCAGACGCTCCTGCAACTCCCATGTGATCGGTGCGGTGTCCCGCTTCCAGCCCCAGACAACCTTTCCCACGGCATCACGCTCGACAGTCCCTGAGTCGGCGCGATCGCCGGGCCGCAGGCAGGTGAAGCCTTCGTAGGTACCGAGGTCGCGCAGAGCCGCGTAAGTGGCGCGTACCCGTACAAAAGGGTACGGATCGGCGAAGTAGAGATATTCGCGACCATCGACCGTATGCAGGAACGGATGCCCGTACGGATAGAGCGGGAGCCTGAGACTGAAGTGCTCCAACCGACGGAACTCCTGCCGTTCATCGTCGAACTCGGCCAGGCCGCGTTCGTAGGCTTCCAGTCCACGAACCTTCTCATAGCCGGTGAGCAGCCGCTCGCGCCCGTCTTCATCTCGAACCGTCACCACTCCGATCAGCCAGGTCGGCCCCTCACCGGGAAATTTCGCCATGGGTCGGGCGAAGCCGTCCGAACCGACAAAGTATTCGAGATCGATTCCCCGCGCCGGGTCGAGTCCCCCGTCGCCGGGCAATCGCGATGTCGCCCCGGTTGCGTGGAAATTTCCGAGCGGATATTTCAACTGATTCGTATCCCCCCAGAACCAGTAGAGCCGTCCGCGATAGATCGCCGTCATCGCACTATCCGATCCGGTGACCCGGGCATTCAGCAGTGGCTCTGAGATCGGAACCGGCTCGCCGAGGATGCGGCTGTCCGCATAAATTCCCGCCCCGGTGATTCGGTACAGCCGCACCGCGAGATTCACCCGGCGGATCTTGAGGGTGGCCTCGCCCCCGGGCCGAACTTCCAGAGCAGCACCACGAATGCCGAACCCATCCGGCGGGAACTCGTAGCCGTGGCTGCTGACATGGAAAAAGACCCTCTCTCCGAACAGCTCCGGTTCGCGCACAGCCACCAGGCCGGCCGAATCGGTGAGAAATCGAAACTGGTGAACTGTCCGCAGTTCGACGAGGGGCACGCCACGCCCCGACTCCGCATCGAGAATGCGGATGCGAAACGGCTCCGGCGCCGCCGCGCCAAGACCGCCTGGCACGAAAAGCAGCAGAAACGTCAGGGCCCCTCTCAGACTGGTCATCCGCACGTCCTTTCGCCTGGTTCCTGATTGGGGATTGATCGCGACCGCTCGTGACTCCATGGCGACAGTCAATCAAGCATCTTCTGAAGGATGTGAACATCCAGCCGACGCCCGAACTTCCAGCCCACTTCGCGGAGCGTGCCCACATAAGCGAACCCCGCCTGCTCGTTCAGATGCAGGCTGGCATCACTTCCCTCGGCGACGCGGGCGATCAATGTGTGGAAGCGCAATCGGCGGGCCTCTGCGACAATCGCGTCCTTGAGCTGCCGTCCAATGCCGCGCCCCTGAAAGTTCGAATGCACGTAAAAAGAAGTCTCGGCGGTATCGTCATACGCAGCCCGCTCTGACCAGCGCGACAAGGCGGCCCATCCCGCCACCTGTCCATTGGCGACAGCGACCAGGACGGGATGTCTCTCGTCCCGCGACTGCAGCCAATGCAGGCGGTCTTCCACCGTTTTCGGCTCGGTGTCGAACGTTGTGGTCGTCGTCCGAATGGCTTCATTGTAGATCTCGGCAATCGCCGCCGCATCACCTGGCTGAGCGTGGCGGATTTCCAGCAGGGGAGTGGTAGACATGGCAGTCGCCGAACATGCGAGTCGGGAAGAGGGTGAATGGATTTCGAAGGGGGCAAATCGCATTGTCCCGAGTCGTCGCACCCCTTCAACGTGAAGAGGCCGCCTCTGTGAGGCCCTGATCCACGCGGGCACAAGGAGGTTCGCACACGGGAGGGGCTTCGTGCTGCCCCCGAAGTTTCCCGCGGAAGATTCTCTCGAACTCCATCCGCATTCGAGCATGGCTATCAGCCCCGGTCAAGCCGTGAGGTCGAGAATCCCCGGCCGGCGATTCCTCTGACGCCACAACCGTATCTCTCTAATAATGAAGGATTTACGTCGCCCTTCCAAGAAGCCCCTTCGCAGATTCCAGCTTCCGTTCATTAAGATGACACCGCGAAAACTTCCCGGATTTCCACCCCGAACCTGGGTCGTTAGCCTACAAAGCATCAACACTGACTGATAAAATGGACGATGCTCGGGTGATTCTTCTCGACAGGCACCCGGCAAATCGACTAACCTCGCCCCACATTCGCCCTCCAACTGAAGTCGAGTTGAGTGAACCGTCCTCGGGATTGCTGATACCTGCGGAGCAGTCGAAGCCGCAGCAGCAATGCACGAGTGGCACGGGCCCGCTCAATTCACTCCTGCCAGCAAACCGCGTAGACACCGAGAACCCTCGATGATGTATTCACGCGCTTCCGCATTTTTCCATGGTCGCCTGATTCGCCTTACCTGCGTTGTGGGCCTGTTCGCAGCGCCCCTTGGCTGCTCGAAAGAGGCAACGACAACTACCCAAAGTGAAAAGGTCGAGGCTGCCCCTCGCGAGGTTGAAGTCGTGGAGGTGCAGTCGCGGGTCTGGCCGCGAACAGTCCGGGTTCAGGGGAACCTGCTTCCCAATGAGCAATCGACTGTCGGGACCGAAGTCGCCGGTCGAATCGATCGGGTCTTCGTGGATCTGGGGACTGTCGTGTCCGCCGGACAGCCGTTGATCGCCCTCGACACGACAGAACTGGAACTGCAGATCCGGCAGGCGGAGGCGCAGCTCCAGCAGGCGTGCGCCGCCGTCGGAATTACGCCCGATCAATCGGAACAGACCCTCAATCGCGAACAGTCTCCCCCGGTGCGGCTCGAGCGGGCACTTCTGGAAGAGGCGACCGCAAGTGCCGCCCGTGGAGCGCAGCTCGTTCAGCGCAAGGCGATGACGGCCGGCGAGTATGAAACTCTCGTGGCGCAGCAGAAAGCCGCCGAGGCCCGATATCAGTCGGCTCTCAATCGCGTCTCCGAGAACATCGCGCTGATCGGAGTTCGCCGCGCCGAACTCGCCATGGCAAAGCAGAAACTCCGCGATGCTCAGATCGTCGCACCTTACGATGGCATCGTTTCCGCCCGGCATGTCACTCCCGGCGAGTATCTGGATGTGGGCGATCCGGTCGTCACCCTGGTTCGTGCGGACACGTTGCGATTCTCGGCAGGAGTGCCGGAGCGGCAGGCGATGTCCATCAAGACCGGGCAGGAGATTCGCATCCGCATCGAAGGAGAACCCGAACCGCTGGTGGCGCGGGTCTCGCGCGTCAGCCCGTCGGTCGATCCGGCCAGCCGGGCCCTCTGGATCGAGGCCGATGTCCCCAATGCCGATCTGCGGCTGCGGACGGGCCTGTTTGGCGAAGCCGAGATTGTCTCGGAACCGAACGCACGGAGCCTGACCGTTCCCACATCCGCCGTCCGTGAATTTGCCGGCATCGAGAAGCTGTGGTTGATTCGCGACGGCAAGGCTGTGGAGACTCCGGTTCGGGTCGGCCGTCGCAGCAAAGAATTCCTCGAAGTTCTGACAGGACTCGACCTGGGAGACCTGGTGGTGCACAGGACTTCAGACGGGCATGCTGGTCCGGTTGTGGCAGTGCGTGCTCCGGCACCGCCGGAAACGCCCCAGGCCTCTGCAAGCAACCCCTCGGAGGCCGTGCTCTCCGAATAAACTCGCTATTTCCGTGGCAGCCTCATTTGCCGCGTTCGATCGATCAGATTCTGACGGAGAGTGATCCGTGCAGTGGTTGGCTGAAGTCTGCGTTCGGCGTCCCGTATTTGCCGTGATGCTCATCATGGCGTTTGTGGTTGCCGGTGTTGCGTCCTACGCACAATTGGGAGTCGATCGCTTCCCGCGAATCGACATGCCGACGGTGATGGTGCGGACCACCTATCCCGGGGCGGCCTCGGGGGAAGTCGAAACCGAAGTCACGCAGATCCTCGAAGATGCCGTCGCAACGGTCGCGGGGATTGATGAGCTGCGTTCCATTTCGAGCGACGGAAATTCGTTTATCATCCTGACATTTCGCATCGATCGCGACATTGACGCGGCGACGCAGGACGTCCGCGATGCGATTGGCGCCGTGCTCAACCGGCTTCCTCCGGGCATCGATCCGCCTGTGGTGCGCAAGCAGGATCTCGACGCCTCGCCCATTCTTTCGCTCGCGGTTTCGGGCCCGCGCGAGCGACGCGAGCTCTATGTCCTTGCCGAACGGTCGGTAAAAAATGTCATCGAATCCGCCCGCGGCGTCGGCGAAGTGACGATCAGTGGTGCCTCGGACCGGGCCGTGCAGGTCAACATCGATGCTCACCGCCTCGCGGCGTACAAGCTGTCGATCATGCAGGTGCACGAAGCCCTCGTCCGCCAGAACGCCGAAGTCCCCGGCGGTCGTGTCGATGCGGGGCATCGCGAGTTGATGCTCCGCACCCTGGGACGTGTCCCGCATGCGCGCGACTTCGGAAATCTGGTCATCTCGACGATCGACGGGATGCCGATTCGTCTGAATGATATCGGCGAAGCGGTAGACCTCCAGAAAGAAGAACGGACGATGGCCCGGTTCGACGGCGAACAGGCCGTCGTTCTTCGCGTGCAGCGGCAGTCCGGTACGAATACGGTTGAAGTCATCGACGCGGTGAAGGAACGCCTGGAGCGCGCCCGCGAACTCCTTCCCGACGATGTGAAGATCGAGGTCCTCCAGGACCAGTCTCGCTATATTCATGCCGCGATGCACGAAGTGCAGAACCACCTCGTTTCGGGGAGTATCCTCGCCACGATCGTGGTGCTGATCTTCATGCGTTCATGGCGGTCGACGATCATCGCTGCTGTCGCCATCCCCGCATCGATCATCGCCACTTTCGCCATGATGCGGGCTCTGGACTTCACACTGAACAATGTCACGATGCTCGCGCTCGTGCTCATGGTCGGTGTCGTCATCGACGATGCCATCGTCGTGCTCGAGAACGTCTTTCACTGCATCGAAGAGAAACGAATGCCGCCCATGCGGGCGGCGATCGTCGGGACGCAGGAAATCGGACTGGCGGTTCTCGCGACCACCCTGTCGCTGGTGATCGTGTTCCTTCCGGTCTCGTTTCTGTCGAGCGTCACCGGACGGCTGCTCTTCCAGTTCGGCCTGACGGCTACCGTCGCCATCATGATTTCGATGCTCATCAGCTTCTCGCTGACGCCGATGATGTGCAGCCGGCTGCTGAAGATGCCGAAGCGGAACGAAAACGCCGAGCCGGCCTCCCGGCAGGGATTTTATGGCTGGATTGAACGGGGATATATGGCGTGCCTCGGCTGGTCGATGCGGCATCGCTATCTGGTGTGTGCGATTTCTCTTGCCGTCATTGCAGCGAATGTGCCGCTGTATTCGCTCGTCCAGCAGGATTACATCCCCACCAATGTTGACGAGTCGGAATTCGAAGCCCGCATCACGGCGACCGAAGGGGCCACCCTGATCGCCATGGATCACACCTTGAAGGCTGTCGAACAGGAGCTTCTCCAACTTCCCGGCATTGCTCACGTGCTGACAACGATCGGCAGTTCTGGTGCCCGCGGAGTTAACAGTGCCGAACTCTACGTCCGCCTGCAGGACATCGAAGAGCGGACCTTCTCCCTGGACCGTCTCTGGAAAGGGCTCTGGAAGGGAGATCCACTCGCGGCATTCCAGGGCAATTTCACACAGCAGGACAAGATGCGGGAAGTCCGCCGGGTGATCGGCAAGTTCCCGGGGCTGCGCGCCTCGGTACGAAACCTGACATCCTTCCGCCAGGGAGCCCCCGTCGACATCGACTTCGTCATCACCGGGCCGGCACCGCTCGAAACGCTCGCCGAATACAGCGAGAGACTTCGTGAGGCCACCGAGGAGATCCCGGGTATTGTCGATGCCGATACCACGCTGCGGCTCGACAAGCCCGACCTGCTCGCCCATGTCGATCGGGCGCGGGCGGCAGCGCTGGGGGTCGACATCCGCGAGATCGCCGATACCTTGCGGATTGCAGTCGGTGGCGACGACCGTGCTTCCCGCTATCGGGATCATCAGGCGGACGACGCCTACGACGTCGAAGTCCGGCTCGTGGGCTTCGATCGCGGCGATGCGGAATCCATCTCGCAACTCTATGTCCGTGCACCGGCCGCATCGAGCCTGGGTGGACCGTCGCAGCGTGGCCCCCCGGGGACGGCAATGGCCGGCATGACGATGCCCGGAGCCCAGGCAACGTCTCTCGTCCGGCTCGATAATCTCGTGACCTTTGAGGAGGGACAGAGCGCGGCACGAATTGACCGACTCGATCGACAGCGGATGGTGGCCCTGCGGGCGAATATCGCCCCCGGCTACGCGCTGGGCGACCGCCTCGAAGCCCTGAAAAAAGTTGCCGACGAGCTGGGATTGCCGCCCGGCTGCTCGACCCGCGTCCTCGGTCGCGGCCGCGAGCTCGAACGAACCCTGCAGGACTTCGGCTGGACGTTCGTGCTGTCGTTTATCTTTATGTATCTCGTACTGGCGGCTCAGTACGAGCACCTCGTGCATCCAATCACGATTCTGCTGTCGCTCCCCCTCGCCGTCCCCTTCGGACTGTTCAGCCTCTGGCTGGGTGGCGAATCGTTGAACCTGTATTCGGCGCTGGGGATTCTGGTGCTCTTCGGCGTCGTGAAGAAGGCGTCGATTCTTCAGGTCGACCACATGAACCAGCTGCGTGCCGCGGGGCTCGATCGCGAGACCGCCATTCTGCAGGCGAACCGCGACCGGCTCCGGCCGATCCTGATGACCACGATTTCGTTCGTCGCCGGTATGTTCCCGCTGCTGGTAGGCACGGGGCCGGGCGCTGAAGAACGGCGGTCGATCGCGGTTCTCGCGGTCGGCGGCCAGACCCTGTCGCTCCTGCTGACCCTCCTGGCGATTCCGGTGATTTACTCCCTGCTCGATGACATCAGCAACATACTGAAGCCGTGGATGTCATCTCCCCAGGAGGCCGATGAGCCCGACACAGCGGAACTCCCCAAGACGGTCAAACAACCGGCTGCTCCCGCGGTCCCGGTCACCGCAGGGCACTGAGCCTGTAAATTCCGTAACGCTTTCGAAGCCGCCGATCGCGCTCCTGCGTGCTCGGCGGCTTCGTCATTTACTATCCCGTTTACCGGGCAGAAAGAGCTGGCGCGCCCGGCACTGATGCTCAATGTGACGTAAGATAACGTGGCAACGGATATCGGCCGTCCGCACGTCGGCAGAACTTGGTCTACCCCCATCTTCGACAGGGGATTTACCCGGGGGCAGAATCGGGAGTGAAGAAAACTTGCAGGGATGCTTCTAGAGAGCATAATCTTTAGAAAGAGATCCATGCGTAGAATTACCAATCTGCGGGGCGTTCGTCGGGCCATGCACCCCGTTTCCAGATGAGTTCCCGTCGATCGCGGGCTCCAGGCAGCCTCTGGCGCTTCGCCGTCTCACTCCCGGTGCGATGGCCGTCACGCCGGTTCCACAGCAGGGAGCATGTTGTTTGAGGGGGCCACTTTCCCTGTTGCCAGCGGGGAAATGGAAGGTTTCAGTATGGCAGCAAATGGTGAATCAAGGGGTGTCACCACGAGGCACATCCGCGTGCTCGTCGTCGATGACCACCCGGCGGTGCGTCGTGTTCTCATTCGGATTCTTGCGGATCACGATCTCCTCGAGGTTGTCGGGGAAGCGGGAGATGGCGAGCAGGCGATCCAGATGGCCCGCACGTCAGCCCCGGATGTCGTGCTGATGGACTATCGAATGCCCGGCATCAACGGTGCTGAAGCCACTCGCCGCATCAAGGCGGAAAATCCTGCGGTGACGGTCATCGGTCTATCCGCGGGAGATGAAATGGCGATGGCCGACTCGATGCGAAAGGCGGGCGCGAGCCGCTTCGTCACCAAGGATCTCTCCACCGAGAAACTGGTGGCGGCAATCCATGAGGACGCCCCCAGTCTCTTCTGACGGATTTGATGGATTCCGACTCCGCTTCCCTGCCCGCCCCTCCCCCGGATATTCTCCCGGTGTGGAGATCGCCGCATCATCTGATGCTCGACCTGGGAGGCGAAGGCCGCTATCCCGCCGCGTGGAACGTCAATATCTCGCTTGTGAAGACCGCAGGCCCCGGTCGCGGTGAACCGATTCCACGGCTGATTGTCGCCCGTCACGACCGGCTTCCTTTCGCCACCGGCTCGGTCGGAATCATCTTCATGGAGCGGACTCCCCTCACGCATGCCGCGCTCCGCGAAATTGCCCGTGTGATCGCTCCGGGCGGGCTCGTTCTGCTGAGGCACTCGGCATTGCCGCACAAGGATCCGCATGCACACGTCGGCCGGTTCTTCAAGGGCCGCATCTCGCGAACCCTTCAGGGTTCTGGAAGCCGTATGTTTCACCGGACACGGATCGTTGTCGCCACGAACTGACAGCATCCGCTGCACGTCAAGATCGCGACGTCGGTCACCGAAGCATTTCACGGTGACGCCGTCCGGGTGATCTCAGCGCCCGACTGCGACGGCCGGCGAAGTGCCGCACGAGACTCATGCTTTTTCGTCACACTTCGCCGATGACACGGGTACAATGCGTTCGCATCCACACTTGTTGACCCGACCTCCTGCCTCGCGGAATTCGCCATGTCTTATCAGTTTCCCCGCTGTCAGGTTCTCCCGTTGCCGGATCATCAGGTCTCCCTGCAGATTGACGGGGCGGAACGACTTCGCTGGCACTACGGCCCCAGCTATCCGCGACCGTTCTTCTATCCGCTGCTCGGCCCCTCAGGAACATCGCTGACGCGAATGGGGCACCCCGGGGCACCGAACCATGATCATCATCGGTCAATCTGGTTCGCGCATGCGAAAGTGCTCGGTATCGACTTCTGGAGCGATCAGACCGAAGCCCGCATCCGGCAGAAAGAGTGGCTGGCCTACCACGATGGCGATGAAGAGGCCGTGATGGCGGTTCGACTTCTCTGGCAGGATGGACACGACCCGCGGCCGCTGCTCGAACAGGATGTCATCGCGGCAATCCGCCCGGCAGGCGATGAGAACGATCGCCAGCGCGAGACATTGCTCGAACTTCAATCCATCTTCCGCCCGACTTCCGAGTCGCTCGAGTTTGACAAGACGAACTTCGGATTCCTGGCGGTACGCGTCGCGAAGAATCTCTCGGAGCACTTCGGCGGCGGCCGCCTGACCAGCAGTGAAGGGAAAGTGGGCGAAGCTGCGATCTTCGGCCAGTCGGCCCGCTGGATGGATTACAGCGGGCCCATGCCAGGGGGGGCGATTGAAGGCATTACGTATTTCGATCACCCGGAGAATCCCCGTTATCCCACGCGCTGGCACGTCCGCGAAGACGGCTGGATGGGGGCTTCGTTCTGCTTCGAGGAGCCCGTGACGACGACACGCGAATCGCCGCTCGTTCTCCGCTACCTCCTGCATGCGCATTCCGGCGCGATTGACGCCGCGCGGGCGAATGCAGTCGCCGACCAGTTTGCCGCTCGCGCTCCGTTTCGGATCGACCGGGCGACAAACGTCAAACACCAGTTCTACCTGGCGACGCGGGCGAGCCGTTGAATCCGTGTGAAGAATCTCAGCGTGTGAATACGAAACGCAGCCGCGGCGGGCTTCCTGGCCGGAAGTCAGCACGCGGCTGTCGTGTCGAAAGCTGCAGATTCAACACGCGGTCCTGAGGCGACGCTCTCTCGATGACGATGACATCGGGAAAGCGATCGTATGAGACTCAGACGCGATTCGAGACCATCCGACCGGGCTCCGCCAGGCGACACCGAACTTCGATTCAACTCCGAGCGAAAAGAGGGAAGTTCCCGTCCCCGCGATCAGCGAGCCGATTAAAGGGTGTCGAAGGCTTTGCCGCTGGGCGTGGTTCCCACGGTATTCGACGAGAAGCGGCCGGTCGTCGAGTTGTAGATCCAGCCGGTCGCGCCGTCGGCCGCCGCATCGCTCGTTTCCACGCGGACAGTCCGCAGTCCGTTGAACGGATTCGGCGGAAGCTGCCCGATGAAGTAGGGGCCGTACGCGCCACTCGTTTCGTTGACGGTTCCGTCAATGTCGGTGCGCTTCAGCATCGCGTCGGTGAACTTCGCTTCCGTCGTCTCTCCCTGTGCCGGGAGTTTGCCGTCGTGCTGGAAGCGATAGAGCTGGATCTGGCTGCGGAAGGTCTGGAGGTTCTGAATCAACGCCGACTCTTTCGCGTCGGAGCTGGCAGCGGTGAATTGCGGCAACACCGTGGCCGCCAGGATTCCGAGGATGACGACAACGATCAAGACCTCGACGAGTGTGAATCCATGTCTGTGCTTCTTCTTCATTCCAAAACTTCCCCCATTCATGGCGCGGGTTTGCTGTGCCAACAGTAGAGCGTCGTGTCAATCCTGGCCCGCGGACGGGATTTCCCGAGAGACTGGCTCATCGGACGGAGATGTCCCGCTCGACTTTGCCAAGCGGTCATCTCGCGAAAGCGCCCTGATACGCCGTCGCGGAGCTGCGAAGCCTGCCGAGGCTTTCACTAAGAAGAACTTAGATCACCGGCGGTCGATGTCAAATTTCGACAGGCGCTGCTCTCGCGAAACCCATCCCTCCGGATGGATTGGGAGACAGTTGCGGGAAAACCCGCAGGAGAGTATTCCGGTCCGACCGTTAGTTCCCGATATAGCGGGCATACAGACCACGTGCCGTGGCCGGGTCGCTGGTTCCCCGAATGATGGCCCGCCCATCCGGAAAGACGGTCAGTTCGATCTCTTCCGCGGGGACGTTCAACCGCAGCAGGAACTGGTTGTACTTCACATCGCCCACGCCATTGAGCCGCGCCGCGAGTTCGGGGAACGAGACCGGCTGTCGCTGCCGACTTGAGATCTGCACGGCGTTACGTCCGCACAACACGGTCGTCTGCGACCCTTGGGTCCCTGACAGCCATTCCCGCTCTCCCCCCACGCACGCCGGGCAGTGCGCCCGCTCCCGCAGGTCGGCGACGCTCATCTTGCGAAACGTCCCGTCCCAGATGTCGAGAATCAGCAGCGAGGGTTCAATCGCGTCACGCCGCCCGGCGAGGATCTTGATCGCACTGGTGGCTTCGAGCGACGCAACAATATTCACCGTCGGTCCGAGAATTCCCGCCGTATCACACGTGTCGACACTCCCCGCGGGGGGAACGGAATCCATCAGGCAGCGGAGACACGCCGTCTCGTTGGGGAAGATCGTCATCGTCTGCCCGTGACTTCCGATGCACCCTCCATAAACCCAGGGAATCCCGGTTTCGAGAGAGGCGTCGTTGATCAGGAACCGCGTCTCAAAGTTGTCGGTCCCGTCGAGAATCAGGTCTGCTCCCTCAGCCAGACTGAGGATGTTCGTGTGATCAATGTCCGTCACGATCGGTTCGATCGTAATCGAACTGTTGATCCGGCTGAGCTTGCGGGCGGCGGCGACCGACTTGGGAAGCTGGTCGGCAATGTCCTGCTCATCAAAGAGCACCTGACGCTGCAGGTTCGTCAGCTCCACAAAATCGCGATCGACGACCCGCAGGTAACCGACGCCCGCGCGGGTGAGAGTCTCGGCAAGCACCGTGCCGAGTGCTCCACAGCCGCAGATCAGTACCCGACTCTGGAGAAGTCGCTTCTGCCCCTCTTCGCCGAGCCCATGAAACAGGATCTGCCGATGATAGCGTTCGAGAGAGGACATGGAGGAGACTTCAGACTTTAGGCTGTAGGCTTCAGGACGCGCTTCGCGATGGAGCGGTACGGGGAGGCGACATCATGGATCGTATCGCAAATCGCGATTGCCGTCATCTCAAGACGCATGCCAGTGGATAGGCTGGAGACCGGAGACTGGAGTGGCTCTTGAAGATATGGTCGGGTCCCTGCGGGATGCACGCATCAGTGTGCGAAACGTTTCGCTGCGTCCCACAGGGACGCGCGCGTTTGATGCTCGCTCCCGGAGCACCGCGTCCGCTGCCAGCCGCACCGAGGCCTCCTCGTCCTAAAGCCTGGAGCCTGGAGTCTAACGCCTACTCCTCGCCCACCAAGGGAATCGTGCAGTTCACCAGCAGCCAGGAAACGGCGCAGAGGAAGTACACGCCGCAGACGGTGCCGAACACGGCAGGCCAGCCGTAGTGATCCGACTGATAGCCATAGAGCGCGGGGCCGATGATCGCACCGGAACTGGCGAGGAAGTTGTTGATTGAGAACACCGTGGCGGAAGCGGGGCCACTGATGTCGGTGACGGTTCCCCACGAGGCGGGGAGACTCCAGTCGCTGAAAAACTTCACCAGAAACAGCAGCCCGCAGAACGTGTACGGATCGTGGTAGTACACGGTGACCGCGAAGAGCAGCACCGTTCCGGCCAGCCCCTTCCCCACGAACCCCACGCCCGAGCGCGACCAGCGGCGGTTTCCGCTGCGGCGAATTACAAAATCGTTCAGCCACCCACCGAACGCCCCTCCCAACGCACCGCCGATCAGCGGTAAGGCGGAATAAATTCCCATCGCCTTGTAGTTCAGCGAATGGACGTCGTTGAGATAGAACGGAATCCACGAGACGTAGATTGCATCGGCCAGCGTGCTCAGCATCGCCTGGTTCGATAGCGCGAACAGATTCAGAATCGAGCGGGGACTCATCCGCCGCAGGAGTTCCCGTACCGGGAGTTTTCGCTTCGGGGGACTCGCTTCCCCATCGGCTGCCGAAGTTATGTCGCTGTCCGTGCCGGTAATCAGCCGGGCCTCGGCACTGTTCACGAAGGGATGCCGCCAGGGAGAATTGCGGAACAGCAGCAGGAAACTGATGCCCAGCAGAATGCCGGCCGAAGAAATGACATAAACGGCCTCCTGCCACGCCAGATGGAGGATCCCGATCAGCAGGGTGGCAAAGAGCAGGTTGGCGCACGCCCCCCCCATTCTGCCGGAGAAAATGCCGATCCACCCCTGTGCAGTCGTCCGGACCGATTCCGGGAACCAGGTCCGCGTAATCCGGGCAAGCCCTGCATACGCACCTGCCTGTGACGCACCAAACCCTGCACGTACATACCACAGGGCATTCACACTGGTGACACCGGCGTGCAGCGCCATCGCGACCGACCAGACGATAATCGACAGGCCAAGAAAGAGGTGTGCTCCCCACAGATCCATCAGGATTCCCGAGGGCACCTGACACCAGGTGTAAAACAGAAAGAACGCGCTGTCGAGCAGCCCCAGTTCCGTGTTTGACAGCTGCAACTCGTCCTGCAGCTTCGGTTTGATCAGCCCGAACGCATAGCGGTGCAGGTACAGCATCCAGGACGTCGCGCAGCCGAGGAAAAACACGACCCAGCGAAAACGTGTCGGCCGCTCGGGAAGCATCATCAGAACCTGCTCCTGGCTGGCGTTCGAATCCCCTCGCGAGGAGCCGAATCAGGAATTGAGGCGGATCGGATTGGTCGCTCTGCCGCATCATGCTATCATGAAAACATCAACGCGTCCTCAACTGTCTTTCGCTTTGAACTACGGAGATGAGGGAATCGGCGACAGCATGAGCCATCGACCTCGATTCATCCGGCAACCGTCGCATTGCGGTCCGATCCGCAATCGATCCAGTTCTCTCCGCGCTGCCGCAGCCGCCATGGCCTGCCTGCTCCTGACGATCATCCTCGCGGGAATCGCGGCCCCTGCCGGAGCCGCGGAACCGTCACGCGCGACCAGCACACGCTCCGATTATTGGGCCTACCAGCCGGTTGTGCGGCCGGAAGTTCCAACCGTTCAGGATGCGGAGAAGGTTCAAAGTCCGATCGATGCCTTCCTGCTGGCACGGCTCGAAGAAAAGGGGCTCACCCTCTCTCCTCCCGCCGAAAAACGCGAACTGCTCCGCCGCGTGAAGTTCGACCTGCACGGCCTGCCGCCGACGACCGAGGAAATCGAAACGTTTCTTGCCGATACGGCGCCAGACGCCTATGTGCGGCTGATTGACCGTCTGCTCGCCAGTCCTCATTACGGGGAGCGGTGGGGACGCATGTGGCTCGACGTCGTGCGGTTTGCCGACACCGCCGGTTTCAATGCCGACCCGCTCCGACCGCTCGCCTATAAATATCGCGACTACGTCATTCAGTCGTTCAACCGCGACACTCCCTACGACCGCTTCGTGCAGGAGCAGCTTGCCGGGGATGAACTGTTTCCCGAAGATCCCCAGGCACTGATCGCCACCGGTTTCCTGCGACTTCCTCCCGACGAAAGCAACGCCTCGAACGTACTGCTCGCCCGGCAGGACATGCTGAATGATGTGACCGCGACTGTGGGAGCTGTGTTTCTCGGCCAGTCGCTCGGCTGCGCGCAGTGTCACAACCACAAGTTCGACGCCATCCCGCAGAAGGACTTCTATCAAATTCAGGCGTTCTTCGCGGGCATCATCCCCGTCGAGCGTCTGCCGGTCGGCGATGCAGCGGCACAATACGAATATCAGCAGCGGCTCGCAGCCTGGGAGGCGGAAACCGACGCGCTCCGCAGCGAACTGCATGAGCTCGAAGTGGCGGCACGGGTCAAAGCCGGGCATACACTGCGGCTCAAGTTCCCCGACGTGGTTCTCCAGGCTGTCGATACCGCCCCCGAGAAACGCACCGCATTTCAGCATCAGCTGGCGTTCTACTCGGAGCGGCAGATCGTGATCTCGGAGAAGGCACTGCTCGCCGCGCTCTCTCCGGAACAGCAGGCGCGCCGGGAAGAACTGAAGCAGCAGTTGAACGAGAAGCTCGCCCAGCGGCCGCAGCCGCCGGCAGCGATCGATGCGATGCTCGCCTGCGACGGAACCGAAACTCCTCCAACCCACCTGCTCGCCGGCGGGAGCTACAACAAACCGCTGACGGAACTGTCCCCCGGATTTCTGAGTGCGGTTTCGCTCGGCAGCGAAGAGGCGGATTCCCCCGTCATTGTTCCGCCGCGCCCGGGAACAACCGGCCGCCGCGCAACATTCGCACGATGGATCACCGATCCCCGACACCCCCTCACCGCCCGCGTGATGGTGAACCGAATCTGGCAGGGCCACTTCGGCCGCGGGATTGTCGAGAATGCGAACGATTTCGGCACGCAGACCGCGCCGCCCACGCATCCAGAACTGCTCGACTGGCTCGCTGCCGAGTTCGTCTCGCCGAGCACCGGTATTCCGGGTGAAAGCTGGAGCATCAAACGGATGCACCGGCTGATCCTGTTCTCTACAGCATACCAGCAGGCCACGTATCGAGGTACGGCGGACGAGAACCCGCCCGGCGTGACGGTCGATGGGGACAATCGCCTGTACTGGCACTATCCCCGCCGGCGTCTCGATGCCGAAGCCATTCGCGACTCCCTGCTCGCCGTCAGCGGGCTGCTGGAGACAAAAATGTTCGGCCCGGGTGTGCAGCCAGATCTCCCCCCGAACTATTCCACCCGCGAAGCCTGGAAGGTCACGCCGGACGAAAATGAACGGCGTCGTCGTTCGGTCTACATTCTGATGAAGCGAAACCTTCCTTATCCGCTGCTCGATGCCTTCGACTTCCCCGACATGCACGAGAGCTGTGCCCAGCGTGCGGAAACAACGACCGCACCGCAGGCACTGATGCTGCTCAACAGCGAAATGATTCTCGACTATGCACAGCAGTTCGCGTCGCGGCTGTTGAAAGAGAACCCGCAGGCGGTTGCCGCTCCGCTTGTGCAGCAGGCGTATCAGGTGGCGTTCGGTCGTCCGCCGACGGAGGAAGAGATCGCCGGTGCCGAGGCATTCCTGAGCGAACAGGAGAAGCTGATCGCGGCCCGTCTCGCGGCAGGCGAGAAGATCCTGCTTCCCCCCTCTCTGCCGAAGTTCCTCGATCCGCCGCGGGCAGCGGCAGTGGTCGATCTGTGTCATGCGTTGATGAACGCGAACGAGTTCACCTATATTGACTGAACCGTCTCTCTGCTGAACGCGGGGATGATCGTGCAAAGTCAGCTGTCGGGAGAAAAACTCGCCCGCAATCTGCGCCGCCCGCATAGTCTGTATGGCCCCCGAGCGGAGCACACCGAGCGAAGGAAATTCGACGGCGGATGAGTCGTCCCAGCAGCCCGCGTGCTTCATACCTCAGCGTGCCGGCGGGTGCATTTGAAATTTCAGTCAGTTTCAGCATTCACTTCCAAGGATCGTCATTCGATGCCGTCGCTCAATCGCGAGAAAAGCCGCCAGCATTTTCAGCGTGCCTGTCAGGTCATTCCCGGGGGGGTGAACAGTCCCGCCCGCGCGTTCGGCGGCGTCGGCGGCGATCCGCTCGTCATGGCCCGCGGCGACGGGGCGTATCTCTACGACATTGATGGCAATCGCCTGATTGACTACGTCGGCTCGTGGGGACCGCATCTGCTCGGTCATCGTCACCCGGCCGTAATGGCGGCGATCGAAGACGCACTCACTCGCGGAACAAGCTTCGGGGCACCGACTGAACTCGAAACTGAGATGGCCGAGTTCGTTTGCGCCGCGGTCCCTTCCATCGAGAAGGTGCGGATGGTGAGCTCGGGCACCGAAGCGACGATGAGCGCCATCCGCCTCGCCCGCGGATTTACCAAACGCGATGTCATCATTAAGTTTGCGGGCTGCTATCACGGCCATGTCGACAGCCTGCTCGTTCAGGCGGGGAGTGCGGCGACGACCCTTGGCGTACCATCCAGCCCCGGGGTGCCGAACGGCTGCACGGCCGACACGATTTCACTCGAATACAACAACGTCGCCGACCTGACTGAAGCGTTCGAACGCCGGGGCAACGAGATCGCCTGCGTGATCCTCGAGCCGGTGGTGGGGAACATGGGCTGCGTGCCGCCCGTGCCTGGCTTTCTGGAAGCGTGCCGCGAGCTTTGCGACAAGTACGGCAGCGTCCTCATCTTCGATGAAGTGATGACCGGATTCCGGGTCGCGTTCGGCGGCGCGCAGGAGCGATTCGGTATCCGCCCCGATCTGACAACGCTCGGAAAAGTCATCGGCGGCGGTTTGCCGGTCGGAGCCTATGGCGGGCGCGCGGACATCATGAACTGCATTTCACCCGTCGGCCCGGTCTATCAGGCGGGGACGCTCTCAGGGAATCCGCTGGCGATGGCGTGCGGCCTCGCGACCCTGAAGACCCTGAAGGAGTCGAACCCGTACCCGCGACTCGAAACGGAGACGCAACGGCTTGTCGCAGGCCTCACCCAGGCGGCAACCGACGCCGGGCTCCCCCACACGTCTGCACAGGTGGGGAGCATGTTCACGCTCTTCTTCAATCCCGATCCGGTGACGAACTACACGATTGCCGCCCGGAGCGATACACAGCGGTTCGCCCGCTACTTCTGGGGCATGATTGACCGCGGCATCTATCTTCCCTGCAGCCAGTACGAAGCGAACTTCGTCTCCGCGGCCCACCGGGCGGAAGATATCGATGCGACGATCGCTGCAGCGAAAGAAGTGCTCGCGGAGATCGCGACCGCCGCTTGATCGCTGCGGCAGGGTTCCGCGTCCAAGCGTATCGAGCAACGATTACGCGAATTCCAGGCGCGGCCGTCGAATGCGCGACGCGGATACGCCATTCGCACACTGAGTGTCCCGCAGTGGGGGAGTTCGGTTCTCGATGTTCTGAACAATTGTCGAGCAGGCAGGCGGCCCGTGGCTCAACGAGTTCGGCTCTCCGTTCGCGGACGCGATTGCGAATTAAGTGCGCCGCTCGGGGGGACAACGACAAAACCCCCGCAGGAGGAATCCTGCGGGGGTTCTGGTATTCAAAATGGTTGGTGATCTCAAGAGGTCAGCGTTGGGAATGCTCTGGTAATTCTTGGTTGCTGGGAACCTGTCAGGAACGTG